>Ga0307373_10001586_pt1 | contig 42604 bp, 43 predicted proteins | sample OX2MG_FD_202534 | JGI IMG/M metagenome (GOLD analysis project Ga0307373, IMG submission 202534) | Soil microbial communities from Risofladan, Vaasa, Finland - OX-2 | ecosystem: Environmental > Terrestrial > Soil > Coastal area > Acid sulfate soil | place: Finland: Risofladan, Vaasa | collected...
TGTCGATGCGAAGGTGCGTCTGGTCCCAGGGATCGCGCACCAGCGTCTTGCGCACCGCGTCCTCGGACTCGGCGTCGACGACGAGGACAACCCGGTGCTCGTCACCAAGCGGCCCCCCGAGCACCACGAACCCGGATGCGACGAGCCCGTCCATGAACGCGGCGTGCTCGGTCCAACCGGACTGCTCTTCCAGCGGACGTCCCTCCCTCCACGCCGGGCCCGTGCGGCGCAGCACGACGAAGAACGTCATGTGGCGATCACGCCGTCAGGTCGCGAAGCCGCACGGTCGTGTTCCAGTTCCGCGTCGTCGTCTGTACTCCCAGCACCTTGTCCCAGTCGGGCAGGCGAGACCCCATGATGCCGTTGCGCAGACGCATGTAGATCACGCGGTCGCCGACCGCGAACTCGTCCGGAGCGCACGCATCGCGGTCGACAGTATCGATTTTCGCGGCGGGTGGTGCCGTGGCGACGAAGGTCGCGTGCAGCTCACGCGTTTCGGCGCCGCGCGCGACGAACGGATTCGAATCGACGACCGACGCGATCTCGGCCGCGGTTCGGACCATCACGGCAACGTCCATGCCGAACGTCGTCCTGATACCCGCCGAGATGTGCTGCTCCAGCGTCGTGTCCTTTCCCGCGCCGGCAACGAAGATCACGTTGCCGCTCTGGATGTGGGTGCGAACATCCTCGTATCCGAGCGACTGGATCATCGCGCGCAGATCCCCCATGGCGATCCGCTTGTTGCGCCCGACGTTGATCCCGCGCAGCAGGGCGATCCGCGTGGTCATGCCAGCTTCACCGGGTCCCCGAAGGTCAGCGCCGAGTCGAGGGAGTCGAAGAACCACTTGCGCTCCTTGCGCATGAAGAAGAGATGGCCACCGCGGAACGTCACCAGCTGCGAGCGCGCGATACCCTGGCGCATCTCCTCGGCCCGGCGCAACGGGGCGATCCAGTCATTGCGACCGTGCATGATCGTCGCGGGCACCTGGATCTCATCCAGGCGGTCGATGCACTCGAACACGCGCGACGCCTGGCGCTGGCGCTCGCGCGCAAATGCCGGCTGTGGGTACTTGCCGCGGAAGAGGAAGCTGGCGAGAAACATGAGCATCTCCATGCGCGTCGGCCCGTTGTCCGGTCGCGCGGTCGCGGACGTGCTCACGAGGATCAGGCGTGCCACCAGCTCCGGATGTTCGAGCGTCAGCTGCATCGCGATCTTGCCTCCCATCGAGATGCCGAGGACGGTCGCTGCGCTGATACCCAGTGCCCGCATGAGCCCGGCGGTGTCCTCGGCCATCATCTCGATGGAGTACGGGACGTCCGGCTTGTCGGTGCGTCCCGCGCCGCGGTTGTCGAACGCGAGCACACGGTTGGTGCGCGCAAGCCTCGCGATCAGCTGCTCCGATTCCGAGAGGTCGTTGGCGAGACCACCGATCAGCACCACGGGATCCCCTGCTCCATGGAACTCGTAGTACATGTCGATGTCACCGACTCGCTGGACTGGCATGCTCGAGACGCTAGCGCGATCCGTTGCTGCTGTGGCGGAGGTCCTCCTCGATGCCGCGCGCCGCTGCAAGCAGGTGTGGAAGGAACTCCTCGCGCACGAGATCCGGGCTTCCACGGCTCACAGGTGACGACACGTTGACCGCGGCGGTGACACGCCCCGAGAGGTCGTGGATGGGGGCGGCGATGGCGCGCAATCCCTCTTCGAGCTCCTCGTTGACGAAGGACCACCCCTGACGCCGCACGAGCAACAGCTCGGCACGCAGCGCGTCGACGTCGGTGACGGTGCGCGCTGTCAGGCGGCGCAGCTCCACAGACGCGAAGTAGCCGTCGAGCCACTCGTCGCTCTGCCCGGCGAGCAGCACGCGCCCCATCGACGTTGCATACGCGGGGAAGCGCGTGCCCACGCTGATGGTGATCGTCATGATCCGCCGGGTCGGGACGCGGGCGACGTAGACGACATCGTCGGCGTCGAGGACCGAGACCGACGAGGACTCGCGCAGCGTCGCGACGAGGCGCTCGAGGTGCGGCTGCGCGACCTCGTGCAGGCTGAGGCTCGAGAGGTATGCGTATCCGAGCTCGAGGACGCGCGGGCGCAACGCGAACAGACGGCCGTTGCTGCGCACGTAGCCGAGCTCGGTGAGCGTGCGCAGGAAGCGGCGCGCCGAGGCACGTGTCAACCCGGCTGCGCGAGCAACGTCGCTGAGCGTGAGCTCGGGGTGCTCAGCGTCGAAAGCACGGATCACCGCAAGGCCGCGCGCGAGCGACTGCACGAAGTCCGCTCCAACCGCATGCTCCGCGCGCGAGTCGGTCATGCCGGCTCGCTGGGCGCGGGCTGCGGCGCACCGCCGGCGTCGAGCACACCACGGGCGATGCTGAAGGCACGGTTCGCGCGCGGCACACCCGCGTACACGGCAACCTGCAGGAGCACCTCCTTCAGCTCGTCGGCGGTGACCCCGTTTCGCAGTGCGGCACGGATGTGCATCTCCAGCTCGTGCTCGTTGCCCTGTGCGGCCAGCATCGCCACGGTGATGCAGCTGCGTGTCCGGCGATCCAGCCCCGGTCGCGCCCAGACAGCACCCCACGCGTAGCGCGTGATGTGCTCCTGGAAGTCGTTGGTGAACGCGTTCGCGTCACGCATCGCCCGGTCGACATGCGCGTCGCCGAGCACCTCGCGGCGGGTCGTCATCCCCTGCTCTCGGAGGTCGTCCGCCATCAGGTCTCACCCCGCTCTTCAGCCAGATGTTCGCGGACCAGTCTGCTGACGATGTCGGGTTGCTCGATGTTGACGAGGTGCGCGGCGTCCGGCACGACGGCGACGCTCGCGTCGCGGAACGACGCGCCGAAGAGCACCGCCGCCGAAGGTCGCACGATCGGGTCATCCGCCCCGGCGATCAACAGCGTCGGCGCATCGATCCGATGTATCCGATCACGCAGATCGCAGGCGACGATCGCATCGCAGCAGCCGGCATATCCCTCCGCGGACAGCCCCGCCAGCTCTCGCGTGAGACGGCTGACCGTCGCTGGATCCCGCGCGAGGAACGCCGGTGTGAACCAGTGCGACACGACGTCTGCGGCGATCGACTCGAGGCCACCGGCGCGCACCGCGAGCGCTCGCTCGCTGTACCGGCTCACCGGCTCCAGACGCGCGAGCGCGCACATCGCGACGAGACGTTCGATGCGCTGCGGATGATGCGACGCGAGCCAGAGCCCCACCATGCCGCCGAGCGACAGACCGCAGAAGGACGCGGACTCGACACCGAGATCGTCGAGCAGCGCGATGACGTCGTTGCCCAGATCGTCAATGCTGTACGGGCCGTTCGGGGCCGGCGACTCACCATGACCGCGGTGATCGTAGAGGAGCAGGCAGTACTCGGATTGCAACGGGTGCTGCGGTTCCCACATCGACCGCGTGGTTCCGAGCGAGCTGCTCATCACCAGCACCGGCCGGCTCCGGTCCCCGAGGATGGTGTACGCGAGTGCGACCGTCACCCCGACACCTCGATGGCGGCGTGCGCGCGTTCCGCACGCCTGATGAACTCCTGCGCCGAACCGAGGTATGCGCCGGGGTCAAGCGCCGCAGCGATCTCCGCCGCGGTCAGATGACCGCACACCGCCGGGTCGGTCGCGACCACGGTGGCGAACGCGACGTGACGCTGCGCGGCCTCGTCGCTGCAGCGCCGGACGATGTCTCGCGCCGCCCCGCGTCCGCTCCGTACCGCCAGCACGCCGGCGAGGCTCTCGGCCATCACCAACCCGCCGTCCGACCCGAGGTTCTCGGCCATCCGCGCCGGATCGATGGACAGGGTGCTCAGCAACCGGGCTGCGTGACGGCCGGCACCACCTGCGAGACGGAGCAGTGCACGGACCGTCTCCCACTCGGCATGCCACGCGCCGGTGGCCCGTTCATGCTCCTGCACCATCGCGTGGAACACGGTCGCGACCAGCCCCGGTGCTCGCTCCGCCGCGGCGATGACGAGCACGGCTCTGACCGGGTTGTGCTTCTGCGGCAGCGTCGACGACGTCCCGTGCTCGGCATCACCGCCTTCGCGGGCCTCGGCGACCTCCGCCTGCGCGAGCAGCGTGACGTCGCGCGCGATCTTCCCGAGCACGCCGATCGCGGTCCCCAGTGCGGCGGCAAGCTCCGCACTGCGTGTGCGGTCCGTGTGCCACGGCATCACCGGCTCAGCCAGCCCGAGTCGCTCCGCGAATCCGTGCACCACGCGGGCACCTGACTCGCGGAGCGGTGCCAGCGTTCCCGCCGCGCCGCCCAGCTGCACCGCAAGGCGTTCCGATCTGACATGAGTGAGCAGCTCGCGTGCTTCATCGATCGCCACCAGCCACCCCGCGGCCTTGAGACCGAAGGTCGTGGGAACCGCGGGCTGCAACAGGGTGCGCGCCGTCATCAGCGCCTCGCGATGGGTCGCGGCGAGAGCCGCGCACGCGGTAGCCGCGTCTCGCAGGTCCGCGAGGATGAGATCGAGCGCGCGCTGCGCGATGAGTGAGAGCGCGGTGTCGATGATGTCCTGGCTGGTCGCGCCCAGGTGGACATATCGCTGCGTGGCGGGTGAGACCGCGGCGACCAGGTCGCTGACCAGCGGTGCCGCCGGGTTGCCCGCCGCGACGGCACGGCGTCCGATGTCCGCGATGTCAAAGCGCTCGGCACGGCACGCGGACGTGATCTCCGCGGCAGCCTCGGCGGGGACGAGCCCCGCGGCCGCCTCGGCGCCCGCGAGCGCCGCCTCCGCGTCGAGCATCGCCTGCAGCCAGGCCACGTCCCCGGCTGCGTCATCCACGTCCGCGCTGCCGAAGAGCTGGTCCACGAGCCCGTCAGCAGTCGAAGAAGACGGTCTCACGCTCGCCCTGAAGGTGGGTGTCGAACCGGAGGCCAGCGCCGTCATTCGCAGCGATGAGCGTCGCCCGTTCTTCAGGTGTGAGCACGCGCAGCGCGGCGTCGTTCCCGTTGGCGGTGCTCTCGTCGGGGAAGTACACCCTGGTGACGAGGCGGGTCAGGAGTCCGCGTGCGAACACCGACACGTCGATGTGTGGCGCTGCGCCCGCCGTTGCGCCCGACGGCTTGATCACAAGCACCGCGACGTGCCCCTCGTCATCGGTTGCGGATCGAGCCACCCCTTCCGGCTGCCATGTCTCGACGAGCGCATCTCGCACGGGTTGTCCTTCACTGTCGAGCACGTGCCCGGAGATGCGCACCGCACCCGGCGTTCCCTCGGGAACGACCTGCGCGCCGATCGTCGGGCCGGGCCCGATCGCGAAGTACGGCCCCACGGTCTGCGACGGCGTGAGCGGGAGCGTCATTCCTCGCCATCATCGTGCAGCGGGGTGGCGTCCCGCCCGGCGACGACGATGTCCCATGCGTACCCGAGTGACCACTCGGGCCGGGTGAGCTCCAGCGACCAGCGCGCGACCAGTCGCTCGCGCACCGCGGGGTCCGGCATCGCGTTGTCGAGCGGATCGAGCGGCAGCAGCGGATCCCCGGGACGAGCGCCCCGGACACGGGCTCGCCGTCCTCGTCGCGGACCGACCCATTGATGGTGATGCGCTCGCCGATCGGTTCGCCCTCGTGCTGACGCGTGAGGTCGTGCTCCAGGGGGCCGATCGTGATGCCGGTGAGCAGCGGCGCCGAGAGGTCGGGGAAGCGTTCCGGCAGCACGCGAAGCGGGCGTTTCGGGGCGCGCAGCTCGCTGGAGCGGTACGCCGGTGTGTTGTTGGGTGGATGCACCGAAGGCATCAGCGCTCCACCACGACCGCGAGGCCCTGACCGACGCCGATGCAGATCGCCGCGAGCCCGAAACCGCCGCCGCGCCGGGCCAGCTCATGCGCCAGCGAGGCGATGATCCGCGCTCCCGAGCAGCCGATCGGGTGGCCGATCGCGATCGCTCCTCCGTTCGGATTGACCTTCTCGGGGTCGAGCTCCGGCCAGAGGTGCAGGCAGGCGAGCGACTGTGCCGCGAACGCCTCGTTGAGCTCGACGACCGCGACGTCGTCCCAACCGATGCCCGCTTTGCGAAGCGCCGCGTTCGCCGCCTCGACCGGTCCGATCCCGTACATCGGTGGCTCGACTGCGCTCACACCTCGCGAGACGATGCGGGCGAGCGGTTCGCGGCCCGAGCGACGCACGCCGTCGGAGTCCGCGAGCAGCACGGCAGCCGCGCCGTCGTTGAGCGGGGACGCGTTCCCGGCGGTGACCGTGCCATCGCCGCGAAACACCGGTCGAAGCCTGGCGAGCGCTTCGAGCGAGCTGTCGCCACGGATGCACTCATCGCGGATGAGGTCGACGCCATCGATCGGAACGACCTCGTCCGCATAGCGGCCGGCGTCCCACGCAGCGGCCGCCATGCGATGGCTGCGCAGCGCGAACGCGTCCTGCTCCTCACGCGTGATCCCATACGTGGACGCGAGCAGCTCCGCGCCTTCACCGAGCGAGATCGTCCATTCCGCCGGCATGCGCGGGTTCACCATGCGCCAGCCGAGCGTCGTCGAGAACAGCGTCTCGTTGGTGCGGGGATACCCACGCTCGGGCTTGAGCATCACCCACGGTGCGCGGCTCATCGACTCGACGCCGCCGGCGATGCAGACCGAATGATCACCGACCTGGATCGCGCGACTCGCCTGGATCACCGCCTCGAGCCCGGACCCGCAGAGGCGGTTGACGGTCGTCCCGGGAACGGACTGCGGCACGCCCGCGAGCAGCAGTGCCATGCGGGCGACGTTACGGTTGTCCTCGCCGGCGCCGTTGCCGTCACCAAAGACCACGTCGCCGATCTGCGCCGGCTCGAGCGACGGAGTGCGCTTGAGCAGTGCGGTGATCACGTACGCGGCGAGATCGTCCGGACGCTGCCCGGCAAGCGCGCCGCCGTGGCGGCCGATCGGCGTGCGCACCGCGTCCAGGATGAAGACCTCACCGCTCACGACGCGCCCTTGGTCGCCTCCAGGCGGCGGAGCACCGCGAGCTCCTCAGCACTCGGTGGGTCTGTGGTCGACAGGTCCGGGGAGGTCGCGAGCGGCCATCCGGTCGCCGCCCGTGCCTGCTCCGCGGTCGCACCGGGGTGGACGCTCACCAGCGTCAGCTCGCACGTGTCGGGGTGGGGCGTCAGCACGCCGAGGTCCGTGATGACGACTCGCGGTCCCGCGCCGCGGAGGCCGAGGCGCTGGCGGTCACCCGGGCCCTGACCGAAACCGACCGACGTGACGAAGTCCACCCGGTCGACGAACGTGCGCAGCGTCTGCCGGACCACGACGACACCCTCGCGACACGAGGCCGCGATCTCGGGCGCGCCTCCAGCCCCCGGCAGCCGGACGCCGGGATGCCGATAGTCCTTGCCGATCACCGTGGTGTTGATATTGGCGTAGCGGTCGATCTGCGCCGCGCTGAGGAACCCGACGTCGATCCTGCCGGGCTGCAACCAGTAGTTGAAGACCTCGGGAACGCTCACGACGGTGTCGGCCGTGTCTGCGAGCATGCCGTCGCCGATGGAGAGCGGCAACCGGTCCGGCTTGGCGCCGAGCGTGCCCGACTCGTAGATGAGCACGACATCCGGCGCGTGCGTGAACCGCGCCAGGTTCGCCGCGGTGCTCGGCAGACCGATGCCGACGAAACAGACCGTCCCGTTGTGCAGCTGCCGGGCGGCGGCCACGGTCATCATCTCGTCGGCGGTGTATTCCTCGGTCACGCCGCGGGTGCCCTGCGCAGGACGTTCTCGTCCATCCAGCGGAGAAACGTCTCGCGCTCGCGGCTGATGCCGTCCCACTCGGTGTAGAACGCGTTGTCCCGATACGAGTATCCCTGCGCGTACGACGGGTGCGCGCCCCCCGGGGCGAGCGCGATGTAGTTGGTCGCAAACGAGGGCAGGACCACATCGTGGGGCCGCGGATCGAGGCTGTCGACGATCTCCTCGACGGTGATGAGCGATCGCTTCGCGGCGAGCACGGCCTCCTTCTGCACGCCGAGGATGCCCCACATCTGCACGTTGCCCTTCCGGTCGGCCCGTTGCGCGTGGATGATCGTCACGTCGGGTGCCAGCGCCGGCACCGCGGTGAGCACCTCGCCGGTGAAGGGGCACGTGATCGGCCGGATCGTGTCCGTGTGCGCCGGCAGGTCGGTGCCGACGTAGCCGCGTAGGACGGCGAACGGGAGGCCGCTCGCTCCTGCGAGATAGCGATTCGCCATCCCCGCGTGGCTGTGCTCCTCGAGCTCGAGCGGCAGCGGCCACGCGTTCTCGACCGCATCTCGGAACCGGTGCAGGGATCCGACCCCCGGGTTGCCGCCCCAGGAGAAGATGAGCTTGGTCGCGCATCCCATCCCGATGAGCTGGTCGTAGATCAGATCAGGCGTCATCCGCACCAGCGTGAGGTTGCGCCGGCCCTGCCGGATGACCTCGTGCCCGGCCGCGAAGGGGATGAGGTGGGTGAAGCCCTCCATGACCAGCGTGTCGCCGTCGTGCACCACCTCGGCCACGCCGTCGGTCAGCGAGACGATCTCAGCCACGTCGGATCCTCATGATGTCCGCAGAGCGAACACTCGTCCTCACTTCCATAGTAATTCGACGGCGCAGTCCCTCGTCAATCACCGTATTGCCTGTTGCCACAGGGATATGATACGTTCATCCACAGAACGTGAGTTCGCTATGCGAACATTAGCCGGATCAGTACGGGGTGCGGGCCATGGCGCAAGAGGACACCCTCGTCAAAGCGGACGGGGTATCAATCGTCGACCGTCTCATCGGCGACCATCAGGTGTCTCGACGCACCGTGCTCAAGGCCCTCGGCGCCGGTTCGGTCTCGATGGTCGCCGGGGGGATCCTCGACGCGTGCGGCTCGCTCGGCAACACGGGCGGAAGCTCGAGCGCCGGGACGATCAAGATCGGATACGTCAGCCCGCTGACGGGACCGGCAGCAGGGTTCGGCGAGCCGGATCCCTACGTCGTCTCGCTCGCCCGCAAGGCGTGGGCAAACGGCCTCACCGTCGGTTCGAAGAAGTACGACGTGCAGATCATCACGGAGGACAGCCAGTCCGGTCCGCGCGCCCAGCAGGCTGCCGCGGACCTGATCAACACCTCGAACGTCGATCTCATCCTCACGACATCCGCGCCTGAGACGGTCAACCCCGTGTCGGATGCCGCCGAGGCCGCGGGCGTGCCCTGCATCTCGACGGTCGTGCCGTGGGAGGCGTGGTATTTCGGGCGCCAGGCCAACCCCGCGGCGCCCGTTCCATTCAAGTGGACATACCACTTCGCGTTCGGCGTCGCGCAGTTCGCCAACGCGTACACGAAGCTCTGGCCGCAGGTCACCACCAACAAGGTGGTCGGCGTCATGTGGCCGAACGACGCCGACGGCAACGCGATCCGCGGAGCACTCGGACCCCTGCTCAAGAAGGCCGGCTACACGATCATCGACCCGGGCGCGTACGCCGACGGCAGCACCGACTACACGGCACAGATCTCGCTCTTCAAGCAGAAGAATTGCGAGATCTTCAACACCTTCCCGATCCCGCCCGACTTCGTGACGTTCTGGGAGCAGGCGGCGCAGCAGGGCTACAAGCCGAAGATCGCGCAGATCGCCAAGACCGGGTTGTTCCCATCGCAGGTCGAGGCACTCGGCTCGATCGGCAACGGTCTCGCCAGCGGCGTGTACTGGGCGCCGACCTGGCCCTACAAGTCGTCGCTCACCGGCGTCAGCTCGGCGGACCTCGCCACCGGGTACCAGGCGAGTTCCGGCAAGGAGTGGAACCAGCAGGCCGGCGCGAGCCTGGCGCTGTTCGACGTCGCGAACGCCGCGCTCAAGGCGAGCGGCAATCCCAAGGACAAGCAGGCTGTCGCCACGGCGATGAAGACCCTCGCCGTCGACACACCCCTCGGTCATCTCGCATGGGGCACCGGTGGGACTCCGCCCAACGTGGTCGCGACTCCGATCATCGGTGGTCAGTGGGTGGCGACCCCGGGAACCGCGTACCCGATCAACTTCGTGATCTGCGAGAACTCGAACGATGCCAACGTCCCCATTGCGGCGACACTGACCGCTTACAGCTAAGACTGGGGCGCGTATCGTCGTGCCGGTGTCGGATCCTCTGCTCGAGGCGAGCGGCATCGCTCAGCGATTCGGCGCGCTGGTCGTGCTCGACGGAGTCGACTTTGCGCTCGGATCCGCGGAGTCGGTTGGTGTCGTGGGACCGAACGGCGCCGGCAAGACGACGCTGCTGAACATCCTTGCGGGCTCGCAACGTCCGACGTCGGGACGTGTCCGCTATCAGGGCGCTGATGTGACCGGTGTGCGCGCCGATCGCCGCTGCCGCATGGGCATCGGCCGGACGCACCAGATCCCGCGTCCGTTCGTCGGCATGACGGTCTTTGAGAACGTGCTCGTCGGCGCGATGCTCGGCGCGGGCCTGCGCAGCACGGCCGCGTTCGAGCGAACGGTCGACGTGCTGCGGACGTGCGGTCTCATCGATGTCGCCAACCGCAGGGCCGCCGATCTGGGCCTGCTCGATCGCAAGCGACTCGAGCTCGCGCGAGCGCTCGCCACAAACCCAAAGGTGTTGTTCCTCGACGAGATCGGTGGAGGTCTGACCGACGCCGAAGCGCTCGAGCTCGTCGCGACGATCCAGCAGCTCCGCACACGCGGCATCGCGATCATCTGGATCGAGCACATCGTGCATGTGCTCGTGCAGGCCATCGACCGGCTCGTGTGTCTCGACTCGGGCCGCATCATCGCCGACGGCCTGCCCAGGGATGTGCTCGCCGACTCGCGGGTCATCGACGCGTATCTCGGAGCGGCCGCACCGTGAGCCTGCTCGAGGTGCGCGCGGTTGACGCGCAGTACGGGTTGCTCACGGCGGTCCGCGGCGTGACGCTGTCGATCGAGGATGGCGAGACACACGCGCTGGTCGGCGCCAACGGTGCGGGCAAGACGACGCTCCTCCGTACCATCGCCGGGGCGCATCGTCCCGCGGCCGGGACCATCGTGTTCGACGGCGCCGACATCACCAGGATTCCCGCGCACCGGCGAGTGAGCCTCGGGATCGCGCTCGTCCCCGAGGGTCGCAGGCTCTTTCCCGGCCTGTCGGTCGAGGAGAACCTCAGCATTGCGGGCGGCAAGCGGCGCCATGGAGAGTGGACTGTCGATCGCGTGCTCGAGGCCTTCCCGATGCTTCGGGAGCGTCGCAAGCAGCGCGCCGCGACTCTCTCCGGGGGCGAGCAGCAGGCGACCGCGATCGGCCGCGCGCTGATGTGCAACCCGCGCCTGGTCCTCCTTGACGAGGTGTCGCTCGGGCTGTCGCCGATCGCCGTCGCCGCGGTTTACGACTCGCTGAAGTCGCTCATCGCCGGAGGGACGACAGTCGTGCTGGTCGAGCAGGATCTCGGCCGTGCGCTCGGCGTGGCGTCGCGCGTCACCTGCATGCTCCACGGCGAGGTCGTCCTCGAAGGAGCCGCGAGGGAGCTCACGCGCGACCAGATCACCGCCGCCTACTTTGGAACGCAGCGCCCCGCGAGCGCCGGAGCTGCGTCGTGACCTGGGTCAACGTCATCGTCCAGGGCGTGCTCCTCGGCGGCTTCTACGCGCTGCTCGCGTGCGGGTTGTCGCTGATGTTCGGTGTGATGCGCATCATCAACCTCGCTCACGGGGACATCGCTGTCGTCGGCGCCTACCTCGTCTGGTACCTGGCGACGCAGCTCTCGATCTCCCCGTTCCTCGCTGCGCTGCTGGTGATCCCGGGCATGTGGGTCGTCGGGTATGCGATGTACGTGTTGTTGCTCGAGCGCAGCCGGCGAGCCGGCCTCCTCGTCCCGCTGCTGACGACGTTCGGGCTGGCGATCGTCATCCAGAACGTCCTGCTGCAGGTGTTCTCGCCCGATGTGCACTCCCTGCTGAGCAGCACAGGCTCCCTCGCGACGGCGAGCGCGAGCTTCGGCGGTGGCCTCTCCATCTCCGCGCTCGGAGCACTCATCTTCGCAACCGCGGTGGTGGTGCTCACGGGCCTGCAGCTCTTCCTCTCCCGCACGAACGCGGGCCGTCAGATGCGCGCGACCGCAGAGGATCCTGACGCAGCCGAGCTCGTCGGCATCAACGCGCGGGCCGTCTACGCGCGGGCCACCGCAATCGCGGTGGCGACCGCAGCGCTCGGCGGCGTGTTCCTCGCGATCCGCTCCACGTTCGATCCTTCGACCGGACCGACGCAGCTCATCTTCGCGTTCGAGGCCGTCGTCATCGGTGGATTCGGCTCGGCGTGGGGGACGCTTGCCGGCGGCGTCGTGCTCGGCGTCGCACAGGTGATCGGCGAGCAGGTCAACCCACAGTACGCGGTGCTGTTCGGTCACATCGTCTTTCTGGCGGTGCTCGCCGCGCCGCGAGTCGGGATCCTCGCCCGCCGGGGGCAGACCCTGTGATCCGCCGGCGCGGCGCACCGCTCGCCGCGGGGTTCCATGTGCAGCGCTGGACGCGCGTGTCGATGGCGTCGGTGGCCGTCACGCTGCTCGTCATCGCGCTGCTGGCCGTGGTGCCGTTCCTCTTCGGTGCGGACGTCGACGAGCAGCTGACCGTGCTGCTGACGCTCGTGATCCTGGCGGTGATGTGGAACGCGCTCGCCGGCTACGGCGGCTTGATCTCGGTGGGACAGCAGGCGTTCATCGGGCTCGGTGCCTACGGCACGATCTTCCTGACACAGCACGGGTTCACGCCGTACCTCGCGATGATCATCGCCGGGCTCGGTGCGGGCGCGGTTGCCATCCCGACCTCGTTCCTCATGCTGCGCCTGCGCGGTGGGCAGTTCGCGATCGGCATGTGGGTCGTCGCCGAGGTGTTCGCCATCCTCGTCTCCCTCGACTCGAGTCTCGGCGGTGGGACGGGCGTGTCGCTCGTCGGCCTCAACGTGTTCGCGCCCGGCTACCGTCAGGCGTACACGTTCTGGATCACGCTCGCGTGCGCGACCGTGCTCCTCGGCCTGGTGTTCGTGCTGCTGCGCCGTCCGATCGGCACGTCGCTGCAGGCAGTGCGCGACGACGAGCAGGCCGCGGCGTCACTCGGGGTCAACGTCGCGCGCTCGAAGCGCGTGCTGTTCATCGTCGCCGCCACCGGCTGCGGGATCGCGGGCTCGCTCTACCTGGCCAACACGCTCTTCATCCAGACCGGGTCGGTGTTCGGTGTGCAGTGGACCGCGTACATGCTCTTCATGGTGCTGGTGGGTGGTCTCGGCACGTTCGAGGGACCGATTCTCGGCGCGGTCATCTTCTATCTGATCCAGGCGAACTTCGGCAACAGTGGTGCCTGGTACTTCATCGGGCTCGGAGCCGTCGCGATCGCGTTCGCGCTCTTCCTGCCCCACGGGCTCTGGGGCGCGATCGACCGGCGACTCCGGTTGCGGCTGCTGCCCGTCGGTTACACACTACGATCCCTGAAGGCGACTGCGCCGGCCCAGCCCCACGCCGACGCCGGCGATGGGTGAAGGGGAGAACGCGAGCCGGACGTCAACGAGAGAGCGCGAGGACATGAAGCGACACATCAGGATTTGGAGGTTGGCAGCATGACGACGACGGTCAACGGCAACGTGCGCACATGCACGCAGTTCATCGGTGGCGAGTGGGTCGGCGCGTCCGACGACCGCACCTTCGACGACATGGACCCGTATACGGGACAGACCGTCGCGCGCGTTGCCGCGGGCACGCGTGCCGACGCGAAGCGCGCGATCGACGCCGCGGCCGCCGCGTTCCCGGCGTGGTCCCAGACCCCGGCCGCCGTCCGGCAGGGCATCTTCCTGCGGGCTGCGGACATCCTCGAGTCCCGGCGCGACGAGGTCGTGGGCTGGCTGGCCCGCGAAACCGGCGCGAGCTTCGGGTTCGGCATGTTCCAGATGGGGTTCGTCCCCGGTCTCTTCCGTCAGGCGGCGGGCGCTGCGTACGCGCCGCTCGGCCAGATCCTTCCCACCGACATGCCGGGCGCGATGGCGATGGCCGTGCGCAAGCCCGTCGGCGTCGTCGGCGCGATCGCACCATGGAATGCCGCGCTGATCCTGTCGGCACGATCGATCGCCGCGCCGCTCGTGTTCGGGAACACCGTGGTGCTCAAGCCGTCCGAGGAGTCGCCCTACAGCGGCGGTCTGCTCTGGGGTGAGATCTTCGCCGAGGCAGGCCTTCCCGCCGGTGTCCTCAACGTCGTCACCCACGGTCCCGGTGAGGCGGGGCCGATCGGTGACGAGCTCGTCGAGAACCCCAGGGTCCGGCGCATCAACTTCACGGGATCGACGGCGACAGGACGGCGCATCGCCGAAGCCGCGGGTCGCAATCTCAAGCGTGTCGTGCTCGAGCTCGGCGGCCAGAACCCGTTGATCGTGCTCGACGATGCGGATCTCGACTATGCCGTCGACGCGGCCGCGTTCGGCGCCTTCCTCCACCAGGGACAGATCTGCATGTCGGCGCGGCGGATCATCGTCGAGCGGCCCATCGCCGACGCGTTCGTGGAGAAGCTGACCGCGAAGACCAAGGGCCTGAAGCTCGGTGACCCGAAGGAGATGGACACGATCATCGGGCCGCTCATCAATGCGTCAGCGCTTGCCACGGTGCAGCGGCGAGTCGATGCGGCCGCAGCGGCCGGGGCACGCGTGCTCACGGGTGGCGGCACGACGGGAACCTGCTTCCAGGCAACGCTCGTCATGGACGTTCCCGCGGACTCGGAGCTGGCGAACACGGAGACGTTCGGACCCGTCGCGACCATCGAGGTGGTGAACAACGAGGACGAGGCGATCGCTCGTGCCAACGACACGTCGTACGGGCTTTCGTCGGGCATCATCACGAGCGATCCGGACCGCGGAATGGCGCTGGCGAACCGCATCGAGGCGGGCATCGTCCACGTCAACGATCAGCCGGTGCACGACGAGCCGCAGATGCCGTTCGGTGGCGTCAAGGACAGCGGGTGGGGTCGCTTCGGCGGCACCTTCGCCATGGACGAGTTCACCGAGCTGCGCTGGATCACGGTGCAGACAGGACGGCGACCATTCCCGTTCTAGCGACCCAGGTCGGTATCGTCGGCGCAGGGCCGGCCGGGCTGATGCTGGCGCACCTGCTGCGCTTGCAGGGCATCAGCTCGGTCGTCCTCGAGTCGCGCTCGCGCGACTACATCGAGCACCGCGTGCGCGCAGGCGTGCTGGAGCAGGGCAGCGTCGACCTGCTCGAACGAACCGGCGCCGGCGAGCGGATGCGCCGCGAAGGGCTCGTGCACCACGGGATTCAACTGCGCTTCGCGGGCGGCGACCACCGGATCGATTTCGGCACGCTGACCGGTGGTCGCGGTATCACGGTGTACGGCCAGCAGGAGCTCGTGAAAGACCTGATCAGGTTGCGTCTCGAGGCGGGGGAGCAGATCCACTTCGAGGTCAGCAACGTCCGCCTGGACCGCATCGACGGCGAGCGTCCGCGCATCACGTTCGCCCATGACGGCGATGAGATGACGCTCGACTGTGACGTCATCGCCGGCTGCGACGGCTTTCACGGTGTCTCGCGGGCGACGATTCCCGCCGGGGTGCTCACCGCGTACGAGCGTGAGTATCCGTTTGCGTGGCTGGGGATCCTCGCCACCGTCGCTCCATCGTCGGAGGAGTTGATCTACTGCTTTCACGATCGCGGGTTCGCGCTCCTGAGCATGCGCTCGCCGACCGTGAGCCGTCTCTATCTCCAGGTACCGGCCGACGAACGCATCGATGACTGGTCTGACACGCGGATCTGGGCGGAGCTGCAGACCCGGTTCGCGCTGCCCGGCTGGACTCTGCGGGATGGCCCGATCACCGAGAAGGGGATCTCGGCGTTGCGCAGCTACGTGGTCGAGCCCATGCAGTACGGGCGTCTGTACCTCGCCGGGGATGCCGCGCACATCGTTCCGCCGACCGGTGCCAAGGGGATGAACCTCGCGTTGCGTGACGTCAGCGTGCTCGCGGACGCCCTCACCGCGTTCTATCGCAGCGGCGACACCACAGTCCTCGACGGGTACTCGACGCAGTGCCTGCGTCGCGTCTGGCGGGCACAGCACTTCTCGTGGTGGATGACGTCGATGCTGCACCGCTTCCCTGACAGCGACGCGTACCAGACTCAGCTGCAACTCGCCCAGCTTGCGTACACGGTGAACTCGCGGGCGGCGGCGACCAGCCTCGCCGAGAACTATGTCGGCTACGAGTGGGGCTTGTCATGACGGCATCCCGCGAGACCGGCAGCGAGCTGACCGCGCAGGCGATCGACAGCCTCGCCGGCTGTCCCGACCCGCGGCTCCGCGAGCTGCTCAGTGGTCTGATCCGCCACCTCCATCAGTTCGCCGTGGAAACGTCGCTGACCGAGGCGGAGTGGCTTGCGGGCGTTCACTTTCTCACCGCGGTGGGTCAGATCTCGAGCGACCGCCGGCAGGAGTTCATCCTCCTCTCGGACACACTCGGCCTGTCGATGCTGGTCGACCTGATCAACCACGGCGGCGGCAACGATGTGACCGAGTCCACCGTGCTCGGCCCGTTCTACGTCCCTGACTCCCCGTGGCGCGCCAACGGTGATGCGATCACCGGCGACCTCGGACCAACTCCACTCCTGGTCAGCGGTCACGTCCGCGAGGTGACCGGTCACGCGATTCCGGGAGCCGTCGTCGACGTCTGGCAGAACGCGGCGAACCGCCTCTACGCCGTGCAGGACGAGCATCAGGCACCCGACAACCTGCGCGGTCGCTTTCGCGCAGGACCCGACGGCGCATTCGCGTTCCGGACCGTGCGACCCGTCGACTACCCGATCCCCGACGACGGGCCGGTCGGGCGCATGCTCGCGGCGACCGGCCGGCATCCGTGGCGTCCGGCGCACGTGCACCTGATCGTGTCCGCGGAGGGCCACGAGCGTGTCACCACGCACATCTTCGACGCGCAGAGCGCATACCTCGGCTCCGACGTGGTCTTCGGCGTCAAGCCCTCACTGGTGCGCACGTTCACCGAACACGACCCGGCGGTCGAGACCTCGCCTCCCGGCATCACCGGGCGCTGGCTGACCGTCGACGTTGACGTTGTCCTGCGGTCGAGCGCGGAGGAGTCGCGAGGCTAGCCGGTCGCCGGCTCGGATGACTCCATCTGCTCCTGCAGCCGCCGCATGCCGCGGAGCCAGCGCTCCGTGTCGCCGGTCTTCCGCTCCATCCACGTCTGCGCGATCGGATCGGAGAGGACGAGAAACCGCTCCGCGCGAAGAGCGTCGACCACGGAGGCGGCCACGTCCTCCGGCTCCTTGATCGGGCCGGCGACCATGGCCGCGAACGCGGGATCGGCCTCCTCGAACATCGGCGTGCGCACCCCGAGCGGCGCCACCAGCGTCACGCGGATGCCGCGGTGGTGGTATGTGATCGAGAGCCACTCCGCAAGCCCGACGACGGCATGTTTCGTCGTCGCGTACGTGACGTTGCCGTGGCTCGTCAGGATGCCGGCCATCGACGCCGTGTGCACGAGGTAGCCGCTCCCGCGCGCGAGCATGCCCGGCAACACGGCCCGCACGGCATGCACGTGCGCCATCACGTTGATCGCCCACTGATCGTTCCACACCGCGGTCGGCGTCGTGAGGATGTCGGCGCCGGTCGCGACCCCCGCGTTGCTGAAGAAGATGTCGATGGGACCGAGGCGCGATTCCACGTCCGCGACCATCGCTCCCACCGCCGCCTCGTCACTGACGTCGCACGTCAGCGCGATGCCGTCGATCTCCGAGGCGACGGCCTCACATCCTTCGCGGTTCCGATCGACCACTGCGACATGCGCGCCCGCGGCGGCGAACGCGCGGCAGGAGGAGGCGCCGATGCCGCTCGCGCCGCCGGTGATCACCGCGACCTTGCCCGTCAGTTCGATGGCATGGTCACCTCAGTGCCGGACTTCCTCGGGCGTCTCGTACCAGCGAAGGCGCTCGCCGACACGGCTGCGCAGCCGCCAGGCTCGCGACTTCGGCGCGTCGTCGACCGCCTGCAGCAGGACGCGGACCTGGTCGCCCACGCCGTGGGCCGCGTCCGGCACCTGGTCCTGCGACGAGAGCTCGGCGACCTTGCGCGCGTTTCGCTCGAACGTGTGGCAGAAGCCCCAGTCCTTGCCGAGCACGGATCGCAGCCTGGGCAGGCTCACGCCGTCGGTGTCGGAGTCGTCCTCACTCAGCGGATGGTCGGCGAGGAGACAGGCCGCGTCACCGAGATCCTTTCGGTTGATCTCCCACACCTGCAATTTGCTGAGCAGCAGGTCCGCGAGCGGGACGGTCAGCGCCGGTCTGTCGAGGCGGCCGCGAAAGTCGAGCTTGTGCGACATCACCAGCTCATCGATGACGACGTCGATCGACCAGCGTCCCGCCGGCTCCTGGTAGTACAGGCGTGTCGCTCCGTGCAGGCCGTTGAAGAACTGATCGGGCAGGTATCCCTGGGTCACCAGCAGTGCCTTGAATTTCGTCGTGGCGGCAGAGGCGACGACGAAGTCCATGTCGTCGTATGACCTGGCGAACGGGCCCGTATGCGAGCTCGGACACCGTGCCCAGATCGCCAGTCCGCCGATCAACCGCCCGGGAACTGCGAGGTCGATACAGGCAGTCGCGAGGCGGAGCGCCTCATCGCGAATGTCCGCGACGATCGTCGATTCGGCCTCGGACGTCATCGAACTCCGCTCACCATGCGGACATGGTAAGGGCGGCCGGTGCCCTCACCGGCCGCCCTCCCAGCCACGGGGGACGTGGGTCACTCCGGCGGGAGCTCCTTGTACACGAATTTGATGTTGACGCCCTGGCTCGAGCGGATGGCGCTCGGGATGTAATAGAGCAGCATGCCGCCGACGATCAGGCCGGCAAGCCACGCTGGAATCCACCACCAGTCGTCGCGGTTCCCGTTCATGACCGAGAGCGGGTTGATGAACGAGATGGCGATGATCCCGACGAACTCCGCGATCGACAGGCCCCCAACGATGTAGAGCAGTGGAACACCGAGGAATTTGACGTTCGCGGGCGAACCTTGATACAGGTCGGGCCGGCGGACCGGCAGGGCAACAGCCGCGACGCCGACGATGATCACCGCCAGCGCGCCGGCGAGCACGATAAGCCCGAGCACCAGCTGGAACTGGTTCCCGAACACGCTCCAGACAACCAGTCCCGCGATGATCACGTTGGTGACGAGGATCGCGTTGACGGGGGAATGGGTCCGTTCGTTGACGTTGGCCAGGCCCTCCGGCATGAGGCGGTCGAACGACCATGCGAAGAACGATCGGATCGGCATGAACGTGTTCGCGATCATCGAGGGCAGCGACCAGAACAGGAACGACCCCATGATGATGATGGTGAGGATCGGCGTGTTGAACACCAGCGCGGCGAGGAACGGGTAGAACGGACCCGATGGGATCGCGTATGCCGAGCTTGCGGCGTTGAGCGCGTACACGAAGTCGTATCCCGCGACCTTGAAGAGCAGCAGCACACCGATGACGAGCAGGACCGTGTCCCACCCGAGCGCCCCGAACATCACCGACAGCTGACGGCGGCGGTTCGATGCGCTCTTCAACTCACCGGACATGTACACCGACCAGAAGTTCCACATCATGAACCCCTGGATCGAGAACAGCGTCGGCAACGTCGCGCTCGCGTTCCAGAAGTTGGGCGCTGCCGAAGCCGCCCCAGGGACTCCATGGATCACGGCCGCCACGTTGCCACCACCGAAGCTCTTGTTCAGCGCGTCGAAGTGGGAGAAGAAGTCCGTCTGACTGCCGACGAGCAGCACCAGGAACGCCACAAGCGTACCGGCCATCGCGATGATGAACGAGTAGTTCTGCCAGCGGAAGGTGGCTTTCGTGCCGCTGATGAGGATGAGCGTCTGCAGGGCGACCATGAACAGTGACGCGCCGAGAATCCACCATTGATCCGTCTGGAAGGCGTTCCCCCAGTCAACCAGTTGGTGGTTGCTGAAGATCGCGCCGAGCGTCACGAGCACCGGCCCGAGCGCGAGCACCGAGAAGAACTTTGCGAAGAAGGCGGCTCCCAGGAGACCGCCCATGATCATGCAGAGGTTGGAGATCAAGGCGAGCGGGGGCGAGAGGACTCGACTGACCCAGACGTAATCGCCGCCAACTCTCGGCATGCTCGCGCCGAGCAGGGCGAACATGATCAGGACGGGAATGTTGATCAGCGCGACGAGAATCAGGACTCCCACAACGTCGGCGCCGGGGAACGCGACGAGCGCGAAGAAGATCGAATACGCGATTGTCGAGCCGACCGGCGCGGAGATGACGGCGTTGAAGATCGTGGCATCGACGGCCGACGCCGAACGCACGAGCCCCGTGCTGTTGCGCACGAACAGCCTGCTTGCGGTTGCCATGGCGACCCTCCGGCGGCTGTACCGCCCCCAACTTGACACACGCGTCGAAAGCAGGCAGAGTTGAACACAATCGAACATCAGTGTCAAGTAGGGCTTGCACACGGAGGGACACCCTCCCGATCAAGACCTCACAAGCGCAGCAGGACCTGACAGAGGCGAGGAGATGCGCACGTGTTAGCGGTGGAACGACGTCTGAAGGTGCTCGAGCGGGTCGCCGAGGACCAGGCGATCGAGGTCAGCACGCTGGCGCGGGACTTCCAGGTCTCGGAGATGACCATCCGACGCGATCTCCGTCGCCTCGAGCGCGACGGCTTCGTGCGCCGCACATACGGGGGAGCGACGACTCACCTCGTGCGCACGTTCGAGGTCGGCGCCAACGCTCGCACGCTGCGCCATGCGAAGGAGAAACGGCTGATCGCGCGCGGCGCGGCTGAACTCACGGTCGGCGTGCGCTCGATGTTCCTCGGGATCGGCACCACGGTCGAACATTTCGCGCGCCTTCTGCCTGCGCGCGAGGATCTGATGGTCATCACGCCGTCGCTCGCGGTGGCGAGCCTGCTCGGAACGCGGAACGTTCGGGTGATCATCGCCGGCGGTCTCGTCCGTCAGGACGAGCTGACGTGCATCGGCGCGTCCGCTGTCGAGGCGGTGCGGCGCTACAACACCGACACGGCCGTGATCGGAGCGGCCGGTCTTTCCGCGAAGCGCGGGGTGACCGAGCTCGACGACCGTGATGCCGACGTGATCAGGGGCGGCCTCGAGCGGACCGAGCGGATCATCGTCATCGCCGACGGATCGAAGTTCGGCAGCGTCGCGATGAGCACGGTGGTCCCGCTCGAGGAGGTATCCGTGATCGTCACCGATGCCTCGGCAGATGCCGCTGAGGTCGAGAGGATCGAGAGCGCCGGATGCGAGGTCGTCGTCGCCACGGCGGAAACCGCGACGTCGCGCGCGTCGCGAAACGACGTATCGGAAGTCCGAGGATCCTCGTGAGCCTTCTGCATCGCCTCTTCGGCGTCGACAAGCCGATCATCGCGATGCTCCATCTCCCGGCGATGCCGGGCCGGCCGCGCCACGATCAAGCCGCCGGCATGGGTCACCTCGTGGACACCATTGGTCGCGATGTCGGCGCGCTGCAGCAGGCAGGCGTCGATGGCTTCCTGTTCTGCAACGAGGCTGATCTCCCCTACCAGATCGGCGTCGGGCCCGAGATCGTGGCCGGCATGGCGGCGGTGATCGGTCAGGTGCGCTCGACGCTCAGGCTGCCGTTCGGCGTCAACCTCGTCTGGGACCCGGTCGCGAGCCTCGCGGTCGCGCGCGCGACCGGTGCCACCTTCGTGCGCGAGGTGTTCGCCGGCGTCTTCGAGAGCGACCTCGGGCTCATGCACCCCGACTTCGGCGCCATCGCCGCCTATCGCGAGCAGATCGGCGCGGGATCGGTCGCGCTGTTCACCAACATCACCCCCGAGTTCGCCAGCACGGTCGGCACGCGCTCGGTCGCGCAACGGGCACGCAGCGCGGCCCACCTGGGTGTCGACGCGATCCTCATCAGCGGCCAGATCACCGGGACATCCACCAGCGTTCGCGAGCTGCTCGAGGCCAGGACGGCGGTACCGGACATGCCGGTGCTCGCCAACACCGGTGTCCGCGAGGACACGGTCGACGAGATGCTGGCAATCGCGGACGGCGTCCTCGTGGGGACGAGCCTGAAGCGCGACGGTGTGACCTGGAACGACGTCGACCCGGAGCGGGCCGACCGGTTCATGGCGGCGGTGCAGCGCGTGCGCGGCGCGGTTCTAGTCTGAGATGGCAAAAACACGGATCTACTTCGTCAGCGACCTGCACGGCTCGAACGTGTGCTTTCGGAAGTTCGTCAACGCGGCGAGGGTCTACGAGCCGCAGGTCATGATCCTCGGCGGCGACGTCGCGGGCAAGGCGATACAGTCGATCGTGCGCGCGCCCGGCGGTCACTGGACATGCAGGTTCGTCGGCACCGATTACGACGTCGTCGACGGTCCCGAGCTCGTCGCGCTCGAGAAGCTCATCTCCGATCACGGCTACTACCCGTACAAGGCGGACCCGGGTGAGCTCGAGGCGATGGAGGCCGCCGGAAATCTCGAGCCACTCTTCGTCGAGCTCATGCGCGCACGGCTCACCGAGTGGCTCGAGATCGCCGACGAGCGCCTGCGACCGATCGGCGTGCCGCTGTATTTCATGCTCGGCAACGACGACCCGGCGGAGCTCGGTCAACTCCTCGACAGCGCGCCGTGGGGGACTCACGACGACGGCAAGGTCGTGTGGCTCGACGACGAGCACGAGATGATCAGCTGGGGCTACTCGAACGTCACTCCCTGGCACACGTATCGCGAGCAGAACGAGGACCAGCTCAAGGCGTCGATCGACGCGATGGTCCCGCTCCTGCAGCACCCCGAACGGGCCGTGTTCAACCTCCATGCGCCGCCGTATGGGACGCAGCTCGACGAGGCACCCCTGCTCGACGAGAACCTCGTCGTTCAGGCGTCGCTCGGCCAGGTGCGGATGGTCGCCGTCGGCAGCACGGCCGTCCGCGACGCGGAGCAGACCTATCAGCCGATGCTCGGGTTGCACGGACACATCCACGAGTCGTCCGGGATCCGGCGGATCGGCCGGACCGTCGTGATCAACCCTGGCAGCGACTACTCGACCGGGGCGCTCAACGGCGCGCTGATCACGCTCGACGGCCAGAAGGTCAAGGCGCAGCAACTGGTCCGCGGGTAGCCTCACGGATGAACACCACCCACGTCGACGCCCTTGTCTCCATCGACGTCGGCACGTCAGGCGCTCGCGCAACCGCGTTCGACACCGCCGGTGGGCGGCTGCTCGAGGTGCGGCGCTCGTATCCCACGCGGATGCCGCACGACGGGTGGGCCGAGCAGGACGCGACGAGCTGGCGCGACGCGTCGCTCTCGGTGCTCGGCAAGCTCATCGCGGATCTCGGACCGCTCCACACGATCCACGCCATCGGCCTCACGGGCCAGTGCCCGTCCCTGGTCCCGATCGATTTGCGAGGCACGCCGCTGCGCCCGGGGATCATCTACCGCGACAATCGCGCGGTCGCGGAGGCGGACGCCTTTCGTGGTCGCTTCGGCGCCGCGTACCTCCACAACCGCACCGGGCATGTCCCCGCGGCGTTCCACGTGGCCGCGAAGATCCTCTGGATCCGCGCGCACGAGCCCGAAGTGTTCAAAGCGACGCGCCTCTTCCTCGAACCCACGGAGTTCCTCGCGCTCGCGTTGACTGGCGAGGCGGCGACCGACTGGACGATGGCCGCCGCGAGCGCGCTGCTCGACCTCCGCAAGCGCGCATGGGCCCCCGAGCTCGTCGACGCGCTCGGCCTTGACCTGCAACAGCTCCCGGTCCCACACCCCTCGTGGACGATCATCGGCGAGCTGCGGCCGTCGCTGGTGCGGCGGTTCGGGCTCGCGCGCACGATTCCGGTGGTTGCCGGAGCCGGCGACAGCATCGCGTGCGCGTTCGGCGCGGGCGTCGCATCACCGGGACCGGCAAGCGAGATGGCCGGCAGCTCGACCTGCCTCAACACGGTGGTGAGCGAGCCGACCCGTGATCTCGCGATCACTCACTACCCGAGCGCGGTCGGCCCGAACGGGTACGTCACCGAGGTCGGGATCAACACCGCCGGCGAGGCCGTGGACTGGATCGCCGCATTGATGTACGGAGGGCGGTCGGGCCACCCTCGCACTGAGGATTTCGAGGCGCTCGACCGGGAAGCCGCAGAGGTCGCTCCCGGCGCCGACGGTCTGCTGTTCATCCCGGTGCTCGGCGACGGCGAGCGCGACGATCCCATGCTGCGCGGCAGCGCGCTCGGGTTGTCGATCCGCCACGACCGCAAGACCTGGGCGCGCGCGACGCTCGAGGGTGTCGCGTTCGGCATCCGCGCGCACCTCGAGGCACTCGGCCGTGCGAGCACACCGGTGACCGAGTTGCGCGTCTCGGGCAGACCGGCTGCGCTGCAGACGTGGGGCCGGATCAAGGCGGACGTGCTCGGTATCCCGGTGGCACGCGTCCCCGGCGACGCGACCGCAGCCGGCGTGGCACTGCTCGCCGGTCTCGGGGTGGGTCTGTACTCCAGTCCCGAGGTGGCGATGGCGACGGCGTGCAGACGCGATTCGCCGATCGAGCCCATCGCCGCGAACCACGAGCGGTATCAGGGTATCTACGAGCGATATCGCGACGTGGCGGCATCGGCGACACTGCGCGTCCCGCCACCCGAGGACTCCACGTCGCCGCACTCGTCACGTCATCCGGGAGGTCATGGATGAACGTCACGCTCGGCATCAACACGTGTTTCGCGCTCAAGCGATGGCCGCGACCCGCGGACTGGGCGTCGGTCGTGCGCAATGACCTCGGCCTCGACTTCGTCGAGCTCTCGCTCGACCTCATCGAGGGTACCGACACGTTCGCCGGCCGCCGCGACGCGATCGAGCGGACTCGCGCGGCCCTCGACGCCCACGGCCTTCGCGCGCGCGCAACGTTCACCGGCCTCGCTGCGTACTCGCTCGACCTGCTGATGCATCCCGACGCGGCTCGACGCGAGAACGCGCTGGCCTGGTACCGAGAGGTCGTCGATCTCACCGCGGCACTGGGATGCAACGCGACGGGCGGGCACGTCGGAGCGATGAGCGTCCCGGACTGGTCGGACCCGGCGCGCCGCGACGAGCGCTGGCAGGAGTTGAAACGCGACCTCACCACGCTCGCGGGGCACGCACGCAACGCCGGTCTCGACTACCTGCTCGTCGAGAACCTCGTCGCGGTGCGCGAGCCGTCGATGATGGCGCAGGTCGAGGATCTGCTCACCGACGGCGACGCCGATCACGTCCCGTGGAAGCTCTGCCTCGACGTCGGCCATCAGTGCGTCCCGGGCACGACCGGGGACGAGCGTGATCCATACGCGTGGCTGCGGCGATTCGGGAACCGCCTCGCGGAGGTGCAGTTGCAGCAGTCGGACGGCCTCGCCGACCACCACTGGGCGTTCAGCGCCGAGCACAACGCGACGGGCATCATCGACCCGGGGCGCGTGCTGACGACCCTGGCCGCGAGCGGCGCCGGTGACGTCGACCTCATCTTCGAGATCATCCCGGGGTGGGAGGACCCGGACGGCGGGGTCGTCGACGACCTCCGTGCGTCGGTCGAGCTGTGGGAGACCGCGATTCGCGACCACGCACCGGCGGGTTGACGCGATGCCTGTCACACACGCAAACGGCCTCGACATCCATTACAGGATCAGTGGCGAAGGCGACGAGGCGGTCGTGCTCGTCAACGGCGTCGGCGACGACCTCGAGGGATGGGCGATGCAGGTCGGAGACCTCGTCGCCGCGGGGCTCCGTGTCGTGACGTTCGACAACCGGGGTGTCGGCCGTTCGGCTCACCCGCCGGGTCCGTACACGAGCCGGGAGATGGCGCAGGACACGAAGGCGCTTGTCGACTCTCTCGACCTGGTGCCGTTCCACCTCGCGGGCGTGTCCATGGGTGGGCTCATCGCGCAGGAGTACGCCCTCGCGTATCCGAAGGACCTGCGCTCCGTTGTGCTTGCCAACACGTATGCGAAACCCGATGCCTACACGCGCGCGGCCTTCGATGTCTGGGGTCAGATCGCAATGACGTCGGGCATGCCGGCGATGATGCGCCAGCAGGCGCCGTGGGTCTTCAGCCCGAGCTTCTACGAGCACGACCCTGAGCGCCTCGCCACGTATCTCGCCGAGATGGAGCGCAGCGTGCAGCCGGCCGCGTCGTTCTCGGCGCAGATCAGCGCGCTCCTGACCCACGACTGCAGCGACCGTGTCGGAGCGTTGCGCACCCCCGCTCTCGTCATCGCCGCGGACGACGACATCATCATCAGGTTGTCGTTGTCGCACCGTCTGTTCGAGGAGCTGCCCAACGCTGCCTGGGCGATCGTGCCGGGCGGCCACGCCGCGTTCCTGGAGAATCCCGGGCCCTGGAATCGGGCCGTCATCAGCTTCATCGGTCAGCACCGCGCGGCGGTGCGTTCAGGAGAGAGGAGATCCACATGACCATGTCGCTTGCGCAGCGCTTCGGCACGGCGAAACCGGTGATCGCGATGCTGCATTTCCCCGCCCTCCCCGGCCGGCCGCGGCACAACCGCGAGCTGGGGCGCTCGCATCTCGTCGATGTCGTCGGTCGAGATCTCGAGACACTGCAGGAGGCGGGTGTCGATGGGGTGCTCTTCTGCAACGAGGCCGACCTTCCCTACCAGCTCGCCGTGGGACCGGAGATCCCCGCAGCGATGGCGGCGGTCATCGGCGAGCTGCGCTCGGCGGTGAGGGTCCCGTTCGGCGTCAACATCCTCTGGGACGCGAAGGCGACCCTCGCTCTCGCGCGAGCGACGGGAGCAACGTTCATCCGCGAGGTGCTCACCGGCGTCTACGAGAGCGACCTCGGCATCATCGCTCCCTCGATCGGTGACCTCGCCGGGTATCGCACGGCGATCGGCGCCGACGATGTCGCGCTCTTCGACAACATCTCGCCCGAATTCAGCAGCGCGTTGGGCACGCGAGGAATCGCGGATCGAGCCCGCGGAGCCGCATTCCTCGGGCTCGACGCGATCCTCATCTCCGGGCCGGCGGCCGGCGTGCCGTTCGCGATGAGTGACCTTGTGACCGCCAAGGACGCGGTGCCGGACGTCCCGGTCTTCGCGAACACCGGTGTCAGCGCCGAACGTCTCGAGGAGATCTTCGCCGTTGCCGACGGCGTGATCGTCGGCACGAGCCTGAAGGTCGACGGCGTGACGTGGAGTAAGGTCGATCCTGCGCGCGCGGGGCGCCTCATGGAGACGGCCCGCGCCATACGTTCGAGGAGCTCCTGAGCGAGAGAGGTTGCCGTCATGGACTTCAGAGCCGCGCGTGATTTCCTCCTTGCGCACCGGCACGACTATGAGACGGCGTACCGCGACTTCCGATGGCCGGAGCCCGAGCACTTCAACTGGGCGCTGGACTGGTTCGACGTCAACGCCCGTGGCAACGACACGCCTGGACTCTGGGTCATCGATGAAGACGGCACCGAGACGGTCCTGAGCTTCGACGCGCTGTCCCGGCGCTCGGACGCACTCGCGGTGTGGCTGCGCGCCAACGGTGTCCGCCGCGGCGATCCGACTCTCCTCATGCTCGGCAATCGCGCCGCGCTGTGGGAGTGCATGCTCGCGCTCATCAAGCTCGGAGCGGTGATCATCCCGTCATCGACGCTGCTGACGCCTGCCGACCTCAGCGACCGGGTGACGCGCGGCAACGTCGCGCACGTGATCGCCGAGTCCGGCCAGGCTGATCACTTCGCCGGCGTCGCAGGAGACTACACACGCGTCGCGGTGGGCGAGCGTGTCGACGGCTGGCTGCACTACGACGATTTCGTGACCAATGCGGGCGAGTTCACGCCCGACGGACCGACGCCTGCCGACGATCCGCTCTTCCTCTACTTCACATCGGGGACGACGGCGCGTCCGAAGCTTGTCGAGCACACCCACGCCAGCTATCCGATCGGCCATCTCTCGACGATGTACTGGATCGCGCTGCAGCCCGGCGACGTCCACCTGAACCTGGCCGGCGCGGGTTGGGCGAAGCATGCCTGGAGCAACATCTTCGCGCCCTGGAACGCCGAGGCGACGGTGCTCATCCTCAACACCGCACGCTTCTCCGCCAGACGCCTGCTCGACACGCTGACGCGCTGCTCCGTGACCAGCTTCTGCGCGCCGCCCACGGTGTGGCGGATGTTGATCCAGGAGGACCTCAGCGCCTGGAAGCCGGCGCTGCGCGAGGCGCTGAGCGCCGGTGAGCCGCTCAACCCCGAGGTCATCGAGCAGGTGCGCCAGGCATGGGGCATCACCATCCGCGACGGCTACGGACAGACGGAGACCACAGCGCAGGTGGGCAACTCGTCAGGGCAGCCGGTCACGGCGGGGTCCATGGGCCGGCCTCTGCCAGGATATGCGATCGAGCTCATCGATCCCGCAAGCGGTGGTCACGGCGACCAGGGAGAGATCTGCATCGACCTCGCGCGCCGGCCCGTCGGGCTCATGGTCGGATACCGCGACCGCGATCAGAACGATGAGGCGATGCGTGACGGCTACTACCACACGGGAGACGTCGCCTCGCGCGACCGCGACGGCTACATCACGTACATCGGGCGGTCAGACGACGTGTTCAAGTCCTCCGACTACCGCATCTCTCCGTTCGAGCTGGAGAGCGTGCTCATCGAGCATCCCGCCGTGGCCGAGGCGGCCGTGGTGCCGTCACCGGATGCCATACGCCTCGCAGTGCCCAAGGCATTCATCGCGCTCGGAGCAGGACACGCACCTTCGGACGACATCGCCCGTTCGATCTTCGAGCACTCGCGCGGCAACCTCGCCGGCTACAAGCGGGTCCGGCGCATCGAATTCGCGGAGCTGCCGAAAACCGTGTCAGGAAAGATCCGGCGCGTCGACCTGCGCTCGCGCGAGAACGCGCTGCGTGAGCGGAGCGCGGATCACCGCGCAGAGCACGAGTACTGGGAAGAGGACTTTCCGGAGCTGCGCTGACGCGGCGCGATCACGCGTAGAAGCGATACATCCCCTGCGCGATGCAGCACGGCTTCTCGCCACCTTCACGCTCGACGGCGAAGTCCACGACGATCTGGGTGCTGCCGTCGGCAACGGATTCGACGGAGACCAGCGTGGCAGCCGCCCTGATCTTCGAGCCGACCGGAACGGGGGCCGGGAAGCGCACTTTGTTCAGCCCGTAGTTGATGGCGAGGCGGACACCGTCGACGTGCAGGATCTCGCTCCACATCGGGATGATCAGCGAGAGCGTCAGGAACCCGTGCGCGATCGTGGTGCCGAACGGCCCTGCCGCGGCACGCTCCGCGTCAACATGGATCCACTGATGATCGTCCGTCGCATCCGCGAACGTGTCGATCCGCTGCTGCGTGATCGCGATCCACTCGCTGTATCCGAGGTGCTTTCCCGTCAGCGCCTCCAGCTCCGCCACCTTACCGACTGTTGTTGTCACCGGTCTCCTCTCGTGGTAGTTGCGACTTCAGCACCTTACCGGAACCCGTGTGCGGCAAGGCGTCGACGAAGACGAACGACCGCGGAACCTTGTATCCGGCGACGCGCCCGCGCAGATACGCGTTCAACTGCGCGGCGTCGACGGGTTCGCCGGGCGACAGCACGACGAAGGCTTTGCCCACCTCGCCCCAGGTGCCGTCCGCGACACCGATGACCGCCGCCTCGGAAACCCGCGGATGGTCGCAGAGCGCCTTCTCCACCTCCGCCGGATAGACGTTCTCACCGCCCGAGATGTAGACGTCCTTGAGCCGGTCGACGATCGTGATCACGCCGTCCTGGTCGGCGACGGCGATGTCGCCCGAGCGAAACCAGTCGCCGCCGACAAACGCCCGCTGCGTCGCGTCCGCCCGCCCCCAGTAGCGCTGCATCACGTTCGGTCCGGCGATCACGACCTCGCCCGGTTCGCCGGGTGCGGCGTCCCCGAGATCTTCACGCACGATCCGCACGTCGGTGAAGAAGTGCGCGACCCCGGCCGCGCCCGCCACCTGGCGACCGAGTGCCGGATCGACCATGAGTGCCCCAGGCGCGGTCTCGGTCATCCCGTAGCCCTGTACGAACGCGAGCCCCCGCTGCTGGTATGTCGTGATGAGCGATGCCGGCACCGGCGCACCACCACACAGCAACAGCCGGAGCGATGACAGGTCGGCGTTCGCCCATCGTGGCGACTCGGTCAGCGCGGCGAACATCGTCGGGACGCCGAAGAGCAGCGTGACGCCACGCTGCTGGATGACGTCGATGACCGCTTCGGGGTCGAACCTGGGCTCGATGACGAGGCGGCCGCCTTTCAGCAGCGTCGGCAGGCACGTCATGTTCAGCGCAGCCGTGTGGAACATCGGCGCCGTGACGAGCGTCACCTCGTCGCTGCGCAGGTCGACGTCGACGAGCACGTTGAGGCAATTCCAGATGATGTTGTTGTGCGAGAGCACCGCGCCCTTCGGGCGGCCGGTCGTGCCGGACGTGTACATGATCATGCACGGCGCGTCGAGATCGACTGCCTCGTGCATCGGCTCGTGATCCGCACCGGCGAGCGCGCTTTCGTAGTCGAGCGCAGCGCCGTGTCCGCCCTCGACCGCAATGAGCGAAGGACGTGTCGTGGCGTCCAGCGTGTCCACGATGCCAGCGCAGCTCATGCCGAAGATGAGCAGCGAGACGCCCGAGTCGGCGAGCATGAAGTCGATCTCGGGCACGGTGAGGCGCGCATTGAGCGGCACGAAGACCGCGCCGAGCATGGCTGTGGCGAAGAGGCTCTCGAGGAGCGCCGGGTGATTGGCGCCGAGATACGCGACTCGCGCGCCCTCGCTGACGCCCGCCGCGCGCAGCAGGTGCGCGAGACGTGTCACCCGCGACGTGAGCTCCCCATACGTGGTGATGCGATCGCCGAAGATCATCGCCGGACGGCTCGAGGCTCTGCGTGACGCCCGCTCCGGCCAGGATCCGAGCCCGGTGGCGCGCGCCGGCAGCATCAGCCGAGTCCGAGCAGCGCGATCGCGTTCTGCTTGAGGATCAGTGGACGCACCTCGGGCTTGATCTCGAGCGTGTCGAAATCCGCGAGCCAGCGATCGGGCGTGATCAGCGGGTAGTCGGAACCGAACAGCACCTTGTCCTTGAGCAGGGTGTTGGCGTAGCGGATCAGCTGCGGTGGGAAGTACTTCGGTGACCAACCCGAGAGATCGATGTAGACATTGGGTTTATGGGTTGCCACCGCGAGCGCCTCGTCCTGCCAGGGGAACGCCGGGTGCGCCATGACGATGCGCAGGTCCGGGAAGTCGACGGCGACGTCGTCGATGTGCATCGGGTTCGAGTACTTGAGCCGGATGCCACCGCCACCACGGACTCGCGCGCCGATGCCCGTCTGCCCCGTGTGGAAGATCGCCGGGAGTCCCAGCTCCTGCAGCACCTCGTAGAGCGGAAACGCCACCCGGTCGTTGGGGAAGAACCCCTGCAGGCTGGGGTGGAACTTGAGCCCCCGTATACCGAACTGGTCAACGAGTCGCCTCGCCTCGCGCGCGCCGGGAGCGCCCTTCGCCGGGTCGATGCTCGCGAACGGGATGAGCACATCAGCGTGTTCCGCGCACGCGGTCGCTATCTCCTCGTTCGATATGGGCGGATGCCCGGTGGCCGCCTCGGCGTCGACGGTGAACACGATAGCGGCGATGCGGCGCTCGCGATAGTGAGCGGCGAGCTCGGGCACCGTCGGCATCCGATGGTCGGCGCCGAAGTAGGCGGCAGCCCCCTCAGCGAGGTGCACCGGCAGGGATGGATGGCCGGTCGCGGACACCTCGGCGTGCACGTGAACGTCGATCGCGACCAGTGCGTCGAGATCCATCACGTCTCCGGAGTGTGCGAGTGGGCGCGCCGCGTGGGAATGGTTTTCGAGTGTAATTTACCGGTGCGCTCTGAAGATCCGTGCTGCTTCCCGCCGAAGTCGATCCGGTTGATCTGAGCGTGGGATCGAGATTCGGGACACTGATCGGTCGCATGGGCGCTCTGGCGGTGGCCGTCGCCGCGGCGATGTGGGCGGCGGACGCGTACTTCCGGCCCGCGCTCACGCGCGAGCTCTCCGCGAGCCAGATCGTCTTCGCCGAATCGCTGCTCATCGCGCTCTGCTTCCTGCCGGTGATCGGCCGCGTCCGCCGCGAGCTGCGCGACCTCTCGCTGCGCCAGTGGATCGCGATGGCAATCATCGCGCTGGGCGCGCAGGCGTTCGCGACCGTGCTCTTCACGCAGGCGATCAGCTATGCCTTCCCCGCGCACGCGGCCCCGGATTTCAATGTCGAGAACGAGGTCTACCTGCTGTATCTGCTCCAGCCGGTCTTCGGCATCGCGCTTGCCCGCCTCGTGCTGAAGGAGCGCCGCAAGCCGTACTTCTGGCCGCTTGCGGCGTGCGCTCTCGTGGGTGTGTATCTCATCGTCTTCCCGCAGAACCCGCTCGCGCCGTTCTCCTCGGTGCAGCACGGCCAGCTGCTCGCGGCGATCCTGATCCTCGGGGCGGTGCTGCTCTGGGCGTCGGGGACCGTCTTCGGACGCTACAGCCTGTCCAATGTGTCGTTCGTGACCACCGCGGCGATGCGATTCACGCTCGCACTCCCGGTGCTCTTCGTGCTCATGATCATCAACGGAGGCGCGGGCGCACTCGGGCAGTTCTCCCTGCATCAGATTCCGAGCTTCATCGGCATCGCGCTCATCCCCGGCCTGCTCGCGATGCTCCTCTACTACCGCGCCCTGTCGAACACCCCGGCGTCGATGGCATCCATCGCGGAGCTCGGATATCCGTGCACGCTCTTTCTCGTGTTCTCGCTGCCGCCGCCGGTCGGCCTCGGTTTCCCCTTCTACGGCATCGAGATCGTCGGCGCCGTCGTGCTCGTGACGGCGGTGACGACGCTCAACCTGCTGAAACACAACGATGTCGTCGTGGCGCCACAGCATGTCGAGCCGGTCCTGGCACGCGAAGGCAGCGGGTAATGCATCAGGGCACGCTCTGGATCGTCGTCCTCATCAAGGATTTCAGCACCGCCAAGAGCCGTCTCTCGCCGGCGATGCGCCCGGACCAGCGCAGGGCGCTCGCGGAGATGACGGCGGCACGCGCACTTGACGCGGCTCTGGCGGTGGCATCGACACTTGCGGTCTGCGGCTCGGAGGAATCGGCGCGTCTCGCCCGGACCATCGGCGCGGAGGTCCTCGTGGAGCAGTCTCCCGGCGGTCAGAACCCCGCCGCGCGCCGGGGACTTGATGACGTCCTGCAGCGGGGGGCCGGCTCGGCACTGCTGTTGAGCTCCGACCTGCCCCTGATCGACCCAGCGGGGCTGCGCCGCCTCCTTGCGCGCACCGACACGGACGGGCCGTTGGTGGTCGCGGCACCCGCGGTGGGCCGGCAGGGCACCAATGCGCTGTACCTCAGGCCTCCGGGTGACTTCGAGCTGCACTTCGGTGCGGCCTCGCTGCCACGCTTTGCGGCGGAAGCACACCGGCGCGGACGGGGCTTCCTCGTCCACGACGACCCGAGCCTCGCGCTCGATCTGGACGAGCCGGGCGACCTGTCCGCCTGGCGCGTCCTCGAGCCGACGGCGTGAAGATGGAGCTGCGTGGGGTCGAAGGGCTTCCGGAGATCCGTCCCGGCGACGACCTCGCAGCGTTCATCGCAGAAGCGGCCGCTCCACTCCTGAGCGGCGATGTTGTCGTCGTCGCCCAGAAGGTGGTGTCGAAGGCCGAGGGCCGTCTTCGCACACTCTCGGACGTCGTACCGTCGGATCGCGCCCTCGAGCTGGCTCGAAGCCTCGATGCTGACGCGCGCCTGGTCCAGGTGATCCTCGATGAGAGCACGCGCATCGTTCGTGCCGACCGAGTCCTGATCGTCGAGACGCACCAGGGATTCGTGTGCGCCAACGCAGGTGTCGACAGGTCCAACGTCGCAGGCCAGGACGAGGTCTGCCTCCTGCCGCTCGACTGCGACTCGAGCGCGCGCGTCCTGCGGGAGCGGATCAGCACGCTGACCGGTGCACACGTCGGAGTCGTGGTGAGCGACACCTTCGGCAGGGCATGGCGCATGGGACTGGTCAACGTGGCGATCGGCGTCGCGGGCCTGCCGGCGCTCATCGACTACCGCGGTCGCCCCGACGACTTCGGGATGCCGCTGCGGGCGACGGTCGTCGCTGTTGCCGACGAGATCGCCGCGGCCGCCGAACTGCTCATGGGCAAGACGCGGCGCGTTCCGGTCGTGATCGTGCACGGGCTCGACGTGTTCGAGGGAGCATCCGGGACCGGACAGGAGCTGGTGCGCCCGCCGGAGCTGGACCTCTTCCGTTGAAGGTCGCGCTGCTCTCCGGTGGCACCGGCGGCGCGAAGCTGGCAACGGGGATGGCCGCCGTCCTGCCGGCGGCGGACCTGTCGATCATCGTCAACACCGCGGATGACGACGAGTTCTGGGGCCTCCTCGTGAGCCCCGACGTCGACGCGATCCTCTACCGGCTCGCGGGGTTGTTCAACGACGTCTCCGGCTTCGGCGTCCGCGACGACACCTTCCACGCGCTGGACATGCTGCGCACGCTCGGCGAGGACACATGGTTCCAGCTCGGCGACCGCGACATCGGCGTGCATCTGCTGCGCGCCACGCTGATGCGCGGAGGCCTGCGTCTCACCGAGGCCGTCGCGCGAATCGCAACTGCCCTGGGGATCGGCGTGGCGGTGCTGCCGATGAGCGACGACCCTGTGCGGACGCGGATCCGCACGGCACGCGGCGAGGTGAGCCTCCAGGAGTGGTTCGTGCGGGAGCGTTCGCTGCCCCCTGTGCTCGGCATTCGTTTCGCGGGCGTCGGGACCGCGCGGCCGGGTCCCGAGGCGCTGACGGCGGTGACGGATGCCGACGCCGTCGTCATCGGCCCGTCCAACCCGCTCGTGAGTGTTGACCCCATCCTCGCGGTGCTCGGCAGCTCGCTCGACCGTGCGCGGGTCACGGTGATCTCTCCGGTGGTCGGTGGGCGATCGCTGAAGGGTCCGACGGTCGAGATGCTCCGCCAGGTCGGCGAGGAGGCGACCGCGCTCGGCGTGGCTCGACGCTACGCCGGGATCGCGGCGACGATCGTCATCGATCGCGCCGATGCCGGCCTGCGGGAGTCGATCCGCGGGCTCGGCATGCGCGTGCTCGTCGACGATACCGTCATGGTGGACAGCGCCGGCGAACGGCGTCTGGCGGCGGGGCTGTTGCACCGCATAGAGTCGACCGATGGCTCATGAACGCGCCCTCGAATTCATCCGCAAGCAGCATCGGGGCGTGCTTGCGACATATCGGCAGGATGGACAGGTGCAGATGTCGCCGGTCGCGGTCGCCGTCGACGACGAGTCGCGTGTCGTGATCAGCACCCGCGAGACCGCGATGAAGACGCGCAACCTGCGCCGCCACCCGCGCGCCGGCGTGTGCGCCATCAGCGACCGCTTCTTCGGCGCCTGGTACAGCGTCGAGGGCGACGTCGAGATCCTCAGCCTCCCCGAGGCGCTCGAGCCGCTCGTCGACTACTACCGGAAGGTGTCGGGCGAGCACCCGGACTGGCAGGAATACCGCGAGGCGATGGTGCGCGAGCAGCGCGTGCTCGTGCGGATCACCGTCGATCGCAGCGGTCCGACCCACTCGGGATAGGACGGCGGTCAACCCGTCAAGCGGCGGAGGCGAGGAAGGATGTCGCGTTCGTACAGTTCGAGGAAGCGCCGCTGATCCGTCCCGGGCGCATGGAAGATGAGGTGGGTGAAGCCCAGGTCGAGGTAGGGACGGATCCGCTCCACATGCTCGTCCGGGTCGGTCGAGACGATCCACCGGCTTGCCGCCCGCTCGGCACTCAGCGCGTCGGCGAGGCGCTCCATCTCGATCGGGTCCTCCACGCCTGTCTTCTCTTCGGCTGACAGCGCGAGCGCGGCCCAGTGCCGCGTGTCCTCGAGAGCACGCCGCGCGTCAGTGTCGAACGACACCTTCATCTCGATCGCAAGGTCGAGGTCGGCCGGGTCGCGGTCCGCGGCTCGGGCACCCTCGGTCACCGCCGGCAGCAGTGTGTCCGCATAGAGTTCCATCCCCTTGCCGCTCGTGCACATGAACCCGTCCGCGACGCGACCGGCGAGGCGCGCGGCGGCCGGCCCGGACGCCGCGACGTAGATCGGCACCGGCGTTGCAGGGCGGTCATATACGGTCGCGTTGCGTGTCCGGTAGAACGCGCCGTCGAACGTCACGCGCTCGTCCGTCCAGAGCGCCTGAATGAGCGTCACGGCTTCCTTGAGCCTCGCGAAACGCTCCTTCTGATCCGGCCAATCGACACCGAGCGGCGCCTCGTTCAGCGATTCGCCGGTTCCGACGCCGAGCCAGACGCGCCCGGGAAACAGACACCCGAGCGTGCCGAATGCCTGCGCGACGACAGCCGGGTGATAGCGAAACGTTGGCGTGAGCACGCTCGTGCCGAGCTGAATCCGGCTCGTCGCCTGACCCGCTGCACCGAGCCACGCAAGCGAGAACGGCGCGTGACCGCCCGTGTGGCGCCACGGCTGGAGATGGTCACTGATGGCCGCCGTGTCAAAGCCGGCCCGTTCCGCGGCGACGGTCAGGTCGAGCAACGCTCGCGGTCCGAACTGCTCGGCCGAGAGCTTGTAGCCGAACCGGACCGCCTGTGGCACCCGGCCATTCTCGCCGAAGGTGCCTGAGGAGAGGATCAGCCGGCGACCGCGGCCGGGTGCGCAATGTCGCTCGACGAGGATTGCAGCGCGCCTGCGGACTCGTGAGCGACGATCCGCTGCGCCGACTCGAGCTTGGCCAGCAACGCCTGAGCAGCGAACGGCTTGCCGAGGTACTCGCAGCGCAGGTCGTACGCCCGATTGAGCACGTCAGCGCTGTCGAGCAGCCCGGTCATGACCACGATGGGCATATCCGCATTGGCGGCCGACGCGCGAATATCGGAGATGAGACTCCAGCCGTCGCCGTCAGGCAGGCCGATGTCGATGACCATTGCATCGGTGTCGTGCGACAGCTCCGCCATCGCCTCTCTGATCGTGACCGCGAGCACCGCGCGGGCACCGCCCTGCACCAGCACGCCGCAGGCGACCCCACCGACTGCCTCGTCATCATCGACGACCACGATGCGCCGTGATGCGCGTGGTTCGACGACCGGCTCCGCCTCGGAGGTCAGCGGGAAGTGGACGAGCCCGCTCGGTTGGGCGAGCGCGAGCGCTTGCTCGATCGCTGCGCCTGACATCGGCATCGCGAAGTGGAAGCCCTGCGCCAGGTCGTAGCCCATGGCCCGCAGATGCTCGGCCTGATCAGCACGCGCAACTCCCTCGATGACGGTGCGCAGCTGCAGCGCGTTGACGACACCGATGACGGCGTCGAGCACCCTGGTCGCCACATGGCCGTCGGGCACATGATCGACCAGCGACTTGTCGACCTTGACGATGTCGACAGGGAGGCGGCGCAACCGAGCCAGCGATGAAGCGCCGACGCCGAAGTCGTCGATCGCCATCCGCACGCCGAGTGCCTTGAGGCGGCTGAGGATGCGGATCGCACTGTCCGTGTCGTCGGTCATCGCCGTCTCGGTGACCTCGAGGATCAGGCACCGTGGATCGATGCGGGTGATGCGAAGCGCCTCCTGGACGATCTCCACCAGGTCATCCGAGTAGAGCTGGCGGGGGGAGACGTTGACGCTCATCGCCAGGTCGGCCGTGCCCCCGTACGCCGCCTGCCACGCAGCCAGGCAACGGCACGCCTCGTTGAGCACCCGCGCGCCGATGGGAATGATCAGACCTGTGCGCTCGGCGATCGGGATGAAGACGCTCGGGGGAATCATGTCGCCGTCCGGATGGCGCCACCGCGCGAGCGCTTCGACCGACACCATGCGCCCGTCATTCAGGTCGACGATGGGCTGGTAGTGCACGACGAGATCCCCGGTCAGCCAGGCCGTGCGCAGCGCAGTCTCGACGCGCACGCGTTCCGCAACGGCAGCGTGCATGCTCGGCTTGTACAGCGCATATCCGCCGCCGCCGGCATCCTTCGCGGCGTACATGGCGAGGTCGGCGTTGCGCAAGAGCTCGTCAGCGGTGTCGCCCAGTCCCCCGGTCGCGATGCCGATGCTGGTGGCGATGCCGGCCGTCGTCATGCGCAGCGTGATCGGCAGCTCGAGCGACGCCAGCACACGACGCGCGATCGCGATCGCCTGATCGACAGGGCTGTCGGCAAGCACCACGGCGAACTCGTCGCCGCCGAGGCGCGCGACGAGGTCGATATCACGGACGCTGTTCACCACTCGCTCCGCAACCTGTACCAGCACCTGGTCGCCGGCACTGTGTCCGAAGGTGTCGTTGACCTCCTTGAACCCGTCGAGATCGAGCATGAGCAGCGTCACGTGGTGCTGTGACGTCTCGATGTCCGCCAGCGCGCGGTCCAGCCGTCGCTTCAGCAGCGTGCGGTTGGGAAGACCGGTGAGCGCGTCGTGCGACGCCTGACGCTCGAGCGCCCTCCCGAGCCCCAGGTTCATGTACAGCGCGAAGTACATGCGCAGCAACGTGACACTGATGAGCGCGAGCATCACCCATACGAGCGCCCGCGTGATCTGCGCGTCGCCGGCGCGTAGCCCGACACCGATGAAACAGGCGACCGCCACCGGGACGATCGGCACCCACATGACCGCCCAGCTTCTGGTGGGGTCCGCAAGTGGCGTCGCCGGCTGGCGGCGAAAGCAGAGCGGGAAGAGCGCGGCGATACCGAGGCAGAGCAAGCCGACGGTCCATCCGGTTGCGAACGACGACCCGGGGTCCAGCTGCTGCAAGCCCGTCTGGTGCGCGAGCTGCGTGTCGGATACTCCGATGAAGGCGACCGCGGCCGCGAGCAACAGCGCGACCGGCCGCGTCCTGCGCCCGATTCGCGCCGTGATGGCGGCGATCACCGTGAGCACCACGACGTCCGTGATGGGTTGCGCGAGGCTGACCACACTGACATCGATCGGCGTCCGACCGTCGAGGGCGGAGTAGTACCCCGACGCGAGGCCGAGCACCAGGACGGCACCACCCATGAGCAATCCGTCGCAGTACGCGACAGCCACCGCGAGGCGTGGCGCACGCACGCGCATGAACGTCAACGCCGCAGCCACGCCAAAGGGCACCTGCGCGATGATTGCGAGGTTGGTCCAGGACGGGAATGCCGTGACCGTGTGCGCGGCGAGCGCGTTCCAGTCCGAGACCGCCTCGAGGAGCGCATAGACGCTCCAGCAGCACCACGCGACCCGCCGGCGGCCACGAGATCTGAGCGCTGCGACGAGCGAGATCACGCACGCGAATGAGCCGGCGCAGACCTCCGCGACGTTGTGCACGGAATCCTCGACCGCAACCCCACCCAGACCGAGCAGCGAGGCGCCGACCAGCGCGATGGCGAGCGCGGCAACGACCGCCGAAACGACAATGAAGAGCCGCCGGGAGTACACCCGGTGCCTAGGCCCGGTGGCCTGTCCGGGACGGCAGGCTGTGGATCGTCACGCGTCAGTCTCCGTTCATCGGGGTTCGAGGGCGCGCGTAGGTGCCGCGTTGTCGGATCTCGTTCAACACCGTCACAAACATCGAAGGGCGGCCCGACTAGACTCGATGCATGGCCAAATGGGTTGTCCTCCATCTCAACGATGGAGACGCGTCGACGTACATCAACGTGGACGAGGTGACCCAGGTTCGCCAGATCTCGGCCGGCAATACCAGGATCTGGTTCACCGACGGCACGGACGTCGAGGTTCGAGAGGACGCCCCCATCGTCATCGCGGCCTTCCGCCGGGATTCGATCTAGGGCGGAGCAAGGGTGGAACCATCGACGATCTGAATGTCGCGATCGTCGGGTACGGCCTCGCCGGCCGGGTGTTCCACGGACCGCTCATCGCGGCAACCCCGGGAATGCGGGTGGGCGCAATCGTGACTGCAAATCCCGAACGTCGGGCCGAGGCGCGCCGCGACTTCCCCGAAGCGCTCGTTCTTGCCCACTCCCAGGACGTGTGGGACGCCGCCGATCGATTCGACCTCGCCGTGATCGCAACGGCGTCGGGATCGCACACGGCAGTCGCAACCGCGGCCGTCGATGCAGGGCTTGCGGTCGTGGTGGAGAAGCCGATGGCGATCACCGCCTCCGCGGCGCGATCGCTCACGGACCACGCCGCCGCGCGCAACGTCCTCCTCGTTCCGTTCCTCAACCGCCGCTGGGACTCCGATCACCTCACGCTCAGCAACCTGCTGGCGGCGGGGCGGCTTGGGACGGTCCTTCGCTATGAGTCGAGATTCGAGCGCTGGCGACCGACTCCGGGGTCCGGATGGCGGGACGACCGCGCGCCCGAGACCGGCGGCGGGCTTCTGCTCGACCTCGGGACCCACCTGATCGACCAGGCGCTGACCCTGTTCGGCCCGGTGCGCCACGTCTACGCCGAGATCCTCTCCCGCCGCGGGGGCTCCGATGACGATGTGTTCCTCGCGCTGCGGCACGACTCCGGCGTGCTCTCCCACCTCTGGGCGGGCGCGCTTGCCGCCGCGCCCGGGCCCCGCCTCCGGGTGCTCGGCGATCGCGGGGCATTCGTGATCACGCTCCTGGACGGTCAGGAGGACGCGCTGCGTGCAGGCCGGCGACCCGATCAACCGGAGTTCGCGGACCCCCCGCGCGATCGCTGGGGACGCCTCGTTCACGGCGATGACGGTGAACCGGTGCCGAGCATCCCCGGCCGATGGAGCGAGTTCTATGTCCGTGTCAGGGATGCCCTCCGCGAGGGCTCGCCACCGCCGGTGAGCGCCACGGACGCGATCGCCTGCCTGTCAATCATCGATGCCGCACGCGAAAGCGCCCGAACCGGAACGCTTGCTCAGCCGGTCTCGACAAAGGGGTAGATCCAGCCGGATTGTTCGACGCCGCGGTCGACTCGGGAACCACCGCGGTGGTCGGGACCCCATCCCCCGGCACGTCGGTATGGCAGCATGAATCGCCGCATGGCCACTCCCCCGCTGCTCATGATCCCGGGTCCGACGCCGGTTGCGCCGGAGGTGCTGGCGGCGCTCGCAGAACCGGTCCGCAGCCACATGGGTCCCGAGAACGCCGCGAGCATGCTCCGCATCCAGGAAGGGATTCGAACGCTTGCAGGCTCCTCGACCGCGCGTGTGCATTGCTTCGCGGGGGCCGGCACGCTTGCCATGGAAGTCGCGCTCGTGAACCACTCGTCTCCGGGCGATCGCATCATCGTGGTGAGTCACGGGTTCTTCAGCGACCGGTTCACGCAGATCGCTGAGACGCTCGGCCTGCGCGTCGACGTGCTCCACGTCGAGTGGGGCGAGCATGCCGATCCCGCGGCTGTGCGCCAGATGATCGTCCGGGGCGACGCTCCCGCGGTCGTGTGCATGACGCACGTGGAGACGAGCACCGGCGTCCTCGCGGACTGCGCGGTGCTGGCGGCTGCGGCGCGCGACGTCGCGCCCGACGCGATCCTCGTGGTCGACGGCGTGTGCGCGACCGGTGGTGTCGAGGAGGCGATGGATGGGTGGGATGTCGATGTCGTGCTCACCGGAGCGCAGAAAGCGCTGGGTGTACCACCCGGCCTCGCCATCCTCGCGGTGTCCGAACGTGCGCGACAGCGTCGCGAGTCCCTCGGCGACATTCGCGCGTACTACGCCGACCTGCGACGCTGGGATGTGTCGGTCGACGACCCGAAGCGATACTTCTCCACACATGCGGTGTCGCTGATCCGCGCGCTCGAGGTATCGCTCGACGGCATCTTCGACGAGGGACTTCCGGCACGATTCGAGCGCCATCGCCGCGTTGCCGCGATGGTTCGCGACGGCATGAGCGAGCTGGGTTTCGAGCCACTGACGGATGCCGCGTACCTCGCGCCCACGCTCAGCGTGTTCGCGCTGCCGGAGGGGGTCGAGGATGCCGCATTCCGGGCAGGCATGTCCGAACGCGGGGTCATCATCTCCGCGTGTCTCGGGCCATGGGCTGGGCGCGGCATCCGCATCGGACACATGGGGACGGCCGCCGAAGCCGAGGCGACACGGACGATCGACGTCGCCGCCGCAACGCTCGGTAGGTGAGCCGCGATGACAGGCGATGCTTGACGTCGCGGTCCTCGAGCGACTGCGCGCGGCGGCCGGCGATGAGGGGCTCATCACGGCCCCGGCAGCGCTGCGGACGTACGCCTGCGACGGGCTGACCGGACACCGCGTGACGCCCGCGGCAGTGGTGCTGCCGCTGACCACGGAAGCCGTCGCCGAGGTCGTGCGCACCTGCGTCGCCGCGGACATCCCCTTCGTCGCGCGCGGCGCGGGGACCGGCCTGTCCGGCGGCGCGCTTCCGGCGGCCGACGGAGTCGTCGTCTGTCTCAGCCGGATGCGCTCGATTCTCGACATCGACCTCGACAATCACCAGGTCACGGTGCAACCCGGTGTGACCAACCTCGAGGTGAGCACGGCGGTGCGCCCGCTCGGGTACTTCTACGCGCCGGACCCGTCGTCGCAGCAGGTCTGCACGATCGGTGGGAACGTGGCGGAGAACTCGGGCGGAGCGCATTGCCTGAAGTACGGGTTCACCACGCATCACGTGCTCGGTGCGACGTTCGTCACCGCCGGCGGGCGCATCGCCAGGCTCGGCGGCGCCGTCCGCGACTCGGCCGGCTACGACCTCCTGGG
>Ga0307373_10001587_pt1 | contig 42596 bp, 45 predicted proteins | sample OX2MG_FD_202534 | JGI IMG/M metagenome (GOLD analysis project Ga0307373, IMG submission 202534) | Soil microbial communities from Risofladan, Vaasa, Finland - OX-2 | ecosystem: Environmental > Terrestrial > Soil > Coastal area > Acid sulfate soil | place: Finland: Risofladan, Vaasa | collected...
CGAGCCCTTCGGGCGGTGGCTGAGCATCTTCGAGCGCAGACCCCGCCCGGGACCAAGGTGCGGCTGGCGGTCTTCTGCGGAGATTCCCCCGAGGCGGTGCCCGAGTTGACGGGACACCTGCAGGAGCTCTTTGACCAACTGCCGGTGGAGCGGCTTAACCTGACGCCCGTCATCGCCCTCCACACCGGCCCCGGACTGATCGGAGCTGCCACGATCGCCGACGTTCCCCTCAACACCTGATGGCGGCGGCTGGGCTCGCCCCAGGAGCGCAACCGCTCGGAGTCGCCCTTCTCTGGGCGGGCGCCTACCTGGTGGGAGGGATTCCCATCGGCTGGATGGTGGGCAGGCTGGCTGGGGTTGACCTTCGCCGAGAGGGGACCGGCAAGATCGGGACCAGCAACCTGTTCCACACCGTGGGGCTGCTTCCGGCGGCCGTGGTCGGGCCGCTCCAGTTCTGCCAGGGGCTGCTGCCGGTCCTGGTCGCCGAGCTGTTGAGAGCTCCCGACTGGGCGGCGGCCGCCGCTGGACTTTGCGCCGTGATCGGCAACGGCTGGCCGATCTACATGCAGTACAACGGCGGCCGGGGTGTGGCGAGCGCCACCGGGGCGATCGCGCTCTGGTCCTGGACCGGGTTCGCCTTCGTGCTGGTCCTGGTGCTCGTCGGAGGTGGGCTTCGCCGGAGCGCTCCGGCGGTGCTGCTGGCCTACGCCGGCCTGCCGCTGGTGCTCTGGCTGAGCCGGTCCTCGCCGGCGTTTGCGATCACCGCGGTGGGGATCGTGATCTGCCTGGTTCTGCGCCGATTCGAAGGCTACCGAATCGGCCGAGCCGAGCCCGGAGCTGCCCCCGACAGCTGGGTCAGCCGGCTCGTCTTCGACCGAGTTCCCAGCAGGTCGGAGCCTGCTCCTCAGCCGATAGACTCGGTCCCATGACCGAGGGCTCGGTCCGCCTCGAGCGTGACTCCATGGGCGAGATGGAAGTCCCCGCCGACGCCTACTACGGCGCCAGCACGCAGCGAGCCATCGGCAACTTTCCGATCAGCCGGCTCCGCTTGCCCGGCCGACTGATCACCGCTCTAGGTGACATCAAGCGCGAGGCGGCCCTGGTCAATGCTGAGTTGGGCCTGCTACCCCAAGACCTGGCCCGGGCCATCGCGGCCGCCGCCGACGAAGTCAGCCAGCGCCGTTTCGACAGCCAGTTCGTGGTCGACATCTTCCAGACCGGGAGCGGGACCTCGTCCAACATGAACGCCAACGAAGTCATCGCCAACCGGGCCCTCGAGCTGCTCGGAGGTGCGCGGGGCGAGCGGGACCGGGTCCACCCCAACGACCACGTAAACCTCGGTCAATCCAGCAATGACGTCTTCCCCTCCGCGATCCACCTGGCCGCCCTGGCGGCTTTGCGCGACGAGCTGGTTCCGGGACTCGAGGAGCTGGCAGTCAGCCTGGGTCGGCAGCGGGACCGGCTGTGGGGGGTCATCAAGACGGGTCGAACCCACCTCCAGGACGCCACCCCCATCCGTTTGGGGCAGGAGTTTGAAGGCTATCGGAGCCAGGTCGACCGGGCCCTCGGGCGGCTCGACGGAGCCCGCCTTCAACTCGCCGAGCTTGCCCTGGGGGGAACCGCGGTAGGCACCGGGATCGGAACCCACCCCGAGTTTGCCGCCCGAGTGATCGCCCGCCTCGCGCCCCGGTACGACCCCGGGCTCCGCGAGACGAGCGATCACTTTCAGGCCCAGAGCTCCCTGGACGCAGTGGTCTTCACGTCGGGGACGGTCCGGGGAGCGGCCCTCGCCCTGCACAAGATCGCCGCTGATCTGCGCCTGCTCAGCTTTGGCCCGCGGGCCGGTGTGGCTGAGCTGAGCCTCCCGGAGGTTCAGCCGGGCTCGTCGATCATGCCGGGAAAGGTCAACCCGGTGATCTGCGAGTCGGCCCTGATGGTGGTGGCCCAAGTGCTCGGCGACGACGCCACAGTGGCCTTCTGCGGCGCGGACGGCTCCCTGCTCGAGCTCAACGTCATGCTCCCGGTGGCCGCTCACAACCTGCTCGAGGAGATCGAACTGCTGGGTCGGGCCAGCTCCAACCTGGCCCGAAGGGCGGTCAACGGCCTCTTGGCAACCGAAAGAGGGCCGCGACTCCTGGAAGAGGGACTCGCCATCTGCACGGCGTTGGTTCCTGCGATCGGGTACGACGCTGCCGCTGCGATCGCCCACGAGGCGCACCGGAGCGGTCGGACCGTGCGTCAAGTGGCCTTGGAGCGCTCCTCGATTCCGGCTCTCGAGCTGGACCGGCTACTCGATCCGGAGCGGATGGTGCAGCCCACTCTGGAAGTCGCGGGAAGCGGCTGATCGCGCTAGCTGGGTTTGAAGAGGGTGGTCACGTACCACTTCCCGTCGACCTTGATGCAGCTCATCTGACGGGGAAGCCCGAGCGGCTCGCGGTCCACCGACTCGCAGCTAAATATCCGACTTCCCGGCAACGGCGAACAGACCTCGACGGAGAGAGCCACGGTCGCCCTGGTGGCGGACTGGGAAAGCCCGGAGGCCACCGGGCCCGAGATGTAGGCGCGCTGGGTCGCGAACGCCTGCAGCACCGATTCCGCCCCAGCCCGTTCCGAAGGGGCCAGGTAGCTCTCCACCTGTCTCAGGTTGTGGCGCTCGATACCGGCGAGGTAGCCGGCCACCGCCGCCTGGGAGCTTTGATGCGACGGTGGCGGCAGCGGATGCGTGCTCAGAACCCGGAGGAATATGAGCAGAGCCAGCCCGCCGCCCACCAGAAGCAAAAAGCGAAAGTGACCTCGGCGGGGCTCCTGGCGGAGGACCGGCATCCCTACTCGGGGCGGCGCACCCGGCTCGGCGTCGCCTTCCGGTCCGGTCACGGAGCCTGGTCCTGCGGGCCTCGAGCGCTGGAGCTGTACCTCCGGCCCAGGGTCGAGCGGGTGGAGTTATGAGAGCGGCTGCTCACGCGCAATGGAAACCAAATCCCGGGTTCCGGCGTTTCATTGGGTGGGCACGGCGCGAGCACGGTGCCTCCCCACCTGGCCGGGCTTCCACCCTCAGCGGTAAGTCCTGAGCCCCGCGCCGTGCCCAAACGTCGACTATGGCTGAAATCAAGACGCGGCGGGAATACGGCCGCCCCCGGTTGACGGGCCCGGGCGCGCGGCGGCAGCGCCAGGCCACCGGCCCCGGCTGGCGCCGGTTCGGCGCCGCCTTGGCCCTCGCCGCAGTCTGCGCAGTGGTGATTCTGGCGGTCCCGTTCACCGCCCTGGCGCGTGCCTACGGGGCGCTGCCCCAGGCCGCCAACCTGGGCGGCGACACCCTGGTCTATGGCCAGGGGGGAGTCGAGATCGCTGATCTTCATCCTCCCGGCAGCAGTCGTATTCCCGTCCCGCTCCAGGCGATCGCCCCCGTGATGCGCCAGGCGGTGGTTGCGATCGAGGACCATAGCTTCTGGACCTCGCCCAGCTTCGATCTGGCCCGGATCGCCAAGGCTGCCCTCTACGACGTCGTTCACCACAGCACGGCCCAGGGGGCGAGCACGATCCCCGAACAGTTGGGCAAGATCCTCTACCTCCAGGACAACAAATCGCTCACCTACAAGGTCAAGGAGATTCTCTACGGCGAGGAACTGACTGCCAAGCTCTCCCGCTCCGCAATCTTGGACCAGTATCTGAACGACGTCTACTTCGGGCAGGGCGCGACCGGGATCGAGGCGGCAGCACTCACCTATTTCGGAGTCCACGCCTCCCAGCTCAATGCCAATCAGGCATCGCTACTGGCCGGACTGCTGCCCGAGCCCAGCTACCTCGATCCCTTCCTCAACATGGGCGCCGCTCGCCAGCGCCAGCAGCTGGTGGTCGCCGCCATGCAGCAGCAGGGCGAGCTGAGCGCGCGTGCGGCCCGAGAGATTGTGGCCAAGCCGCCCCCGCTGACGGCGGTTGGGGGCAGTTCTCTCAACCTCGCCCCGTACTTCATCGACGAAGTTCAATCCTGGCTCCAGAGCCGCATTGGAGCGGGCTACCCGAACCTCGGCCTTCGAGTCCAGACCAGCCTCAACCCGACTCTCAACCAGCTGGCTCAGCAGCTGGTGACTCAGACCGTGGCGGCGGGCGCCGCGATGCACATGACCGACGGCGCCTTGATCGCCGAGGACCCCCGGACCGGTGACGTCCTGGCCTGGGTCGGCGGGGCGGGACCCAACGCCCCGGGGGGCCAGATCGACATGGCCACCCGTCCCCGGCAGCCGGGGTCCGAGTTCAAGCTCTTCAACTACTCGACGGCCCTTGGCCAGCGGGACATCACGATGACCACGCCGGTCCTGGATGGGCCTCTGACCCTGCCCAGCGGAGGTCCCGGGGGCGGCCCGTACACGGTCGCCGATTACGAGGGCCGCTACGCCGGAGTGGTCCAAGCGCAGGTCGCACTTGGCAACTCCCTCAACGTGCCCGCGGTGCGAGTCGAACTCAAGACGGGGATTCCGAACATCCTCGCCACCGCCCGGAATTTGGGGGTCACAACCCTCACCCAATCCGACTCCTCGTACGGCCCCAGTCTGACCTTGGGGGCATATCCGGTCCCCTTGTCAGAGATGACCCAGGCGGGTGCTGCGTTCGCGACCCAGGGAGTCCTCCATCCCACCACCCTGGTGGTTCAGGTGACTAATTCGCAGGGCAAGGTGATATATCGAGCCGACTCCGCCGGCCGTCGGGTGCTCTCAATCCAGGTCGCCTACATCATGAACACGATCCTCTCGCGCGACAGCAACCGCCTGCTCGCCTTCGGAGCCGGATCCCCTCTCCATGTCGCCGGCCATACGGTCGCCATCAAGACCGGCACCTCGACCAACTTCCGAGACAACACCGCCGTTGGCTGGACGCCGACGCTCACCGTCGGGGACTGGGTCGGCAACGCGAACGACGCCCCCATGTACGGGGGCGGCCTGAACGGGATCAGCGGCTGTGCCACCCTTTGGCACCAATTCATGGTCGCGGCCCTGGCAGGAGTGGCCAACAGCTGGTATCCGGTGCCGAGTGGTCTGACCACCAACGTGATCGGCGGCGAGACTGACTACTACCTCTCGGGAAGTAGCCCCACCACCAGCATCCTGGGCGGGGGGACGGTCACCCCATCCCCGAGCGCGACCCCCAACCCCTCCCCGTCGGTGAGCCCTTCTCCGAGCCCGACCGGCAGCCCCTCGCCCAGTCCGACCCCGAGCTAGCGACCCGGCCTTCCCTCAGGCTGATCCCGCGGCAGCCTCGGCTCGGGCCAGCACCAGTTCTCGGTTGGGCTTGACCTGGCGCATCGGTCCCTGGCTCGCCAGTGCATCACCGACCACGGCCATCAGGTTGTCCGCTCGGAATGGCTTGGGCAGGTATGCGAATCCACCGGCCTGCATGCTCACTCGGAGATCAAGGCGGGGTTGCCGGGCGCTGGTGAAGATGATCGGTGTCCAACTCCACTGACTTCTCGCCAGCAGCCGGCGACAGAGCTCGAACGCGCTCATCTCGACCAGGTTGAGGTCGAGGATGGCGCAGGCGTAGCGGCCTTGGCGGGCCTGCGCCAGTGCCGCTCGAGACGAATCCGCCTCGATCACCTCGAAGCTCAACCGTCGCAGGATCGAGGCGGTGGCGGTGCGACTGACCTCGTCCCGGTCTGCCACTAGGATCGCGCGCTCCGAAAGCTGCTTCGAAGACGCCCCCTGGGAGGCTTCCGGCGTTGACATCTCGGCCAGTCTAGGTGGCCCTCCGCCGAACTTGGCTGACCTTCCTGCACCGGTCCGGCAATGACCTGTAACGCTTGGGGAACCGCAGGCGACAAGGCTGTCGCGAGCCCGGGCCCCGTTGGTCGGCACCAAGGGACAGCAGTGGGATATGGCCCGCACGGGCGACCCGGGGCTCGGATCCATCGCCGGTCCGGCCGCGCTGCTGGCGCTGGCTCTTCTGACGATGGCGACGCACCTCGGACAACGGAGACCGGCCGATCTGGCCGCCCACGCCGTTCAGGCGAGGGGGTCGGGCTACCTCATCTTCCCGGCACCCTGGGTGACCCGCCCCGGCGAGCTGGCGGCGGCGGCGGCGGCAGCGGTCCTTCTCTGCCTGAGTGCTGCCATCCGGCTCCGGGGCCGGTCAATGCTCGGCTCGGGATTGCTGGGGCGAGCGCGCCGGGCCGGCGCCGCTGACCTCCGCGCCCTGCGCCGAAGCGGGGTTGGGGCTCGCAGTACCGAGCCTCGAGTCAGGCTCGGGGACCACCGCCGACGACCCCTCTGGCTGCCTGGCGAGGAGCACCTGTTGGCGCTCGGTCCGACCGGGTCGGGCAAGACGTCAGCTCTGGCCATCCCGGCTCTGTTGGAGTGGCCGGGACCGGTCGTGGTCACAGATCCCAAGGGGGAGTTGGTCAGAGCCACCTTGACCCACCGGCTGACCCTGGGGGCCGCCGCCGTGTTCGCCCCCCTGATGGAGCCCACGGAGCACTGGAATCCGGTCGAGTCAATCCAGAGCTCGGAGGACGCCCTGCGGGTAGCCACCTTCCTGATGGGACGACCCCCCGAGCGGGAACCCTTCTGGCATGACCTCGCCCGGCAGCTGCTGCACGGGCTTCTGGTCGAGGCGGCCCACAACGCTGAGGCGCCGGCTGCGGTGCTCGAGCTGTTGCAGCTGGTTCCCGCCGAGGAACTCGCCGTGGCGATCCGGCACCCGGTGGCGCAGCGCCTGGTGCAGGGCGCCCTGAGTGGCGGCGACCGAACCTCGATGGGCGTGGTCGCCACGCTGGTGGCTCAGCTGGGTGCATACGGCACGGACCAGGTGGCAGCCGCCACCTCCAGCAGCGACTTCGATCCCGCCGAGATCGCGACCGGAGAGCTTCGAACCCTTTACTGCGTGGTCGCGCCTCACGATGCCCCGGTCCTGCGCGGGCTGATCTCGGCTCTGATCTCCTGCTGTTGGCGAAGCCTCTTTTCACGCCCGCCGGCGATTCCCGCGCTCTTCGTGCTCGATGAGTTCGCCCAGCTCACCAACCTCCCCGAGCTGCCGGCCCTGGTCCAGCTCGGTCGCTCCCAGGGGGTACGTCTGGTACTCATGGCCCAGGACCTGGGTTCGATCTCGGCCACCTATGGGGTCGACACGGCCGGAGCGCTCTGGTCCAACTGCAGGACCAAGCTCCTACTTCCGGGAATCTCCGAGATCGACCTGCTCGAGCGGGTCAGCAAGTTGGCGGGAACCTCCACCCTGCACCGGCGCACCGACGCCTGGAGCCGTGAGGCGGTGTCCTCCCAACCCCTGCTCCATCCCGACGACGTGCGCCGGATCAAACCCCACCAGGCACTCGTCCTCCACGGCGGCGACCAGCCCGCGGTGATCGACCAGCACCGCTGGTTCGGGGATCGAATCCTGAGCAGGAGGGTCAGCTCGGGGGCCCCGGCCCGCCTCCCGGTACCGGCACCTGGCCGTCCCCTCCGCGATTGGATCGATCCTGACCACACTAGGCCCAGCGGACTCGACCCCCTTCGCTGGAGCCCAGCGGACATAGACCCCTGAGAGCCACCCAGGAGCTCACGAGCGAGGCGGGGGGAAGCATGGTGTTGCTGGCGACCTTCAGCACCGGCCTGGACAACGTAATCCACACGGTTACCGGGCTGGCCCTCGGAGCTGTCGCCGTGCTCTGCCTCAGCTTCGCGGCCATCCGCTACATGACCGCCCTGGACAACGCCCAACGTCGCGCCGCGGCGGTCCAGGGCCTGGTCACGGTCCTACTCGGCGTTCTACTGCTGGTCAATGAGGGGGCGGTGCTGAGCTTCGTAGAGGGGCTGTCGGGGAGCAACACCTCATGCTCCACCAGCAGCTGCTCCGGCTCCGTCCGCTGAGATCTGCCACCTGCCTTTCCGGTTGGCTCTCTGGCCGCGCTCGTCCGGGGGATCGTGATCCTGGCGGCGGCCGCCCTGGCTCTGGCGGCGGCGCCGAAGGTGGCCGCCGCCAGATCACTTGCCCTGGACGCTACTCCCAGCCCCCCTTCCAGCTCAGCGGGGGCGGCCGGGACCCCGAGCAGCTCGAGCCAGCAGTGCGGCGGGATCACTGATCCCCTCTGCTACATCGTCGACGCCTTCATCAGCGGGCCGGTCGCGATCATGGGCAGCCTGGACGGCAGTCCAGATCCCGCCCATATCAGCGCCCGCACCGGCGCCATCACCTCCGGGCCCTGGCAGTTGGTCACCACCCTCGTCGGAAGCAATCCGGCCGTCGACAACTACGGCGGAGAATGGGGGGAGCCGGCGCACCAGTGTGGGCGGGCCGGGTGCATCCCCTGGGTGGAGCGCCTTAACGGGATTCTGGTACCGCTATCCCTGAGCGTGCTGGTGCTGGCCTTCGCGATCCAGGCCTGCCTGTTCATGATTGGCCAGCAGCTCAATCTGCGGGCCGGGCTGGTGTCCTGCCTGATCGCGGCTGGGGTCCTGGGAGCGGGCCTTCCCCTCCACCTGGCCGGCCGCGTGATCGATGCCGGCACGTGGGCTTCGCAAGCCCTACTGCAGTCCGCACTCCAGCGCGGTCCAGCGGTCGGTAGCCAGCCGGTCGACCTGATGACGGTTCTGGCGATGACCGCCTACTGCCCCGAGGACAGCCCGATCATCCATCCCGGGATCCACCTGTCTGAGCCCGGCCCCTCCCCGGCTCAGCAGGTCCTCGTCCAGCCTTGGCTGGACCCCCACTTCACCCAGTCGCACTGCCTCGGATCGGAGTCGCCGGACTTCACCAAGGAGGTGCTCGATCGGAGCGAGAACTTCTTCGGCCCCCCGCTGCACGACGCGAACTGCGACCGGGGGGACTCGGCCCCCGCCCAGCCCCTCTGCAGCAACACCGACAACCAAGTCAACGACAACGCCGGCCAGGCGTGTCTGGAGGGGAGCGGGGGCTCAGGTATCGGGGCTCCGCAACTCAACCTGCTTCCCCTCCCGGGGGAGCCGCGGGCCGGCAACGGCCAGAGTCCGTCCGACTGCCGCTACGCCGACATCTATTGGGGAACCGTGCCCAGCTTCACCGACGTATGGAGAGGGGTCGGTCCGCACGGGCGGAATGGCTACGACGTGCCGGATGGGCTCCAGGGAATGCTCGCTTTCACGGTTCTGACCGGCTTGGCTCTCTGGCTGGCCCTTACCTACCTGGCCCGGTACCTGGCCCTGGCACTGCTGGCCGGCTGCGCCAGCCTGTCCTTCCTGCTGCTCGCCCTGCCCGGCGGTCGGCCGGCCTTCGGTCGCTACTGGCGGACGGTGGCCGAACTCTCGTCTGTCGTGGTGCTCCAGACCCTCGTCTTCCTGGTCTTCGTGGCGATCGTCGGCACCGTCTCCGGGCTTTCGCCCGCTCCCTCGGCAAGCGGCCTCGGGGGCTGTCCTCTGATTTCGCCCTCAGCCGCCCCCCACTGTGGAGCAGGATCTTCCGGGCTCCTGAGCCAGGTGGGCAGCGGCGTTCCCGGAAACCAGTTCGCCAAGTGCCTGCTGGCGATTGTGACGGTCTGGCTGATGCTCGAGGTCCCCAAGCGGATCAGCCGGGGCGAGCTGGCTACCAGTCGCGGCCTGCGCACCGTGGCGGCAGCTTCAGGCGGCGCCGTAATTGGCGGGGCCGCCGTGGCTCGGGGACAGGTCCAACCCCGGGTGGCCCGCTTCGGGTCACAAGTGGTTCCCGCCGGACGGAACTTGCTGGGACGGCCCGGTGCGCGTGACCATCTCGTGGCCGAGGGTCTGGAGCGGTCCGAGCCATCGGCATCGGCCAGCTGGCCCGAGGTTCCCGGGCGCGAGACACGCGAGCAGTTCATCGGTCGATCGCTGATAGCCGGCAAACTCTCCGCCCAGGAGCTGCACCGAGTTCTGGGACTCGATCCCGGCGAGCTGGCGGAACTGGGAGAGCGCGCCCGGCATGAGCCGGTGCTGGCCTCGGAACTGGGCCGGAGGTACGTCGCCGCCCGGGGCAGCCGGGTTCATGAGCTGGACGCCGCCTACCTCAATGCGCTCCGGCGCGGGCGGCTGCGCCCCTGGCCGCCGATCCCGCCCAAAAGGTGAGGACGTGACCTCGGCCGAAGTCCCTCAGCCGATCTCGTCGGTCCCCGTGCGCTGGGGCGGCTTCACCGCCCACCAGCTAGGGTGGCTCGCGGCGGGGGCCGCGATGCCCTACCTGCTCCTTCGGTTGCACCTTTCGCCGGCAGGCGCCTTCGGTCCGTCCGCGCCCTGGCTGGGGACTGCCGTCTGCTTCGCCTTCGGCCGCAGTGAGGGTCGTCGGTTGGACGCCTGGGTCGGTGACTGGGTCTGGTTCAAGCTCCAGCCCCACCGCCTGAGCCATCCAGACGCCCTCGCCTCGCTCCCTCCCGCTGCGGGCTACGTCCCCGTGGACAGGCCCCTCCGCGACGCAGGTCGGGGCACCACGGCGTCTCTCCCCTGGGAGTCGCCGTGACCCCTTTGCCGAGGCTGACCGAGCGCGGCTCAACCCTGCAACTGGTTGACGTCGGCTATCTGGAGAGTGAGGTCGCCCACCTGGCAGCCGGGGGTCAGCGCGCGGCTCTGGACATTTCGCCGATAAATCTCGCCCTCCGAGGGGAGGAGGAACAAGAGCAGGTGTGGCGCCGCTATCGACTGCTGTTGGCGTCGCTGTCCGGACCGATCTCGATCTACTCAACGTCCCGGCCCGACCCCGGAAGTGCTGGCTGGGCGCCTCCAGCCTGGGACCAAGGGGCGCTGCGCAGATTGGCGCAAGCGGACCACGAGTTCCAGCAGCAGCTGGTCCGAGGGCGCCTGGTGCAGCGCCAGAGGCACCTGATCGTCGTCTGGGGTGGGCCGGAGGGTCCCTCTCTGCCGGGGTTGGCGAGCACTCTCAGGCGATCCCGGATCGGGGGTTCAGTGGTGCCCCGCGGAGGCGCCCAAATCGGCCTCGATCAGCGCTGCGAGGTGATCGCGGCCGGCTTGGGCCAACTTGGGGTCAGGGCCCGGCGGATCTCGGACGGAGAGTGGCTCGGGTTGCTCCAAGAGCAGGGCGGCGGGAGGAGCAACCGGCACCCGACCAGCTTCGCCAGCTGGCTGGCACCGGAGGATGCCGAAGTGCAGCCCAGAGCCGTCCGGATGGGCGCGCGCTGGAGCCGAACCCTCTTCATCGGCGCTTACCCACGTCGGGTTGCGATCGGGTGGTTGGCCCCCCTGCTGCGGGGCCTGGAGTGTGAGATCCGGATCGCCCAGCACATACAACCTCTCCCCAAACTGGTGAGTCTCAACCGGCTGCGGCGCAAGATTCGGGGCTTCGAGACCAGCCTGGTGGTCGATCACCTTCGGGGCCGACGGCCAGACCGAGGTACCGAGGCCGCTCTCGGTGACGCGCTCTCGCTAGAAGATCAGGTTCTGGTCGAGCAGGAACGCCTCTTCCAGTTGGAGCTCCTGATCACCCTGGTCGCACCCGGCCTGACCGAGCTGGAGGAGGGCTGGCAGGAGCTTCTCACCACCGCCGCCGAACTCGGCTGCGGCGTGGTTCCCCTCACCCACCGCCACGTCGATGGCTGGCGGGCCACGACTCCGTGTGGAGTAAGTCCCTTCGGCTGGGGGCGAGAGATGACGGCCAGCGCCCTGGCCACCGGTTTCCAATTTCTCCGCAGCAACCTCTCGGCGGAGCAAGGGGTACTGCTGGGGCCTAGCGCGATCTCCCGAGAACTGGTCCTGGTCGACCCCTTCGACCGCTCCAATCCCAACTTCAACGTCGTCGTCCTAGGAACCTCAGGGGGCGGCAAGTCCTACACGGCCAAGCTCCTGGCCGCCCGCCTGGCAGTGGCGGGATGCCGGCTGCGCGTCATCGACCCGGCCGGTGAGTACCGCCGCCTGGTCCAACTCCTGGAGGGAGCCTGTCGGGAGATTGCCCCGGGCAGCAGCTCGGGGCTGAGCGCGCTCGGCCCCGACCAAGCGCTGGGACCGGGCGAGGACGCGATCGCCGTCCGCGCGGCCCGGGCCCTGGTCGTCCTGGAACAGCTGGCCGCCGGTCGCTCGGGGAAGTGGGACCTGTCCGAGGAGGATGGCCAATCCCTGGAGATAAGCCTGGTCGAACTTTTTTCGAGCCAGACTCACGCCGGTCTCGCGGAGCTGGTCCAGTCCCTGGAGCGAGCCGGGCGCATGGCCCTGGCCGGGCGGTTGGCGCGCTTCACCGGCGGGCTCCTGGGCGGGGTGTTCGACGGCCGCCCGGAGCCAGCCCTGGAGGGGGTGGCGACCGTCTTCTCGCTGGCCGGCTGGCAATGGGATCGGGAGCGGTTACTGGCGCCCGCCATGCAGATGATTCTGGTCCAGCTGGAATCCGAGACCGCGCGTGATCCGAACCAGCCCCGTCTGGTGGTGGTGGACGAGGCGGAGGTCCTCCTGGCCAAGCCGGGGAGCGCAGCTGCGCTCGAGTCGCTGAGCCGGCGGGTTCGCAAGCTGGGCACCGGGCTGATGGTGATCTCGCAGGTGGTCGAGGATTTCCTCGGCTCACCGGTCGGCAATGTGATCATCCGGAACTGCCACACCAAGCTCCTGCTCCGGCAGGAGGAGGTGGCAATTCCGGCCGTGCGCGACGCCTTCGGACTCTCGCCGGCCGAATGCGACCTGCTCCGCGATGCGGTTCCCGGCCAGGGAATCGTGATCGTTGGCCGCGAGCGTGCCGCGTTCCAGGGTGCGGCTCCCCCTGAACTCCACCGACTGCTCTGCACCGACGCGCGGCCGAGCGGTTGAGTCGGTCGCGGCCTTGAACCACTGGTGGCCCCGGGTCACCGCGATCGGCCTGGCTGGGTGCGCCATCCCGATGGTCTTGGTGCTTAGTCTGGTCGGGCTGATCTCGGCGGCGGCAGTGGCATCCGGTTGGGGTTCCAGCACCAGCCTGCTGCCAGAGCCGGGCGGCTTCGTTCTCCCCGTGGGCACCGACATCGCCGCCGGATCAACCGGGTTTCCGGTGTGGGCTGTCCCCTGCGGGCCGGAGCCCGGCGCGCTGGCCGTGGATCCGAGCGCCTGCACCGGATCCCCGACCCCATTCCCCTCCGACTACCAGGGATTCGCGACCGGGCAGTGCACCTGGTACGTTGCCACCCGGCGCCGTGTTGTTTGGCATACGTCATCTGGCGAACTGGGCGGTAACGCGGGGCAATGGTTGGGCCTAGCGGCGGCCGCAGGCTTCGCGGTCGGCCCCGACCCCCAGGTCGGCGCGATTGCGGTCTACACCGACTCGGGCGCCGGGCACGTCGCCCTGGTGGTGGGCGTCGATGCCTCGGGCAACTACACGGTTGCCGAGGCGAACTGGGTCTTCTTAGGCCCGCGCGCCCCCTACGTGGATCTGCGCGGCGTGGCCGCCGGGACGACCGGCAGCGGGTTCGAGAGATTGGCCGGATTCATCTACGGCCCTGGTCCGAGCGGGTGATTCGAAACGCCGCCTATCCTGGGCCGATGGCTTACTAGGGGGAGGATCCCGATGCCTGACCTGGGGTCCGCAGGAATCGACCGCCTGCGCGCGGTCGACGGCATCAGCGCCGACGCCCGCGCACTGCTCCGTCGCGCCAATCGCCTGCAGGAACGGGCCTCGGCCGCGCTCGGCGACCCGCTCGTCACTGCTCAGGCGAGGGAGGTGACCGACGCCGCCGAGCGCCTTCTGGACAGTCTCGAGGAACGCCGCGTGGAGGAGCGGTCCGCCGCTCGGCAGCGACTGCGCACCCCGGAAGCGGATCCCGGCCAACCCTAGCGAACCGGACCTTATTCGCTCAATCAACCTCGGACGTCCCCCGCGGCGTCGCTCGGCGCTGCCACGCTTCGCTGGCCCGAGACCAACTTCGGGCGGGGCCCGGGGGTGTTTTGCGGCTGGGAAGGCGCGGCGGCGATCACTGAGCAGGATCCGCTTCGGTTTGGCGGTCCGGCGCGAAATGCGCGCGTAAAACCTGCGCTTTGAACGCGCTGAGAGTCGGCAGCGCCTGGTCCCCGGGGAAGCAGCCCGGGCCGGCGCGGAGTCCGCCATCGCACCGCACTTTGGCAGTCGCGAGACAGCGTTTCGGTGCGACCGCTAGGAGCCGGCCGGGGCCGGTGGACGGCTGCTGCGGGACCACTCCGCTATCCCCACCAGGTCGGGCCGTCGCTCGCCGATCTCCCGGATGAGGCTGTCGGCCGCCGAACGGTCGAGGCGAAACTCGAGCCCTTGGGGGGGATGGCGGAGGAGCGCCTCGACCGCGTTGGAATGCCGCTTGTGGAGCGGCTCGACATCGACTCCGGTGCTGGTGAGCGCGAAGACCACAATCCGGTTTCCCGGTATTTTCACTTCGACACCTTGCAGCGAGGGCCAACTTGCGGTGAGCGCGCAATCCCGCGAGACGCGACGGATTCCGCGCGCTCCCACAAACACCTGATTGTGTGCCTGGCCGATGTATGACGCAACCGCCGCCATGACTGCGGCGAAGGCACCGATCAGCAGCACCCCCCAGGTGTGGGTGAGGACCCCGATCACGATCCCGACCGGCACCAACACGGCACCGATACCGGTCCCGGCCCCAAGCGCCGCCCGGCGGCGATGGGCATCCATGGGACGGATCGCGACCTCGCCCGGGCGCACGCCTTCACCGCGCTCACTCATCACGGTCAGCCGGCCGGTTTCTCATGGTCGCCCGCCCCGCCCCGGGATCGGGCCATCAGCCAGCCCATCCCGAGCGCGCCACCGGCCAACACGGGGATAACGAAGGGATGTCGTCCCTGGGCCCGGGTCCGGGGGGAAAGGAGACGCTCGGCACTGACCAGACCCAAGCAGGCCGCGGCTCCGGCCAGGGCCCAACCACGCCCCCTCCGTGGGCTCGCCGCAGCGACCGCGAGTGCCCCCGCCCCGAGCAGGAGCTGGCCGGCGTCGCGGGAACCTGACTCCCCCAAAAGGACCGGCAGACTCCTCCTTCCCGCCAGCCGGTCACGCTCGATGTCAGGGCCGCCATTGGCGAGGTGGAGCCCGAGCCCGACCCCGGCGGCGATCACGGCGAGCTGACCCCGTCCCGGCAGGGGCACCCCGACGGCAGCCGGTCCCAGGAGCGGGACCGTAACCAGCCCGCCCGCAAATGGCAGAAAGGAGAGAGGAGTCCGGCTCAGGCCGAGGCTGTAGCTCCAGCCGCTCGCCAGTCCCCAGAACATCAGGCGCCGCGCCGGCCTCCCAGCGCCCCGGGCGCAGAGCAGCGCGCCCCCGCCGGACGCGAGGCCCAGCAGCCAGGCGTGAGTCCGCGGCACCACCCCTGTGGGGATCGGCTTGTAGGGCTGGTAGAGGCGGTCCCAGGGGGCATCGAAGGCGTCGTTGAGCATCCCCGTGCTGACCTGGGCCAGCGCCATGGCGGCGCCCGCCAACGCCAGCCGTCGTCGGCAGCGGAGCTCCGGCCGGACGTCCCGGCTCCCCTGGTGCCAAGCGCTCCAGCCGGAGGCGACGGTGACCAGGGTGCATACCGCCGATGGTCCCGGGTGGAGAAGCAGCAGGTAGCCCCTCCCGCGCCCGCGGCGATGGGAGTTTGGCATGCTCACCAGGTCATGTTCGTCGCCTGCCCCGTCCGCCCGCTGTGACCGAGGGAGCGGCCCGCTTTCTGGCTGCTACCCAACTCCAGCCGAGCGATGCCACCCCGGTTTGGTTCATGCGGCAGGCCGGGCGCTCGCTGCCCGAGTATCGGGCGCTCCGCGAGCGCTATGGGTTTCTCGAGCTGGCGACCACTCCCGATCTCAGCGTCGAGGTGACTTGCATGCCGGTGGAGCTCCTGGGGGTGGACGCCGCCGTTGTCTTTGCCGACATCATGCTGCCCCTGCAGGGCATGGGGGTGGACTTCGAGATCCGCGAGTCGGTCGGCCCATTGATCGCGGATCCAATCCGCTCTGCGCGCCAGATCGACGAGCTCCGAGTGGGCACCGCCGAAGAGGCAACTCCCTACCTCTTTGCCGCGATCCGGGGAGCCCGCGAGCGTCTCGGGCGGTCGGCGGCGCTGGTCGGGTTCGGGGCGGCTCCCTTCACCCTCGCCTGCTACCTGGTAGAGGGTCGCGGGTCGCGGGACTTCCCCCACGTCCGGGCTCTAATCCACTCTGACCCGGGGCTCTGGAACCGGCTGCTGGCCAAGCTGAGCGAAGTCTTGGCGCGGTACCTCGCCGCCCAGTCCGCGGCTGGCGCGGACGTGGTCCAGCTCTTCGATAGCTGGGCCGGGGTCCTGGACCGGGACACCTTCGCCGCCCACGTCGCCCCTCACCTCCAGGCCCTGATCCAGCGACTGCGGCCGATGTTACCGGTCGTCTACTTCTCGACCGGTTCCGGACACCTGCTCGAGACCGTCGCCGCCACCGGGCCGGATGGGGTCTCCGTGGACTGGCGCCTGCCTCTGGGCCAGGCTTGGGAGTTGGCGGGACCGGGTCGTTTCATCCAAGGCAATCTGGACCCGGCGGCGGTGCTGGCTCCCTGGCCCGCGCTCGAGACGAGCGCCCGCGCGGTGCTAGCTCAGGCGGCCCACCGCCCCGGTCACATCTTCAACCTCGGGCATGGGGTCCTGCCAGACTCCGACCCCGACCAGCTTCGCCGCCTGGTCGAGCTGGTCCATGGATGGGGTCCATCCCGGCTCTGAATTGGGCCCGGTGCGGCGTTCGGGGAGAGCCTCCCCTCCGCCTGGAACTCGTCCTCAGTTCGGGGGATGCGGCCGGGGGCGCGGTTCGAGGTTGACCGGGGCGCCGGCCATGGGTTACCTTCCACACTCGAACCGCACGCGCTTATGTGGGAGGACGTATGCGCGGAGCCCGCTTTGCTGGGCGCGCCTGGCTTGCTGCCAGCGCGGCCGGAATGGTATGGGTTTCCTCGATCTTCGGTCCCGGCCTTTGGGCCGTGGCGCAGCACTCAACCGACCCTGTCAATCAGCAGGCCCTGACCTCGTTGCTAAATCAGCTGGAGGCTCGGGGCCTGGTTGCTGATGCCAGTTCGGTGAAGTTCCTGCTGACCAAGATCGAGGCGAACCAGAGCCAGCTCAACACCCTCAATCAGCAGTTGAGCACCGATCAAACGACCCAGCAGGTTTTACAGGTCCAACTTGCCGGCGACCGTCAGGCGCTGATCGGACTGGTCAGCACGGCCTACGTCGACGGCAACGGCGCCGCCGAGGTGGCGAATGCCCTGGCCTCGCCCAACATGACCCAGTTTTTCGACAACTCCACCCTGCCCGATGCGATCGCCTCTCAGGTGGGCCAGCTGGTCAGTTCCATCCAGCATGACCAGCAGTCGATCGCCAAGGAGGACCAAGCCCTCTTGGCCGACGAATCGTCCGCCCAGGCGGTTCAGGGGCAGCTGGGAATTCAGTCGAACGAGTTGCTGGCGGAGCTGATCCGCCCCACCCCCGCCGTCACGACCGGCGACTGGGCGTTCGCCTTCGGGACCTGCACCTACTGGGCCGCGGGCCAATGGCGAGCCAACGGCTGGAACGTCAACTGGGGTGGAGACGCCTATCAGTGGTGGTCGAACGCAGCCGCCGCCGGGCAGGCGGAGGGTAGAACCCCGAAGGTGGGGGCGATCGTGGTCTGGCCTCCTGACAGCGGGGGAGCGTCGGGGCTGGGGCATGTCGGCTACGTGACCGCAGTCTCGGTGCCCGGGGCCGGTTTCCCCAACAACTTCGAGATCTCCGAGATGGGCTGGTACGGGGCGAGTGGAGGCGGCTTCGATCGGGTCGACTACCGCGTGGTTCCCGATGCCGGGTCCGGCTTCGACGGATTCATCTATCCGCCAGGCGGGGGGCCTTGAGTTGGCCCAGCTGACCTGGCCCTCCTACACCCCCCGGGTGGCGCTATCCCTGCGGGACGAGGAGACCGTGTCGGTTCGGCGCGTTCCTCTGCTGGCTCGGCGCCTGCGTTGGATCGTCGCGGCGGCTGTGCTATTGGTCAGCGCACCCCTGGTGGGGGCCCTCTCGACGCCGGCCGCCTCGGGACCCCCTTCGCCCGCCCCGGCGGCGATCGCCCAGGTGGCCAGCCAGGCCCGAAGCGTCCTGTCGGTCACCAATTTCCAAGTCACCCTCCCCATCCAGGAAGCTCAGGTCCTGCCGCCTCCGCCCCCCTCCGTGGGCACCACCCTCCCCTACGGCGCCGCCTTCTGGCAGGCGGTACCGGAGCCGCCGATCGGGACCATCACCCAGATCATCTGGGCTGCGGCGCAGCAGTACAACGTCTCCTACGCCTGGCTCCTGGGCGTAGCCAAGTGCGAGTCCGGTCTCAACCCCACCGACGTCAATCGCTCGTCGGGTGCCAGTGGGCTCTTTCAGTTCATGCCAGCAACCTTCAAGGGACACGGCGGGACGGATATCTGGGACCCGGTCCAGCAGGCTGATATCGCCGCCAAGATGTTCTCGATCGGGGAGTCTTCGGAGTGGGTCTGCAAGTAGGCTGATCGGCAGCGCCGCTTAGACTCCTGAGGTGCTTTCCGCTGAGAGGCTCGACGATCTCGCCTCCCTCCAGCGCTGGCTCGTGGGGCGTCGGGCCCGGTGGCTGGAGGCGCTCGAGGAGCTGGTCACCTGTGAGTCGCCGAGTGGCGACCCGGGCCGGCTGCTGGAGTGCGCGGGGATTGCCCGGAGACTTTTCGCCGCGGAGGTGGGAACCGAGGATATCGAACTCCGTGACGAAGGGGGAGTGCCCGCCTTGGTGCTCCGGTGGGGAGGCCGTGAGGCGAACTCCGCGCTCCTGCTCGGCCATCTCGACACGGTCTGGGATGTCGGTGCCTTCCAGCCCCGCTTCGACATCGCCGCCGGGCGGGCTCGCGGGCCAGGCGTCTTCGACATGAAGGGAGGGGTGGTGATCGCCCTGGCCGCCTTGGCCGGGCTCCGGACAACGGGGGGGGCGTTGGGGTCAGTGACCGTCCTGCTGACCGGCGACGAGGAGGTGGGCAGCCTGGGGTCGCGGAGACTGATTGAGACCGAGGCCAACCAGGCGGCTGCGGTCCTGGTCCTCGAGCCTCCACTCGGGAGTGCGCTCAAGATCGCGCGCAAGGGAGTAGGGGAGTATCGCCTGACCGCCCGCGGTCGGGCCGCCCATGCCGGCCTGGATCCCGAACGCGGGGTGAACTCGCTGGTGGCCATCGCCCCGCTGGTCGCAGCGGTCGCCGCCCTTTCTAGGCCCGAACGCGGCACCACCGTCTCCCCGACCCGGCTCAAGGCTGGCACTAGAACCAATGTCATCCCGGCCGAGGCCCGACTTGACATCGACGTCCGCTTCGCCACGGCATCCGAAGCCGAGCGGGTGGAGGCGGGAATTCGGGAGCTGCGAGCGAGCCTGCCCGGGGCCGAACTCGAGGTCGCCGGAGGGGCGAATCGACCCCCTTTCGAGCCCACGGCGTCAAGCCAATTATTTGCCCTCGCCGAGAGCGTTGCGGTCGATCTCGGGTGGGGTCCGCTGCAGGGCTGTTCGGTAGGCGGTGGCAGTGACGGTAACTTCACCGCCGCCCTGGGGGTACCAACCTTGGATGGAATGGGCATCGTGGGTGACAATGCCCACGCACCCGGAGAGTGGGCTGAACTGGCATCGATCCCGAGCCGTGCCGCACTCCTCGCGGGATGCCTGTCTCGGATCTGGCGCGGGCAGCTCAAGTGACTGTCGATCTTCCCCGGCTGCGGGTGGAGCACGCGCAGCTGCGGATCGTCGAGCTCCCCCTGGTGGCGCCGTTCACCACCAGCTTTGGCACCCAGACGGTTCGTCGGGCCCTGCTGGTGGAGGTGGAGGGAGAGGGCGTGTCCGGCATCGGGGAATGCGCCGCCGGAGTGACGCCCGGGTACTCCTCTGAAACCTGCGCGGGGGCCCTGACCATGCTCCGGGAACATCTCGTCCCGCCCGTCATCAGCGGGCCGGCGGCGGATGTCTCGAAGCGAGCCGAGGGGTGGGCCTGGGTGCGCGGCCATCAGATGGCCAAGGCCGCGCTCGAGATGGCGCTGCTGGACCAGGCGGGACGCGCCTCGGGCAGAAGCTTGGCGGAGATGCTGGGGGGTGGGCGATCCCGGATCGGCTGCGGCGTCAGCATCGGGATCCAGGGATCCCTGGCCGCGACCCTGACCGCAGTCGAAGGCTATCTCGCCCGCGGGTACCAGCGCATCAAGCTGAAGTGCAAGCCCGGCTACGACATCGAACTTGCCCGGACCGTTCGCCAACATTTCCCCGGCACCCCCTTGATGCTGGACGCCAACAGCGCCTACACCCTCCGCGATCTGCCTGAGCTCCAGGCGCTCGACCAATTCGATCTGATGATGATCGAGCAGCCGCTGGGCCACGACGACCTGATCGACCATGCAGCCCTGCAGGCCCGGATGGAGACATCGATCTGCCTCGACGAGAGCGTCGAGTCGCTGGCCGACCTCCGGGCCGCGATCGCCTTGGGCTCGGGACGGATCCTCAACATCAAGGCGGGACGGGTCGGCGGCCTGCTCCCGGCCGCGCGGCTGCACGACGTGTGCACCGAGGCGGGGTGGCCGGTCTGGTGCGGGGGCATGCTGGAGACTGGAATCGGACGCGCCGCCAATCTGGCGCTCGCCTCCCTGCCCGGGTTCAGCCTTCCAGGCGACACCTCGGCCAGCGATCGCTACTTCGAGCGCGACCTGCTACGCCACCCCTTCGAACTCGCCGCCGACGGGACCATGGGGGTCCCCACGGGGCCGGGGCTCGGAATTGAGCTGGACCGGGAGCGATTGGCGACGACAACCGTCCACCTTGAGGTGGTTGCCCCCAACTGACCTTCGTGGGCTGGTCTCCGGGCAACTGGCAGCCCGGAGCTGGGGTACGATCGGGCGGCAAGTGGATGACGAGGCTCGGCTCAGTACGCTGGTGGTGGTCGGAGAGGCCGGTCTGGCCCGCCGTGCCGCCGAGTTGGTCCCCTCCTACCGGGTGCTCGGCGCGGCGGAGGACCTTGAGCTGGCCGACCCAGCGACCAGCCTGTCCCGGATCGGCGCCATGCTAGATCGGGGCAACGCCCCGGCTGCGGTGCTGTGCAGTGGCAATCCCGGCTTCACCGTCCTCTCCCAGCTGCGCCACTTTCCCGCCAATCGATGCTACGTGTTCCCCGGGGACTCGCCCTGGCCGTTGCCCACCCTGCAGTGCCTGGTCGAGGCAGCGGGGATGACCCTCCTGCAGAACCTGGAAAGCCTGCCGGTGGCGTTGGGGGGACGTACCGTCCAAGGCGTTCGGCGCCCCGGCTACGAGGACATCCCCACTGGGTCGGGGCTCGAGGCGGAGGAGTCGGTGGGCCGGCTCAAGGCGGCGCAACTCCAGAACGCGACCCGCCCGGCGCCTACGGCCGCACCGCCCCCGCGGGACGATTTCGGCTGGGCCGAGGCGCCCACCGTGCAGGTTCCCCCGGCGCCGGTTTCCCTGGAGGGCGCCGTCGAGGACGATCAGCTACAGCCAACTGTCCTGGATGTGTCTGATACGCCCCAGCGTTCGGCGTCGGCCTATCTCCCCACCGATCTGCTCCGGGTGCTCAGGCCCAGAGCGAGCAAGCCGTAGGTGCCGAACTTGCCCAAGCGTCGCAAGGCGCCCGATCCACAGCTGACCGAGCGCATCCGCAGCGAGATGCGGCGGATCCTGGCGCTGCTTGACGACGCCGCGGTCAGCGGCAACCTAACTCGACTCGGCCAGGCCTTCTCGGGAGAGGCTCTGGCCGAGCTCAAGGCACGCTTCACCGCCTATCAGGCGGCGGGTATCCAGGTCAGTCCGTTCCGGGAGTCGCTTCATCTGGAGATCTCCGAGGTTTCCAGCCAGGGACAGGCCACCGTCCGACTTCGCTACCGAGATCGGACGAGCTTCCTGACCACCGAGGCCTCCCCCAGCACCACCAACGAACCGGTCCAGCTGCGCATTGTTCTCGATGGGCAGCGCGAGCCATGGCGGGTCACCTTGGTCGCCGAGGAGTGATCCTCGCCCAAGAACCGCGGCCGAGCCCGTGATAGGCTGAATCGGTTGGTGGGGTGGGCTATGGCCGCTCGGCGATAGGCCCCAATTTCGTGGTCTGGTGTTCATGAGCCCGAAGCGCACGCCCGATGCCGACGAGCCCGATCCGGCCGAGCCGGCTCCCGGCACCCTGGTTGACGAGGAGGATTCGGAGATCGCTGAGGACACCGATACGGAGATCTCTGTCGAGCCGCCGCCGGCGCCGGCGGCCCGGGTGGCGCCCCGGCCATCACCAACCCGACCCTGGGGTGGGAACCGCGGGGCAGTTTCCCCCGACGACCTCAGTCCGGAGGAGCTCACCCCCGAGATGCGGTGGCCCCCCGGGAGCTGGGTCAAGGTGAATGACGTCGTCCGCCACAGCACTGGCGAGGTGATCGAGGGCATCTCGGTGGGCGATATCGGACAGGTCATCGCAGCCCTTTCCCAGACCCTGGTGGTGCTCTTTCCGACCCGCGACAATCGGCGCGAGGTGGTCCACATCGACTCCATCGAAGCGGTTGAGAAGAAAGCCAACGTACGCCGCTGAACGTTCCCGGTGACCGAGGAGCGGTGAGCAGCGAGGGAGCTACTCGGGCCGACCCCACGAGCGCTTCCCGACCCGACTTGCTGCTGCTGCATGGATTGCGATTCTTCGGCCATCACGGGGTCTCCGCGGCGGAGCGGCGCGCGGGTGGCGAGTTCACGGTCGACCTCGACATCGAGGCTGACCTGACCCGGGCGATGCGCACGGATGCGGTCGAGGACACGGTCAACTACGTGGATCTGTACGCCGTGGTCCGGGAGATTGTGGAAGACGGCGAGTTTCACCTGGTCGAGGTGATGGCCGCCCGGATCGCCGAGCGATTGCTGCTGCTACCCAGGGTTCGACGAGTCCAAGTCCGGGTCACCAAACCACCCCGCCTGCCCGCCCAGGACCGCGGTTTCGCTGTGGAGATCGCCCGCCCGGTCTGACCGCGGCCCCCAGCTTCGAGATGAGCGGACTCCCGTAGGGCCGGAATTTTTGGGAGCGAGCCTTGGAGGGTCTTCGTTTTGCCGATAACCTCGACGGCGAGGCTGTGGTCGCCCTGGGCCTCACCACGGGTCGACTCCTGCTGGCCGGGCTGGGAGCAGCAGCCGCGTGGGGGCTGGCCGAGACGCCCTCTCCAGCTCCGGTCCGCATCGGAGCGGCCGCCATGGTGGCGCTGGCGACGTCGGGGTTGGCCTGGGGGCGGGTACGGGGGGTTTCAGTTGCTCGATGGAGCTGGTTGCTGGTCTGCTTCGCGGGAAGGTTGCTGGCCAGCTCGCGTGACGAGAACGACCGCTGGTTTGACGCCGAGCCAGGAAGTGAGAAATCGCCGATAGGACACCTCGGGTCCCCCGGACGGGGGTTGGTGGCGTTCGTGGGATCTCGGCCCGGGGTGGGCTGCAGTTCGGTGCGGCGAGCGGTCGCGCACGAGCTCGAATCAGTCACCAGCCCCGAGCTGCCGGGGGGCACGGCCGGGAGCGCCTGCCAGGATCTGAGGCGACCAGCGCCGCTCTTGCTCTGCGACTGGGGCACCGAGGCCGCCCGCTGCCCACCTGGGGCGCATTTGGCGGCCGTAGTCATCGTCTGGGACGGTATCGAGCTCTACCCATGCCAGCTGGCAGGGCAGGTGGATGCGCTCCGCGGACGGTTCCCTGACGCCGAGGTGCTGATCGCGGCCAACCGGGCCGGGCCGGCCACGGGCCTGAGCGCCAGGATCGCCGCCGCCGGAGCCCGCCTGGTCGCGGCGATTCCAGTCGAAGACCGCCTGGGGGATCGGACGCATCCCGGACTGGGCCGGTCGGAACACCCCTCGGGGGAGGGAATCCGAACCTTGGCGCGGGCCGTCCTGGCCATCTCCCGGCTCGAGTGACCCCCGGGACCGTGCGTGCCCGGGGGTCGACCACATGGTTAGCCCAGGCGCCTGACATCCTAGACCTGGTATCCGCAGAACGATCGAAGCTCGTCGCCGAACTGGTCACCTGGCTGGAACAGTGTCGGCAGCCGTTTCGCCTTTTGGTGTGCTCGCGGCTCGAGCCCGCTGCAGAAACCGCTGCCGGTCCATCTCAGCCTGCCCCGGCGCGGCTGTTTGCCAGCCTCGAGGAACACCTAGGGGAGCGGCGCCGCGGGCGGTCGATCTACCGCCGACAGGTCTACCTGGGAGCCACCGGGTCGGGTCTGGCGAACGAGGCCGGAATCGCCCCTTTCCCGACCGCCTGGACCACCAGGCCAGCGACTCCACCGCCCCTGGCAGAGGGCCCCTGGCGAGAGCGGCCCACCGCGCTCATGGCGGGCGGCAGGTGGCTCGTCTCCCTGTGGCTAGAGCGCCTACCCGGAGTAGAGGTGGACTCGGGGTGGCTCTGGTCACTGCTGGCGGCCGGGGGCGAGTTTGACCTGCTCTTGGACGTATGGCCCAGGACCGGAGGGGCAGCTGACCGGGACCTGCGACGGCGCACCCTGAGCCTGAGAGCCCGCGAGTTGGCCGCGAGGGAAAGGGGCGATGTCGACGACCCGCGGCTGCGGGCGGCCCTGGGCGCGGCGGCGCGACTGCGGGAAGTTCTGGCCACGGCCCAGGGACGACTGTTCGATCTGGCGGTGACCGTGACTGTCGCCGGCGACAGCCGGGCGGAGAGCCGGGGGCTGGCGGAGCAGCTCCGAGCCAGGGCGGCGGCCCTCCGCGCGGAGCTGTCCCCCGCCTGGTGCGGCCAGGCGCCGGCCCGACTGCAGACTGCTCTCGTCTCCGCCCAGGCGATCGGACCCAAGCGGTTGGTGCAGAGTGTGGAGCTCGCCTCCTGCTGGCCGTGGCTGGATGACTGGCAGGGGCGGACGCAGGGAGCAGTCCATCTGGGCCGACATCTGAGGTCCGGGGCTCCGGTGTGGGTCAACCTGCACGACGCGGAAGCGCTTCCCAACGCCAACCTGGGGGTGGTGGCGGCCTCTGGCAGCGGCAAGTCCTACCTCGGCGGCCTGCTCGGCCTGGAGGCTGTGCGGCTTGGGATTCCCACCATGGTGATCGACCCTGAGAACGAGCACCGCCGCTGGTGCGAGGCGGTCGGTGGGCAGTACCTCTCGCTGGGCGAGGCGCTGGCGACCGGATTCAACCTGCTTGAGCTGGCCGAACCGGACGAGGCCCCCACGGCCGTGGCCGAGCTGGTATCCCTACTCTGCGGGCATCTGTCGGCAGCTGAGACCGGGCACGTAGTCGACGCCGTCAGGTGGGCACTTCGGATGGCTGGCGCCGGGACAGCTGTGATCTCGGACTGCCTCCCCCGGCTACGCCAGACCGAGATCGGGGAGGCGGTAGCCAATCGGCTGCTTCCCTGGCTGGATGGAACTCCGGGAGCGCTGTTCAACAGCCCGGGTAAGGGAGCCTCCAATTCGATTGCGACGGCCGTCGGGTTGCGCGAGCTCCCCGCCGCCTGGGTCCCGGCGGCAACGCTGCTGGTCTCCCATTGGCTGTGGGCCTGGATCCGCTCTTCACGGGGACCGAAGCAGGCGATTGTGGACGAAGCGGGCCTGCTCGCCGACAACGCCCCCCTCCAACGACTGATGTCGCACCTGGCCCGGCGGATCCGCAAGTACCACGGGTCTCTGGTCCTGCTGACTCAATCGGCGGGAGACCTGCTGGGCAGTGCCCCCGGCGAAGTCATGGCGGTGAACTCGGCGACCATGCTCCTAGGCAGCCAGCACCCGGCAGCCGCGATCCGGCTCCAGCACGGATTCCTCCTGGACGACAACCATCGGGAGTGGCTCGAGCGGGCCGGACGCGGCCAGTTCCTTCTCCTCCTTGGCCTCCGACGATCGCCGATCCAAATTGAGGCTCCCGCGGCCTACCACGAGCTCCTCAGCAACGAGGGCGTACCCCTGCCTCAGCGGGGACCGTGACGGGCAACTGGCGCCCTTTCCCCGGAAGGTAAAATCCGAGCCGCATGGGCCGGATGCTTTTTGTCCGCCTGACCAATCCCGGCCCAGCCGGGGCCGCCCAGTGGTCGCGGGTGGTAGCCACCCGGGCCTTGCCCTCCGAGCCGCCCCGGCCGTCGACTCACGTCTCAGGGGGGCTGTTTGAGATGGAGTATCTCCGCCACCCACAGCTCTCGAGCCATGACCCGAACTTCGGGGCGGGCTTTGTCCGCCCGCGCGGGGACGAGACGGATGCCATGGTGGTCTGCTTCGGACTGCTCGGGCTGGCTCGCATGATGGGCGGCCACGGTGCGGTCTTCGATCCCGATAACCCAATTCGCAAGCACCGCCAGCCGGGTCAGGCGGGGGTTCGGGGAAGGGGTAGCCAGAAGATCGACCAGGTGACAGTGGCGGGGCCTATCCCGAATCCCCTACCAGGCGCGACCGTTACTCGCTACCCACTCCACTACCGAGGTGAGCCCCAGCCTGGTCCCGAGACCGCGCCGGGGCGCTGGAGCTCCTCGACTCCGGGAAAGCACGAGTCAGCTCCCGGATTCCTCGAGGCGGAGGCTGAGCCGACGCGAATTAGCCGCGGCCTTCAGGCGATCGGCTAACCCGTGCGCGCCGTAGTTCAAAGGGTGGCCAGCGCCCGGGTGCGCGTGGCCGGAGCCGTGGTCGGCGAGATTGAACTGGGCTTGCTGATCTATTTGGGGATAGCCCCCTCCGACAGCCCCGAGGTCGGACGCCGGCTGGCTCTCCGCCTGGCCCAGCTGCGGATCTTTCCCGACGCTCATGGCCGGATGAACCACTCACTGCTCGAGGTTGGGGGCCAGGCGCTGGTGGTCAGCCAATTCACCCTCTTCGCTGACAGTCGGCGGGGGCATCGCCCCTCCTTTGCCGGCGCCGCCCCGGCAGCTGAGGGGAGCCGTCTCTGCCAGCTGTTTGGTGACCAGCTGCGCGAGCTCGGGATCTCCCGAGTGAGCGAGGGAATCTTCGGGAGCCACATGGTCGTCGAAGCCGTCAACGACGGGCCCGTGACGATCGTACTGACCAGCTCGGAAGTGCCCTGGCCGGCTGATGCCGGCTGAACGGCACCGCCTGGGCCCCCTGGCGGACGTAGGCAGGTGAGGGGCGCAGACAGGAGGGGTGGTCGGCATGGGCGAGCTGAATTCGTTGCTCAATTCATGGATCCTCCTCGGGCAGGGGATCATCGGTAGCCTGGGCACGCTGGCGTTCGTGAGCGCCTTCGTCTGGCGGATAGTCGCTCCGAACCCGCACAGTGCCATGGAGGCTCAGCGCTGGCTGGGCCGGATCGCGGTGGGAACTCTAGGTGTGGAACTCGCCGGAGTGCTCAGCCACGTCCTCCTGGCTGCCGTGCCCCACAGCCTCGGCTAGGTGTTAGCGGGGCTCGCGTTCCCCAGTTTCGACCTCCACCCGCTCTCTCTGCTCAGCCACCTAATCGCAGACACCCTGCTGGGATTCGTCGACTCGTCCCGGGCCGCCCTCGACGGCGCACTCCGAACCTACCTCTTCGGCACCTACGATGCCGCGTCGCCGAGAGGAGATCAACCCTTCACCAGCACCCCCGGGATCGCCCCCCTGAACCACCTGCTGCTGGCGACCGGCTCGGCCCTCGTGGTCGCCGTTATCCTCTACAGCTCCTTGCGCACAGTGGTCAGCGCCGGGGACGCCCGCCACCATCTCCAGCTCATCCTGCCCCGGGTGCTGATGGCCCTCGCCCTCGGTGTCGTCAGTCTGCCCCTGCTCCAGCAGGCGATCAACCTCAACAACGCCTTGAGCACCGTGGTCAGTGGCGGTGGCGCTCCCAGCCTGGCCCAACTGCCCTGGGTCTCACCCCTTGACGGTTCTGCCCTGCACTCGGCGGCGAGCAACATATTTCTGCTGCTATTCGCGGCCGCCCTGGTGGTCGGAATAGTCATCCTGGTGCTCGCCTACGTGGTCCGGTACACCCTCTTGGCGGTCCTCTGCGCGGCGGCGCCGCTGGCCGCGATCGCCTGGGTCCTCCCTGAGACCAGGGCCTTCTCGCGGCAGTGGCTGCGGCTCCTGGTGGTGACCCTGTTCATGCAGTTTCTGCAACTGCTGGTGCTGCGCACCGCCATGGAGCTGGCCTTCGCCCATGGCCACGGGCTGGTCGGCACCCTTTACGCGTTCGCGGCGCTCTACCTGATGTTGCGCGTCCCGGGCGCGCTCAACGTTGCGGCCCACTACGGAGCCAGCGCTGAGAGTGCCGGGCGACGCTGGGTCCGGGCGGCCCGCCGCCTCGCTGCCAGCGAACTCTGAGAACTCTCAAAGCGTGACGTGAACTTCGTCGATAGGGGTGGCCCAGAGCTGTTCCAACCGATCTAAAAAATCGCTGCCGGCAAGCGTCGGGCGCCCATCCAAGTCGCCGAAGGTGAGCTCGGTCCTAGCCACGGGCAGCCTTGGCGTCCAGTGCAGGCGGGAGACGTCGAAGTCATGGAGGCAGGAATCGCAGGTGGCCGTCATGGCATCTGGGCCGGGGAACCGGAGCCGGAAGAAATCCAGAGTGCTGGCGCAGTCGGGGCATGCGGCTCGGTAGCTTCGGGGGGGCTCGGTGGCGAACCCGTCGGGACCGGGGTCGGGGTAGCAGCGAAGCACGCCTACCTCCAACCGCACCTCCCCGCGCGGTCTCCCGGCAAGCGGAAGGTACCCGGGCCGGAGGAGCAACCGAGCGAAGTTGGGTCCGGGAAGCAGGGTCCCCGGGGAATCGCCACCGACAGCCAGTCCGCTCTCGACCAGTAGGGTCTCCGTCGCCAGCAGCGCCGACTCCCCGGGAATGAACGTCGGCTCGTGAGGGACCAGGTGAAGCCAGGTATGGCCAGCGCGACCGGGGTGAGGGTCGGCTGTCGGCGGGGAAGTGGCCATCGGCCCGGATAGTAGCGGCCCATCGCCGCTCCGGCAGCGGACCTCTTCTGACTGATGGGAATCGGGCGCATGAAGACCGCCCTGGCTCTGGTCGGCGCCTGCGCCGCGCTTTCGATCGTCGTCCCGCCCCTAGCCGGACTGCTGAATGGAATCGGGTCGGTCACCCTGCTCGCGCTGGGAGGATACTCCGCCTACCGGGCATGGGCCTGGCTGGAGTCGGTGGTGGAGGCTTCACGGAGGCCGACCACGGTCCGGCGCAATCTCAGCCGGAGCGAGCCGTCGCCAGAGCCCCGGCCGGCCCGGTCAAAGGCACGAAGCCTGGCTCGCGACGAGCCCGAACCCGATCAGGCGGAGCCGTTGGAGAGGCGGTTATCGTGGCCCCGGATCGCCCGCTGGCCCGGATCTATCTCAGCCCCGGGTCGAGAGCGCTGACTCGAGCCGGCCGTTGGCCGCGTGGGCGGGCAGTTTGAGATCGAGCCCGCCCGCGGCGACTGGTACGATCGAGGCGTGGAAGTGGTCAAGATCAAGCCGCGGGGATACTGTCACGGCGTGGTCGAGGCCGTGCGGGCGCTGCGCCAGGCTGCCGACGAGCACCAGGGCGAGCCGGTCGCCATGCTCGGCTACCTGGTGCACAACGAGCACGTGACCCGGGAGTTCGCCGATCGCGGAGTGCGACTGATCGACGCCCCCTCCCGACTTGAGGCACTCGAAGCCGTGACCGAGGGCACCGTAGTTCTGACCGCCCATGGTGTGTCGCCGGAGGTGAAGGAGCGGGCCCGGGCCAAGGGGCTCAATGTGGTCGACGCGACCTGTAGCGACGTGGTTCGTACCCACGACCTGGTCCAGCGATTGACCGGCGAAGGCTACACGGTCGTCTATATCGGCAAGGTCGGCCATCCGGAGCCGGAGGGGGTCCTCGGAGAAGCCCCCGGCAGAATCCATCTGGTCCAATCCCTGGCCGACGTCGATCTCCTTGAGGTCTCGACCGAGAAGCTGGCGGTGACCACCCAGACCACGCTTTCGGTGTGGGACACCCAGGCGATCATCGATCGCCTCCGCCAGCGCTTCCCCGAGATCGAAGTCCACAACGAGATCTGCAGCGCCACCCAGGATCGGCAGCAGGCGGCCGTCGAGGCCGCCAAGAGCTGCGACGTGGTGGTCGTGGTGGGCAGCTCCCGGAGCAGCAATAGCCAGCGTTTGGTGCAGGTGGTCCATGAGTTGGCCCATCGGCCGGCCTACTTGGTCGACACGGTGGCCGACCTGAAGCCCGAGTGGTTCGTCGAATGCCGCCGGGTCGGGGTGACCGCTGGCGCCTCTACCCCCACGGTGCTGACCAGGGAAGTGATCGCAGCCCTGGAGCAGATGGAGGCACCCGCCACCGTCTCCACGATCGCGGCCTCGGACAGGTCTGGGGAGCGCGGCTGAGGGACCCGCGGGCGATCCCGGTTGCCGTCGCGATCGGTAACATCTGACCAGATTGAGTAGCCCACCCAGCCGCGTCGTGGTGGCGGAGGTGGTCGGCCCTGCGGCCCGCCCCTTGACTCGAGGCAGGCTCGCCGCCGTGCTCCTGACCTCGGCGCCGCTGGCAGCTCGACTGGCCTGGTGGTGGTGGCTCCGGGGTCGCGAACGCCGCTTGGGGGTCCTGACCACTTCAAGACCGCTGGTGGTGGGGATGGAGCGGACCGAAGTGGAGATGGTGCGGCGGAGCCTGGGCCGGTGGCGCCTGCGGGTGGTTAGCACCCGCTGGCTGGCACCGGACGCTTCTCCGGGCGCCCCACGAGGTTCCACTTCCAGACGCTCGACCTGGCTGGCCCCGGCGATCCGCCTCTCCGGGCTCGCTTTGGACGCCAAACCCCGACTCTCCACCTCTCCAGAACCTCGGCTGCCCGAACTGCCTGACCGAGCCCGCTCCTAGCCCGGGGGATGATCTCGACGGGAGGGGGTTAGGCGCGCCCCCACCGGCCCCCGCCCGCGCTGAGTCCACGGTGATCTGCTAGAAGGGAAGTCGATGATTGCGGTTCGCCTCCTCGCGGTGCTGATCGGACTTTTTCTCACCGTGGGGACGCTGGGAAGCGTGATTCGGACCGTGATCGTGCCGAGGGCAGTCTCCTCCCGGCTTTCGTCACTGGTCGCGTCGGCGGTCCAGGGGGTGACTGTCTTCGCCGCGCGCACCAGATCCGACTACCTGGCGCGAGATGGGATTCTGGCCCAGGGCGCACCGCTATTCCTGGTCCTCAGGTTGGTGGTCTGGATCGGTCTGCTGGTGGCGGGCTTCAGCCTGCTCTTCTGGGGAAGCGGAAGCGGCGATTACACTGCCGCGATCCGGCTCAGCGCCTCGTCGATCCTGCCCCTCGGCATCGCCCGAGCTGAGTCGGGCCTGGAGACTGCAATCGCCTTTTTGGAGACCGCCTCCGGGGTCATAGTGGTCGCCCTTCAGATCTCCTACCTGCCCACTCTGTACAGCTCCTTCAACAAACGGGAGACGCTGGTGACCATGCTCGACAGCAGCAGCGGATCTCCGCCTTGGGGTCCGGAGATCCTTGCCCGCCACGCCCTGATCGACAACATCGACCACCTTTCCGAGCTCTACCGCAACTGGGAGCAGTGGGCGGCCGACATCGCCGAGAGCCACACCAGCTACACAACGCTGCTCTACTTCCGCTCTCCCGAACCCCGTACCTCCTGGACCCTGGCTTTACTGGCCTGTATGGACGCAGCCGCCCTTGAGCTTGCTTTAAACCCGCTCACCGCGCCCCCGTCAACCCGGCCCTTTCTGCGCATGGGCATCGTCTGCCTGCGCTCCCTATCCCGGGTCACCGGCTTCGCGTTTTCGGCCGACCCCAAGCCCGACGATCCCATCCAGCTCAGCTTCGAGGAGTTTCAGTACGGAGTGAAGCGGATCCTCGCGGTCGGCTGGGAAGCCGAGCGCAGCGCCCAGGAGGCCTGGCCCCACTTCCGCGGGTGGCGGGTGAACTACGAGAGCATGGCCTACCACCTGGCGACCCTAGTCGATGCGCCCCCCGGACCCTGGTCGGGGACCAGGCAGGGCCGGTTGGAGTCCTCCCTGGTGCCGGTGCGTCCGCCTCACCGAGCCCCCAGCCCGGAAGTCGAGGCCCTGCTCAAGGTGACCAGGCAACGCCGAGCCCATCGGAGCGCCTCCGGTTCGGCCCGTCCGGCGACGGCTCCGCGTGGGGTGAAGTCGGCCCAGCCAGGACCCGAGACCTCAAAGGGCGAGAAGTAGCTGCGAAGCTGGCCGGTCGCTCCTAGCCAGCGACCTCGCTGGCGAGCGCCGGCTCGGCCAAGGCGAAAGACTGACCGCCCCGTCGCTTGGCGAGGTACATGGCTTGGTCCGCCTGATTCAGGACGTCGCCCAGCTCTGACTCGGGTGAGCCGAAGGCGATCCCGACGCTCACCGACGGGACCACGCCGCCCACCTCGCTCTTCTTCAGCCCATCGAGTATTCGAGTGGCAAGGCCGATGGCTCCCTCCGGTGACGGATCCGGAAGAAACGCGGCGAACTCATCGCCGCCGGTGCGAGCGACCAGGTCGCCACGACGAATGAGTCGGCTGGTGGAGTTGGCAATGCCGACCAGCAGGGCGTCGCCGACCGCGTGGCCCAGGCGATCGTTCACCAATTTCAGATCGTCGACGTCGATCGCCAGAACTGCAAAGCCGCGTCGCCCCCGGCTCGTCGCCACGCCGGCCTCGAACCCACGACGGTTGGTCAGCCCCGTGAGGGGATCGGTCGTCGCCTCCCGGGCAGAGTTCTCCAGCGTCAAAGCGTTGGCTAGGGCCAGCTCCACGATGTGGCCCAGCGCTACCGCCCGGGCGAACAGCTGGTCTGAAATCTCAATCCCCTGGGTTGAGATGGAGAGCACCCCATGCAGGGCCGAATTAGGGGCGATCGGAATCCAGGCACCGTGGGTGGTACCGCTGGGGAACAGATGGGACCGAAGGGTTGGTCCGACCAGGTCAGGGTCATAGCGGCCGCGGAGCGGACGTCCGGTCCGAACCACCTCGGAGAGGTAGGGATCCTCGGCCAGGGCATATTCCGCAGTTGCGTGTGCTCCAGCCTCGTCAAACTCCCATTCCCCCCGAGCAGTATCACCGTCGACCCGGAAATACCTGGCCCCCCGGCCGGGAAGCCCGGGCGGCGAGACCATCACAGCGGCGAGGTGGCAGGCCTCCGACAAGACCGCATCGGTCTGGTGCAGGGACGTGAGGAGCTGAGCGGCTTCGCTGAGCGAGTCCGCTTGACGGAGCAGCTCCTCCTGATCGGCCAGCGCGCGCCCCAGGCGGGTCCGAAGGCCGTGCGTGGTGACGCTGAGGACGATGCTGCTGGCGCCCCAGAAGCCACCACTTCGAAGCAGGAGCGCCAGCGGATCGCGCTCCGAGATGGACAATCCGACGATCGCCAGGATGGTGGCGCTGACAACCACCGCAGACTGCCACCGCTGCTGATAAAGAGCGGTCCACAGGACAGGCACGAGAAAGATCGGCAGCATGCCCGTGTGGAGCGAACCGACCGAGAGAATGATCAGCGACGCGGAGACGACGTAGAGGCAGGAAGGGAGCACCGCCGCCCACCGCGGTAAGTGGCCCCAGGGGAGCGCGTTGGCGGCGCAGACGAAGCCGAGCAGGATGGTCCCAACCTCGAACGGGAGGAGATGGCTGGGTCCCGGGGGAACCAGCGCACTGAGGTCCGCCAGCAGTGCCAGCCCCATAAACGGGAGCGAGCGCCGCAGCAGGCGCGCGGTGCCCTGCCCGGCCGGCGCCCGTGGCGGGGCGGCGCCCGGCTCCGCTGGCCGGGGCGGTCGGTGTGCGGAGCCGAAGCTGATGGCGCTGTTCACGAAGCACCAGTGTCTGCCTCCGCGGGTGGGGATCTGGGGAACAGAACTGCCACAGGGCAGTCTCGATCAACGCCCGAACTCGCCCGACCCCCGTTTCGAAGGCCGGAGATAGTCCCCGTCCGCGGTTCGGGATTGACGCATCCCCCGCGCTTCGTGGAGCCTCCGGCGATCCCGGCCACCACCAAGCCGGGGGCAGTGGGCCAGTTGCAAACTGGCCCACTGCCCCAATGGGAGTTCCTCAGCGGAGCTGGGCCACCCTGATGTGGTTGCCGAAGGGGTCGCGCATACCGAAGTCGATGCCGTACGGCTGCTCGGTGGGTTCCTGGGTGATCTCGACCCCCTTGGCCGACAGCTCCCGGTAACTCTCGTGCGCATCGGGCGTGAGGAAGAACAGGTGGCCGCCCGTCCTGCCCTTGCTGAGCAGGTCACGCACCTGCTCAGCAGTTGCGTCGTCCATCATGGGCGGCCCCGGGCGTTCCAGCAGGATCTGGCGCTCCGGGTCTCCAGGCACGTTCACCGTGAGAAAGCGCATGAATCCCAAGTCGTTGTCGGTGTTCACCTCAAGTCCCAGTTTGCCGACGTAGAAGTCGAGCGCTTGCTGCTGGTCGAGCACGTATATCTGAGAGATGCGGAGCGAGCTCAGCATGTCGGTTTGCCTCCCGTGGTCTTCAGTACCGGCCTGGCCGGACGCACCCACGACGATAAAGAAGCTCCGATTCCCCGTTCTTCTCCAAAACTGCTGGGTCTTCCCCAGGCCATGGCGAAACAGGTGGGGACCTGTCCTTGGGTAGTTCCGGCACCATCCTTGCGGTAGGCGCGGGGGGTCTTCCCCGCCACTTGCCGAAAGGTACGGCAGAAGCTGCCCAGGCTGGAGAAGCCCACCTCCAGACAAATCTCGGTCACCGAGAGCTGGCTGCGGCGCAGAAGGAACATGGCCCGCTCGATCCGGCGTCGCTGCAGATACCGGTGGGGACTCTCGCCGAAGCAGGTATGGAACGAGCGGATGAAGTGCGGTTCCGACATGGCCGCGGTCCTGGCCAGGGCTGGAATGGATAGCTCGTAGGGATAGGCGCGGTCAATCTGGTCCCGGGATCGCAGCAAGCGTCGGTTGCTGGCCTCCGAAGATGAACTCATCCCGAAACCTTAACCGCCCCGAGGGCCCTGCCCGAGAAACTGGCGGCCGGCCTCCTGGATCCTCCGGACCCGCCCCGGGTCGCCCCCGATCGATGGTGTCAGTCGTGCCCACGTGGCGGCCGTGGTGCTCGGCGCCGTCATCCAGCCCGGAAGGTTGCCTGGCAACAAGTTCGGAGCGCTGGGATTGGCCCACAACCAATCTGTAACTGAACTTGCAGTCCCTCGTGATCACTGTTAGAGTCAAAGCCCGAGACACTCTCATCTCACGTCCCAGCCTATGTCTCAAGTCCGAATCAAACGAGCCCTACGCGCTGTCGCCCAACTGGGTGTATTCGGAATCGCCGCCATGGCGGCCTCCCTGGTCTCCACCGCCCCGGCAGCCGCCAGCTACTCCTCGGAGATAGCTGCGCTCAAGGCGCAACAGGCGACGCTGCTCCAACAGCTCAGCGCGCTGCAGGGCCAGGCCGCCTCGGCCGGGCAACAGGCGGCGACGACGGAGCAGCAGATCGGCGCGGTCCAGCAGCAGCTCACCCAGGACGAGACCGAGTTGAGTCAGGTGAGCGCGCAATTGGCCCACACCAAGGACCAGCTCGCCACCACCGAGGCCCAGATGGCCCGGGACCGGACTCAGCTGGCCGACATGGTGACCATTCTGTATCAGCGAAACGGCAACAACTCGCTGGCGGCGGCGATTGCCAACAGCTCCAGTATTTCCAAGTTGGTTGACGACACCCTCGCCCTGCAGTCGGTACGGCAGCAGTTCGATTCCCTCACCCAGCAACTTATCGCCGACGCCAACACGCTGAAGAGCTTGCAGACAGAGCAGGTGGCGCAGGTTCAGCAGGTGAACGCCCTCGTCGCATCAGTACAGTCCCAGGAGGGTCAGCTGCAGAGCCAGGAGGCTGCCTACAGCGCCCAACAGTCCAGCCTGAGCGGACAGGCGGGAGCGATCGCCGCCCAGGTCCGCCAGATCGGTAGCCAGATCTTGTTGCTCGAGGAGGAGGCAGCTGCCTCGGTGGGCGGGAATGGAGTGGGTTCGGGCGGCAACATCATCGCCATCTGCCCGCCCGGCAACCCCCAGTGCTACAACGGCAGCTTCGTCAATCAGGATGCCTATCCGATGGGGCAATGCACCTGGTTCGTGGCGACCCAGGCATACGTCGGCTGGCTCGGGAACGCGGACCAGTGGATTTCAGGCGACGCCAACCCTCACCCCGGGCCGACCTACCCGATCGGGATGACTCCTGAGGTCAACTCGATGGTGGTCTTCGACTCGGGCGGAGCCTACAACGTCCCCTGGGGTCACGTCGCCTGGGTGGTCGCGGTGGGGCCCGGGTCCCAGTTCGTCGTCGAAGAAGACAACTACTTGAGCGGCCGATACGGGGGGTATGAGGACACGCGGATTGTTCCGAGCACGGCCGGGGTCGAAGGCTTCATCTACCCCGGCTAGGACGGCGCTGATGAAAAGAGAGGGGTACCTTTGTGGTGATGTCTGCCGCTGAACGCACCGAGACGGGCAAGGGGTCTGGCTCGCGTCCCTTGGTCGTCTACCACGGTGACTGCCCGGACGGATTTGGAGCGGCGTTTGCCGCCTGGAAGCGGTACGGCGAGGGGGCCGACTATGTGCCGGTCAGCCATGGCGACCCGCCCCCCAAGACCAAGGGACGTCACGTGCTGATGGCCGACTTTGCCTACGACCGCAGTACGACCGAGCGGCTCGCCGAATCGGCGGCGAGTCTGGTGGTACTGGACCACCATCGCTCCGCCGCCAGCGACCTAGCCGACCTGCCCTACTGCGTCTTCGACATGAATCGAAGCGGCGCGGTGATGGCGTGGCAGTATCTGCACGAGTCGCCGGTCCCGCCCCTGCTGCGCTATGTCCAGGATCGCGACCTTTGGCGCCATGACCTCCCGGAGAGTGAAGAGGTTTCGGCTGCGCTCAGGGCGCATGATTTCGACTTCAAAACATGGGACTCTATCGATGTCGAGCAGCTCCGCGTCGAAGGCCGGGCGCTGCTCCGCTATCAGCGCCGCATGGTCGAGCGGGTGGCCGCCCACGCGACCATGGTGGACATTCTCGGGACCGTGGTTCCGACGGTTAACAGCGCCGTCCTACAGAGCGAGCTGGGCGACGTGCTGGCTGCCGGTCAGGCGTTCGCCGGGGTGTGGTGGCAAGGGAGCGGGGACCTGGCCCGGTGGTCGCTGCGCTCGACCCCGGGGGGAGTCGACGTCAGCCTGATCGCCGCCCGTTACGGCGGGGGCGGCCATCGAACCGCGGCCGGGTTCAAGGGGCCGGTCCCCAGGGACGGGAAGCTGGATCCCCCGGCTGACGACGAGCCGCTGACCAGCCCCTAGGGCAGTTCGCTCAGCGCCGGCCGGGAGAAGGCCGCGGACGCCCCCGCCCCAATGCCGTCCTGCGGGTCCAGATCGAGCAGGAACTGTTGACAGCGGGAGGCCTCATCGTCCTCTCCGATCGCGGCGGCGGCCAGCCCCAGCACAAAGAGGCAGCGCAGGAATCCTCGATTGCTCGCCTCTGCCCAGAGCACCTGGCCGGTGCCTCCCCATCCACTCTTGCGCAGCCGATCGAGGCCCCGGTGGTATCCCACCCGGGCATAGGCGTACGTCGCAACCGGATCCTCGCTTGCGAAGGCGGCTTCCGCGAGCCGCGCCCAACCATCCAGGAAGGCCGGGTGGTCGGAGCAGAGCCGCTGTAGCCCGGGCAGCAGAGCCGCGGCGGGGGGACCGCCGGACGGGGCGAGGATCTCGGCTAGAAGACCCAGCGCGCGGGGATCCTCCGAGGGCAGCGCCGTCAGGTGGGCGGGCTGGATCTGGTGCCCGTGGGGAGCCACCGGCAAACTGGTCACGGAGTGCGGTCGAGCGCCGGGCGCATCTGGCGTTTCGCTCAAGGCTCCCCTCGGTTGGCCGCGAGGCGCGGCGCTGGTGGTACCCCGTAGCGGATTCGAACCGCTGATCTCCGCCTTGAGAGGGCGGTGTCCTTGGCCACTAGACGAACGGGGCGAGCCTGCTCTCGGCAGTCCCGACTCCTCTACCGCCCAGTATATGGTCGCTCAAGCGGGGCTCCTGCTGAGCCCAGACCAGCACAGAAGGGCGGCGTCGACCAGAGCCGCATGGCTCTGCACTTGGGGATAGTTGCCCCAGAGCGCGCCCGACTCGGGGTCGGCGACCTCGGATAGCTGCCCGGCTGGGCCGGTCAGCCCACAAATGGCTCGCAGGCGCCGCTCGGCGGCGCCTGTCCGACCCAACAGCGCCTCCGCCCCGACTGCCCAGAGTCCGGGGAAGATGAAGGGGAAGCACGGCGCGGCGATCCCGTCGCGCTCGGGTGAGTGGCGGGCCATCAGCGGCCCTCGACCGAGGTCGCGGGAGATCCGAGCCAGGGTGGAGTCGGCGCCGGGTTGACCAGGACGGATGAATGAGACCAGGTAGGCGGCCAGGAGGGCAGAGTCGGAAACGGGCTCCTGAAACGACATCACCAGCCCCCCATCGGTTCCTCGCCCCTGGCCCTGGATGGACCGCTCGATGGCCTCTGCTTGCCGGCGCCAGCCTCGAGGGTCTCCCGCGATTCGGCCCCGCTCGGCCAAGGAGGCCGCGGTCTGGAGCGCCGACCAGGCCATCACCTTGCTGTGCACGTAGTGTCGACGTGCTCCGCGAACCTCCCAGATTCCATGATCGGGGAAGGACCATCCAAGTTCCGCGGAGTGGGCTAGCGCGGGCACGTGCTGGAGCAGTTCAGGGGGACACCCCCCGGCTCGGTCCAGCTCGCCGGCGAGCCGGGTCACCTCTCCCAGGGTGTCCAGCTGGAGCTGGCGGGAGGCCCCATTGCCGATTCGGACCAAGGCTCCCGAGTATCCGGCGAGGTGGGTCAGAACGTGCTCGGGCGGCAGTTCGGCACCGGAGAGGCGGCGGACCGCTGACAGGGGGTCGGGCCCACTCTCCAGCAGATGTCCCAGTCCCCGGGCGACCGCTTCGGCCTCGAGCCTGGCGCCGGCGTGGCAGAAGGCAATCCCAGCATCGGCGCAGTCCCGGAGCCACGCATACCGGTAGTCCCATGCTCTGGGACTGGCGGGCCACTGCGGGATTGAGGTGGTGGCAGCAGCCACCAGCAGACCGGTCTCCCGGTCCTGCAGGCCCCGCAGCGTCAGCAGCGAGCGATCGACCGCGACCCGGGCCCAGGCCGGCGCCTGCCCCGCCAGCCTGGCCAGGGCTGGCCCTCGATGCAGCTGGGCGACCCATTGCTGATCTCGGGCGACCGAGTCGTCCAGCAGCCCCCGGGCGGCGCTCACACCCTCGACTGGGGCGGCCACAGCCATTGCCGGCCGCGGCGGGAGCCGCCCGCCTGATCCGGGGGCGCCTAGCCAGACCACCAGGCCCTCCGGGCCTAGCTCGGTCTCCAGGGCGGCGGGGCCAGCATGGGTGGGCCGGCTGGACACCAAGATCAGAGGGCCTCCCGGCCCGTCCCTGTGCCCGGCGTCTCCTAGGACCGCCCCGAACGCCGTGGCGGCCCAGCTCGCCCCGGCGGCTCCCCCGGGACCGGAGAGGTTGATTCGAAGCCGCGTCCCCACCGGGCCTTCAGCCAACCAGACGACAGCGCTCCCGGCCGAACCGTCGTCGAGCAGCCCGGATCGGATCCGAACTCCCAGCTCAGCCGAGAACTCGATCACTCGAGAGGCCCCTTCCCATTTCGGTGCAGAGCTGCCCTGGGAAAGCGCGGCCACGCCCACCGAACCCCCTCGCTGGGCGTCGAGCAGCTTGGCCAGGCGAAGCGGTCCGTCAAACCGAGGCAAGCACAGGAAGTCACAGCCGCCATCGGAGTTGATCACAGCAGCGGTCCGACCGTCGGCGAGGCAGAAGTACTGCTGGACCGGCCGGTCCAGCTGCTCGCCGCCGATCCCGGTCGGCGCCCCCAGTGGCTGACTCACCCGCCCAGGCTATCCGCCGCGGTTCCGAGGGGTCAGGCCGGCATCGACTGGAGGAGGGCGCCGATGCGGGCGATCTTGCTGGCCCAATTGGGGTCACTGGCGTAGTCCACGTTCATCCCGCTCGGAGTCGGGCCGTTGAAGTAGGCACCGGTCGCGACGGTCCCGGGCTGTCCGCCGTAATTGGGTACCTGGGAACCGGACGGGGTGAGGTAGTAGACGGACACGAACCAGGACACGTAGTCGATGCAGTCCTGGTCGCTGCTGAAGGTCTCCCCGTCGACGTAGGGATTGGCGTCGTAAGCCTCGAACCCGAACAGGTTGTGCTTGTTGGTGTAGAGAGCCGATGTCCCCCAACCCGTCTCCAGGACAGCGTCCGCGACCAGGTAGATGGCGCTGACATGGTTGCTCTGCTCCGCCTGGACGAAGAAACCGGCGTCGCCCGCCAGCGGGGTGCTTTGCAGGAATTCTTGGATCTGGTGAACGGAGATGCCGCTAGGGAGTGTCAGATTGGTATTCACGGTGAAGGGACCGGCGCCGCCCGAGTCAGGTGGGGGAGTCGCGCCCGGAGTCGGTGCCGGGCCGCTCGCGGTCGGAGTGGACGCCGGAGCGGGCGGGGGCGTCGGGGAGACCCCCGTAGGGGAGGTGGCGGACGAGTTCGGCGACGAGGTCGACGCCGGTCCCCCCTGGACCCTGGGCGCCAAGACCGCGGCGGCGGTCTGATACTGCGCAACGAGCTCCTCGGCGAGAAGGCGCGACTCGGTCGCCGCCTCGTGTCGCTGAGCCTGCTGCAGCGAGGCCTCGGTGGCCTGCTCGGTTCGCACGGCCTGGGCCAGCCTGGTCAGGAGCTGCCGCTGGGACTGGGTCAGGTCGGCCATGGCGATCTGGGTATCGAGCGCGGAGTTGAAGGTCGGGCTCGCCAGAACGGAGAGCAGCCCGTTGGGGGCTCCGGTGTACTCGGCCGCCACCAAGCTGGCCAGCTGCCGGCGCTCCTGCGCACTTTGGGCCTGATCGCGGGCGATCCTCGACCGCGCCGTCTGCACCTCGGCGCTGAGAACTCTCATCTCGGTCTTGGCCCGCGAGACAAGTTCCCGTAGCGTGGTCGGGGAGCTTGCGGGCGAGCCGGAACTGGCCATGACCGAGGGCGCGCCGGTGCCACCGATTAGAGCCACGCCGGCAGCGCCGGCCATGACCGCGGCGATCAGTGATTGTCCCCACTTCCTGGCCCCGTCCACGAGGAGCCATTCTTGATCTCAAGCGAAAGATCCTCTCCCCACGTCGCAGGCCCGATGCCGGAACGTAACCGGAACCGCGGGGCGAGATCCGCGGCGGCCTAGACTCGTCGGGTGGATGTCGTCGAGCCGTCGACCGTGGTGCTGGCGGAGGACGAACCGATGATCGGGCGGATCCTGGAATTCAAACTCAGGATGGAAGGGCACACCCTGCTCTGGGTGCGTTCTGCCAGCGAGGCCGAGTCGCTGGTCAGGCGGGGGGGAGTGGACCTGCTCCTCTGCGATGTCACTCTCGAGGAGGATGGTCGCGACCTCTGCCGACGGCTGATCCAAGCCGGGCTCGAACCACCGGCCGGGATCGTGCTAATGCCGGAGCAGCGAGATCAACTCGGACCCCAGCGGGCTCTTGCGGCAGGAGCTCGGGAGGTCATCTCCAAGCCATTCAAGCCGACCGTGGTCGCGGCCACGATCCGCCGGCTGCTGGACGACGCGAGGGGGGTCCCGCGGGAGGATCAAGCTGGCCCGCTCGGATAGCATCCGGGAGATGACCAGTCGCATCACCGAAATCATCGTCGACAGCCGCGATCCCCAGACTTTGGCCAAGTGGTGGGCGGAGGTGCTGGACTACCACGCCGCGGCGCCCGCCCCGCAGGGCTGGGTTGCGATCTCGGCCTGGCCGGTCGAGGCCGATCGCCCGGATGACGACGCCTACCGTCTCCGGGCCCAGGTCCCGTCAGTCGTCTTCGTTCCGGTTCCCGAGCCAAAGTCAGGCAAGAATCGGGTCCACTGGGACGTCTGGTCGGTAGACCGAACCCAGGCTGAGGAGGTGGCCTGGCTGCTCGAGCGGGGCGCCCGAAGAGTTGACGTCGGCCAGCGCGACGTTACCTGGGTAGTCATGGCCGACCCCGAAGGCAACGAGTTCTGCGTGCTCGGCTGAGACGACCGTGCGTCCGCGGCCCCGGGCAGTGGTTCCGGGCCACACCGCCCACGCGTGACGGGGCAGCAAAGGCGGCCCCTTACCCGGGAAGTTCGGCTGCTCCCAGGCTGCGCAGGAGTTCGAACCGATAGATCCCTGTGTCGTGCCCGTCGGCCCAGGTCGCCTTCAACCCGTAGTTGCCTACCAGCTGGATATCGGCGAGCTCGTCCTCGCCGAGGTGGAGCTCGGGGTCAATCTGAAATCGGCCCGGCCGGCCCAGTTCCCCGCTGCAGAGCGCGCACGGACAAGCGCGCCGGAGCCGCCCGAAGGAGATCGCCTGACCCGTGCCATCCATCCAGTCAACCAGCAGGGCTCGGGACTGCTCGTCGTAGGCGAAGCGGCGCGGAGTGGTGCCCTCGGTAGCCGGGTCTGCCGAAAATGGTTCCGTCACCGTGTCCATTGTGGGGCGCCTAAGAACGACGTCGAAGTCGTCCCGCTCCCGGGGGGCGTGGATTGGCGCGCGCAGCCCGTATGCTGCCGGGGATGGGCGAGCTCGACGATCGCTTTGAGATCGACGAAGTCGGTTCCGACCCGGGAACACCGATCGACCGCAATCTGGCCCTGGAGTTGGTCAGGGTCACCGAGGGCGCGGCGATGTCTGCCGCGCGCTTCATGGGCCGCGATGACAAGATCGCCGCTGACCGGGCCGCGGTTGAGTCGATGCGCCGGAGCCTGTCACACGTGGATATGGCGGGCATCGTCAAGATCGGCGAGGGGGAGAAGGACAAGGCGCCGATGCTCTACATCG
>Ga0307373_10001590_pt1 | contig 42518 bp, 25 predicted proteins | sample OX2MG_FD_202534 | JGI IMG/M metagenome (GOLD analysis project Ga0307373, IMG submission 202534) | Soil microbial communities from Risofladan, Vaasa, Finland - OX-2 | ecosystem: Environmental > Terrestrial > Soil > Coastal area > Acid sulfate soil | place: Finland: Risofladan, Vaasa | collected...
TAAATCCCAGGGGGTCTGGGGGACTGATCCCCCAGGGAACCGCCAAATGACGTCGTCCCTTCAACTCGCTAAATTGGGCCTCCATGGACTCCGTTTCACGCTGAACCAATACAGCACTACGTCGAGGCGCTTGTGGTCCGCGCCGAGTTCGCCGTCGGCGATGACTTTGTGGCGGCGAACGGGACGAGGTCGTTTTGGCTTTTCACGTTGGCGCGTCTTGGGGTGCTCCCGCTCGGTCTCATTCGGGCGATTTCACGTACTTCCGTACTTCCAGCATTCGATGGAGTTGAGGCCGCTAACGTGTTTGACGACGGGATTGATTCGGTGCGTAGAGGCAGGTTTAACGGAAGCAAAGAATGGAAACGAAGTTTGCCCATCGCATGGAACCGCGCCAAACGTCCTTTTTTCGTTTCCGTTGTTTGTTTATGTTTGAAAGGCCAAAGACTCGGCCACGGGAGACGGAACGAACTCTGCTCTACGTGATCGAAAACTTGGCAGCGGGGAAACGGAATGAATTCCGTTCTACAACTCTGCGGCCGCATTCACCGAGAGGCGGCCACCCGTCTGGGCATCGGACTGCTGGCGCTCGCCGTATTCGCGGTAAGCGTCGAAGCGATCGGACTCGCGGTCGTCCGAGCGCGCGGTCACGACTCCCAGCCGAGGCTTGGGTACTATTTGCACGGCTTCGTCGCAACCATCGAGGGCGCCCCACCGCTGGCCCGATGGGACTCGATCTGGTACTACGCCGTCGCGACCGAGGGGTACACTGGCCACGGACCCGACAGCAGGCTGACGCCGGGGTTCCTGCCGCTTTACCCGATCTTCATGCGCGCCTTGGGCGATGTGTCGGGGTGCGGCTATTTCACCGCCGGCGTCTGCGTTTCGCGGCTGGCACTACTATGCGTGGTACTGCTCCTCCCGATCTACGCTCGCGAGCGCGAGGGGCAGGCCGAGCCAGGCTGGGCGGTAGTGGTGACGCTTTTGGCATTCCCCTCCGCGTACATCCTCGTGGCCGTGTATGCGGAGGCGATGTTCGTGGCTTTGGCGCTGGCGGCGTTCGTGTTGGCGCGCCGCCGCAGTCATGGCTGGGCCGCCCTGGCAGCGTTTGGCGCGGCCCTGACGCGGATTCACGGGCTGGCCCTGATACCTGCCCTCGCGGTGCTGGGGTGGGAACAATGGCGGCGCGGTGGTCCCCCCGCGGCGGCGCTCGCGGAGACGACAGACGGGAAGAGATACGGCAGGTTGGAAACCTACCACGCGGCGCGGCACGCGCATTCGGGCACGTTTTTGCCGGCGATAGGGGCGGCTTCGGCTTACCTGGCGCTGGTGGGATATTTCTGGATCGCCCTTGGGAATCCGCTCGCGCACCTCGCAGCGAAGTACCAGGGTTGGCACCAGAAGTTCACGCCACCCTGGACTACGCTTGGCGGGGCCATTGACCGGCTAGACCATTCACTCGCGCATCCCGGACTTGGTACGGTCTACACCGCGCTGGAGCTCCCCTGTCTCTACCTGATCGGGGCGACCGTGGCGCTGCTGTGCGTCAGGCGCTGGTGGCCCGAGGCGGTGTACGTGGCCTGCGCGGCGGCGATGTCGCTTTGCTGCGGCACGCTGGACGGCGTGCCGAGGTACACGATCGCATTGTTTCCGGTGTTCGTCGTGTTGAGCGGGTTGCGCCGGTGGCCCATGCTCTGGGGCCTCTACCTGGTGACAGGAGTGGTACTGCAAGTGTGCTTGCTGGTACACTTCGTCCGCTTCGCAAGTCCGCCGCCTTAAAGTTCGGCTTGAGAACCTGACGCGGGCGCGAGTGTCGTAGAACGGAATTCATTCCGTTGGCGTCGTCAAAGTCTTCGCAATGTGGAAACGGAATGAATTCCGTTCTACTTCGGGCGACGTCAGAATTGACTGGCCAGGACGGGCAGGTTATCGGCGCGGTTGGCGAGGCGGCGGTTGACCTCGGGGTCGATCGAATAGCTGATTGCATGCACTGACCCATCACAAAAAACGAAGTTGCAGACGGCGGTGTGCGCGCTGCCGAAACGATCTGGCTCAAACAAGCCGCCGTCGGGAAGAGGCGGTTTGTTCGGCTTTCCCCAACGATAGGTGTCGTAATCGTATCCGGAGTAAAGCGTCTGGTCGTCGCCCAGATCCGTTGTGGACGTAGTCGCCCACTTCTCGCCGACCAGATAGGTGAAGCTGGCGCCGTCACGGATATCGGCAATTCTGACTTCGCTGCGCAAGTAGCAAATGCCGCTGCACTCACGCGTGTCGACCCAGGGGTAGTTGCCGTCGCCTGCGGCCAGCGACGTGGGGCCAGGGCCGCCAGGGCAGGCGAAATCGCCCGCGTTCACGGCGTAATCGCTCTTGGCCACCTCGGCGACAATGTTGAAATTCACCGGCGGCGGAGAGGGGTCGAATGGCGCCAGCCCTGGACCACGGCGGCTGGGACAGTTGAATATCGCCAGCGGCGTCTGCACCACGAGCGTTATCGTAGTTGTCTGTTGTGGCGCCGGTTGTCCCTTGCCAAGTGCAGCGAGGTTGCCCTGGTCGACGAACTTGAGGATGTTGAAGACCCAACCGCCCGGCTGCGTTCTGTCGGTGCCGCGGTCCGGATTTCCAGCCCACGCGAAGCCCCAGCCTCCGGAAGGAAAGCGCCGATAACTTGCTTCATGGTTCGCCATCGCCGTGCCGAGTTGCTTGAGATGGTTTTCGCAGGTGGTGCGGCGCGACGCCTCACGCGCGGCCTGCACCGCCGGGAGCACAAGGGCCACGACCAGGCCGATGATTGCAACGACCACCAGCAACTCGACCACCGTTAAACCGCGACGAGACGTGGCACGCATGGTAAACGACGCTTCATAGAAGAACCGACCAAACACACGCACGTCGAGTAATGAAGAATGGCCGCCAAGAAACGCAAAGCCACTTCCGATGCCATCGAAATCCTCGATCGCAGATACTTTCGGGGGCGGCCGGAAATGCAGCGGTTGCTGGCGGAGGCTGAGGCCGAAGACGAAGTGGCTCGCAAAATTTTCGAGCTTCGCGCCAAGGCCCGCTTGTCGCAACGCGCTCTCGCCAAATTGGTCGGAACGACCGCATCGGTCATTTGCCGGCTCGAGGACGCTGACTATGAGGGGCATTCGTTGGCCATGCTTCGCCGCATCGCGGCGGCGCTTGATCAACGGGTGCAAATCCGGTTCGTTCCGCTCCGAGTAAAACCACGGACCGTCAAGCTTGCCGGCCAATAGTTCCGTATCCCCTCGCTCGGTATTAGGCAATCGCCGCGAAGCCGTGCCGGCACCTCCAGACGTAGCGGTGGAGCGAGTCGATTTGGACGCGGTCGAACCCGCGGCGCCGGAACTCCACGAAGACGTGCTGGCGTTGGCTGTCAGCTTGGAAACGCTAACCTACACATGCGTAGCGCGGGCGTCGCCGTATCTCTAAGCAATCGGCCACTTGAGCACGTTGGCCGCGTACGGGCGGATGCTGGCGTGCAGTCGCGAGCGGAGCGGCTCGCCGCGGCAGAGGTCGACCAGATCGACGACTTTGACCGCGAGCTCGACTTTGACTCGCACAACGTCTCTAGTGAACAACCGCGCTTTCAGGTTGTAGTCCGCGGCATTGCGATCTGAACGCAGCACGTTGAGCGCATTGCCCGCCAAAACCGCGTCACGCTCGCCCGCTTGTCGAAGACACCACCACAGCTTGTCGTGGACATCGTAACGGGGAACGGCGACGCCGAGACTCTCAACGAATTCCCGGACGTCATGAAATGCCCCATAATACGCGCGGCTGACCGCGCTGCGAAGCCTCGCTTCGTTGTCGGTCGTCAAAAGCTGTATCGCGACGGCGATGAAATCAGAGCCAGTCATCGCACGGCGTCCACTGAGACGCGGAACAAGCCCGCCTGCTCGCCTGCGGCGTCGATACTGCGATTGATCCAATTCATCTCGCGTGCCAGAGCCTCTTCGACGGTCGCGGTGCTCAGCACCCGGATCCAAAGATACACGTCGCCCGACAATTCGGGATCGCGGACGACCTCCAGCTCCATTGGTCCAGGGAACAGTTCGGTGGTCAGGTCCTTGATCGCCTGCCACTCGGCGAGCACGCCCATCCGCCGCACGAAGGTCTCGGGATCGCAGGCTTCCAAATCGGCGATCGATGGTTGGGTTGGCGGGTGGCCGCTTGAAGGTTGTACCGCGGTCGACATGGGTTTCTCCTGCAACGCCTGCTTAAGCGAGGTTCATTTCCGCGCCGCTTCCGGCTTGATGACGGTCGGGAGTGGTTGACCGTCCGCGATGAACTTCATCGAGATCGAATTGACGCAGTGCCGAGTGTTCTTGGCGGTCATCCCTTCGCCGAGGAAAACGTGGCCCAGGTGCCCGCCACAGTTATGGCAGACGATTTCGATGCGGTACCCGTCGCTGTCCCGATGGCGCTCGACGGCGCCTGGTATCTCGTCGTCGAAGCTGGGCCAGCCGCAATGGCTTTCGAATTTGTCGGTGGACCGGTACAGCGGCGCGTTGCAGCGGCGGCAAATATACGTGCCCGCGTCTTTCGAATCGGTGTACTCGCCGATGAAAGCCCGTTCCGTGCCTTTGCCGACGATGACGCGGGCCTCGTCGGCCGTCAATTCATTGAACTCGGTCCGCGGCTGCTCGGAATGCATGAGTGCGTCTCCTTGAGTGACGTGCGGGCGGCTACGCCGCTGGCGGTCGTGATGATTCCCGATCGCATAAAGAATGATGAACAGCGCGACCAGCAAGACGATCGTGGCAAGGGGCTTGGCCATGCCCCTAGTTTGACCGGCGAGAGCGAGATCGGCAAGAGCACATACCTCGTCCTTAACTGCGTTCCGATTGCTCAAACGCGCGAGATGCGTCAAGATGGTGGGTATGAAAGTATTTCTCAGCCATGCGCGCAAGGATAGCGCTCTGGCGCGTCAACTGGCCGATTGCCTCACGCGCGCGGACGTTACGATTTGGATCGCCGATGATGAAATCGTTCCCGGCGAAAACTGGGCGAAGAAGGTCGGCAAAGCGCTCGATGCCGCCGAGTTGATGGTGATCTTGCTGACTCCCCGTGCCCTCGAGTCCGACTCGGTTCGCCAGGACATCGAATTCGCGCTGACATCAAGGAAACTCGAGGGCCGTGTCTTCACGGTATTCGTGGGCCCAACGCTGAAGGTCGTCAAGGACATCCCTTGGATTCTACGTACTCTACCCCACCAGCAGGTCGAATCGGCCCAAGATTTTCCTGAGATCGCGAAAGAAATTCAGAGGCTCGCCTCCGGTTCCAGCGTCAGCCACTCGAATGCGTGAGGTTTTCCTCTCCCACGCCAGCGCCTGAAAGATCGCATCCGACGAAAGCTTGAGAGGCTATCCGAAGACCCGCGCATCGTCGCCTTTCACTCCGCGAAAGTACGCCCTTTCGCGGAGCGAAAGGCGACACACCGCGAACGAGCTTTCGGATAGCTTCTGAGTGAGTGGTCGCTCATCGCCGAAAACTTGATACCGCATCAACCCCAGAAAGTATTGATTCGGCGGTTCACCTCGCCCGCCGCTTCCATCATCACCATGTGCCCCTTGCCCGGAATCACCTCGACCTGCACCGAGGACGGCAGACCCGACGCGTGCGATACCGGAATAATCTGGTCTTCGCCGCCCCAGACCACCAGCACCGGCTGGCTCAATCGCGCCAATTCGTCGCGCATGACCATGGCCTGCCGCCCGCCGGCCAACAGCCGCCCGGACAGCGTGCGCAGGCAGGCGTCGACACCCTCCAACCGTTTGTACTTCAAGAGGTCGTCGATCAAGCGGCGGGTGACAAGGCTGGCATCGGCGAACAGCCTGGCCGCGTGGGGCTTGAGCGCGTTGCGGTTGGCGGCGGTGACGAAGCCCTCGATGTACTCGGCGTCGATTTCCGGGCCCAGGCCGGCGCTGGCTAAGAGCACCAGCGAGCGCACCCGCCGCGGCTCATTCGCGGCAAGCTTCAGCGCCACCGCGCCCCCCAGAGAATGGCCGACCAGGTGCGCCGAACCGACGCCGACGGCATCCATGAAGCCCGCGACCGCCGATGCCAACTCGTCGAGCGTGCCGGCGCCGACGTCCTTGGTGGATTCGCCGTGCCCCGGTAGATCGATGGCATAGACACTGCGTTGGCCCGCCAGTGCCTCGTGGTTGAACAGCCAGTTATCGAGGTCGCCGCCGAAGCCGTGGATCAGGACCACCGCATCATCGCCTTCACCGCGCTTCAGATAGCGCAGCCGGCGGCCGCCCACCTCGATCTTTTCCGGTTGTGGGCCGGTTTCGGCGGCGGCAGCGGCCTCGACCGAGAAGTTCGCCAGAAAATCGGCGACGGCGGCGTCGATCGCGGCCTCCGGCACGTCGGCGTCGGCGATCACGCCCAGCAATCCGCCCACCGGCAGCACGTCGAGCTCCTTGGCCAGTCGTCGGCGGAGCACGCCGCCGGCGGCGGCTTCCACCGGGCCGACGATTTTTTCGCTTTCGACTTCGACAAGCTCCTCGCCCCGCGTCACCGGCGCGCCAACCTCCTTGAGCCAACCACAGACCTTGCCCTCTCGCATGGAGAGCCCCCACTTGGGCACGGTCACCTTGTGGATCGCCCCCATCAGCGGTACTCGCAGGCGCGGGTGACGGCCGCTTCGATCTTGGCCGGGCTAGGAATGTACATGTCTTCAAGCACGTCGCTGAACGGCACCGGCGTGTGCGGCGCAGTCACCTGTTCGATCGGCGACCTCAAGGCCCTGAAGGCCTTCTGGGCGACGATGCCGGCGATGTCGGAGGCCATGCTGCAACGCGGATTGGACTCGTCCACGACCACCAGCCGCCCGGTTTTTTCCACGCTCTCGAGGATCGTGTCCTCGTCCAGCGGAGAGATGGTGCGCGGGTCGATGATCTCGCAATGGGTGCCTTTCTTCCGCAGGCAATCGGCCGCCTGCGCGGCGAGGTGTACCATTCGCCCCAGCGCGACGACGGTGACATCGTCGCCCTCGCACACGACGGCGGCCTCGCCGAAAGGAACGACGTAGCTTTCTTCCGGTACGTCACCTTCGAGTGGGTACAGCAGCTTGTGTTCGCAGAAGATCACCGGGTCGTCGTCGCGGATCGACTGGATGAGCAGTCCTTTCGCATCGTAAGGCGTGGAGGGGACGACCACCTTGAGGCCGGGCACGTGGGCGAAGATGTTGTACAAGCACTGCGAATGCTGGGCCGCGGCGCGGAAACCGGCGCCGATCATGGTGCGGATCACCACCGGCGTCTTCGCCTTGCCGCCGAACATGTACTTGAACTTGGCGGCCTGATTGTAGATCTGATCGAAGCAGACGCCCAGGAAATCGATGAACATCAATTCGGCCACCGGGCGCATGCCACAAGCCGCCGCGCCGACGGCGGCGCCGATGAAGGCGGACTCGGAGATCGGGGTATCGAGCACCCGGCCCGGAAACTGGTGGTACAGCCCCTTGGTGACGCCAAGCACGCCGCCCCAAGCGTCCTTTTCGCCCTGCGAGCCCATGCCGCCGGCGTTGTCCTCGCCCATCACGATCACCGTGGGATCGCGCGCCATTTCCTGCGACAGCGCTTCGCTGATCGCCTGCCGGTACGTGATCTTCCTCGCCATGTCGAGTGTCCCTTAGTAAGTTGCGTAGACGTCGGTCATCAGGTCGGCCTCGGTCGGCTTGGGATCGGCCTTGGCGCGGCGCACCGCCTCGTCGATGAGCGCGCGCGCCTGCTGGTCGATCTCGTCGAGCTCGGCTTGAGCGATCTTGCCACCGGAGGTGACCCGCGCGGCGAACCGCGTCAGGCAGTCCTTGGTCTCTCTCAGTTTTTGGACCTCGCCCGTTGCGCGGTAAGTCTGCTGGTCCCCCTCGAAGTGGCCAAAGTAGCGCATGAACTTGACCTCGACCAGGCTCGGGCCGCCTCCCGCGCGGGCTCGCCGGATGGCCTCGCCCGCCGCCTCATGGACGGCGAAGAAATCGAACCCGTCGACCGTAACACCCGGCATGCCGAAGGCGCCGGCACGATCGGCAATGTCGTCGCAGGCCACCGACCAGGTGGAGGAGGTGGCCTCGGCGTAGCCGTTGTTCTCGGCGACGAAGACGGCCGGCAATCGCCAGACCGTGGCCAGGTTCAGGGCCTCGAAGATCGTACCCTGGTTCGACGCGCCGTCGCCGAAGAAGCAGACGCCGACGCCCCGGTTTCCCTTCAGCTTGGCCGCCAGCGCCGCGCCGCAAATGAGCGGCCCGCCGCCGCCGACGATGCCATTGGCCCCCAGCATGCCGATCGACAGATCGGCCACGTGCATCGAGCCGCCCTTGCCGTGGCAGACGCCGGTGCGCTTTCCCCAGATCTCCGCCATCATGCCGTGGACTTCCATGCCCTTGGCGATGCAATGGCCGTGGCCGCGGTGGGTGCTGGCGATGACGTCGTGGTCGTCGAGGTGCATGCAGACGCCGGTGGCCGACGCTTCCTCGCCGGCGTAGAGGTGGACGAAACCGGGGATTTCACCGGACGCGAACTCCGTGTGCAAGCGCTCTTCGAACTCGCGGATCGTCCTCATCGTGCGGTATGCGTGCAGCAACCGCTCACGATTCAATGGATCATGGTTCAATGGATCATGGTTCAATGGATCATGGCTGAACGGCTGATGATCCGACTTTGCGGCAGCCCTCGGTCTCCCCAGATTCAAGTCAGTCGCCATCGGTTTCTCCACTTTCGACGCGAACGAACGGATGTTGCTTCGACTTGTCCGCCAGTTTCCCACGTCGGCCGGCGACACGCAAGCGCTTTGGGCCACCGCGCCCCGTGTACCCGCCACTGTACTTTGGGTTATACTTCACGAGGCCGAAAATGAGACATTTGTCACGAGAAGGTGGTGGCTGCTGGCAGAGCCTAAGCGATGCCCCACGGGCTCTGCCTGGGCCGTTAAAAACTTGGGCTTTTGAGGCAAAAGTCGTTTTTTTGGATTCGACCGAATCTGTTCCTGCGTCGTAGAACGGAATTCATTCCGTTTCCCGCCGTCAAACGGAATAAATTCCGTTCTACGAGCGGAACAAAACCGGTATAAACCTCCAAACGACGCAAGCCCAAGTTTTCACCGGCCCACGGACTCTGCCCCAGCCACCGTGAATGTCTCATTCTTGGCCGGGTGCAGAATAGACTGTTACTTACACGCCTTGATCCGCGCCACCAGGAGGCCCCGCCCATGCCCCTTCGAACTCGCCGTCAATTCACGCAGCAACTTGCCGTCGCCTCGGCGGCGTTGGCGGTTCCGGCCGTAAGCTGGGCGAGGGTGTTGGGGGCCAACGACCGCTTGCGCGTGGCCTCCATCGGCACGGGCGGAAAAGGTTGGTCCGATCTCACCGCCACGGCCGCCAGCCCCTATGTCCAGGTCGTCGCGCTGTGCGACATCGACGAATCGAAAGAACACCTCGGCCGGGCGGCGGAAAAGTTTCCCGACGCCAAACGCTTCACCGATTGGCGGAAGCTTCTCGACGCGCCCGCCGAGATCGACGCCGTCATCGTCTCCACGCCCGACCATATGCACGCCCCGATCTCGCTGGCCGCGATGCAGCTTGGCAAACACGTGCAATGCCAAAAGCCGCTGACGCACACGGTTTTCGAGGCGCGGCAAATGCGGCTGGCCGCGAAGAAGTACAACGTCGTCACGCAGATGGGCAACCAGATCCAATCGCACGAGGCGTACCGTACCGCGGTGAAACTCGTCCACGACGGAGTCATCGGCAAAGTTCGGGAAGTCCACTCCTGGCAGAGCGGCGCGATGGGATGGATGCTCGTCGATGATCAACCGGGGGGAAGCGAGCCGATACCCGAAACGCTCCATTGGGACGAGTGGCTCGGTGTCGCCCCCCCGCGTACCTACCTGCCCAAGATCTACCATCCGTTCAATTGGCGCGCCTGGCAGGATTTTTCCAACGGTCAACTGGGCGATTTCGGGTGCCACATTCTGGACCCTGTCTTCATGGCGCTCAAACTGACCGCGCCCCTCACCATCCGGGCCGATGCCCCGCCCATCAACCGCGAAGTCTGGACGAAATGGTCCACGGTCGCGTATGAGTTTCCCGGCACCGAGTTGACGGCCGGCAAAACGATCAAGGTCACCTGGTACGATGGCGAAGGAAAGTTTCCGCCGCGCGAAGCGCTTGGCTTGCCGGAAAAGTACGCGCTCCCCGGATCCGGCTCGGTGTTGCTCGGCGAGAAGGGTTCGCTCGTCATTCCCCACGTGGCGATGCCGCAACTGTTGCCGGAAGAGAAGTTCGCCGATTTCAAGGTCCCCGTCGTCCCGGCGCGAGATCATTATGTTTCATGGGCCGACGCTTGCCGGGGGGAAGACAAGACGACCTCGCACTTCGACTACTCGGGGCCCCTCAGCGAATCCATTTTGCTGGGCACCGTCGCGATCCGGCTCCCACGGACTACGTTGTCGTTCGACGCCGACAAACTCGAAATCGGCGCTTCCCCGCACGCCCAGGGAATGCTCACCAAGAATTACCGCGATGGTTGGCAGCCGAAATGGATTTGAAAAACGAGCGCAACGACCCGCGTCAAGAATCGAATTTCTCATCGTCCGGTCGGCGGATCCTAACATTGCAGCGGAGCGTTGATAAACAACCGTGTTCGACCGAGTTTCGTACGTCAAGGAGATCAAATGATACGGTGCTTCATCCAGGCAGGGGCAATCATTTCAATAGCCGCGGTCTCGGCGGCCTGGGCCCAGGTGCCCGAAGCGTCTCCGGGCGACTGGCCTTGGTGGCGTGGACCGCTGTTCAACGGCGTTGCCGCCCCCGGGCCGCCGGCTCCCCTCGAGTGGAGCGAGACCAAGAACGTCGCCTGGAAGGTCCCGGTCCCCGGCCGCGGACATTCGTCTCCCATCGTCTTGGGAAACCGCGTTCTGCTGGCCACTGCCGACGACCAGGCCCAGGTGCAATCGGTCGTCTGCTTCGATCGAAAGACCGGTGCGCAGCTCTGGAAACAAGATGTCAACGAAGGCGGTTTTCCCGAGCGTATCCACCCCAAGAACACGCACGCCACCGCGACGATCGCCAGCGACGGAACGCTGCTGTTTGCCTCGTTCCTTCATCATGGCGGCGTTCATCTCGTCGCGCTCGATCTGAACGGCAAGCCCGTCTGGCAGCAAGAGGCGGGCAAGTTCACGCCGGACGAGTACAGGAACGGCTACGCGGCCTCGCCCTTGCTCTATGGCGATCTTGTGATCGTCGCGGGCGACTTCGACGGCGACGACTCGTTTCTGACGGCGTTCGACCGCGCCACGGGTGAGCGGGCTTGGCAAACGCCTCGTCCCGCGCGCATCAATTACGCCTCACCCGTGGTGGCCCACGTGGCGGGCCGCGACCAGTTGCTGATCAGCGGCTGCGACATCGTCGCCGGCTACGACCCGCTCGACGGCAAGCAACTATGGAAGACCGCCGCCACGACGATGGCCACGGCCGGCACGATGGTTTGGGAGCAGGAACTGGTCTTCGCCTCGGGCGGTTTCCCCGATGCGGAAACCGCTTGCATCCGCGCCGACGGGTCGGGCGAAGTCGTGTGGCAGAACAAACAAAAGTCCTACGAGCAGTCGATGCTGACGTACGACGGACATTTGTATGCCATCAATGACGGCGGGGTCGCGTACTGCTGGGACGCCAAAACGGGCGACGAACGGTGGCACCAACGGCTCCGCGGACCGATGAACGCTTCGCCCGTTCTGGCGAATGGCAACATTTACGCGCCCAACGAGCACGGCACGATCTGGGTGTACCGCGCCACGCCCGAGCGGTTCGAACTGGTCGCAGAAAACCAACTCGGATCGGAAATGCTCGCGACGCCAGCGATCTGCGGCGGCCAGATATTTCTACGTGTCGCCGACGGCACGGATGAAAAGCGGAAGGAAACGCTGTACTGCATTCAAAACAACTCGTCGATCGGCTTGCCGTCCGGCAAAAGCGAGATGGGCCGTCCCTGATGATCGACCGTTTGCAGATTGGGGTCGATGTCCAGGTGCCGGTAGAGCGTCGCCAGCACGTCGCTGGGGCTGATCGGCCGCTGGGTGGGGATAGCGCCGCGAGCGTCCGATTCTCCGATGATTTGCCCCATTTTCAAGCCTCCTCCCGCCAACAGCACGCTCCCCAAGGGGGGCCAGTGCTCACGGCCGCCCGACGGATTCACGCGGGGCGAGCGGCCGAATTCTCCCCACACGATCAACAACACCTTTTGACACGAGTCACGTTCGCTCAAGTCGGCAATCAGGGCCGAAAGCGCCCGGTCGAGCGGCGGACCGTTGGGCTCCATGCCCACAATCGGTCCCGCGGGGTCCGACTCGACCCGGTCTTCCTTGTACACGCTGACGTGCCAATCCCAGCGCAGGCAATCGGGGGCCGTATTGAGCGTCACGAACGTGACCCCGGCTTCCACCAGCCGGCGCGCCAACAGCGCCATCTGTCCCCAGCGGTGCGTCCCGTAGCGCTCGTGCGTGGCCGCCGATTCTTCGCCGAGATCGAAAGCCCGGCGGGCCTTTGCCCCGCTGATCATCTCGAGTGCGACCCGCGTGAAGGGGTCCGCAATGTCGCCAGCCCGGTTCGAATCGAGCCGGCGAGTCAAACGGTCGAGATCCGAAAGTAACGTCTTGCGATCGTTGAACCGGTCCAGCGACATATCATTGGCAAGTTCCAGGCTCTGAGTCACGTCTCGCAGACGGCCTCGCTGGAATTCAGGCTGATAGGGACCTTGCAACACCGTGAAAGGCGCATGCGCCACGCCGAGATAGCCGGGCCCGAGCGCCGAGAACAAATGGTAATGGTTGGCTGGTTCCTCGGTAAGCAGCGCGTAGCCGGGCATGCCGGCCTGCCGCGGGCCGCGAAATCGGGAGGCGATGGAACCGAGCGAAGGGTACGCCGCCGAATTATCGGGCTCTTTTCGTCCGGCCAGGCACCAGCGAGTCACGCCGAAGTGGTCGTCGAACGGGTGCGTGAAGCTGCGGATGATCGCCGTTTTGTCGAGCACGCCCGCCGTGAGGGGCAGCTTCTCGCACACCAGAGCGCCGGGAAGCTTCGATTGAATCGCGTCGTAGGGACCACGGATTTCGATGGGGGCCAGGGGCTTGGGATCGAACGTCTCGAACTGGCTTGGCCCGCCGCCGAGCCATATTTGAATCACCGCCGTATCCGTCGCGGGCTTCCCCGCCTCGGCCGCTTGCGCCCGCAACCGCAGGATATCGCTCCACGCCAGGCCCATGCCACCGGCGACCAAAGTCGACTGCAAGAACCGCCGCCGCGAAGGTGCCGGCCTGGGGGGCCCCTTCTCCGTGGCGAATCGAGGTACGCGATGCGACATGACGAGCCTCCGTCTGCGGTTGGTCCCCACGCGCAGTTTAGCTTGACGCGCGAGAGAGACAAAGGCAAGAGCAAGCGTGGTAGTGCTACCTCCGGCCTGCGAAGCTTGACATCAGGATCTACCCAGCGTTAGGATCCACTCTTCGTTAGAAGCGGGTTTTCGATTTTCGCCAGACGATCTCCCTCCGCGCCGGCGCACTTTGATGAGGCGTTTATGAGCGAGTCAGCCACTTCTAGTCACCCGCGGCGGAATTCCCCTCACGACGTGATCGAGGTTTCGCTGTACGAGCGAATTGCCAGCATGTTGCTGGCTCTTCTGATCCTGGTCGGGTCGGTCGCGTTTTGCCTGCTGGTGGCCTGGTTGAGCCGGAGGGTTTTTTACGCTCCGCCGTCGAAGCCCACGGATTGGCACATCGAGCAAGTCGACGGCGGCACGTCCGACGGCATCGTCGGCGAAAGCATGCAGATGGATTCGCCCACGCACCATGACATCAATCAGGAAAGCAACATCGTCGAGCCCGCCGTGCAAGACACGCTGATTGCACTGCTCGGCACGGTTTCCGATTCGCCTGCGGATTTCGACGAATCGGCAATTACCGAAACGAATGTTGAAACCGATCAACGAGGGGCCCGGCAAACCGGCGACGGGAGGCGTCCCGGGCGGGGTGATGGAACGGGACGCCCCGGCATACCTCCCCAGACGCGGTGGGAAATTCGATTCGACGAAGGTTCCACTGTCGAAGGCTACGCTCGCATCCTGGACTTTTTCCACATCGAGTTGGGGATCTTGAATGGAGCAGGCCAGGTCGTCTACGTGACGAACCTCACGAAGGCGAAGCCCGACACGCGGACCGGCACCTCGAAGAACGAAATGCGGTTATACATGTCGTGGCGGCGGGGAAAGATGAAGGAGGCCGACGATGAATTGCTTCGCCGCGCCGGTGTGCCAACCGGCAAGCAGGTGTTGCAATTCTATCCCGAACCGGTCGAACAGACCCTCTTGAATTTAGAGGAAGCGTTTCGCGGGCGCAAAGCCGATACGATCCGCAAAACGCGGTTCGGCATCAGGAAGGTCGGAAATGGCTATGAGTTCTACGTCACCGACCAGACGACACTCATCAAGTCGTACTGATCGGCGGTGTACTCCGCGCGGTCAGAGTCTGCGTCCACCTCGACGTTGTGGCGCCCGACGGCCGAGTCGCAATACCGTTTCGATTTTTGTCAGGGAAAAATCGTTGGCCGCCGTTCGGCGCCCGAAATCGACGGGCGAGCTGTTCGAGGCCCGCCTAGTTTTGGGGCAGGTATGTCAGGCTGAAGTTGAAGTTGTTGGGGCCGTCCCGCGTGACTGTCGCGCTTAGACCTGATGTGGCGGCGTCTTGGTATCGTTTTGGAATGGCGCCCTCCGGCATGACGTTACTAGAGATGTCCTCAACCAAAACCGCATAGGATCCTGGGAGCAGGCCGGGATAACTCGTATCGTCGATCCAGGTTTTCAACTCAAAATCGCCAAGGGAGCCCGTAGTACATTCGCCGATTTTTCCGCCGGGCGAAACAGGGATGAATACCACGCGAACCCATTCACAGTTCGCGCCGTCAAGCCTAACGCTTCCGGTTACCGGGACCGGGGCAACCGGCCGCTGGAGGAAGAAGTAGCCGAGCGGCAGGGCCATGACCGCCACGGGCACGACGGTTAACCGCAGGGTTCGCAGCCGCAATTCGAAGGGCTTGGCCATCGTCACATTCTAGCGTGGCTGCCTTATGGAGAGGAAGGGCCGGGTGCCGGCGTGTGTCGGGGGGAAGCTTGACAGTGCATCTCGCCAGGGTTAGGATTCACCCTAGGATCGGGCTTTCGACTTCCGCTTATCGATCTCGGCCGCGGTGCTCTCGGACGAGGCTGTTCTTTCCCGTCCGCGCCGCCAGCGCGGTGACGGTACGCACAGGGCGATGGTATTGAAGAGGCGTTTGCAAGCATGGCAGCCGGTTCGAGCTACCCGCGGCGGACCTCCGCACCCGAGGTGATCGAGGTTTCGCTCTACGAGCGAACCGCCAGCATGTTGATGGCGCTGTTGATCTTGATCGGATCGGTGGCGTTTTGCCTGCTGGTGGCCTGGTTGAGCCGGCGCGTTTTCTACGCGCCTCCGTTGAAGCTCCCCGAAGTGCGCATCGAGCAGGTCGGCGGCGGCACGTCCGACGGCATCGTCGGCGAAAGCATGCAGATGGATTCGCCCACGCACCAGGACATCGGCCGGGAAAGCGATATCGCCGAACCGGACATGCAAGACACGCTGACCACCCTGCTCGATACAGTTACCGACGCGCCTGGGGATTTCGACGATCCGGTGATTACCGACACCGATACGGAAACCAGGCGAGGCGGAGCGCAGCAAATCGGCACGGGCAAACACTCCGGGTACGGTTTTGGTCCGGGACGCCCCGGCATTCCCCCCCACATGCGATGGGAAATCCGTTTCGACGAAGGCTCGACCGTCGAGGACTACGCTCGCATTTTGGATTTTTTCCACATCGAGCTGGGCGTCTTGAGCGCCGGCCAGGTCATCTACCTTACGAACCTGTCGAAGGCCAGGCCCGACACTCGCACAGGCCCTTCGAAGGACGACCTGCGGCTGTACATGTCGTGGCGGCAGGGGAAAATGAGAGAGGCCGACGATGAGTTGCTCCGCCGCGCCGGCGTCCCCAGGGCCAAACACGTTCTGCAATTCTACTCCGACGCGATCGAACAGACTCTGCTGAATTTGGAGGTGGATTTTCGCGGCCGCCAGCCCGGCACGATCCGCAAGACGCGGTTCGCCATCAAGAAGGCTGGTGCTGGCTACCAGTTCTACGTCACCGATCAGACGCCGCTCATCAAGTAGAGCCGCTCATCAAGTAGATATGCCCAACGCTGAAAAAATCATCGCCGCCATTGAACGAAGCAACCTGGTCACGGCCGACGTGGTCGATCAATTGCGGCGCAAGCTCGAGCGCACGCCCAGCATGGGCTTGCGCGCCGCGGTGAAGTGGCTGGTGGAGAAGCGGCAAGTCACCACGGCCCAAGGGGGGCGGTTGCTGGCCAGCTTTGGCGACGCCAACGAAGAAGACGACGATTTCGACCTGGCGCCTTCGGAACGTGACGACGACGCTCGTCAGACGCGCGGCGTGCCCGCGGCGGCTGACGACGACGATCTGGAGATGATTCCGATCGACGGCGATGATGCGGCAAGCGACCCCGGTGGCAAGTCGACCGGACGCAATCCAACGGCCGCGACTGGCACCTCGACCGCAACCGGCGCCTCGGCGCGGTGGGCGGGCACGCCCCCGGCGGTGCCGAAGGCCAAGGCGCCCGATAAAACGGCGCGTCCCAAGAGTGGACGTCCCGCGCCGTCGCCTCGCACGGCCGCCCGCCCATCCGCCGCGGCCGGCCGCGCGCGCCGTGGCCGCGAGTCGAAAGCATCGCCCACGGAGACGCGAGGGGGCCCGAATGGTTCCAGTGGCGGGGAAGGATCGGGTGGCGCGGATGGGATGGCCGATTTGTTCGGCGCCGCGGGGCAGGAACACTCGCCCTTGGCCACCTCTCAGGATGGACTGGCACCAAGCGAACGCCGAACGTCGAAACAATTGCGCAAAGAGGAGGATTTTGGATCACCGCTGCTCATGATCCTCGGAGGCGCGGTGCTGCTGGTGATCATTGCCGCGGTCGCCCTTTTGTGGGTGTTGGGCCACGGCAGCGCTGAAAAGGCCTTTACGTCGGCGGAAGATCTCTACAATTCCGGTGTCTATCCCTCCGCGGTCAGTAAATTCGAGGAGTACCTGAGAGTCTACCCGAACGGCTCGCACGCCAGCGAGGCCAAGGTCCATAAGGCCATGGCCGAGATGCGTATGGCGGTCGAAGGCTCCCGTGACGCGGCCAAGCCGCTGGCGGAGGCCAAGGCGATCCTCGCAAGTATCGCCGCGGAGGATAAGTTCGCCGATGCGCGTAAGGAGCTGGCGTCGCTTTTGCCGGCGATTGCCGAGCGGATGGCCAGGCAGGCCGGAGAAAAGCTCGATGGAGCGCTGGTCGAACAGGCGCGCGAGACGATCAAGCTGGTGGAGCAGTACGTCCCGAAAGACATTCGTCCCCACCAGAAAATGTCAGAGATCGCCGCCTCGCTGTTAAACACCGAGCACAACATGGGCCGTGAGGCGGCGTTGAAAAAGGCGGTGGTCGATATCGAAAAGGCGATCAGCGACGGCACCCCGCACGAGGCCTACCGAATTCGCAAGGATCTCCTCAAGAGCTACCAAGACCTGATCCAGGACGAAACCCTGCAAGCTGCCGTGCTCACCGTTTCACAGGCCGAACGGAGCGGAGTGACCTTTGTCGCTGAGGAGCGTGCGGCCGAGCCGGCCGACCCCAAGTCGCCCGTCGAGGCCGAGGTGGCCACCTTCGACACTCAAGGCGGCCGCGCGTCGGGAGTGGCGGGCGAGGTGCTGTTCGCGCTGGCCGGCGGCGCCGCTTATGGAATCGACGCGGAAAGCGGCAAGGCGCTTTGGCGGCGCTTCGTCGGCTTCGACACCGACTTCGTGCCGCAAGGCGTGTCGGTCGAGCCGGCCAGCGACGCGGTGCTGGTCGACTCGGCGCGCAACGAGGTGCTTCGCGTGGCGGCCACCAACGGCGAGCTCCGTTGGCGCCGCGCGATCGGCGAGCCGTTCGATGCCCACCCGGTTTTGACGGGCAATCGGCTTAGTGTCGCCACACGTTCCGGCAAGTTGATCCACATCGACTTGACCAGCGGAAGCTCGGCGGGCCACGTGCAGTTGCCACAGGGTCTGCGGGTCGGGCCGGCCTTCGACGCCCGCGATCTGACCTGCTACCAGATCGGCGAAACCGCCAACCTGTTCGTGCTCACGGCGGCGGGCGACCAGTGCAAGGAAGTGTTCTATCTCGGCCACGAGCCGGAGGCGATCCGCGTGTCGCCGGTGGTCGTCGGTCCCTACGTGTTCGTCGTGGAAAACCGCGGCGTCACCGACGCGGTGTTGCGAGTGTTGCAGACCGATGACTCCGGCACCTCAGTACACCAGGTGCAGCAAGTCGCTTTGGCGGGCCATGTGTTTTCTCCCTTGCTGATGTCGGACCGCCGCCTCGTGGCAACCACCGACCGCGGCGCGATCTACTCGTTCGAAATCGCTTCGCCCGATCCCGGTCCCCCGCTTTCGGAAGTGGCCAGCAAGCCGGCGGAAACCATCGACCCTTATATCCGTTATCCGTTGCTCAAGGACGCACGGCTGTACGTGGCCGGTCGGGCCTTCACGAGGTACGACATCCAAGCCGCGCAAGGCAAGCTCGAAGCCCGCTGGAACTGGGACGAAACCGACACCTTCCTCGCTCCGCCGCGGATCATCGGCGAAGTCGCGTTCCACGTGCGGCGCAAGGGGCAGGCGCCCAATGTGCTGGTATCCGCCGTGAATACCAGCGACGGCGTGAAGATCTGGGAAACGACGCTGACGGCACCCGTGGCCGGCGTGACGGCGCCTGACGCGGCGGGCAATTTCACACTTTTGAACTCGGCGGGATCGCTGTTCGACGTGGCGGCCGGCCAGCTTTCAGGCCGCAGCGGACTCAAGGCCGTCGATTCGACCAGCGATTTGAGCGGCTCGTTTTCGTCCGGGGCGCGCGCATTCGCGCTCGAAGGAGGCCGCCTGGCGCTGGTGGGAGGCTCGGGTGAGGCTCGCGCCAGGATCGCCGGAAAAAACCCCGCCGATCGGCTGCGTTGGCTGGCGTTACCCGACCCGCTCGGTTCGACACCCATCAGCTTTGCCGGTGGGCTATTGGTACCCGGGCGGTTGGGGCAGGTGTTCGTGATCGATCCCGAAGACGGTCGCAACCTGGTCGACCCATTTCAGCCGCAGTTGAAAGCCGGAGTAGAATATGTCTGGAGCGTGCCGGTAAAATTGGGCGAGAATGAAGCCCTGTTGGCCGACGGCCGAGACAAGCTGTACCGCCTGGGCGTCTCGCCGCAAACGACGCCGCACCTGGTCAAGCTGGCCGAGGCACCCCTGGCGGGGCCGGTGACGTCGCCGGTGGTCGTGCTGGGGGAGACCGCGTACGCGGTGGATGGCACGGACGATCTGCGTTCTTTCGTGTTGCCCGACCTTTCCGCCGGACCCACGTGGACTTTGGAAGGGGGCGTCGCGTGGGGACCGGTCGTCTCGGACGGCAAGGTGCTAGTGGCCACGCGAGGCGGCGAGTTGCTGTGCCTCGACGACGCGAGGAAGGAAATCTGGCGAGTGCCTTTGCCCTACGGCCTTTTGGCGGGCGCGCCGCTTTCCGACGACGGCGGTTACCTCCTGGCAACCCAGAACGGCGTGGTCTACCGCATCGCGGCGGAATCCGGCGCCGAGTTGGCCAAAATCGAAATCGGCGAGCCCTTGGCGGCCGGGCCGGTCGCGCTTGGCCAGCGGCTTTTGCTCACCGGGCACGACGGCACGCTGCTCGTGGTGGCCGGTCTCTCACCGTCCCAGGCCGAACCGTGAACATCCCAGAGGCGATCCGAAAACTCCCCGTGGGACGGCCTTCCGACGACGTCGTTCGGCAGACAGTGCCGCCCCTGACATGGACCGGCGGCGCCCTGTTCTGCGCGTTGCTGCTGGGCGTCCCCCCCGCGGCCGCGCAGCAGCCGGCCCCGACTGAAATCGCCGGGCCCACGCGAATCTTCGACCAGGAACCGTACGACGAACTGGTGCTGAAGCGCAACGACGAAGTCGTCAAGATCGCATTTCTGGAGTTCCGCGAGCTTCCCGATCCGGCGACGACGAAGGGAAAGAAACTGACGATTCGCAAGTTCGACGACACCGACGCGGACTCGACTTACGAGGTTGCCTGGAGCGAGATCGCCGAAATTCGCTTCTTTGAGCAATTGGTGCTCAAGGAAGCTCGCGACTTGATCGAGCAGGCCAAGAAAGATCCGGCCAAATTCGACGAGGTTTATGATTACTTCGACGCGCTCAAACACGAATATGCTTACACCAAGGGTCTCGACGAGGCTTTGGGCGAATACCTCTTCTGGGACGCGAACCACTGGCGAAAAGAAAAAAAGCACCAAGAGGCGCTGGCGCTTTGGAACGAATTGTATGAGGTCTACCCGAAACATCCCCAGCTTCAACGGGGCATTGGGCTGACGACGGAGACCATCGTTAAACGGCACGCGGCGGACGGCAATTACCTCTTGGCCCGCCGTGTGCTGCACGACCTGGCAACAAAGTACCCCAAGCACGTCGTCGTTGCCCAGATGGAGCGGCAATGGGCCGATCAGGCCCGCGGCTTGCTCGACGAGGCACGCCGTCTCCTCGAAGCGGGCGAACAGCGACAGGCCTGGGACACGGGACTGAAAATGCTCAACGTCTGGCCGAAGCTGCCGGAAGGCCGGGCGCTAATGGAGCAAATCTACGCCGAGTTCCCGCTGGTGACCGTAGGGGTCACTTCGGCCGCCGGGCCGGAAGAGTCCGACCGATTGATCGACTGGGCCGCGCGGCGCAACGGTCGATTACAACACCGCTTGCTGCTGGAGTTCTCGGGAATTGGACCCGAGGGGGGCGAGTACGTCTCGCCCTTCGGCCAGGCCAAAGTGGTCGACATCGGCCGCCGCGTGCTGATCAAGCTGCGCCCGGACATCCGCTGGTCTGGAGGCGAAACGGCGCTTAATGGAAGCGACGTGGCGCGGGCGCTGCTCTGGTTCGCCGACGCTCGCAACGCGGGCGCTAAATCCGGTTGGGTCGACTTGTTCCGCGGCGTGGACGTGCGTAACGTGTACGACGTCGACGTCGAACTCCGCTGGTCGCACGTCCGGCCCATGGGGCTTTTGCAGTTTCCCATCGTTTCGGCCGCGTCGACGTCGGCCGACAACGCCGCGGCCGGCGCGTCGCTTGGCCCCTACACGATCACGAAGCAAGAGGCCGACCAGACCCGTTACAGCGTGAACCCGATTTATTTTGGCGCTCGTGAAGGCCAAATGAAGGAGATCACCGAAGTCTACCTCGCCGATGCGAAAAAGGCGCGGGCGGCACTCGAAACGGGCAAGATCCAAGTGCTCGACCGACTGGCTCCTTGGGAGCTCGATCGCTTTCGTGATAACTCGGCCCTGGTCGTCGAACCGTACCTGCTGCCGAGCATCCATTGCCTGCTTCCCAACGGCAAGCGGCCATTTACGGCCCATCGTTCGTTCCGCAGGGCCTTGGTTTACGCCATCGACCGCGAGCTGATCCTCACGCACGACTTGCTCTTCGACGAAAAACCGCCGCGCGCGGGCTGCCGCGTGATCAGCGGCCCGTATCCCATGGGAATGCGGAGCGATGACCCGATTAGCTATGCCTACAACAGAAACGTCCAGGTCCGGCCGTTCGACCAGCGATTGGCGATGGCATTGGCGGGCGTGGCCTTGAAGCAAATTTCGGACTCCTCCGAGAAGAAGGGGCTCGGCAAGGTCGAAAAAATCCCCACCTTGGTGCTGGCGCACCCGCCGCACCCGGTTGCCCGCGCCGCCTGTAAGGCGATCCAGAAACACTTGCAGGTCGTCTTGCCGAAGGTGGGCGCCACGGCGGCGGCTACTCCGGCGGCCTCTGCGGACCCATCAGCGCCGGCAGCCCCAGCCGCCCCCGCGGTTCCGGCACCACCGGCCATTACCCTGCGAGAACTTCCCCCCGGAGTCGTCGTCCCCACCGACGGCGATTACGATTTGCTTTACGTTGAAATGATGATGCAAGACCCGATCGTCGACGCGGGTCGTCTGTTGGGCGCTGACGGCATCGCCGGCGGGACCAGCCCCTATTTGAACTTGGCGCTTCGGAAGCTCGCCATGGCTACCGGTTGGAAGGGCGCGCACGCCGAGCTGCAAATCATTCACCAATTAGTCGCCGACGAGGTCGTCGTCGTCCCCCTCTGGCAGCTCACCGAGTTCTTCGCCTACCACAAGAGCGTGAAGGGTATCGCCTCGCAGCCGGTGCTCCTTTACCAGAACGTCGAACAGTGGCAAGGCCAACTCCAGCTCGCCCTGGAGGAAGAATGAACCGGTCCCTCAAAAAGGCGAGCGGCGGGCAAAAAACTACCCTCAGCGGAACTTGCCCGCCTGGCGGTTTTAGGATGGGCTCCAAGTGCACTCGACGGGGTCTGACGAGCGTCGCGATGGTTTTCGTTGCGCTGGCAGCGCGCGGGCGTGTGTCGGCGGTGGAGCCGCTTCTGTGGGAACAGACTCCCTACAAGATTCGGGTCTACCTCGCCCTGGCCGCCGAGCCGGAGCTGACGCCGCGACTTGCCTCGCGCCTGCGCGAGGCGATCGTCGAGTGGACCGACACGACGGTCGGCTCCGCGTGGCGGCTCGACGCCGAGCCGCCCCCCCCGGAGCTGGAACGGCTGATGTTGCGATCGTTGGCCACGCTTCCGGTGGAGAGTTTGCCCAAGGAATTGCTCGATCTCGAATTCGACAAGCTGATGCTGGTGACGGTCACGGCGCGGCACGGCGTCTACGAGGTGGCCGCCCGCGATTACGACCTCCGCGCCCGCCGGGCGGGCCTGCCGATCTCGTACGTGGTGCCGCAGCGGGCGAAACTTCCCGAAGAGGCGTTTCGCGCGGTGTTGGCGGCCTTCGTGCCGTTGGCCCGCGTCGAGGGGATGATTGAAGAACCTCAGCCTGGCCCGCCGGCGGAGGCAAGCCCGCCGGCCGAGGCGGCCGCCACGCCTCCGGCTGACGGTGCGCCTCCGGCTGATAGTGCGCCAGCGGCTGACAGTGCGCCAGCGGCTGGCGGTGCGCCACCGGCCACCGCCGCGCCACCGGCCGAACAGCCGGCGGCGGGAAGCGAACCTAAGCCGCCGCCTGAGGCCGCGAAATCGGACGACAAACCGAGGAACAAGCAAGCACTCTTGCGGCTGCGCGCCGCCGCACTTCGTCCGCTGGACCCTTCGATCTCCTGGGTCCGGACGGGCGACGTGTTCTATTCGCTGACGCGGACCAACGACCGCGACAACCAACCCAAGAGCATCAAACCGATCGATTGGACTTGCCTCACGGTGCGTTCGATCGCCGGGGGGGAGCTGACCTGCGACATGAACAGCGGCCGGCGCAATCCTTTGGGGGTCCGCCGGCGTGGCCGCGTCGAGCAGCTCGCGCTCTTGGTGCGCTCCGGCGGTCGATCGACGCGCCTGGAGATCTGGTCGCGCGGCGACGGAAAAAATGAAGCAACGAAGTACCGTATGGCCGGTTACGACGTCTACTCGCACCCCGGCGATTCACCGAAGACCGAGCTGATCGGCCGCACCGACTACCACGGCGCGGTGACGGTGACCGATGACGCCGGGGCCGTGCGTGTGCTTCTGGTCATGCACGGAGGGGAGCCGCTGGCACGTCTGCCGTTGTTGGGGGGCGTGGACGAGGTCTTGCGGGCCGAGATCGCCGATGACGACGAGCGGCTTGAGGCCGAGGGGTTGGTACACGGCATGCAGGAAAACTTCGTCGACCTGGTCGCCCAGAGGCAGATGTTCATTGCGCGAATCCACCTGCGGCTGGAGGAGGAGGGAAAAACCGACGAAGCGAGAAAGCTGCTGGACTCGCTGCGCAAGCTTGGCCGCCAGGAAGATTTCCTGAATTTGATCCGGCAGCGGGAGGAACAGACCTTTTCGCGCGACAAGGGGACCCAGAGGAAGATCGAGAAGCTCTTCGACGACACCAGGGTGATCGTGAGCAGGTTTCTGAGCAATTCCGAGGTCGAAAAGGTCGAGAAGGAAATCGAGACGACCGAGAAGGAAAACAACGCGAAAAAAAATCCCGGCGGGCCGCCGGCCGTACCAGCCGCGGGCGGGTAGACTCCGACGCGGCCGGGGCAAGTCCAACTTCGTTAGGTTGGATCACCCACGCGGATTGCCGTGCCGGCGCCCGTTTTACAGCTCCGGTTTTTTTCCCGATCACCAGAGCGTGAGCGGGCTCGCCGTCTATGGGATCGCGGACGACACATTCTTTTCTTGTTCTCATGATGCTTCATGCCGACCCGCTCCAGCCCGGCGATTACAACCGAACGGTCACGGTCGGTGAGTTGAATCGCAGCTACCTGGTGCATGTCCCGCCGGGCTACGACGGCTCGAAACCAACGCCGGTGGTCTTGGCCTTCCACGGGGGCGGCGTCAATGCCGAGCAATTGGTCGCTTTCTGTGGCCTGAACGAAAAGTCCGACGAGGCGGGCTTCATCGCCGTCTACCCCTCCGGAACCGGCCGGGTCCCGCATGCACTCACCTGGAACGCCGGCAATTGCTGCGGCTACGCCATGCAGAACAACGTGGACGACGTCGGCTTCACCCGCGCGCTGCTCGACGATCTGGCCCAAGCGGCCGCCGTCGACGCCAGGCGGGTGTTCGCCACCGGCATGTCGAACGGCGGCATGATCTGCTACCGGCTGGCATCCGAGCTTTCCGACCGGATCGCCGCCGTCGCCGCGGTGGGCGGCCCCATGGGCACGGAAACATGCAGTCCGAAACGGCCCGTATCGGTCATTCATTTTCATGGCACGCTCGACCTGTTTGCTCCCTTCCACGGGGGCAAGGGAGAGCGGAGCGCCAGCGGCACCAGCTTCTTGTCGGTCGAACACACGATCGGCGCCTGGGTGACTGCCAACGGCTGCCCCGAAACTCCCACCGTGGCTCAAGAGCCCAACAAATCTGGCGACGGAATGACCGTTGAACGAAGGACCTACGGGCCGGGTAACGGCGGCGCCGAGGTCGTGCTGATCGCGATCGAAGGGGGGGGCCACACCTGGCCGGGGCGGCAACCGCGGTTTGCGCTTCTCGGCAAATCGACCAAGGACATTTCGGCCAACGATGTGATGTGGGAGTTTTTTCAGCGGCACCCGATGACGTGAGGTGAGGGTAGGCGTTTTGCTCGGAGCCGCCGGCAAACGGGGGTGATGCGTGGGGCGTCAGCCCGTTCGATGAATGGTACGCATGGGACCAGTCAATCGGTTTGCGCGGCGTCGAACTGTCGGCTGCGGGTGGCGGTCGGTGACGCCCCGTAGGGGCTTACGACCGCCTCATCGGGACGAGTACCCAGGGCTGCGCCGCTGCGCCCGTGGGCTATCGAATGACGCCGCGTTGCCGCTTCACTGGGACCGCCGACGCCGGCCGATGACGACGCGGCGACGCCGCCCAATATGGCCGGTTCCCATGCCCCAACGGGGCCAGACTCGAAAGCTCAGGGTGAAACCGGTGAAACCCTGGGTCTGCGTCGATGAATCCCCGTCGTAAGCCCAAACGGGGCGCGACCTGCTTTGTGTAATCAAAAATCTATCCTGTTGATTACACTGTTGACATGTACTTGCGTGCACGTTATCATGTCGCCATGGCCAACGGCGGCCGCTGGTCGCGGCCGGCGGCCAATGCGGCCCGTTGGGTGAAGTGACGCACCGAGAGTTCATGACCATCTGGAGGAGTACGATGAAATTCCATCCGTTTGCGAACGTTTTCCCACTCATGTCGGAGGGTGATCTCAAAGAATTGGCTGCCGACATCGAGGCCCACGGCCAACGCGAGCCAATCTACACCTACGAAGGTCAGATCCTCGACGGGCGCAATCGCTTCAATGCTTGCCGGATGGCGAAGCGACAACCGTGGTTCGAAGCGTGGGAGGGAGACGGACCGGGAAACGATGACGGCGCGCCAGGACCGGGCGGCGATCCCGTGGCCTTCGTCGTTTCGAAGAACCTGCGCCGTCGGCACCTCGACGAATCGCAGCGCGCCATCGTCGCCGCGAAGCTGGCCGTGTTGAAACAGGGAAGGAAGCCCCTCCGCAGCGGGGTCGACCCCGCGCAAGTCGTTACCAGTAAGGCAAGTCCAAAGGTGCCAATTGGCACCTTTGATCGTCCAGCGGCCTCTGACGTGACGATCTCCCAGGCGGCAGAGCTGCTCAATGTCGGTCGTCGTTCCGTGAACCGTGCCCGCGACGTATTGGAACACGGCGACGCAACCCTGGTGGAGGCGGTCGAGGCCGGTCACGTTAGCGTGGCCGATGCCGCCGAAGTGGTCGACAAACCCAAGCCGATCCAGCAAGCGGCACTCGACGCCGTCAGGTCGGGTAAAGCCAAGACATTGGTCAAGGCGGCGGAAAAGATCGAGCCGAGCGAGCATGCCCACGACACGCGCGCCTTCGGTCGGCGCACCCGTCGCGAACTCGAAGAGGAGGCGATCTGCATCCGGCGCATCGAGCTGGAGCACAACTACAATCGCATCCGAAACCTCCGTTGGTACGTATCGAAGCTTGACCCGGCAGACGGCCCCAGCGTGTTGCGGGAGAAATTCGAAGAAATCATCGCGCTCATCAACGAGCTGGACCGTTTCGTCACCCATCATCTCGAACCGCGGCCGGAGGCATCCCCCTGATTGGAGCCGAACCAAAACCAGGCAACGACCCCACGAATGGCGCGGCAAGATGGCTGCAATGCATCTCTTACGAACGGCAGGTCGTTTGCCGCGGCGCGCATCATGACCGCGCGCTATGTGCGGCCATGATGCGCATTTTTTTTGAGATTATACCTGCCCATGGTTATACCTTGTCACTGCGCGAGATCTCACTTGCACGCCCGCAGAAATGCCACCAAGTCCGAAAGCTCCTGCAAAGTCAACTGCTGATCAAGCCCCTGCGGCATGATGGAGACCGTGCCAGGCAGCATCTCCTCGATGTCGTCGCGGGCGATCCGGTACTCCTCGGTCGGCGACTTGACCAGCACGACCTCGTCGGGCGAGTCCTTGAGCAATAATCCGCTGAACGACCGGCCGTCTTGCGTGGTGACTTGCACCGGCTCGAAGCTGCGGACGAAGCTGGCGCTGGGGAAAACGATCGCCTCCAACAGGTCGCGGTCGGAACGCGTCTGGCCGATTCGCGTCATGTCGGGCCCCAACCGGCCACCCAGGTAGCCGATGGCGTGACACGAGGCGCAAGCGGCTTTCTTGCCGTTGAAGACCGCCTGTCCGCGGCGGATTTCGCCCTCCGGCAGCGAAGCCAGCAATTCCTCGAGTCGCGCCTTCTGCTGGGTTGCGCCGACTTCGAGCCGGGCATAGAGCGCCTCGGCCAGTTTCTGGATGGGCGGACCGAATTTGGCCAACCGCGGCTTGAGGGTTTCGACCCGTAGCGCCGAAAGGGCCGGTGCTTCACCCAGCGCCGCCAGCAGCTTGACGCCAACCTCCTCGTCGCCCGATTGCTCGAAAGCCCCCATCAGCCGATCGATTTCCATGGGCCCCACGATCTTGAGCGATTCGGCAAGCTGGTCAAGTTGCGCGCCGGCCATGTGGGCTTTCGAAAGCACTTCCACCGCGGCCGCGCGTGTGCTCGTGGTTCGCTCGGCGTCGAGCTGGTCCAGCAAAAAGGCCAAGGCGTCCGGCGAAACTTCCGTCAGTCCGCCCGGCACGGCCGCCAGCGCCGCCACGCGCAGCTCGTCCGGGGCGCCGGAGTCGGCGGCGATCTTCAGCAAGCTCCCCTTGAGCTTGCCGGCCTGCTCCGGCACGATCGGCAGCGCTCGCGCAGTGACGACGGCCAATGCGATCAGGGCCGGTTCGTCGCCGCCCAGGACCTCCGCCAGTCCGGCGATCCAGCCAAGGGGGATTTCCTTCAGCCCGGATCGAGCCATGGCCGCCAGAGCGCTGGCGCGTTCCTCCGGCAAGGCCGCGGCATTTCGCAGGCGATCCGAAAGCAAGTCCTGGATCTCCGCGGCGGAAGCCAGGCGGGCTAGTTGCCGTTCCAAATCGGCGCGCTCAGCGGCCGGCAGGTCCGCGGTGCCGAGCCTCCGGCGGAAATGGCCGGCCAACGCACCGCCCCATTGGGGATGACGGCCCGCGATCCAGGCCGCCGCCTGTTTCAATGCCGGATCGTCCGCCTCCAGCAGCGGCGCGGTGATCTCGGCGGTGAGCCCGCCGTCGGGCATCTGGTCGAGCGCCACCAGCGCGGCGCGGCGCGTGAGCGAATTGGAGCTTGCCAAACCTTTCGCGGTACCCTGCCGATCGGCGATCTCGATCAAGGCAAACGTCAGCGAGTGCTCCAGTACACGGTCGGCGGGCGATCCTGCCGCGGCCAAAAGCGCCGCCACGGCCGCCTGCTCGCCGGTGCGTCCCAACGCCTCGGCTGCGGCGCGCCGATTGTGCCACGATTCGCATTCGAGCAGCTCGATCAGCCTTGGCTGCGCCTGGCGATCGCGCCACACGCTGGCCGAATGGATCGCGACCTGGCGCACGGTCTCGTCGGCGTCGGCCAGCGCCGCGCGTGCGACGCCGCGCGCTTCGCTGCCGTCGATCCGAGTCGCCGCCCAAACCGCGTTTTGCCGCGCCAATGCCGATTTGGCCGTCTGCGCCGTGGCGGCGAGCGCTTCCACGGCGCCAACACCGCGGCGGCCCAGTGCTTCGATCGCCCTTCGGCGCACGGCCGGCCGCGAATCGTCCAGACGGCGAACCAGTTCTTCAGACATTGCCTCCTCCCACGCCAGGCGCAGCCCGCGCGGGTCGGCGTGCGGCTTGACGCCCGTCCGCCGCACGCGGTAGATCGCCCCCAGCAGGTCCGGCTTGCGGAGCTGAGAGGTTGGGCAGCAGAGCTTGTACCAGCCGCCGGTGTCGACCACGATCAGGCTTCCGTCGGCGTCAGCCAAGACGTCGGTGGGGTGAAAGTCGTGATTGCTCGATACCAGGAAGTCTTCGTTTTGCGAGGCGAAGCTGCCCCCCTCGGGCGTCAGCGCGTGGCGGGTGATCTTCTGCATATTGAAGGCCGCGGCGAACAGGTTGTTGCGGTACTCCGCCCCAAATTGGTCCGATTCGTACCGTGCCAGACCGCAGGGGGCGGCGGGCCCCAAATGGACCAGCACGGGCATCACGTCGGGAGCGGTCCGCGGATGGCCGTCGATGACGTCGTGGACCTTGCCGTAGACGCCGCCATAAACGGCGTGAATCAGCCCGTCGCGCAAGCCGCCGCCGGGGTGCTGCAAGAATGTGGTCGTGAAGATCCGTTCGCCGCCGGGCGTGAAGACCACATCAACCGGGTTATCCATGCCGCCGGTCATCACCGGCTCGATTCCCGAGCCGTCGGGCCGGCAACGAAAAATGTGCGCGGCGCGGGTCACCAGCGGCGGCCGGCCGGGTCGATCGTAGGTCTGCTCGGCGAAGGCGCCTTTGCACCAGTAGATCCAGCCGTCGGGGCCGGCATAGGGCCCGTGCAGGTCGTTGGCGCAGCCTGTGAGCGTCTTACCTTGAAACCATTCCAGACGCTCGTCGGCCTTTCCGTCGCCGTCGGTATCGGTGAGCTTCCAGATGCTGGGCGGCGCCGAGACGTAGAGCGAGCCGTCGAGCCACATCGTCCCCTCGGGAAACATCATCCCCTCGGCGAAGACCGTGCTCGTATCAAAACGACCGTCGCCGTCGGCGTCGTGCAGTCGTACGATGCGGTGCGGCTTTTCGGCCAGTTGTTTTTGCACATTCTCGTTGGAGCCGGATGAATCGGCCACATAGAGTCGGCCAAGTTCGTCGAAGTCGGCGGTAATCGGCCGGTCGACCAGGGGCGGCCCCGCGACGTGGACGATCTCGAAACCCGGCGGAAGGGTGAAGGTGTGGCCGTTGAGTTGCGTTTCGCCGGCGCGGGCCGAGGTGGCCATGCCCGACAATACCGCCGCCAGGGCGGCTGCCGCCGTTTTGCAGGGGAACGGTTTCACAGGGCGAGTCCTTGGGATGGAAGTCTTGAATCATCGCCGCGGACCGTTGCGGGGCGCGCGAGCGGTTTGGTGTCCAGTTTAGCCCATCGTACCGCAGGGCCGCCAGTCTTTGCCTTGCGAATTCGCAGTTCCAACGCGCGCCGCACAGCAGCGGGTAGGCGTCTTATTTGTTGGTGATTTATGCGGCGATAGCATCCGGATTGCGGGAAATAGCACCGAAGGTGCGGCGCTGTAATAGCCAGGGGCAACGCCCCTGGTACGCGGACGCGCGCCAAACCTCGTAAAGCCCCAACGGGGCGCGCTAAGCGTCGCGGCGGCAAAACGCTCAGCGCGCCCCGGTGGGGCCTACAACAGGTTTTCGTTCCGCGACCCAGGGGCGTTGCCCCTGGCTGTTGCGGCGCGCCCTTTCAGGGCGGATGGCGTAACCGCCCTGTGAAGAATCCCCGAATCCCTAAGGTACTCCAAGAACAGGAAATCCTCCACCAACAATCGAGGCGCGCGCCGCATCGCAGCCAGTGGGATGGCAACTCGCGTGACACGGCGCTACCGCGTGGTTATGATGGTCGCTGTTACTGCACGCGGCCAAGAAGTACAACGACCTCGCTTCGCTCGTCCGCAGCCAAACCGAGGGGGTTGGCAACGTCCACTACCCCGATGGTTCCAGGAAGCTGGTCGCATGTCTCGTTTATCGCCGCGGAAGCTGGGCCAATCCACACGGCGCTCGCGCGAGGAGCCGCGAGGTCGAACGCGACGCGTGTCGCTGGAATGCCTGGAGCTTCGCCTGGTCCTCAACGCCGCCGACATGCGTTTCGTGGGCCAGGCCTTTCTCGATTTGCTCGGCCGCCCGGCCGATTCCGCCGGGCTGGCGTACTGGACGGGCGAGCTCGACGCGGGCGCGCCGCAGAGCGGCATCGCCCAGCAGTTGACCCATAGCGCCGAGTACTACGGCAACGAGATCATCAAGCCTGCCTACAAGACGTTCCTCGCGCGCGATCCGGACACGTCGGGACTGAACTTCTGGGTCGGCCAGATGCGGCAAGGGCTGACCGACGAGCAACTCGAGGCCGGCTTCATCGGCGCGCCGGAGTTCTATGCCGAGGCCGGCGGCACGGACCTGACGTGGGTCGATGCGATGTACCAGGACTTGCTTGGTCGTCCGGCGGATTCCGACGGGCAACGCTACTGGGTCGCACAGTTACAACAGGGTGCCTCGCGGTCCGGCGTCGCCTATGGGTTCGCGGCAAGCCTCGAGCGCGAAGGCCAACGCATCCAGGCCGATTACCAGAGTTTTCTCCGACGCGGCGCGGGGTCGAGCGAAGTGGATTACTGGGTCGGCCAGTTCGCCAATGGGATGACGAACGAAAGCGTGATCGGCGGGTTCATTGGCTCGCCCGAGTATTTCAACTTCGCGCAGACCTCGACCGACACGCAGCCACCGGCGCTCGTCGACACCGTCCCCGCCGACGGTGCCGTCACGAACCTGGGATCGCAAACCGTGCGGATCGACTTTTCGAAACCGATGAATGCCGGTACGCTCACCGCCTCGACGTTGCAACTCGAAGGCCCCGCCGGAGCGGTCTCGCCCACCGCCGTGCAACTGCAAGCCGGCGGCCGGCAGGCGCAGTTGACGTACCCGCCGCTCGCCCAGGGCGATTATCAACTCACGATTCACGCCGCGTCGATCACCGACACGATGGCCAATGCGCTCGGATCTGCCGACATCGTCGAGCACTTCCATGTCGTCAACGCCACCGACGTTTGGATCAACCCCGCCGGAGGCGACTGGAACGACCCCGCCAATTGGAGCACCGGCGTGGTGCCGGGCCTGGCTGACGACGCTTTCATCGGCGCGCCGGCAGGCGCCACGATCACGTATTCCGGCGGCGATACGACGATCAAGAGTCTAATTTCGACGAGCGCGCTAGACATTTCTGGGGGCAATATCACGCTCACCACCGGCGACTCGGAGATCGATGCCGCGTTGACGATGAGCCATTCCGCGCAGATTTCGATTCAGGGCGCCGGCGCGACGTTGACGGCGAAGGGAACGGTAGCGATCGACACCGGCGCGGAGTTCTTTGCCATCGGCGGCGGCCTGATCGACCTGTCGGCCTTGACCTCCTTCAACGGACCATCGGACGGTGGGGCGACGATCCAAGCCACCGGCACGGGCTCGAAGGTCGACCTTTCGAACCTGACCGTGCTCCACGGCGCCACCGGCGGCAACGAAGTTATCCTGCTTGCCAACCAGGGTGGGCTGTTGGACTTGCACCGGCTGGCCACAATTCCCGACGGGATTGTGCAAATCAACGCGTCGGACCCCAACAGCAAGATCGATCTGTCGGCCCTGACCACATATACGGCAACCTTGCCCGGACAGGTCGGAGGCCCGATCGCCAGCCTCGGCGCGGCTAATGGCGGCACGATCCTCGTGCCGCTGCTCGTCAACGTGGCCAATTTCACCTTGAGCGTCGACGGTGCGAGTAGCATCAACACCAGTCAGCTCACCAATGTTGACACGATCGGGCTATCCGCTTCTCACGGCGCCGTCGTGGACCTCAGCGGGGTCGAAAGTTACACGAATCCGAACGTCCCCATGCCCATTTTTCCGCTGTTTCTCATCACCGCACAGGACGCTGGGTCGCGGATTGACCTTTCGAACCTTGGCGCGCTGCACGGAGCCCCGAATGGCCTCTCCTTGTTTCTGAGCGCCGTCGGAGGTGGTCTGATAGACCTGCGCAACCTGACACAAATCTCCGATGGTTCCGTGGCGATCAATGTCTCCGGCCCGGGCAGCACGGTCGATCTCTCCTCGCTCACCACGTCGACTGGCACGGCCGGCCTGGAGGCGGACAATGGCGGCACGGTGCTCGTGCCGCTGCTCTCGACGGTGGCGAGTCTCAACTTGACCCTCGACGGCGCCGCCAGCAGGATCAACACGGCACAGCTCGCCAACGTCGGCACGCTGAACGTGTACGCCCAGAACGGGGCCGTCGTTGACCTCAGTGGCGTCACGTCATACACAGGCTCGAGTGCTGTCAACACCACGATCGACGCCACGGGAAGCGGCTCGTCGATCGACCTTGCGAACCTGACCGTGTTCCACGGCGCCAACGATGGAAACGTGGTCTCCTTGTGGGCTAACCAAGGGGGACGGTTGCACTTGGATCGCTTGACGCAGATCCCTGACGGCGGTGTCGACGTCGTCGCAACCGACCTGAACAGCAGGATCGATCTCCCGGCGCTGACCACGTTCACCGGCACGTTCAGCGGCGCCAGCCCGGTGGCCGGCCTGGAGGCCCACAACGGCGGCGTGGTCTTCGCGCCCCTGCTCTCGACCGCGCAGAACCTCACGTTGACGGTCGACGGCGTGGCCAGCAGCATCAACACCAGCCAGCTCGCCAATATCGACACGCTGAACGTCTACGCCCAGAACGGTACGGTCGTGGATCTCAGCGGAGTCACGAGCTACGCCGGCCCAGACGATTTTAACCCGTCGATCGCGGTCTCGGGCGCCGGCTCGACATTGGACTTTTCAAATTTGACTGTGCTCCATGGCGCCACTAATGGCCACGTCGTATTTCTGGACACCGACGATGGCGGGCTACTGGACCTGCGCCGCCTGGGCCAAATCGCTGACGGGGCCGTGCAGGTGATTTCCCGCGGAAACAGCAAAGTCGACCTCTCGGCCTTGACGACGTTCACCGCCACGGCGTCAGGAAGCATTTCTCCAAGCACCTTGACCGCGGACGACGGTGGCACAATATACGTTCCACTTCTTACCGCGGTTTCCAATTTCGACTTGATCGTCACTGGGGGCGCCAGCAGTGTCAACACGTCGCAAATCTCGAACATCGACAAGCTCAACCTTGCTTGGGCGATCGACGGTGCCGTCATCGACCTCAGCGGCGTCGCGAGCTACACGGGTTCGGACGATTCCATTGGCGGATACGACGCCCAGGGCCCCGGCTCGAAAATCGACCTTTCGAACCTGACCGTCGTCGGAGGAGCGGCTAACGCGATCATAAGCCTTGACGCCGAGGACGGCGCCGCGATCGACGCGCACCGCCTCACTCAGGTCGTCGGCGGAATGTACATCGACTCCCGCGGCGCGGGCAGTCTGATCGACGTTTCCGCCCTGACCGACTTCACTTCCAATACCGCATTCTACAGCCGCCTCGATTCGAGCAACGGCGGCGCGATCCAACTCAGCACCGGCACCACGACCATCTCGAATGCCGTCGATATTACACTCGCCCCCGATAGCTCATTGACCGTCGGAACGTTAGCGCTCTCCTACGGCGCGAGGCTGGAGGGGAGCGGCACGCTGACGGGCAATTTGACCAACGGCGGGTCGGTTGGCCGAGCCGGAGTTACACAGGCAGGTTCAATCACCGTCAGCGGCAACTACGTCCAGACAGCGACCGGAACAGTGTACCTCAACCTCGGCGGCACCGCCGCGGGAACACAGTTCGACCAGTTGATCGTTGGCGGCACGGCTACGTTGGCTGGCACGCTAAGCCTCGAACTGGTCAACGCCTTCACGCCCGCCGCCAGTGACACGTTTTCGATCGTGGCCTTCCCGTCATCGAGCGGCACGTTCGCGACCGTCAACGGCACCGACGCGGGCAACGGCAATTCGTTCGTGGTCGAATACGAACCCGCCGACGTCAAGCTCCGTGTGCAGGCCCAGGTCGTGAGCGCCAGCGATGTATGGATCAATTCCGCGGGGGGCGATTGGAACGACCCCGCCAATTGGAGTACCGGCGTCGTGCCCGGCCCCACCGACGACGTCTACATCGATGCACCGACCGCGGCAGCGATCAGTTACTCGAGCGGCGCCGCGACGATCAAGAGCCTGACATCGACGGACCCGCTGGACATCTCCGGCGGGAGCATCACGCTCACGGCCGGCGCTTCGGAGATCGACGGCGCATTGTCGCTGAGCCGTTCGGCGCAGCTTGTGATCCGGGGCGCCGGCGCGACGTTGACGGCGAAGGGGACCGTATCGATCGACACGGGCGCGGAATTCCTTGCCGCAGGCGGCGGCGTCATCGACCTGTCGGCGTTGACGGCGTTCAGCGCACCGTCCAACGGCGGGGCGACGATCAACGCCACCGACGCCGGCTCGAAGGTCGACCTTTCGAACCTGAGTGTGCTCCACGGCGCCACGGGCGGCAACGTCGTCTTTTTGTTGGCCAGCTTCGGTGGGTTGTTGGACCTGCACCGTCTGACCCAAATCCCTGATGGGGGCGTGCAGGTCGATGCCTCCGGTGCCAACGGCAAAGTCGACTTCTCCTCCTTGACGACGTTCACCGCCACGTCCGCACCCACGGCAGCTTCTCCGAGCGCCTTGGACGCGAGCGACGGCGGAACGATATACGCCCCGCTTCTTGTCACCGTATCCAATTTCGACTTGATCCTCTCCGGGGCCGCTAGCCGCATCAACACGTCGCAAATCTCGAATATCGCTTTGCTCAACCTTGTGTGGGCACTGAACGGCGCCGCCATCGATCTGAGCGGCGTCACGAGCTACACCGGTTCGGACAATTTCAACGGCTCGTGCCAGGTCTCGGGCGCCGAGTCGACCATCGACCTTTCGAACCTGACCGTGATCCACGCCGCCAATGGAAACCTCCTGTCCCTGGATGCCAATGGGGGCGGGTTGCTCGACGTGCGCCATCTGACACAGATCCTCGGCGCGGGCGATCTGTTCATCAAAGCCACCGACGCCAACAGCCGGATCGACCTTTCGGACTTGACCGAATTCACGCCGGGGACCGCGTTCTACAGCAGCATCCAGTCGAGCGAAGGCGGCGCCATCCAACTGGGCACTGGCACCACGACCGTCTCGAACCTGGTCGATATCACACTCGCCGCCGACGGCTCATTGGCTGTGGGAACGTTGGTGCTCTCCGCCGGCGCAATGCTCGATGGCAGTGGCACGCTGACGGGCAATTTAACGAACGGCGGATCCGTCGCCCCAGGTGTCCTAGGACAATCGACTGGGGCGATCACCGTCAGCGGGAATTACGTCCAGACGCAGGCCGGCACGTTGAATGTGGTTATCGGCGGCACGACCGCGGGCACGCAGTTCGACCAGTTGGTCGTGGATGGAACGGCCACGCTGGCGGGCACGTTGAGCCTCGAACTGGTCAACGCCTTCACGCCCGCCGCCAGCGACACGTTTTCGATCATCGTCTTCCCGTTGTCAAGCGGCACATTCGCGACCATCAACGGCACCGACGCGGGTAACGGCCATTCGTTCGTGGTCGACTACGAACCGGCGGACGTGAAGCTGAGCGTCACGTAACCTGACTTGCCCGCGGAACAGCGCCTGCTTCAAAACGGCCCGTTTCAGGGTAACACTGGGTTGCGGATTCCTTCGGACAACAGACGGCAGAGCGTAGCCTCAGGCGTAAGCCGCATTCATGCCGGGGAAAACGGGAGCGGATTATTGTGTATTCAGCTCCGTTCACGGAGCTTACAATTTGCTTTGCTTAAACTATCCTGGAAGCCCCGTGAACTAGGCTGGAAGAAAATTAAGTGCGCGGCTTGCGAACCCGGCGTAAACGCCGGGCCGAATACGGCTGCGCCGAAGCCCCGCGAAAGGGGGCAAACCGACGTCCGGTCGCTACATGTTAGAACAACGAGGGCAACACCCTGGGTTCGCGGCCGTAGATCGGCCCATGCACTCCAACGCTTGTTCAGCGGTACGGCGGCAACTTGGCGATGCGCTTCAAAATCACGTCGCGGACCTGCAGGTACCGCCGGTCCGAAACGGAGCCGAATTGCCTGGCAAACTCGTCGCGTGTCATCCCGTCCTTGAGGTCGGCCACCGGCGGAAGGTAATCGTCGATAGGGAACGCCACGATCAGGCGGTTCAAGGGGTGCTTGCCCGCCTTCACCCGTTCCGCCAACTCGATCCCCGCCAGATCGGCGCACCAGTCACTGAAGCTGAAGCCGCTTCCGCCGTCGGCGTCGCGAAGCTCCTTGCCCAGGCCCGTCGACTCGGCGGCCGCGCGTCCGGCACAGGTGGCGATTGCCGCCGAAACGAAGAAATGCTGGGTCAGGTCGTACCGCCGGCGCATCGTGGGCGAACCCAACACTTTCAGCCGACGCGCGCGCTGGTCGTCGGGCTCGACCTCGCGGATCAGTTCGCCCATGAGGGGAACGTTCCGGAGAGTTTCCGACGTGTCCAAGGCCACGGCCAGGCCGAGAAAAAACGCCTGCGGGCGCGCCTTTTCGGGCAACAGTTCGGCCGCCGCCGCCGCCGCCGTCACGTAATAGGTGGTCAACTCGTCGTCCTTGAGGCGGCCGCGGTTCTTGCCGCCGGACCGCGCCGGCAAGCGCTGGTTCCGCTCGGCCGCCGCGACGACGGCGCGCACCACCGCGCTCGCGCCGCCGGTCAAATCTCCTGGTTCGCGCTGCGGCGGACGGCGCAAGGGCGTCGTCACGCGTTGGGGAGGCCCGGGTTCGAGCGGAAGCGGATCATCCGGCGTCGCTTGGGGCGCGGGAGGTGAGTCGTCGAAAGAAAAATCGCCGCCGAGCGAGCCGGCGAGGTCCATACCGTCGGAATCGTCGGGCATGGCCTCGGCCAGGGTGGCGTAAATCGCGGCAAGGCAACGTCGTTTGTCCTTGTCGAGCTGCGAAAGCTGGTTCACGACCCCTTTGGCGCGAAGGTTTTCGACGACCAGGCCCAGCGCCAGCGTGTTCAGCGCGTCGGGACGGATGACGAACCGCCGCCCATTCACTTGCCGGTCCGCAAGCGTGGGCCGCATGACCGAGTCGGGCCACGGGCAATGCGCGGCGCCCAGGTAGTGCCCCAGCAAATGGACCAACATTTCTGTGCGTTCCGCCTCCGACATGTTGGGCAAACCTTCAGGCACCAGGATGTGCGAGCGCAAGGCGCCTTCTCCGCACACCGAACGCGCCTCCGGCGGCGGCACAAAGCGCCGGCCCGTAAACCCAATCGCCAACGTGGCGGGCCTGACTTCGACGTGCCATTCGAATTCGTTCCGTAATTCATCGAATGCTCGTAGCGAGTCGTTCGATTTCCAGGTGTCCACCGCCACGATGTGAAAACGCACACGCCAGTAACGCTCGAAGGCCGCGGAGGCCGTCCGCACCCGTTGGCGCAATCGCCGTTCCCAGCGATCGCGCGTCGCGCGCTCTTCGTCGTCGACCAGCAGTTTGACTGGGATCTCCAACAGCTCGGGCTCCGGCAACAAGACGCCGGGACGGTCGACGTTCGATGGGTCGCCGTGAATGGGTCGCGGCGCGCCTTGCGGCTTATCCTCGTTCGCATGGTCGACGCCGATTTCTTCCAGGTCGATTTCGCCGGCAACCTTGGTACCTCGGAAGCAATACGCGGCGTTGGGCGGCAAGTCGTACTCGCGCGGTTCTAGCCCCGTCGAAAACCTGATGGCGACGGTCCCTTGGACCCATTCGCACACCAGATCGTCCGGCTCGATCGTGTGCGTCCGCGCATTGCCCGCCGCGTCGGCCAGCTCGCACGAAACGACCTGTCGCGTGCGGTTGCTGAGCACCACCACTTCCGACACCGCCACGCTCTGCACACCTGAGCAAAGTGCCAGGATCACGATGCACTCGGTCCGCCGTCGTCGCCATTTTTCATCGGTTCGCATGGCGTTCGATTCTACCACTTAGCCAGGTCCGGAGGATAGCCAGACCTTGGCAAGCACCAACACGCCGGCCGCGACCGCCAATACCAGTCCGGCGACGCCGGCGGCCACGAACCAGCGACGCCAGCTCGTCGCGTTGTCTCGTTTGGCTTTGAATTCGAGCAAACGATTCAGCACCTGATCGTCCCAGGGGCCGGCGCCCTGCGGGCTAATTGGTGAAGGGTGAGGGGTGAGGGGTGAGGGGTCGGGCGGCGGCAGGGCTGAGGGGTGAGGGTCCGTTCCACCACCTACCACTCGACCACTCACCACTCTACCAACTGAGGGGTGGGGGGTGAGGGGTGAGGGGTCCGGGAGCGGCCCTTGAGGTTCTGGAGCTGAAATCTCATCCAACGGTTCTGGATAAATCTCCACGTCGGCTGCGCGCCGCGTTTCGATTTCATCCAACCGCGCGGACAGTTGCACGGCGCGGTCTCGTTCCGCAAGCAGCTCGCTTTCGCGTCGATTGATTTCTTGCCGAAGTACCTCGGTCTGTTCCTCGGCTTGCGTGCGACTCCGCTCCAGTTCGGCTTGGCGTTGATCGAGCTCTTGTTGCAGCGCGGCAAGCTCCTCGGCAAGCGGCGCTTCGATTTCAGTCAGGCGCTGGTCGAACTGGGCCTGTCGCGCCGTCGACTCCTGACACAGGCGCTCTCGTTCCTCCGCGGCCAGGCGCTGTTGTTCCAGGAGCTCTTGCCGCAGGCGAACCACCTCCGGTTCCCGCCTCGCTGCGAGTTCACGGATTTGTTCGGCCTGTTCCTCGGCTTGCCTGCGACTCCGGTCCAGTTCGTCTTGGCGTCGATCGAGCTCTTGCCGTAGCGCGGCGAGCTCCGCGGCAAGTGGCGCCTCGATATCCGTCAGTCGCTGGTCGAACTGGGTTTGTTGCGCCATCGACTCCTGGCGCAGGCGCACTTGTTCCGCCGTGGCCAGGCGCTGGTGTTCCTGAAGCTCTTGCCGCAGGCGGGCCACCTCCGGTTCCCGCCGTGCTTCGAGTTCACGGATTTGCTCGGCCTGTTCCTCGGCTTGCGTGCGACTCCGGTCCAGTTCATCTTGGCGTCGATCGAGCTCTTGCCGCAGGCGGGCCACCTCCGGTTCCTGCCTCGCCTCGAGTTCACGGATTTGCTCGGCCTGTTCCTCGGCTTGCGCGCGACTCCGATCCAGTTCGGTTTGGCGTTGATCGAGCTCTTGCCGCAGTGCGGCAAGCTCCGCGGCAAGTGGCGCCTCGATATCAGTCAGGCGCTGGTCGAACTGGATTTGTTGCGCCATCGGCTCCTGGCGCAGGCGCTCTTGTTCCGCCGTGGCCAGCCGCTGGTGTTCTTGAAGCTCCCGCCGCAATCGTTCGATCGTGTCTTGCATCGTCGCAACCTGGTCGCGGAGCACACGCTCTCGAATCGCTCCGGCGCTCTCACGCGCGGCATGTGCCGCTACGAGAGCCGATTTCGCAAGCGCATCCGATTGAGAAGGTTCCATTTCAGCCGGGTCTGCGACTCCGATCTGCCGCACTCGAACCCTGCCCAAGTGAAGCGTCTGACCGGGCAGAAGCTTGCCTGCCTCGCGAGGCTGGCCGTCCAATTGTGCCCCGTTGCGACTCAACAGGTCGACGAACCACAACGTCGCGCCGTCCCAATACAGGACCAAATGCGCGCGTGAGATGCTATCGTGCTTCAAACGCAACGTGCTGGGCGGCTCGCGACCGATCACCGTGATTTGCCGCGAAACGGTGCGTTCCAGCGCTTTTCCGCTGGTGGAACGGAACTCCAGCCGTGGGGCGAGCCCGGTGACGCCGTTCTTTGCCCGCGGGTCTACGGTCGACGTGACCTGTGGCGGGCCGTCGTCGTCGAATTGTGCGGCGATCTTGTACTCCGCAAACTTGACGTACTTCTTGGGTCGGAGCCACCCATGGGGCGCCGACGGTGAAAGACCCACGCAAAAGATCCCGTCGTTCGTGGCGTGCAGGTAGAGGCCACAGGGGGGCGGGCTCCCCTCGTTCAACACCACATCGGCGCGGGGATCGCCGCCGATCAAGGCGAACGGCTTACGAAGCGAAAATTCGCGCTGCGAGCCATCGGGCCCCCGCACGCTCAGTTGAACCGGGCGCCGGCACCACAAGCGATTCGCTTCGCCACTCGCCGCTCTGGCCATGTGAAGTGCCACTCTCGCAACCTCGGCGCGAAAATCGGCCGATCCGCCGACACTTCACTTAAGTTTAATTGGACGTCCGGCCCCGCGATAGCAGCTTGGGCCGTTCGTTTTCCTTCAGGACGGGCCGGATTCGAAGATCATCGACGGCCATCTCGCCCGTGGACCCTTCCATGCAGATCGTCGCCACCGCAAGATAAGCGGCGCGGGGCACCTTCATGCGGCACGTTTTCCGCGTCCATTCCGAATCGTCGGGCCAGGGTCCCATCTGCCCTTGGCCGATCGGCGCGCGTTCGGCATCGAAAAAAGTCACGTAAAACCGCGGCAATTGGTCCTCGGATTGCCCGGTGTGAATACCGCGTGTCCGCACCATAAGGCTGACGTCCAGCTCCGCCACCCACTCGCCGGCGACGCCCAGGGCTTGAAAGGCCTGTGCGAAGCGGCCGGGCACCGAGTTCGACAACAGGAGGTAGCGGTCGCCGTCGGGCGCGCCTGGGTGCGACGCGACCACCCCCTGGCGCACATAGTACCAGCCCGCCGGATGGTCGCCGGCGGGAAGCAATTGTTCGAAACTGCCGTTCACCAGCGTTGGTCTGGCCGGGTCGGGCTTGACCGCTCGCTCGTCTTCAGCCACCCCGGTCATGGGAACGAACATGGTCGGCTCGATCGCCTCGGCAGCCAACTCGCCTTGCTCCTTCTTGAACAAGTAAAGCGTCTGCTGGTAGCGCTCGCCGACCGGAATGATCAGCCGCCCTCCTTCTTTCAATTGGTCGACCAGCGGTTGCGGAACAGCCTCCGGCGAACAAGTGACGATGATCTTGTCGAAAGGGGCAGCTTGCGGCCACCCCTGGTAGCCGTCGCCGATCCTGGTATGAACGTTGCGGTACCCCAGCCGCCGCAGCGTGTGGGCGGCCCGCCGGCCAAGCTTCTCGACGATTTCGATCGTGTAGACATCCTTCACCAGGCCGCTCAATACGGCCGCCTGGTAGCCGCTGCCCGTGCCGACCTCCAGCACCCGGTCGGTCGAAACCGGGGCGATGCGTTCGGTCATCGAGGCTACCATGAAGGGGTACGAAATCGTCTGGCCTTCGCCGATGGGCAAGCACATTTCGAAATAGGCGTTGGGCCGCTGGTCGGGCGTCACGAACTCGTGCCGCGGCACGCTGCGCATGGCCGTAATCACGCGTGCGTTCGTCACGCCGGCGGCGACGACGTATTCGTCGACCATCCGCTGCCGGGCCTCGAACCATTGGGCGGCGTTTTCAGCCGCCAGCGGCCGCGCCGCCAACGACCCAACGGCCAGGCAGAGCATGCCGACACGGAAACAATTCTTGCTCATCGCTTCGCGCTCCTCATCTGCGTTAGGCGCCACCCACTCGACGTGATTCCTATAATCGGCAAAATCAGCCCTGGTCCGTTGTCACGCTTCATAAAATGTGACAGAAGGGGAGAACCTGGGAAGGCAAGGAGGGAGAGATAAGGGCGCGCGAAGGCAGAGTCCCGATGGCAGCGCGTGTGACAAAGGCCAGGCGTTGGCGGACAGCACAAGGGCGTCAGCCCGCCGTGCAGGTGTCCGCCGAAGCCTGGACTTGGCTTCGGGATTGGTGGAAGGCCGCGAGATCTGGGCCGCGGCGGCC
>Ga0307373_10001592_pt1 | contig 42498 bp, 51 predicted proteins | sample OX2MG_FD_202534 | JGI IMG/M metagenome (GOLD analysis project Ga0307373, IMG submission 202534) | Soil microbial communities from Risofladan, Vaasa, Finland - OX-2 | ecosystem: Environmental > Terrestrial > Soil > Coastal area > Acid sulfate soil | place: Finland: Risofladan, Vaasa | collected...
TGGGGCTGGTGTCGCTGCTCGATACGACGCGACGACTCCAGCGTGTTCCATGAACCGCCGGATGCGGAACCGCACGTCCGGTGGTGTGGGAGGGCGACGGGGGTGACCCCGTCCCCTACCCGATCCGGGCTTGCGGGTACGATAGCGGTCCCGGCCATCACCACCACGGAACGAGCATGCGCTTCGCGATCTACGGCAGCGGCGGCGTCGGCGGCTACTTCGGAGCGCGCCTGGCTGCCGCCGGCCACGACGTCCATTTCATCGCGCGCGGCGCGCAGCTCGAGGCGATGCGCCGCGCCGGCCTCAAGCTGCTCAGCCCGCTGGGCGACGTGCACATCGCCGCGCCCAGGGCGACGAGCGAGCCGCACGAAGTCGGCGCGGTGGACGCGATCATCGTCGCGGTGAAGACCTGGCAGGTGCCCGAGGCGGCGCTGGCGATGGGTGCGCTGGTCGGCCCGGACACCGTCGCGCTGCCGCTACTGAACGGCGTCGAGGCCCCCGACCAGCTCGCCGAGGTGCTCGGCGCCGCGCACGTCCTGGGCGGCCTGACCAAGGTCTTCAGCAGGGTCGAGGCGCCCGGCGTGATCCGCCACTTCAACGACTTCGCGCACCTCGAATTGGGCGAGCTGGCGGGCGGGCGCTCCGAGCGCACCGAGCGGCTGCGCGAGGCGCTCGCGAAGGCCGGCATCGACGCCGAGGCGAGCGCGGACATCCGCACCGAGCTGTGGAAGAAGCTCGTCATCGTCAGCTCCTGGGCGGGGCTCGGCGCGCTGGCGAGGAGCCCCATGGGCGTGCTGCGCGCGCTGCCCAAGACTCGCGCGCTGATCGACCGCGCGATGAGCGAGGGCATCGCGGTGGGCGCCGCGCGCGGGCACAAGCTCGCGGCCGGCTTCAAGACCGAGCTGTGGCGCTTCTACGACGCGATGCCCGCGGAAGCGACCGCCTCGATGCAGCGCGACATCATGGACGGCAAGCCCTCGGAGCTCGAGGCCTGGAACGGCGCCGTGGTGCGCTTCGGCGCGCAGTCCAGCGTCGAGACGCCGGTGCACGCCTTCACCTATGGGGCGCTGCTGCCGATGGAGCGAAGGGCGCGCGGGGTGGTGTGAGGCAGCGCGACGCGCCCGGGAGCGCTGCCCCGGCCGGGGTTGACCGGTGCCCGGCGGCGGGCTAGCCTTCAATGGTTCCATAATGGTTCCATGAGGAACGCGATGCTGAACCTGACCCTGAAAAACATCCCGAAGGAGCTTCACGCCCGGCTCAAGGAAAGCGCGGACAAGAACCGCCGCAGCCTGAACAGCGAGATTCTCGTGCGGCTGGAGAGCGAGTTCGCCGCCCCGGCGGTCGATGCCGGGACCCTCACGCGTACGCTGAAGGCCTTCACCGCAGGAATGCCGCGCGTCGAGCACGCGAAAGTGACCCGCTACAAGCGCCAGGGTCGCGCGTGATCGTCGTCGACAGCAACGTCATCGCTTACTGCTGGGTCAACGGACCGCTCACCGAGCTCGCCCAGCGCGTGCGCATCGAGGACCCGGAATGGCATGCGCCCATCCTGTGGCGCTCCGAGATGCGCAGCATCCTCACCGGGTACCTGCGCGACGGCAGCCTCTCCGCCGCCCTGATCGCGCGCATCATGGCCGCCGCCGAGGAGGCGCTCGGCGGGCACGAGCACCTGGTGCCGAGCGAGCGGGTGTTCGACCTGGTGCGCGAAACGCGGCTATCGGCCTACGATTGCGAGTTCGCCGCGCTCGCCGGGGTGCTCGCCGTTCCGCTGGTCACTGCGGACAAGGCGGTCCTCAAGGCATTTCCGACGCGCGCGCTGACGATGGGGGCATTCCTTCGCGAGTGAGCCGATGGGCCCTCAGGCGCGCTTCAGCTTCTCGCCGAAGAACGCGAGCGCCTTCGCCCACGCGTCCTCGCTCGCCTCCGGGCGGTAACGCTCGGGATTGTCGAAGGACTGGAACGCGTGCCCGGCGCCGGGGTAGCGGTGGAAGGCGTGCTCGACCCCCGCTTGCGCGAGCGCTCTTTCGTAGTCGTCCACGTCCGCGGGCGAAGGGTTGGTGTCGTCGCTGCCGAAAAACCCGATCACCGGGCAGCGGATGCTCGAGGCGAGCGCGATCGCGGGCGGCGTGCCCGGTCCCATCGGCAGCTTCACCCGCCCGCCGTAGAACACCGCGCAGGCCCGGTAGCGCGCGTCGGTCGCCGCGCCGAGCCAGGCCACGCGCCCGCCCCAGCAGTGCCCGAGGATGCCGATCCTGTTCGCGCCCACGCCCGGCTGCCTGGCGAGCACGTCGTGCGCGGCATCGAGATCGAGCGTGGTCCAGTCGTCGCGGAACTCGTCGCGCTTTTGCTGCATCTCGGCTTTCTTCGGCCACCAGTGGAAGATGAACGGCACCGCCACCGCGTAGCCGCTTTCGCAGTAGCGCTCGGCGGTCTTCAAGGTCACGGTGTCGTTCTCCACCCCCGTGTGCCCGACCGGGATGTGCTGGCACTGCACCAGCCCCGGGTGCGGGCCCGGGATCTTGGGCGTGAAGAGGAACACCTCCATGGGCAGCCCCAGCACGCTCGTCGTCTCGATGCGGTAGTCCATGGATTCTCCTTCCGTGGCGTTGGCGGGCATCATATCGGCTCGGTTGCGCCATGGCTGTGAAACACCACCACAACGTCTACGTCGTCGAGCTCTCGCCCGAGGTGCTGCAGCACGCCCGCTTCCGCAAAGCCAACCCCGACTACGACGCCACCAAGCCCTGCGTCTACGTCGGCATGACCGGCCTGAGCCCCGAGGCGCGCTTCGCGAAGCACAAGAAAGGCGAGCGCTCGAGCAGCTTCGTCGAGCGCTACGGGCTGCGCTTGCTGCCGGGGTTGTATGCGTTCGCGAACCCGATGCCGTATCAGGCGGCGCGGGAGATGGAGGTGGAGCTGGCGATCGGGCTGAGGGAGGAGGGGTACGGGGTGTGGCAGGGGTAGGGGGGCTTGCTGGCCTGCGTCGCGCGGGCCCGGCTTGATGATGTGCGAGCTCCGCGCCCTGGCGCGCGAAGGCACGATCGCGCTGCGCGCCCCACGCGTAACGCCGCCCGCGAGCCCCGCCGCGGTCTGGGCCAATCGGGTTCAGAGTCGATTTTCGTTCTAGGTGCGGTCCGCGGACCCGAGTGCACGCGTGACGAGGCCGACGCATTCATCGAAGCTGTGTCGGTAGTCGAGAATTTTCAACAGCTCGAACTCCTGCCGTAGCAACGATTCCGACGATTCAATGCGTCGCAGGATGACCTCCCGCCTGTCGCGCAGAATCGGAGCGATCGGCCGGAGTGCCTGCGGCTCCTTCTCCACGACCAAGGCGAAATCGAAGATGTCGCGCGCCTTGAATTCCTTGCCTCGATGCCAGAGCTTTTTGGCCAGGATCTCGGCCGACGTCTCGACCGCGACATCGCGTCCCAGGATCACCTCGGTGATTGTCGGGTCTTGCGTAAGCGGCGCGGAGGCGACGAAATCGATTTCGCCCTCGGCAAATCGCAACTTCAGGAATCGTGCATCTTCAGTGTAGTCGCTGGTCATCTTTTCCGCGTCTGAATTCAGGCGCGGGGTGAGATGTCCGAGGTACTGGGGGTCCGAGATGAAGATATCGATGTCTTTGCTCAAGCGATAGCGGCGCATAAGCACCGTTCCGCCGCCGAAGCTCCAATCGTCGAGAGGTGGCGCAGACTTTACGACCGAGTCGATCAGCTCCAGCGCTCGCGCCCAAAGGGTTTCCCAGATTTTCAGCGGGTCGTCAGCCATTGCTCTGTCGGACGGGAAGATTCCACCGCATGGGCGAGTCTGTCGAGATTGCGCTGCAGCTTGCCGGGGCTAGACCACCGGGCGGCCTCGTCGGCCAAGCCCCTGAGCAGCGGCGATGGCGCGTCATCGAAGAGTGTCCTCAAATGGACCTTCTTTCCTGTTGGCACTCTGCCGGTCAGAAGGGCGCGAATCAATTCTTCCTCTCTCAACGGCGTCCTCAGGCTTACGCCTGCGGTCGTGCAGGCCATGCGCACGTAATCGGGCCTGCGCGACCGCACCCCCTGCTCGAGAGCCAGATCGAGCCCGAGCTGGTCCGCCACGGCCAGCACCTTACGCAGGCCGAGGTCGCTTACGAGGCCGCTTTCCAGGCGATTGAGCGTCTCGCGGGAAATGCCCGCCGCGCGCGCGAGCTGGGCCTGGGTGAGCTCGCGCGCGAGCCTTGCCCTGCGCAACTCCCGCCCAAGCTCCTCGATTCGCATCCCGTACTCCTATGTTAGATATACGTCACATTAAAGAATCGCCAGACCCAAGTCAAAGGGCAGACGAGACGCCATTCTTGCTATTTTATAAATATAGTAACTATAGTACTATATAGCTCCAAGGGGCCGGGAGAGTGATATGAGGACAATCGAGGTCGACTTCGACGTCTACAAAGCCATCACGCTGCGCCGCACGTCGGAAGAGGTGTCCGAGAACGATGTCCTGCGCGAGATTCTCGGTCTACCTGCAAAGAAGGGCCCTGCGGTTGCGGGCGGCGCGCCAGCGCCGGGGAACTGGGTCACAAAGGGCGTTCGTTTCCCAACCGGAACCGAGTTCCGTGCCAGCTACAAGGGGCAGACCTATCTGGCGCGGGTCGAGGGCGGAGCGCTCGTACTGAACGGCAAGCGTTACGACTCGCCGTCGTCGGCCGCGGTATCGATAACCGGCAATCCGGTCAACGGCTGGACGTTCTGGGAGTGTCGCGTACCTGGCCAAGCCGGTTGGAAGACGATCAAGTCCCTGCGCAAGACCGGCTGAGCAAGCCACGTGCGACGATCGTCGGAAGCTGAGCTGGCGATCGGGCTGCGGGAGGAGGGGTATGGGGTGTGGCAGAGATAGCCGGGCACGAAGCGCGCTCTTGCGACGCGTTTTCCCGACGCGTCGTCGCCGGCGACATAACCTTTAGACGCGTCTCAAAAACTCTATTTTTAGAACATGAGCCACTGGCGCGCCGACCGCCCCTGGAACGACCTGCCGAAGCTCCCTCCCAAGGTGGAGCTGGAATCGAAGGTCGTTCTGAAGCAACGCGTTTCGGCGCGAGCGGCACTCGCCGCGGCCGGTGTGCTGCGCGAGCAGGCGTTCGGCAAGGAAAAGCTCTTCGTCCACCCCAAGCTCATGAACCTGCTGACGCGCGACGCCAACGCCTTCGAGTCCTATCGGGCCTGAGCCGGCGCAGCCCTCGCGGCGAACGCGCAGTACTCGCAGTCCGGCGCGGGCGCCGGCGGCGAGGGCGCGGCGAGCGTGGCGCGGATCGCCTCGAGCGTTCCCTCGATCCACGAATCGTCGCCGTCGTAGGGGATCATGCTGATCCTGAACTCCAGCTTCGCGTCGAACGCCGGCAGGTCGCGCCGGCCGTTGCAGTACACGAACCAGCCGCGCCGCGCCACCGCGAGGCCCTGGCGGCGCAGCAGCCACTGGTAGAACTCCATCTGGCGCTTGTAGGCGCTGCCCCATCCGGTCTCGATCGACACCTCGCCTGCCTTGGAGGTGCTCTTGTAGTCGACGACGATCAGTTCGCCCGTATCGAGGTCGCGCCACAGGTCGTCGATCGCGCCGAAGAGCTCGAAGTGCGTCGCCTCGTGCAGCGTGCGCACGCCCGTGAAGTTGGCGCGCCAGGTGGCGAGCTGCGGGTGGGGATGCGGCACCGCGCCGATGCCGGCCCCGGTCATCAGCGGGTGCGGCGCGCCTTCCGCGCGGTAGCGGTCGAACTCGGTCTTCAGGAGCGCATCGACCGCCGAATTGAGGTTGAACGGCGGGCCTGACGGGCGCGCGATCCCGAGCCGGCGGTCGAGGTAGAAGCAGCGCGGGCAGTCGAGGAACAGCTCGACTTTGGTGCGGCTCAAGGGGAACGGCGTGGGGGAGGCGGGGTCGTACAGCTTGGTCTTTGGCATGGCGGGGATTTTATGACGCGGGTTGGGTCATGCCGTGAGGCAGCTGGCTTCGCGTACTAGCGCCATGGCCTAGAAGATCCGCAGCGTCGATCAACGCAGGTCGCCGAATGTTATCAAGCTGTCCGGAGCGGCACAGGTCGTTCAGTGGAGGAAGCCTGATCGCGGCGCGGGCGCGGGGCTGTCCGTGAGCATATTTCCCCGCGAATGTAACGGCGAAGCGATCTATGATCGGTTTCTGCGGCGACTTCGCGGTGACGAGGCTGAGCCTCAATGTCGTGAGAAGCTGCTGGCGGGAGGGGCCATGGGGAGGAGAAGGAACGGGGGTGCGCTCGACGATCTGTTCGAGATCGCGGCGATGCTTCCATGGTGGGTCGGCGTCCTGCTCGCCGTAATCGGCTACCTCGGGCTTCACCTGCTTGCCGGGTCGGAGCTCCTGGCGTCGAAGCCTGGGCAAATGGGCGGCTACCTCTCGCACGCGGTGTTCAAAGGCTTGGCGCTTGGCCTCCAATACGTCGTCCCAGTCGCGCTGCTCGCCGGCGCCGCGGCATCGGCAATAGGCCGATACAAACGCAAGGGGCTTGTAGCGGCCGTCGCGGGCGGGGAGAGCGCTGCGGTTCTGGGAGGCATGAGCTGGCAGGAGTTCGAGGCTCTCGTGAGCGAGGCTTTCAGGCTCGAGGGATTCCAGGTGGCGGAGACGGGCGGGGGCGGTCCGGATGGCGGGGTCGATCTCGTGCTGCGTAAGGGCAAGGAGAAGTATCTCGTTCAGTGCAAGCGGCGGCGCGCGTTCAAGGTTGGCGTCACGATAGTCCGAGAGCTTTACGGTGTGATGGCGGCGCAAGGGGCCGCGGGCGGGTATGTGGTGACCTCGGGCAAGTTCACTTCGGATGCGGTCGAATTTGCGAGTGGCACCAATGTCACGCTCGTCGACGGGCAGAAGCTCTTCGCGATGTTTGAGGCGGTGCGCAAGAAGAAGGCGGGCACGTCGCAGCAGGCGAAGCCCGCGCAGCAATCGGTCGCGCGCGAGAGGGCAGTAGCGCAGGCCGCGCCGGCCCGTTCGAACTGCGGCAAGGCGATGGTCCCACGCGTAGCGAAGCAGGGCGCGACTGCCGGCAAGCCGTTCTGGGGCTGCCCGGGATTTCCCGCTTGCAGAGGGGTTCGGCCGATCGCCTAGTAGGCAGCCATGCCCTGGACCCCCTCCCACTTCCCACCCTCGATGTCCCACCTCCCCGACCCCGTCCGCGAAAAAGCAATCGAGATCGCGAACGCCCTCCTCGAGGAAGGCATGGACGAAGGCAACGCGATCCGGATCGCGATCGCGAAGGCGAAGGAGTGGGCGGAGAGGCACTTGCGGTGACGCGCACGATTTCGATCAACCGCGCGCCGGTGCTGACGCTGTGGGCGGCGGTGGTGGCCGAGCGCCTCGGCTTCGAGTGGGAGGAGGCGCTGACGCTCGGGCGGGCGGTGGCGGGGCTGAACGCGTATTCGAAGGGGGTGCGGCTGGGGCTTTTCACGCCGGCGCCGGCGGAGGTGCGCGAGAAGAGAAAGAAATTGCGGCCGAAGGAGACGATCACGGTGGATCTGCTGCAGCGCGCGGTGCCGGCGGTGCACACGAAGCAGGGCTTGCGGGCGCTGGCGAAGGGGAAGGCGATCGATCCGGAGTCGGCGGAGCGGTATCTGTTTACGAAGTTCGGCGAGGGGTTTGACGACGCGCTCGGCGCGATGCAGGCGCTAGCGAAGTCGCGCACCCCCGCGAAGCTCGTGCTCGAGGCGTATCACTTGTACGAGCGGTTCCGGCCGTCGGTGCCGGAGGGCACGCGCGGCTGGGCGGCGAAGGGCGAGCTCGAGCCGGAGGCGATCAGGAAGCTCGCCGGGCCTGGTTTCGCGCCGCAGCCCGCGCCCGCCGCCGAACCGGCGTAGATTGCGCCCAGACCCCGAAAGGAGACCCCATGCCCAAAACCATCCTCATCACCGGCGCCGGCAGCGGCTTCGGCCGCGGCGCCGCCGTCGAGCTCGCGAAGCGCGGGCACAAGGTGATCGCCACCGTCGAGACCGACAAGCAAGCCGCCGAGCTCGCCGCCGCGCACCCGGAGCTGACGGTGGAGAAGCTCGACATCACGAACCCGCAGGACGTGGCGAAGGTGGACCAGTGGAGCTTCGACGTGTTCATCGCCAACGCGGCGCGCGGGCAGACGGGCCCCTTGAGCCTCATACCCCTGGAGCGGCTGCGCGCGGTGTTCGAGGTGAACGTGTTCGGCACGTTCGCGATCACGCAGCGCGTCGCGCAGAAGATGCGCAAGAAGCGTTCGGGCCGCATTCTGATCGTGTCTTCGATCGGCGGGGTGCGCGCGGGCGTGGGCTCGGGGCCGTACACGATGACCAAGCACGCGGTGCAGGCGTTCGGCACGGCGCTGCGCGCGGAGCTCGCGCCGTTCGGCGTGGACGTGGCGCTGATCAACCCGGGCCCGTACGCTACGGGCTTCAACGACCGCATGGCGAACGACCCGGGTCCCTGGTTCGACCGCCGGACTGCGGCTCCCGAGGACGTGGCGATCATGGATACGCTGGTGCAGCGCATCACGGTGGGCCAGTTCGAGCCGGCCGAGGTGGTGAAGCGCTACGTGGAGCTGGTCGAGGCCGACAAGACCGAGCTGGTGAATTTCGTCCCGCCGGACATCATCGAGCGCTTTCTCAAGCCGAAGGGCGCCTGAGGTCCCGGCCGGGCGCGCGAAGCGAGACCATTCCCATGACCGCCCCGAACGACCGCCCCTGGCAGCGCGACTACGCGATCAAGCAGACGCTGGTGATCGCGGAAACGCCGGAGCTGCGCATCATCGACCAGACGCTCGCGCCGGGGGAGCGCGTGCCCTGGCACCTGCACCCGGACAACGACGATCTGTTCATCTGCCTGCGCGGCAGCTTCGAGATTCACCAGATCAACCCCGAGCGCACGACGGTGCTCGAGCCCCTCGATCGGCACACGGTCCCCAGGCGCGAGCCGCACATGGTGGTGAACGTCTCGGGCGAGGACTGCCAGCTCCTCACGATCCAGGGGCCGGGGAAGTACGACTTCCGGCGGCTGCCCAAGCTCGACGGGAAATAGGCGCGCGGCGCCCTGATTTCCCGCAAGCCTACTTCTTGTTCGGGCTGCGCCACGCTGCGACGCCGAGCGCGACGAGCGCGGCGAACGCCGCGACGCTCGCGAGGGCGAGCAGAACCCAGGGCGGGCTGTGCCGAAGCCTGAAGAGCGCGAACCAGGCGAGGAAGACCAGCCCGACCATCACCTGGAACGCGGTGGGCTTCAGCTTGCGGACTCGGCGTGGCTTGCGCATGCCGCCGATCATAGGCCCGATCGGCGCGCGCGGGCGGCTAGCGGTAGCTGCGGAACTGCCCCACCACCACGCCGAAGATCTCCAGGTCGTCCCCGGGCCGGATCACCGGGTAGGCCTTGTTCTCGGGCTTGAGCACCACGCGGCCCTTGTCGCGCGCGAGGCGCTTCAAGGTGAATTCGTTGTCCAGGACGGCGACCACGATGTCGCCGACGTCGGCCATCGCGCGCTTCTCGACCACCACGGTGTCGCCGTCGAGGATGCCGGCGTCGATCATCGAGTCGCCCTTGACCTTGACCAGGATGGTGCGCGAGGGGTTGGCGACCAGGTGCTCGTCGATGGTGAGCGCCTCGGGCGCGGCGTCGGCGGCGGGGCTCGGCAGGCCGGCGCGCACGCTCTCGGCGAGCGCGCGCTCGAAGAAGCGCCGGCCGGGCTTGAGCCGCCGGTCAGGGGTGCTCTCGAGGAAGCCCTCGGTCTTCAGGCGCAGCACCATCTCGGCCACCGAGGCCTTGGAGCTCAATCCGACCAGCGCGCCGATGCGCGCGTAGGAGGGCAGCACGCGGTGCTTCGCGTAGTAGTCCTGCAGCCGCCCCAGATATTGACCGTCGTCCGCCATGCGCCTACGATACCGAACGATCGTTCGGTGGTCAATGGAGGGCCGGATGGCGGGGGACCGGAAGCCGATGCCTGCGACCTACGTGGGGCGAGAGCAGGCGTTCATCAAGCACGAACTTCTGAAGAGCTACCTCGAGAAGCTCTTTCACATTGTGGGCTTGGGCGCGCGCAGGCTCGGGGTGAAGGAGCTTTGCTATGTGGATTGCTTTGCCGGTCCTTGGTCTGACGAAAGTGAGGACCTTGGCGGGACCTCGATTGCGATCTCGCTGGCGATGCTGGAGAAGTGCCGCGCCAAGCTCGGGGAGCTTGGCGTAACGCCAAAATTTCGGTCCCTGTACGTCGAGAAGAGCCAGCGTGCGTTTGCGCGCCTTGAAGCGTTCCTGTCGAAGCGACACGAATCGGAAATTCGAGCGGAGCCTCGGCACGGCGACTTCGCAGATCTGCGACAGGAAATCCTTCGTTGGTGTGGAGATGACGCGTTTGTCTTCTTCTTCATCGATCCAAAAGGCTGGGCGGATGTGGGGGTAGACATCCTGGAACCCTTGCTGCGCAGGGAGAAGTCGGAGTTTTTGATCAACTTTCAGTATAACTTCATCAATCGCACCGCATCGATGGACGAATGGAGGAATGAGATCAAGCAATTGCTTGGGGAGGCAGTTGACCCCGCTGGAATGGAACCCAGCGAGCGGGAGCGGCGGCTGGTGAATACCTATCGGCGGAACTTGATGCTTAAGATGCCCGCTACGGTCGCCTTTCCGGCGCGCTCGGCATATGTTCGCGTCATAGACCCAAGCAAGGATCGACCCAAGTACCACCTCGTCTACCTCACCTGCCATCCGCGCGGAGTGGTTGAGTTCATGGAAATATCGGAAACGGTTGCTCTGATTCAGAAGCAGGTCAGAGCATCGAAGCGAGACGAGGCGCGGGCGAGGAAATCGGGCATGGAGGATCTATTCGGCGCCGAGTCCCTCATCGACCGGGAAGAGGGGCACGTCGGACCCGACGAGGTCGATCGGTATTGGCGCGAATATCTGGCGGGTGGGGTGAAAGTACTCGGCGAGGCGGAGTTCGCGAGTATCTTGGAAAGGACGAATTGGTTCCCAGGGGATCTGCAAAGCTCGCTGCTGCGGCTGATGGATGCCGGATTGGTGCAAAATCTCGATGCAGCCAGACGACGCCCAAAGAAGCCCCTGCATTGGGATAAAGCAGAACGGTTGCAGCTCCTGGAGAGGCCGCGATGAGCACCCAAACCAGCATCGAATGGACCGAGATGACGTGGAACCCCACCGTGGGATGCACGAAGATCTCACCGGGCTGCAAGCATTGCTACGCCGAAACGATGGCGCGGCGCCTGCAGGCGATGGGCGCCCGCGGCTACGAGAACGGATTCAGGCTCACGCTTATGCCGGAGCGTCTGAGCGAACCGCTGGAGCGCCGCAAGCCCACGGTCTATTTCGTGAACTCGATGTCGGATCTGTTTCACGAGAAGGTTCCGTTCGAGTACGTCCGGCGCATCGTCGACGTAATGGCGCGTGCGTCGCAGCATACTTTCCAGGTCCTCACGAAGCGCGCCGCGCGGATGGCCGAATTCTGCGCGGGCGTGACGGTGCCGGAGAACGTCTGGCTCGGCGTATCGGTTGAGAACCGCAGGTACGGTCTGCCAAGGATTCCGCTGCTGCGTAGCATCGACGCGCCGGTGCGCTTCCTGTCCGTCGAGCCGCTCTTGGAAGATCTCGGGTGCTTCGACCTGGGCGGGATCCAATGGGTCATCGTCGGCGGGGAGTCCGGTCGGAAGGCGCGACCGATGAAACCTGCATGGGTGGACGGTATCAAGCGGCAATGCGACGCGGCCGGCGTCGCGTTCTTCTTCAAGCAGTGGGGCGCGTGGGGCGCGGACGGCGAAAAGCGCTCCAAGGCCGCCAACGGTCGCGAGTACCGCGGGCAGGTGTGGGACGCGATGCCGCAGCCGGCGTAATTGTCCAGATAGGCGGCACGCCCCGCCAACTCTCCATGCACCTCTACGTCGACGCCGACGCCTGCCCGCTCGCCATCAAGGAGATCCTGTACCGCGTCGCGGAGCGCGCGCAGCTGCCGCTGACGCTGGTGGCGAACCGGGCGCTGCGAACGCCGGCCTCGAAGTTCATTCGCACGCTGCAGGTGGCGCAGGGCTTCGACGTGGCGGACAACGAGATCGCGCGCCGGGTCGAGGCCGGGGACCTGGTGGTGACGGCCGACGTTCCGCTCGCCGCCGAGGTGATCGCGCGCGGCGCGCACGCGCTCAATCCGCGCGGGGAGGTCTACTCGCCCGACACGATCCGCGAGCGGCTGGCGATGCGCGACCTGCTGGAGAAGCTGCGCGAGACCGGGGTGCGCACGGGGGGGCCGGCGCCGCTCGAGCCGGCCGACCGCAAGCGCTTCGCCGACGCGCTCGATCGCTTCCTCGCGCGCCGCCCGCGCGCCTGAAGGCCGCTACTGCAGCGGCTGCAGATCCTCCAGCACCGTCGGCAGCAGCTCGCTCACCGTGGGGTGGATGCGTACCCGGCGTTGCACTTCGCCGATCGGGGTGCGCGCGTACAGCGCGTCGAGCAGCGAGTGCACCGCCTCGTCGCAGCCGGTGCCGAACAGGGCGGCGCCGAGGATGCGCTTCGATTCCGCCTCGACGTGGATCTTGAGAAAGCCGCGCGTCTCGCCCTTCTCGACCGCGCGCGAGACGCGGCTCATCGGGCGCTTGCCCACCAGCGCCCGGATGCCGGCCTTGCGGATCTCGGCCTCGCCCATGCCCGCGCGTCCGAGCGGCGGGTCGATGAACAGCGCGTAGACCGGCACGCGGTCGGTCCACTTGCGGCTCGCGCCGGCGAGCAGGTTGTCGGCGACGATCTCGTAGTCGTTGTAGGCGGTGTGGGTGAAGGCGCCCTTGCCGTTGCAGTCGCCGAGCGCCCACACGCTCGGGTTGGATGTGCGCAGGCCCTCGTCCACCTCGACGTAGCCGCGCGCATCGGTGCTGATGCCGGCGGCCTCGAGCCCGAGGTCGTCGGTGTTCGGCACGCGCCCGACGGCGAGCAGCAGGTGGGTGCCGCTCGCCTTCGGCGCGCCTTCCCTGCAGTCCAGGCCGGCGACGATGCGGCCGCCCTCGCGCGCGAGGCTCACGCAGGTCGCGCTCAGGTGCACGTCGATGCCTTCGGATTCGAGCGTCGCCTTGACCGCCTGCGAGACGTCCTCGTCCTCGCGCGCGATCAGGCGCGGGGCCATTTCGATCACGCTGACCCGGCTGCCGAAGCGGCGGTACATCTGCGCGAATTCCAGCCCGATGTAGCTGCCGCCGATGACCAGCAGGTGCTCGGGCACGAGGTCGAGCTCCATCATCGACTGGTTGGTGAGCACCGGAACGCCGTCGATGCCGGCCATGTCGGGGATCAGCGGGCGGCCGCCGACGTTCAGGTAGATGCGCGGCGCGATCAGCTCGTGCTCGTTCACGCGCACGGTCACCGGGCCACTGAAGCGCGCGTGGCCGCGGTACACGCTCGCCACGCCGCGCACCCACTTCTCCACGCCCTGCGAGGCGGCGCCCACGATCGAGTCCTTGCGCAGCTTCACGCCCGGCATGTCGACGCGCGGCGCGCCCGGCAGCTGGATGCCGTACTCGGCGGCGCGCTGCGCGAGGCGCGTGCAATAGGCGCTCGCCACCAGCGCCTTGGTGGGCGTGCAGCCGTCGTTCACGCAGGTGCCGCCGAAGCGCGCGCGCTCGATCACCGCGACTTTCATGCCGGCGCCCGCGAGGCGCGCGGCGAGCGCCGGCCCGGCCTGGCCGGTGCCGATGACGATGGCGTCGTAGGAATGGGCGGGCATGGCCTCCTCCGGTCAGTATCTGCCCTTGCGCGGGATGACGTTGCGCACGCCGCCGAGCGGCTCGGGGTTGTCGCCGGCGAAGCGCGGGATGACGTGGATGTGGGCGTGCCACACCGACTGGCCCGCCGCCTGGCCCTGGTTCACGCCGACGTTGTAGCCGTCGGGGCGCAAGCGCACCTCGAGCAGCGGATGCAGCGCGCGCACCAGGGCGAAGCAGTGCGCGTACTCCTCGGGATCGAGCTCCCACAGACTCGCTACGTGGCGCCGCGGCAGCACCAGCGCGTGGCCGGGCGACACGGGGAACTTGTCGAACACCGCGAGCGCGTGCGCGTTCTCGGCGAGGATCTCGCGCTCGGGCTGACAGAAGATGCAAGCTGCGGAGGGTGCGCTCATGGCGGGCGATTATGCGCCGGGCGCCTCGCGTGTCGAGCGCCTGCATCGAAGCGCGCGGCAAATCGTCGGCAGCGCATGCCGCGGCGCCGTTCTAGAATGAGCGCATGATCCGCTGCGCTCGAGTGCTCGCGCTCGCCGTGCTCGCGGCGGGCGCCGCGTCGATCCAGCAGGCCCGCGCCGCGTCCTTCGCGCTCGCTTCGAGCGCCTTCGCTGACGGCGGCGCGATTCCCTCGCGATACACCTGCGACGGCCGCGACCTCTCGCCGCCGCTCGCCTGGTCGGGCGTGCCGGAGGGCGCGCGCAGCCTGGCGCTCGTGGTGGACGATCCGGATGCGCCCGATCCGGCGGCGCCGCAGACGACGTGGGTGCACTGGGTGCTGTACGACATTCCTGCGGCCACGACGGCGCTCGCCGAGGGCGCGCAGGCCGCGGGCGCGCAGGACGGGATGAACGACTGGAAGCGCGCCGGCTACGGCGGGCCGTGCCCGCCGGTCGGCCGGCACCGCTACTTCTTCAAGCTGTACGCGCTCGATCGCGCGCTGCCCGATCTGCACCGGCCGACCAAGGCGCAGCTCGAGGCGGCGATGCAGGGCCACGTGCTCGGCGAGGCGCGCCTCATCGGGACTTACCGCAAGCAGCGCTGAGCCGTTCGAGCTGCGCGAGCAGCTTCTGCGGAAGCGACACGCCCTCGGCGAGCGCCTGCGCGCGCCGCGCGAGCAGGTCCTCGCCCGGCAGACGCACCGGCTGCGCGGGATCGGCCGCTGGCGTCGAGCGCACCAGGTGCTGGAAGCGCGCCATGGCGACGGCGAAGGCCGCACGCCCGATCAGGCGCGCGGGATCGAGCAGCACGAAGAAGTGCCCCAGCCCCTGCGGGTCGTCGGGGCGGTCGACCCACGAGGACACGTCGGTGAGAAAGCGCGCGCCCGAAAGCACGCCCGAGAAGAGGTCCACCGCCATCGACAGGCCCGAGCCCTTGTGCGCGCCCACCGGCAGCAGGAACCCGGCGAGCGCGGCGGCCGGGTCGGTGGTCGGGCGCCCGTTCGCATCCGCCGCCCAGCCCTCGGGGATGCGCGCGCCGGCGGCGAGCGCGGCGCGGATCTTGCCGCGCGCGGCGACGCTCATCGCGATGTCGAGGATGAAGTGGCGCCCGTCGGGGCCGGGCGCGGCGATGCACAGCGGGTTGTTTCCCAGGCGCAGCTGCCTGCCGCCCCAGGGCGGCATGGTGGTCGAGGCGTTGGTGCCGGCGAGCATCGCGTAGCCCGCCTCGCAGGCCGTGCGCGCATACGGCGCAATGGCGCCGAAGTGGTTGCTGTGCCGGCAGCCGACCCAGGCGATGCCCGTTGCCGCCGCCATTTCCATCGCCGCCTCGAGCGCGCGCGTGCCGGTCACCGGGCCGAGCGCGTTGGCCCCGTCGAGCAGCGCGAGCGAGGGTGCCCGCCGCTCCAGCCGCGGCACGGCCCGCGCGTCGATGCCGCCGGAGCGCAGCCGGCGCGCGTAGTCGGGCACGCGGATCGCGCCGTGCGTGGCGATGCCCATCAGCTCGGCCTCGACCAGGATGCGCGCCGCGGCGGCGGCATCCGTGGAACGCGCGCCGGCGCCGGCGAGCGCCGCCGCGCACAGGCTGTGCAGGGCTTCGGCCTGGACGGTGGCGTCGGTGGCGGACAATGTGGGCGCGCGCGGATGGAGTCGGGCGCCATTTTAGGGATAATGCGGTCCGAGTCCGAATCCCGACACAAGGAGCCCCTATGGCCAAGGCCTACTGGATCGCCTGTTACCGCTCGATCAAAAACCCCGAGGCGCTGGCCGCCTACGCGAAGCTCGCCGCGCCGGCCATCCAGGCCGGCGGCGGGCGCTTCTTGGTGCGTGGCATCCCGGCGAAGGTGTACGAGGCGGGCCTCGAGCAGCGCACGGTGGTGATCGAGTTCGATAGCGTGGCGCAGGCGATGGCCGCGCACGACAGCGCCGGCTACCAGGAGGCGCTGCGCGCGCTGGGCAGCGCGGCCGAGCGCGACATGCGCATCGTCGAAGGCGCCGCGTGAGCGCAGTCGGCAAGCCGGCGGGCCTGCCGCCCCCTGCGCCGCGCCAGCACCTGCATACTCGCACCATCGCCTGCGAGGGCTACCAGCGCGAGGACGGCCTGTTCGACATCGAGGCGCGCATCGTCGACACCAAGACCTACACGGTCGACGAGCCCTACCGCGGCCACCGCGAAGCGGGGATGCACGTGCACGACATGCAGCTGCGCCTCACGCTCGACCGTGAAATGGTGGTGCGCGACATCGAGGTGGCCACCAACGACGCGCCCTACGACGCGTGTTTCACCGTGGCGCAGGCGTACAAGGGGCTGATCGGCGCCAGGGTCGGCGGCGGCTGGCGGCGCGCGGTGAACGAGGCGGTGGGCGGCACCAGGGGCTGCACGCACCTGCGCGAGCTGCTCATGCCGGCGGCGACGGTCGCGTTCCAGACCATCGGCGGCTGGCCGCGGCCGGGCCAGGCGGCGACCGCGTCGACTCCCGATACCAACCCCGCGCGGGGAAAGCCCTACTTCATCGACGGCTGCAAGGCCTGGGCCTCCGACGGCCGGGTGGTCGAGCGGCTGTTCCCGCTGCACTTCCGCCGGAAGGCAGGGTGAAGGGGGTGCGGGGGTAAAGTGCTTCCCCCCCCCGCGTTTCGGGGGGGGGGGTGGGTTTCACCCCCCCCCCCCCCCCCCCGCGTCGCCACATCGGGTTTACGCGGGCGGTGCCGGGGGCTTACAGTATCCGCCGCGGCAGCGATTCGACCGAGGAGGGAGCGATGACCACCGTAGCCCAGATCCTGAAGTCCAAGCCCGGGCAGGCCGTCTACACCACGACCCCGGCCACCTCGGTGTACGACGCCGTCAAGCTGATGGCGGACAAGAACATCGGCGCGCTGGTGGTGATCGAGGGCGGCGGCATCGACGGCATGTTCACCGAGCGCGACTACGCGCGCAAGATCGTCCTGTTGGCGCGCTCGTCGAAGGACACGCCGGTGCGCGACATCATGAGCGCGCCGGTGCTCTACGTGAGCCCGAAGCAGACCAACGAGGAGTGCATGGCGCTGATGACCGAGAACCGGCTGCGCCATCTGCCGGTGATGGAGGGCGGGCGGCTGGTCGGCTTGGTGTCGATCGGCGACCTGGTGAAGGACATCATCTCCGAGCAGAAATTCATCATCCGCCAGCTCGAGCACTACATCGCCGGCGACCTCGCCTGAGGGAAAGACGCGAGTTCGGTTTTTCCACGATCTCCGTTTTTGGAAGCGGGAGATCGAGCAAAATTTCGGATGACTGCGCGACAGGAGACGCACGCATGAAAGCAATCGCGATCGAGGCGTTCGGCGGCAGCGACCAGCTGCGCCTGATGGACCTGCCGATGCCGCAGCCCGCGGCGGGCGAGATCCGCATCCGGGTGAAGGCCGCGGCGGTGAACCCGGTGGACTGGAAAGTCTGCGAGGGCAAGCTGCAGGGCCGCATCCCGCATGAGTTTCCGCTCATCCCCGGCTGGGACGCGGCGGGCGTGGTGGACGCCTGCGGTCCTGGCGCGGCGAAATTCAAGCCCGGCGACGAGGTGTACGCCTACTGCAGGAAGCCGCTCCTCAAGCATGGCACCTACGCCGAGTACCTGTGCATCGCCGAGAGCGTGGCGGCGAGGAAGCCCGCGCGGCTTTCGTTTGAGGAGGCGGCCGCGGTGCCGCTCGCGGGGCTGACCGCGTACCAGTGCCTGGTCGATGCCGCGGGCCTGAAGAGCGGGCAGAGCGTGCTGATCCACGCGGCGGCGGGCGGAGTGGGCGGCTTCGGGGTGCAGATCGCGAAGAACCTCGGCGCGCGCGTGCTCGGCACTGCGGGTAGCGCCAACCAGGCGCACATCGGGAGGCTTGGCGTGGACGAGCCGATCGACTACGCGCGGGAGGACTTCGTCGCCGCGGTGAGGCGCCTGCACCCCGAGGGTGTGGACGTCGCCTTCGACACCGTGGGCGGCGCGGTGCAGGCGAAGAGCGCCGACGCGCTGAAAAAGGGCGGCGTGCTGGTGTCGATCCTCGCCTACGCCGACGAGGAGGCGCTCAAGGCGAAGGGCATCCGGACGAAATACGTCTTCGTCGCGCCGAACGCGGCCCAGCTCGAAGTGCTCGCGAAGTGGGCCGACGAGGGCAGGCTGCGCGTGCCGCTCGCCGCGGTGCTGCCGCTCGCCGAAGCGGCCAAGGCGCACGACCTGAGCCGCAGCGGCCACACGCGCGGCAAGATCGTGCTGCGGGTGGGGTGAGGGTTCGTGCAGGATCGCGCGCCAGCCGTGACATAGAATGGCGGCACTCGGAGCGGCGGCGGAGGTAGCCACCATGGCGGACAACGCGCGAATCGTGGTCGATTCGAAGATCATGCTGGGCAAGCCAGTGATCCGCGGCACGCGGATTCCGGTCGAGCTGGTGCTGCGCAAGCTGGGTGAAGGTGCGACCGAGGCGCAGCTGATCGAGGCGTATCCGCAACTCAGCCGCGAAGATATTCATGCCGCGATGACCTACGCGGCCGAGGCGCTCGCCCACGAGGAGCACGCGACGCTCAAGAACGGCGGCTGATGCGGCTGCTTGCGGACGAGAGTTGCGACCATGCGGTGGTGCGCGCGCTGCACGCGGCGGGGCACGATGTGCTCGCGATTGCCGAGTCGGCTCCCGGAATCTCCGATGAGGCGGTGATCGAAAGGGCGGTGCGCGACCAGCGCATCGTGCTGACCGACGACAAGGATTTCGGGCAGCTCGTGTACGCCGCTGCGCGCTCCGCATCCGGTGTCATGTTCTTGCGGTTTCCCGCCGCCGCGCGCGAAACGATGTCCAGGGCTGTCGTCGAACTGGTCAATGATCGGGGGGCGACCCTCGCCGGGACCTTCGTGACGGTGCAGCCCGGCCGCGTGCGCGTCAGCCGCCTGCCGGAGACCTGAGCCGCAGCGGCCACACGCGCGGCAAGATCGTTCTGCGGGTGGGGTGAGGCGCTAACTGCCCGCCGTGCTGGTCAGCGGGCTCAGCTGCTCCGCCGACACGTAGCGCAGGCGGAAGGTCTCGAAGTCCACGTCGTCGGCGGCCTCGGTCGCGCGCTGCTTCGCGAGGGACTCCTCGGCCATCTTCGCGAAGCGCGCCTCGGTCGCGGCGGCGAGCGGCAGGCGGCGCAGCGCGTCGCGGTGCTCGAGCGAGCGTGCGAGCGCGAACTGGACGTACGAGCCGGCGTAGCGCGTCCTGATCTCGCGCAGCACGCGCGCCGAGGGCACCGACTCGGGCTCGGCGAGGGCGGCGATGGCGGCGGCGAGCGCGTCGCGGTAGGCGTGCGCGCCGTGCGCCGCGTCGAGCGCCGCGGCGATCGGCTCGTACCCGACGAGCACCTGCGCGCCCCACTCGGGCAGCGTGATCTGCTCGCTGTTCCGCTCGAGCAGCAGGCTGTGATCGCGGCCGCGTGCGGCGACGCGGTGCTGGTTGCGCCCCCAGGAGGCGACCTCCTCGGGCGTGTCCGGCGGGCTGTCCGAGAGCAGGCAGTGCAGCAGGAACATGTCGAGGAAGCGCATCGTGTCGGCGCGGATGCCGATCGGGCTGTAGGGGTCGAGGTCCATCAGGCGCACCTCGACGTACTCCACCCCGCGCTCGCGCAGCGCGTGCAGCGGGCGCTCGAGCGGGCGGATGATGCGTTTGGGGCGGATGGTGCTGTAGAACTCGTTCTCGATCTGCAGCAGGCTGGTGGCGAGCTGGCGGTACTCGCCGTGCGGGCCGCGGATGCCGATCGCCTCGTAGGCCGGATAGGGCCGGGTGAGCGCCTCGTGCAGCGAGTCGGCGTAGCTGTCCAGGCTGTTGTAGCTCACCATGAGCGAGGATTGCGCGCTGCTCTGGTAGCCCAGCCGTCCCATGCGGAGCGAGGTGCCGGCCGGGCGGTACAGGACCCCGGGGCGCAGCTCGTCGAGGTCGTGCTCGCGGCCTTCGACAAAGGTCGAGCACACCGCGGGCGAGGCGCCGAACAGGTACAGCAGCAGCCACGAATGGCGGCGGAAGTTGCGCTGCAGGGCGAAGTAGCCGGCGTTCGCGCCGCCGAGCCAGCCGAGCGCGTCCCAGGCGGCCTCGGGCAGCGAGAAGTTGTAGTGCAGGCCCGAGATGGTCTGCATGCGCCGGCCGTAGCGGTGCGCGAGGCCGATGCGGTACACGGTCTTCGCGCGCCCGATGTTCGAGTTACCGTAGCGTCCGATCGGGATGGCGTCGTCGTCGGGCAGCGTGCACGGCATGCTCGGCGCCCACAGCGCCTCCTCGCCGATGCGGCGGTAGACGAACTGGTGGATCGCCGTCAGCTCCTCCAGGCAGTCCTCGATGCGGGCGTGCACGCCGGTGATCAGCTCGAGCTGCGCCTCGCTGTAGTCCGTGGTGATGTGCGGGTGGGTGAGGGCCGAGCCCAGCCGCGACGGGTGCGGCGTATCCGCGAGCATGCCCTCGGGGCTTACGCGCAGGCTTTCCTTCTCGATGCCGCGCCGCAGTCCTCGCAGCAGCCCAGGCCCGAGCGCGCGCAGTCGTAGGTGGAACTGGGTCAAGCGATTCCCCCGGCCAGTGGAGGCGCTAAGGTACCAGAAGCCCGCGTCCGCGCAGCGAAACCGCGCCCGGCCGGCCGGCCGACCCCTATAATTTTGGCCATGAATACCCCCACCGCGGCCGCAGCGATCGACGGGTTCTGGGACGACGCGATCGTGCCGGCGCTCGTCGAGTACATCCGCATTCCGGCCAAATCGCCGCACTTCGACGTCGGCTGGCAGTCGCACGGCTACATCGAGCAGGCGGTGCAGCTTGCGGCGGGCTGGTGCAGGAAGCATGCGCTCGCCGGCATGACGCTCGAGGTGGCGCGCATCGAGGGGCGCACGCCGGTGCTGCTGGTCGAGGTCGCGGCTGCGCCCGGCGCGGAGGGCGCCGAGCCGGTGCTGGTGTACGGGCACCTGGACAAGCAGCCCGAGATGAACGGCTGGCGCGAGGGCCTCGGGCCGTGGAAGCCGGTGATCGAGGACGGCAAGCTGTACGGGCGCGGCGGCGCGGACGACGGCTACGCGGTGTTCTGCGCGCTGGCGGCGCTCAGGCACCTGCAGGGCGAGGGCCGGCCGCACGCGCGCTGCGTGATGCTGATCGAGTGCTGCGAGGAAAGCGGCAGCTACGACCTGCCGGTCTATCTCGATGCGCTCGCGCCGCGCATCGGCAGGCCAGGGCTGGTGGTCGGGCTCGATTCGGGCTGCGGCAACTACGCGCAGCTGTGGGCCACCACCTCGCTACGCGGCCTGGTGAACGGCGCGCTCACGGTCGAGGTGCTCGGTGAGGGCGTGCACTCGGGCGACGCGAGCGGGGTCGTCGCCTCGAGCTTCCGCGTGCTGCGCGGGCTGCTCGAACGTGTCGAGGCGGCCGATACCGGGGTGGTGAAGGACGCGGCGCTCAACGCCGCGATTCCGCCCGAGCGCGTGGAACAGGCGCAGCGCGCCGCGCAGGTGCTGGGTGAGACCATCCATCGCAAGTTCCCGTTCGTGCCCGGCATGCGCCCGATGCACGCCGATCTCGCAGAGCTGGTGCTCAACCGCACCTGGCGGCCGATGCTCGCGGTGACCGGCGCCGACGGCCTGCCCGCGCCCGACAGCGCGGGCAACGTGCTGCGCCCGAAGACCGCGCTGGTGCTCTCGCTGCGCCTGCCGCCGACGCTCGAGGCCGGCTCCGCGGCGCGGCGCCTGAAGGAGCTGCTCGAAGCCGATCCGCCCTACGGCGCGCGCGTGCGCTTCGTGCCCGCGCAGGCCGCGAGCGGCTGGAGCGCGCCGCGCACCACGCCGTGGCTCGACCAGGCGCTGGAGGACGCCTCGCAGCGGCACTACGGCGCGCCGGTGGTGTGGATGGGTGAAGGCGGCACCATCCCCTTCATGGCGATGCTCGGCGCGAAGTTTCCCGCGGCGCAGTTCCTGATCACCGGCGTGCTCGGGCCGCATTCCAACGCGCACGGCCCGAACGAGTTTCTGCACCTGGACTACGCCAAGCGCCTCACCGCCTGCGTCGCCGACGTGCTCGCGGCGCAGGCCGCCGGCGAGGCGCGGGTGAGAAGCGCCTGACCTCGGCGCCTCAGGGCAGCATCACCCGGCTGCAGTAATCGGCGACCTGCGGATCGACGCGCGCCGCGAGGGGCGGCGTTTCGCTCTCCGCGTGCTGCGCGCGGTCGCACGCGGCGGCCCCGCACACCGGGCAGCTCGGGGTCGCGAAATCGCCCTCGGTGACCTGCTCGAGCAGGGCGCGCTGGCGCGCCTCGCTCAGGTGCCCGAGCTTCCACAGCAGGTCCCGGCCGTCGATGAGGTGCAGCGCCTTGCCGTCGGCGAGCTGGCGGGCTTCGCGCGTGTAGCTCCCAGAGGTGACGACGATGCCCTGGGCCGCGCCCTCTGCCTTGAGCGCGGCGAGCAGCTCGCGCGCCTCTTCCGCATCCACCGGCGCGCGGCGCGCGGCCTTGCAGCGCACCAGGATGCTCGGGCGCTCCGAGTCCCGGCGGTGCAGGCGCAGGTCGACGCGGCGCTCGGCGCCGAGCGGCGCCGAGCGCACCCTGAAGCCCAGGCTCTCGAAGCAGGCCGCGCACACCGACTCAAAGCGGCGCCACTCGAGCGCATTGAGCAGCTCCGGGCTCCAGGCGCTGGCGTCCGGGCGCGGCGCTTCGGGCGCAAAGGTCGGCTCGATGCGCGCCGCGGGTTCGACGCGCGGCTCGGGCGCCAACGCGGGCGCGAGGCGCCTCGTCGCGCCATGGCGCGGGCGGTGCGCGAAGTGGCGCCTGAAGCCGCGCGCCGTCAGCCCGGCGACGACCACCAGCACGGCGCAGCCCACGATGATTGCGTTGAAGCGGGCGTCCGGAAACTTGTGCGGGGCGACGATCTGGTCGCCGAGCGCGGCGAAGCCCGCGAGCGCGGGCTGCGCGTCGCGCCACACGGCGAGTGCGGATGCAAAGACGTTCTTCATTGGTTGCGATGCGAGGGATCGTCGAACGCGAACAGTTACTATTGGACAGCGCGCGCGCAAAAGATTCGCGCCTTGACGCGTCGTGCTTCGGCGACAGCGCGCGGCGCTGTCGGGCGCGTCAGGAAGCGGCGCCTTTCGCTTTCTCTTCGAGCGCTTCCCAGCGCTCGAGCTTGGCGTGCAGCAGCGCCTCGATCTCCTCGCTGCGGCGCTGCTCGGCGCGCATCGCCTCGGCGCCCTGGCGGTAGTACTCGGGCGCGCTCCTCTTGGCGGCGAGCGCATGCTGCTCGGCTTCGAGCGCCTCGATCTCGGCGGGCAGCGCCGCGAGCTCGCGCGTTTCCTTGTAGCTGAGCTTGCTCCTCGCGCGCGCCGTGCGCGGCGCGGCCGGGGCGGGCGCGGGCTTTGCGTCCTCCGGCGGCGCGCGGCGCTGCGCGAGCCAGTCGCTGTAGCCGCCCACGTATTCGCGCCACCTGCCGCCGTCTTCCGCGGCGAGCGTCTGCGTGACCACGTTGTCGAGGAAGGCGCGGTCGTGGCTCACCAGCAGCAGCGTGCCGTCGTAGTCCTGCAGCGCCGCCTCGAGCAGCTCGAGCGACTCGATGTCGAGGTCGTTGGTCGGCTCGTCGAGCACCAGCACGTTGGCGGGGCGCGCAAACAGGCGCGCGAGCAGCAGGCGGTTGCGTTCGCCGCCCGAGAGCATGCGCACCGGGGAATTCACGCGCCGCGGGGGAAACAGGAAGTCGGCGAGGTAGCTCATGACGTGCTTGCGCGCGCCGCCGGTCTCGACCCACTCCGAGCCCGGGCTCACGGTCTCGGCCACGGTGCGCTCGGGATCGAGCTGCTCGCGCATCTGGTCGAAGTAGGCCGGCACCACGTTGGTTCCGACCCGCACGCGGCCGCTGTCGGGCGCCAGCGCGCCGAGAATGATCTTGATGAGGGTGGTTTTGCCCGCGCCGTTGGCGCCGATCAGGCCGATGCGGTCGCCGCGCCGGATGGTCAGCGACAGGTCGTTGACGATCACGCGCTCGCCGAAGCACTTGTCGACGCCGGTCAGCTCGGCCACCAGCTTGCCCGAGCGCTCGCCCGAGCCGATCGCGAGCTTGACCCCGCCCAGGCGCTCGCGCCGCGCGGCGCGCTCGCGCCGCAGCTGCTCCAGGCGCTGCACGCGGCCCTCGTTGCGGGTGCGGCGCGCCTCCACGCCCTTGCGGATCCAGACCTCCTCCTGCGCCCAGAACTTGTCGAAGCGGCGCGCGGCGAGGTCCTCGGCCGAGTCCTGCGCGGCCTTGATGCGCTCGTAGTCGGAGAAGCTGCCCGCGTAGGAGCGCAGCCAGCCGCGGTCGAGCTCGACGATGCGCGTGGCGACGCGGTCGAGAAAGCGCCGGTCGTGCGTGACCACGATCGAGGCGGGGCCCTTCAGGAGCGTGCCCTCGAGCAGTTCGATGCCGTCGATGTCGAGATGGTTGGTGGGCTCGTCGAGCAGCAGCAGGTCCGGCTCGAGCGCGAAGGCGAGCGCGAGCGCGGCGCGCTTCGCCTCGCCGCCCGAGGCCTGCGCGGGCGCCAGCGTGCCTTGCAGGCCGAAGCGGTGCAGGTACTCGGCCAAGCGTGTCTCGGCGCGCCAGCGCTCGCGCTCGTCGTGGATCTCGGCCAGCCGCCCGCGCGCGATGAGGCTCTCGCGCAGCGTGGCCGCCTCCGGCAGCCGCGGCTCCTGCTCGACGAAGGTCACGCGCAGGCCGTCCTGCCGGCGCAGCTCGCCGTCGTCGAGCGCCACCGTGCCGGCGATCACGCCGAGCAGCGAGGACTTGCCGCTGCCGTTGCGCCCGATCAGCCCGATGCGCTCGCCCTCCTGCACCGCGAGCGATGCGCGGTCCAGCAGCGGCAGCAGTCCGTACGCGAGCTGCGCGTCGGCGAGGGTCAGCAGGGGCATGCGCCGAAGATACCGCATCCGGGGCGCCGAACCGGCGCCGCACGCGCTTGACTCAGGTCAACGCTTCCGGGCGGGCGCCGTGCAATTTCGGCCGGGACAGGCGGAGAATCGAACCATGAAAATACTCGCACTGGCGGGCTTGGTGCTGGCGGGGCTGCTGCTTCCGCCGGCAGGCGATGCGCAGATGGGCATGGGCGGCGGCCCCGGCATGATGGGCGGTTCGGGCGCGCGCCGCGCTTTCGTCATGCGCTACGGTGTCGAACCGAAATACGCGGGGATGACGAACCCGCTGCCGCCTTCGGTCGCGAACGTGCAGGCCGGTCGCAAGCTGTACGAGCAGAACTGCGCGGCCTGCCACGGCCCGACGGGATTCGGCGACGGCCCGGCCGGCAAGAGCCTCAACCCGCCGCCGGCGAACCTGGTCGGGGTGGGCAGGACGCCGATGGTGAGCGACGGCTATCTGTACTGGACGATCGCGGAGGGCGGTACGCAACTGCAGACGGCAATGCCGCCCTTCAAGGGTGCGCTCAGCGAAACGCAGATCTGGGACCTGGTGACGTTCCTGCGCAGCCTGTAGGGCCGCGCGGCGTCAGTGCCGCGCGAAGATCCGGTAGCGGCCTTCGGCGTCGAACAGCAGCGACGCGTAGGCGCTCGCCGGCCCGTCCATGCCGGGCGAGCCCGGGACCATGCCCGGAACCGCGAGCCCCCTCGCGTCCGGGCGCTCGCGCAGCAGCCGCCTGAGGTCTTCAGCCGGTACATGCCCCTCGACGGCGTAGCCCCCCACCTCGGCGGTGTGGCACGACGCGAGCCCGAGGGGCACGCCCAGCTTTTCTCGGTACGGGGCCAGGTCGGATACCGAATTCACCCGGACCTCGAACCCGCTTGTCCTCACGTGCTCGACCCACCCGCCGCAGCAGCCGCACAGCGGGCTCTTGTAGACGGTGACCACCGGCGCCGCGGCGGCGCGCGCCGCCGGCAGCTTGCAGGCGCCCAGCAGCGCCGCACCCGCTGCCACGAACAGACGCCTGCGCTCGGCTCTCATCGGCTTTCTCCTCGATCCGCGACCTGCATCCTTATAACTCCGCGCCGCGTGGCTTGCCGGCTCGCGCGCGTGAGCCGTTGACCTGAGTCAAGCCCGCGCGCGACTGGACGCAGGGAGCCGGGCAGGCGAAACTAATGAGAACGCTTCCTGGAGGAGGAAACGATCATGCCGGTGACCGACATCAACCATTATCTGGTGCGCGCCAACGACCTCGAGGCGACGAAGGACTTCTACGTCGACGTGCTCGGCTTCGAGGTGATGCCGCGGCCGGATTTCCCCTTTCCGGGCTACTGGCTCGGCGTGGGCGGCAAGATCCAGGTGCACATGGCGCCGCACGGCATTCCCAACTCGGAGCTGTACTACCTCGGCTCGCCCGGAAACGCCGCCACCGACCAGAGCGGCGTGATCGACCACGTCGCCTTCGCCGCCACCGAGCCCGCGCCCTTCACACGGCGCCTGCAGCGCATGGGGGTCGAGTTCAGGCCGCGCTACCTGCCCGAATCGCAGCTCTACCAGCTGTTCCTGCGCGACCCGAACGGCCTCACGATCGAGCTCAATTTCTTCGGTGTCACCGACGCGCCGGAGTGGGGCGGCGAGGACTACTCGAAGATGCCGCGCGTGGAAAAGGTGTCGTGAGCGCGCCGCGCGAACGCGCCGCGCTCGCGCGCGGCGCGGACTTCTCGGAGCTGTCCTACGCCGAGGCGATGGAGCGCGCGCGCGCGCTGGTGCCGGTGCTGCGCGAGCGCGCCGCGCACGCCGAGGAGGCGCGCCAGCTGCTGCCCGAGACCGAGGCCGAGCTGCACGCCGCGGGGCTGCTGCGCTTCGCGCAGCCCCGGCGCTGGGGCGGGGCCGAGCTCGATTACGTCGCGCTGTTCGACATTCCGGCCGAGCTCGGGCGCGGCTGCACCTCGACTTCGTGGAACTGCGCCAACCTCGCGATCCACCACTGGATGCTGGCGATGTACCACGAGCGCGCGCAGGCCGAGGTGTGGAGCGAGAACCCGGACGCGCAGATCGCCTCCGGCATCGCCTACCCGCAGGGCAGCGCGCGCGAGGTCGACGGCGGCCTGGTGATCAGCGGCTACTGGAACTTCTCCAGCAGCGTGGACGGCGCGCACTGGAACATGCTCGCGGTCACGGTGAAGGACGGCGAGCGGCCGGTGGACTGGTGCATGTGCCTGGTGCCGCGCGCCGACTACGAGATCGTGGACGACTGGCAGGTGCTCGGCATGCGCGGCACCGGCTCGAAGTCGGTGCGGGTGAAGGAACTGTTCGTGCCCGCGCACCGGGCGCTGCGCATGGTGCTCGCGCGCGGCGGGGACGGGTTCCCGGGCGCGCGGAGCAACCCGAATCCGCTCTACCGCATCCCGCTCTCGGGGCTGGGCTCGCACTGCATCGCCGGCGCGGCGGTGGGCAACGCTCAGGCGGCGATCGAGCTCAGCGCCGAGGTGGTGCGCGCGCGCAGCACCAGCTACATGGGGCTCAGGATGCGCGACATCCAGACGGTGCAGATGCGCATGGCGGCGGCCGGCGCGCGCGTGGACGCCGCGCGCCTGGTGGTGCGCGAGGACTGCCTGCGGGCGCAGGACATCGCCGCGGCCGGACGCGCGCCGACGCTCGAGGAGAAGCTGCGCTTCAAGAGGAACGTCGCCTACGCCGTGCAGCTGTGCACCGAGGCGGTCGATTCGCTGCACGCGATGGCGGGCGCCAACGGCATCTACGACCGCTATCCGATGCAGCGCCTGTTCCGCGACGCGCACGCGCTGCTCGGGCACATCGGCTTCAGCTGGGACGCGCAGGCCTGGCCGTGGGGGCAGGTCGCCCTCGGCGGGGACTACGCCGCGGCGCCGACGTTGTAGGCGGGCCGCCTTTCAGCTCGCGCGGAAGTCGGCGCGCTCGAGCAGCCAGGACGCGGCGAAGCCGAACAGCAGCCCCCAGAAGGGCGCGCCGACGCTGAAGATCGGCACGTCGGCTACGGTGACCAGGAAGGTGACCAGCGCGCCGAGCGAGAAGCGCTCCCTGAAGGAGGCCACGAACGCGGTCTGCAGCACGCGCAGCATCGCGAGCCCCGCGATTGCGGCGATGAACGCGCGCGGCGCGGCAAGCAGCAGGTGGGTGAACACCGGCGCAAGCAGCCCGAAGCCGGCCGCGAGCACGCCGACGAGGATGCCGGCAGCGTAATGCCGGCGCGCCTCGCCCGAGCCGCTGATGATCGCGTTCACCGGCCCGGTGAGGCAGGTCGAGACGCTGCCGACCGAGGCCGTCAGCAGAGATCCCACGCCGCAGCCCACGGTGATGGCGTTGATCGGCGGCGGGTGCCCGACGGCCCGCAGCACGGCGATTCCCTGGCCATTCTGAACCGCGAGCACGGTCACCGCGAGCGGTACCACCAGCTCGAGCATTGCGCGCCAGGAGAAGGCCGGCACGTACAGGTTCGGGTCCGCGAAGGCGAACACGCCGCTGCCGGGATGGAAGCGGCCGAGCGCACCAAGCAGCGCGGCGCCGACTAGGATCGCGCCGATGAGCGGCGGCAGACGCCGCGCCAGCCGCGGCAGCGCGGCGAGCGCGAAAAAGACGAGCGTCATCGGCGCGGCGATCCAGAAGTCGTCGCGGATCGCGTACACCAGGTTCAGGCCGAAGCGCAGGAACACGCCCGCCACCATCGCCATGACGATCGGCATCGGCAGCGCCTGCATCGCGCGCTTCACCAAGCCCGAGAGCCCGAGGGCGAGCATCAGCACGCCGGTGGCGTAATAGGCGCCGATCACCTGCGGGAAGCTCAGGTGCCCGAGCGCCGGGCCGACCAGCACTGCGCCGGGGATGGTCCACAGGAACACGAGCGGCTGGCGGTACAGCCAGCAGAAGAAGATGCTCAGCAGTCCGTTCAGGAAGAACGCCCCGAACAGCCACGAGGCGAGGTCCGACTCCGACAGGTGCCCCTGCCGGCCGACCGCGAGGATGATCGCCACCGGTCCCGAGGCGGCAAAGATGAACGCAATGAGCCCGTTGACGGCGTAGACGCCGCGCAGGTCGGCGATGATCTCGCGCAGCGACGGCGGGCGCGCGTGCGGGGCTTCGAGCGGCAAGGCGCGGCTTACTGCCATCGGGTGCGGCGCCGCCGGGCTAGGCGTCGTGCACCGGCGCGGTCACGACGATGAACACCAGGGCCGTGAGCCCCGTGTTGCGGATCGAATGCTCGATGCCGGGAGGAATGAAGATCACGTCGTGGCGCCGCACCACGCGGCGCTCCTCGCCCACCTGCATCAGGCCTTCGCCCTCGAGCACGTGGTAGATCTGCTCCTGCACCTTGTGCGCGTGCGCCTCGACGTAGCCGCGCGGCTGGTAGCACGAAATGCGGTAGTCGACGTGCTGCGAGCCGGTGGTCTCGGGGTGCGCGAGGAACTTGGAGAAGGCGCCGCCGAAGTGTCCGGGCAGGTCCTCCCAGTCGACCTCGGCGATGTTGCGGATCGAGGGTTTTCGCTCGGCGAGCGGCTTGCGCGGCGCGTCCTTGGCCATGGTCTGTCCTCCCTGGGCGCGCAGCTTAGCCGATGACGTGCTTCTTGCCGAATACCGGCTCGTTCGGCGGGATCGGCGGCAGCGCCCAGGCGCCGGTGGCCGGTGGCCGGATGTTCGCGTCGACGTGCACGTCGATCAGGCAGGGCTTGCCGAGCTTCACCGCGTGCTCGAGCGCGCCCTTGAAGTCCTGCGAGTCGGTGACCGTCATGCCCTCGACTCCGGCGGCGCGCGCCCAGGCGGCGAAGTCCGGGTTGTAGGGCTTGCGCTCCGGGCCCTCGTAGAACGCGGTGCCGATCTCGCGGCCCTTGAAGTAGCCGTACTGCAGGTCGCGGATCGCGGCCCACGAGAAGTTGTTCCATACCACCCACACCGCGGGGATGTCGTACTCGACCGCGGTGCACAGCACGTGCGGCACCATGGTGAAGCCGCCGTCGCCGCAGATCGCGACGCACGGGCGCTCGGGCGCCGCGAGCTTGGCCCCGAGGATCGCGCTCGGGCCGAAGCCCATGCCCGAGTAGCCCCAGGTGTTCAACATGGTCTGCGGCCGGCGCGCGTTCCAGAACTGCATATACCAGTTGTGGTGCACGCCGGAGTCGAGCGAGATGATGGCGTCGTCGGGCAGCACCGCGCGGCAGTCGGCCACCACGCGCTCGGGGCGCAGGGGCGAGGCGTGGATCTCGAAGTTGGGCGCGACGTAGGCATCCCATTCCTTCTTCCACCCGGCGATGCGGGCGTGCCACTCGGCGAGGCGCGGAGCGCCGTGGAGCCGGCGCGCGTCGAGCGCGCCGAGCAGCTGCTCGAGGAACGCCTTGGCGTCGGCGAGGATCGCGAGGTCGGGCGGGTAGTTGCGGCCGAGCTCGGCGTGGTCGACGTCGACGTGGATCAGTTTGCTGTGCGGGAAATTCCACGAGTACCCGGGCATCCACGACGACGAGGAGCGGTCGTCGAACCTCGCGCCGATGGCGAGCACCAGGTCGGCGTAGCGCCCGGCCTGGTTGGCGGGGTAGGCGCCGTTCCTGCCGATGAAGCCGAGCGAAAGGGGGTCGTCCATGTCGAGGCAGCCCATGCCGTTCGGCGAGCTGATCACCGGCATGCCGAGCCGCTTGGCGAAGGCGGTCAGCTCGGCGGAGGCTTCCGACAGCGTCACGCCGTGGCCGATGAACATTACCGGGCGCTGCGCGGCGAGGATCATGTCGAGCGAGCGCTTCACGTCCTCGTTCGAGGCGCCGCTCCTGCGCTGCAGGTAGCCGTTCCAGGGCGCTTCCAGGCGCGCTTCGGTCTCCTCCTGGAACAGGTTGAACGGGATGTCGACGTTGACCGGCCCCGGGCGCCCCGAGGTCATGGTGGTCACCGCCTGGCGCAGGGCGAGCGGCAGCATCTCGGCGCGCGTGGGCTGGAAGCTGCGCTTCACCACCGGGCGCACCACGTTCGGGTAGTCGGCCTGGTTGTGGCGGTTGAGCTCCTGGAACGGCCCGCGGTTGAACTGTGCGGTCGGCACGTTGGCGGTGATCGCGAGCAGCGCGGAGGAGTCGGTCTGCGCGACCGCGAGCGCCATGATGAGGTTGGCCGATCCCGGGCCGGTCGAGGTGAGCGTCGCCACCGGCCGATGCTTGACGCGAAAGTAGCCGTCGGCCATGTGGCCGGCGACCTGCTCGTGGCGCGGCGCGACGAGCTTGACCTTGTCGGCGACGTCGTAGAGCGCATCGAGCAGCCCGACGTTGCCGTGCCCGCAGATGCCGAACACGTAGGGGATGTCCTCCTTCACCAGGAACTCGGCGATGAGCTCCGCGCCTTTTCTCTTTGACATGCTCGCTCCGAATCTCAGGAAATTGCGAGGTGCGATGCCGCGCTGGTACCCGCGATCTTGCCGAACACCGCGCCGTTGGTGAGGCCGGTGCCGCCCGGGTAATTGAAGTAGAAGATGCCCCCCACCAGCTCGCCGGCGGCGTACAGGCCGGGGATCGCCTCGCCGTCGGTGGAGATGACCTGCGCATCGGTGTTGATGCGCAACCCGCCGAAGGTGAAGGTGATGCCGCAGGTCACCGCGTAGGCCTCGAAGGGCGGCGTGTCCAGCGTGTTCGCCCAGTTCGACTTCGGGATCGCCAGCCCTTGCGTGCAGCGCCCGTCCTTCACGTTCGGGTTGAACGGGATGTTCTGGCGCACTGCCGCGTTGTAGGCCTGCAATTCCGCGAGCGCGGCGTGGCCGTCGGTGTCCTCGAGTCTGGCGCACAGCTCTTCCAGGGTGTTCGCCGTGTGCTTGGTCACCTGCCGGATCTTGTATTCGTCCCTCAGCTGCGCCTTCACCTTAGCGTCGAAGATCTGCCAGGCGAACTGCCCGGGCTGTCCGAGGATCACGCGCCCGTACTTGGCGTAGGTGTAGTTGCGGAAATCCGCGCCCTCGTCCACGAAGCGCCTGCCCTGGGCATTGATGTAGACGCCCCAGGGGTAGGAGTGCCTCTGGAACTGGTCGCCCACCGCGAGGTCGCCGAACTCGGGCGCGTTGCGTTCCCAGGCCACCGCGTGGCAGCCGGACCAGTTGCCCACCGGCGCCGCGCCGATGTCGAGCGCCATGCGGATCACGTCGCCGGTGTTGAAGCGCGTGCCGCGCACTTTCGCGAGCTCCCAGCCGGGGCCGAGGTAGCGCGCGCGCCATTCGGGATTCGCCTGGAAGCCTCCGGCGGCAAGCACCACGCTCTTCGCGCGCACTTCCACCGTCTTGCCCGTGCGCTTCACGCGCACGCCGTTCACGCCCGCGTCCTCGGCGATCAGGCCGACCGCGCGCGCCGAGTACCAGATCTCGATGCCGTTCTTCCTCGCGGCGCTGGTGAGCGATTCCACCAGCCCGGGGCCGCCGCCGATCGCTTCGACGGTGAGGCCGCCCCAGAACTTGAACTTGCCGCCGATGTTGAACGCTTGTCGGCCCCAGGCGGCGGTGAAGCGCACGCCCTTCGAGCGCATCCACGCCACGGTGTCCAGGCTGCGCTTCACCAGGATCTCGGTGAGGTCCGGGTCGCAGCGGAATTCGGTGACGCGCGCCATGTCGTCGAGGAACTGCTCTGCGCTGTAGGTGCCGAAGTCCGTGCGCGCGATCTCCTCCGGCGACAGGTCCGGCATGGCGCGCTTCAGGTCCTCCACGCCGTTGTAGGCCACGCGCATTAGCCCCGCGGTGAAGCGCGAGTTGCCGCCCGATTCGTCCTCGGTCGCGCGCTCGAGCACCAGAACCTTGCCCGCCTGCTCGCGCGCGGCGAGCGCTGCGCACAACGCGGCGTTGCCGCCGCCCACGACTACGACGTCCCAGATGTTTGTGGTCATCCTTCTACGCTCTTCACAGATGTTTCATATTACCAAATCAACATTCACCATGTCGTCTTCCTGTCGAACCTGAGGTATCATCGACCGCCCGAGGAGGTTTCAATGACCCAAGCCGCACCCAGGACCGAGGCCGCCGCCGGGCGCGGCGTCGCGCGCCTGAAAATGCTGATCGGCGGCGAGTGGCGCTACGGCGCGGCCGAGTTCGAGGCCGTAGACCCGTACCGCGGCGAGGCCGCGGCCCGCGTGCCCGAATCCTCGCTCGATGAGCTCGACGACGCGCTGAATGCGGCGCTGGCGGCGAAGTCGAAGGTCGCTGCCATGCCCGGCTACGAGCGCGCGATGCGCGTGGTCTGCGAAGAGGTGCTCGGCCCGATCATGACCGAAGAGCGGCTGGTATTGTTCAATCTATGAGCGACGTCGAGGCGAAAGCCCCCGAGAGCGCCACGGAGCCGGCCAGGGAACGCACCGGCATCCAGTCGATCGAGCGCGCCTTCGCGATCCTCGAGGAAGTGGCACGCCACCGCGCGGGGATCGGCCTGGCCGAGCTCGCCAAGCGCGTCGGGCTGCACAGTAGCACCGCCTTTCACCTGATCCGGACGATGGCGCAGCTCGGCTACGTGAGCCAACCCAGGGACTCGAAGAGGTACCGCATCGGGCGGCGCCTGTTCACGCTGGCGGCCGGGGCGCTGGACGAGGTCGAGCTGGTCAGCATCGCCACCCCGATCCTCGAGAGCCTGACCACCGAGACCTGCGAGTCGAGCCATTTCGCGATCCGCTCCGGCGAGGACATCGTCGTCGTGGCGAAGACCGCAGGCAGCGGCATGTTCCAGCTCGTCGACCGCTCGGGCGCGGTGCGCCCGGGACACGCCACCGCGCTCGGCAAGGTGCTGCTCGCGGCGCTCACCGCACCGGAGCTCGAGCGCTGGCTGCAGACCCGCGAGCTGCGCAGATTGACCGCCAAGACGATCGTCGAGCGCGAGCCGCTGCTGCGCGAGCTGGACGAGGTGCGGCGCAACGGTATCGCCTTCGACGATGGCGAGTTCGACCCCGAGGTGCGCTGCGTGGCCGTCCCGGTGGGCGATTTCGCCGGCCGCGTCACCGGCGCGATCGGCATCTCCGGGCCGATCTGGCGCTTGTCGCTGCAGGCCCTGCAGGAGAAGTCGGCCCGCGTGCGCGAAGCCGCCGAGCGGCTCTCCGCCGAGCTCGGTTCGCGCGCGGCGGGCGCGCGCTGATTCTTCACATCGCTCGAGGAGAGCACATGTTGCTTCAAGGCAGGAGCGTGGTCGTGGTGGGAGGCTCGTCGGGGATCGGACTCGCGACCGCGGCGCTGGCGAAGTCCGAGGGCGCGCTGGTGACGATCGCTTCGAGGTCCGCCGAGCGCCTGCGCGCCGCGGCCGACGCCATCGGCGCGCGCGGCATCGCCGCCGACGTCACCAGCGACGCGAGCGTCGAGGCGCTGTTCAAGGCCTGCGGCAGAATCGATCACGTCGTGGTGACGGCGGCGCAGCTTCGCTCCGGACCGTTCAAGACGCTCTCAATCGAGGACGCGAAGGCGACCATGGAGAGCAAATTCTGGGGCACCTGGCGGGTTGCGCGCGCGGCCGACATTGCGCCGGGCGGATCGCTCAGCATCGTTTCGGGGTTCCTCAGCATCCGGCCGCGCCCGGGCGCGGCGATCATCGGCGCGGCCAACGGCGCGCTCGAGTCGCTGGCGAGGAGCCTCGCGCTCGAGCTCGCGCCGGTGCGCGTGAACGCGGTCTCGCCGGGGATTATCGACACGCCGATCCGCGCCGCGATGCCCGAGGAAGCCAGGCGCAAAATGCTCGAGCAGACCGCCGCGGCGTTGCCGGTGCGCCGCGTCGGCACCGGCGAGGACATCGCGCGCCAGATCCTCGCGTTCATGACGATCGGCTTCGCCACCGGCTCGATCGTCTATCTCGAGGGCGGCGGCTCGATTTCCTGAAGCAAACACTCACTTCGAGGGATGAACCATGAAACTCTGGTATTCGCCCGCCTCCCCCTTCGCACGCAAGGTGCGCGCGGCGGCGCTCGAGCTCGGGCTCGCCGGGCGCATCGAGCTTGCCGAGACCACGGTGGTGCCGAGCAAGCCGAACGAGACGCTCGCGCGCGAGAACCCGCTGATCAAGATTCCCGCGCTCAGGGTCGACGACGGCGCGGTGCTGTACGACTCGCGGGTGATCTGCGAGTACCTGGACGCCCTCGCCGGCGGGGGCAGGCTGTTCCCCGCGCCGGGCGCGGCGCGCTGGCCGGCGCTCCGGCGCCAGGCGCTCGGCGACGGAATCATGGACGCCGGGATCCTGCGCCGCTACGAGCTGGCGCAGCGGCCCGAGGCGCTGCGCTGGCCGGACTGGCTCGCGGGGCAGCTGGCGAAAGTGAACCACGGCCTGGACGCCGCAGAGCGCGAGGCGGGCGGCTGGGGCGAGGCGTTCGACATCGGCCACATTACGCTCGCCTGCGCGCTCGGCTGGATTGACTTCCGTTTCCCGGATTCCGGCTGGCGCGCGACGCGCGCGCAGCTCGAGGCCTGGTTCGCCCGCGTCTCGCAGCGGCCGTCGCTCGCGCAGACCGCGCCGCACGCCTGAGCGAGTGCCAGTCCTTCCGCCCTCGCGCCGGTTATTTTATACTGTGAACTGCATTGCGGCATTATGAAAATATGACCCGTGTGAAGAACTAGGGCCAATCCGGCCGCTTCGGCCGAACGACAGGAGGAGGCAGCAATGTTCGACGACAAGAAGAGCACCAATTCCGCAGCGCGCGTCGCGGACCGCAGGAGGGTATTGAAGGCAGGGGCGACGGTCGCGGGCGCGCTGGCGCTCGGGTTTCCGGCGATCGTGCGCAGCCAGTCCGAGAAGATCAAGATCGGGCACCTCACGCCGCTCACGGGCTTTCTGGGCGCGCTCGGCCAGTACGCGGTGCTGGGCGTCAGGCTGGCCGAGGAGGAAATCAATCAGGCCGGCGGCATCATGGGCCGGCAGATCGACCTCATCTCCGAGGATTCGGTCAACCCGACCACCGCCGCGACCAAGGCGCAGCGCATGTACGAGCAAGACCGCGTCGCGCTGCTGTTCGGCGAGATCAACTCGGCCTCCGCGAAGACCATCATGCAGGTGGCGGCGCGCAACCGGCGCCTGTTCGTGGACACTGGTGCGCGCTCGGACGTGCTGCGCGGCAAGGACTGCAACCGCTACACGTTCCACGTCGACATTCCGGTCACCGTGATGGTGAACGCCGAGGGCCAGGGGCTGCTGCGCGACGGGCTGGTCAAGGGCAAGCGCGTGTATTACTTGACCTCGGACTACCTGTTCGGCCACGACCTGGCGAAGGCGGCCAAGAAATTCATGGGCGGCCACGGCGCCGTCAACGTCGGCGACGAGCTGTGCGCCACCGACGTGACCGACTTCAGCCCATACCTGCTCAAGATCCGCCAGGCGAAGCCCGATCTGGTCGCCACAAACCTCGGCGGCAACCAGGTCACCAACTTCGTCAAGCAGTACGCCGAGTTCGGCCTGCCGTACGCGGTCGCGGGCTTCAACCTGAACACGGCCGACGCCTGGGCGGCGGGCCAGGACAACCTGAGCGGCGTCTGGCCGACGGTGTGGTACGACCAGATCGATACCCCGGGAACGAAGGCGTTCACCGCCGCGTTCCGCGCGAAGTACGGCAAGCCGCCCGAGAATCACGCCTGGGTCGAGTACGTCTCGCTGAAGATCCTGGCGCAGGCGGCGAACGAGATCAAGTCGGTCGACAACGAGAAGCTGATCACCTTCTTCGAGAAGGAACCGAAGTTCGACCTCCTCAAGCCGCGCAAGGGCTACTTCCGGTCCTGGGACCACCAGATGATGCAAGAGGCCTATACGTTCACGGTGAAGCCCAAGGGCGCGCCCGAGAAGGACAAGTGGGACATCTTCAATTACAGCGCGCCCATCCCGCGGCCGGACCAGCCCCTGGAGCTGCTCGCGCCGACGAAAGCGCAAAGCGAGTGCAAGATGTAAGCGGGCGCCGGCAGCGGGCGCTGCCGCGGGGCCCGCTGCTGGCGAACGGCTGAGCATGCAGTTCCTGTTCCTGCTGGAACAGGTGGTGAATGGCCTCGTGCTCGGGGGCTATTACCTCCTGATTGCGCTGGGCCTGTCGCTGATCTTCAGCGTGGGCGGGGTGGTGAACCTCGCCCACGGCGCGTTCTACGCGCTCGGCGCCTACGCCTCGCTCGAAATCGCGAAATACCTGGGCTTCGGCCCCGCGGTGGCGCTCTCGCCGGTCGCGGTGGGCATGCTCGGCATCCTGTTCGAGCGCTTCCTGCTGCGGCGCTTCTACAACGCCGATCCGATCCTCGGCCTGCTGGTGACCTTCGGCCTGGCGATGATCGTCGAGCAGGCGATCCGCATCGTGTGGGGCGCCGCGCCGCTGCCGGCGTCGATGCCGGACGCGCTGAAGGGCAGCGTCGCGCTGGGTCCCTTCCTGTTCTCCCGCTACCGGCTGCTGCTGCTCGCGATCGTGGCGATGGTGCTCACCGGCGTCTGGCTGCTGCTCAACAAGACCTCGTTCGGCCGTGTGGTGCGCGCCGGCATCCAGCGCCCCGACATGGTCGCGGCGCTCGGCATCCGGCTGCAGCCTTACATGACCGCGATCGTAGTGCTCGGCGTGAGCATGGCGGCGCTCGCCGGCGCGCTGTTCGCGCCGATTGCGCTGGTGCAGCCGGCGATGGGCGCGGACGTTCTGGTCGTCGCGTTCGTGGTGGTGGTGATCGGCGGGCTGGGCAGCTTCTGGGGCGTGGTGCTCGCGGCGCTGCTGGTCGGCGTGGTGCGCGGCATCACGATCAATTTCGTGCCGGCGGCGGGCGAGGCCTCGATCTACGTGCTGATGTTCCTGGTGCTGATGTTTCGCCCACGGGGGCTGCTCGGCGAGCGCATCGAGAAGTTCGAATGACGCGCGTCTGGTGGAACGCGAGGTACCCGGCGCTGTGGGTAGGCGCGCTCGCGCTTCTCGTGCTGCCGTTCCTGATGCCCCTGCTGGGCCTGACGATCAACACCGCCATCGTCGCGGTGATCCTGGCGATCGCCGCGATTGGCCTGAACCTGTTGGTCGGCTACACGGGCCTCACCTCGTTCGGGCACGCGGCGTGGTTCGGCATCGGCGCCTACGCGGCCGCGATCGCGCAGAAGGACTGGTTCCACGGCCAGATGTTCCTGCCGATCCTGATCGCGCTCGCCTTCGTCGCGGTCCTGTCCGCGGTGGTCGGCGTGCTCATTCTGCGCCGGCGGGGCGTGTATTTCTCGCTGCTCACGCTGGCGCTCAGCGCGCTCGCCTACGCGGTCGCGTTCCGCTGGACCGCCTTGACCGGCGGCGAGGACGGGATGGGCGGCCTGGTGCGCAGCCGCATCGGGCCGATCTCGCTCGACAACGCGTACGCCTACTACATGCTGGTCGGCACGATCGGCCTTGGCGTGCTGTACGGGCTGCTGCGCGTGGTGCGCTCGCCTTTCGGCCACGCGCTGGTCGCGATCCGCGAGAACCAGCAGCGCGCCACCTTCCAGGGCTACGCCGTCGACCGCTACAAGCTGGGGGCGTTCGTGCTCTCGGCGACGGTGACCGGCCTGGCCGGCGCGCTGCTCGGCTTCCAGAACTACCTCGTGTCGGCGGACGGCGTGACGGTCGCGTTCTCGGGCGAGCTGCTGGCGATGGTGGTGATCGGCGGCATGCGCAACATCCTGGGGCCCGCCCTGGGGGCGCTGTTCTTCGTCCTGTTCCGCGAGCTGTTCTCGATGTGGACCGACAACTGGCTGCTGTGGTTCGGGCTGGTGTTCGTGGGCTTCGTGCTGTACTCGCCGACCGGGCTCGTGGGGGTCTGGACCAGGCTGCGGCGGCGCTGGCGGCCGGTGATTGAGGAGGCGGCAGCGATGAGCCGGCGCACGATCCACGATGGCGCGCCCGTTCCGGGATTCCTGCGCCCGAGCGCGTGGCACGGCGCGGCGCTCCAGGTCGAAGGAGTGCACAAGCGCTTCGGCGGCATCCAGGCCGTCGCCGACGCGTGCCTCGAGGTCGATGCCGGGCAGATTCACGCGCTGATCGGTCCGAACGGCGCGGGTAAGACCACGCTGTTCAACCTGATCTCCGGGCTGTTCGCGCCGGATGTCGGCACGGTGTGGTTGAACGGCAGCGAGGTCCACGGTCTGTCGCCGGAGCGCATCTGCCAGCGGGGCCTGGCGCGCTCGTTCCAGATCACCAACCTGTTCAAGGGCCTGTCGATCTACGAGAACCTGCGCCTGTCGCTGCAGGCGCGGCATGCGTCGCGCTTCAACTTCTGGCGCGACGTCGACAGCTACCCGGAGATTCATGCCGAAGCTTCCGAGCTGATCCGCTTTCTCGGCCTGGAAGGCATCGAGCAGATCGAGGGCGGCGCGCTGTCCTACGGCGGGCAGCGGCTCGTGGACATGGGCATCGCGCTCGGCTCGAAGCCCCAGGCACTGCTGCTCGACGAGCCGCTCGCCGGGCTGGCCGCGGCCGAGCGCGAACGGGTGTCGAACCTGGTCAAGACCGTGGCGAGCAGCATCCCGGTGCTGATCGTCGAGCACGACATCGACCGCGTGCTCGGCTTCTCGCACCAGGTCACCGTGATGCACCAGGGCGCGGTCCTGATGACGGGCACGCCGGAGGAGGTGCGCGCCGACCGCCGCGTGCAGGAGATCTACACCGGGACGGGAACGCCGCCGGTCACCGGGCGCGCGGCAGCTGGGGCGCGCGATGCCGCGCCGCTGCTGCAATGCTCCGGGATCAATGCGTTCTACGGCAAGAGCCACGTCCTGATGGACGCCGCGCTCGACGTGCGAGAGGGCGAGATCGTGGCCTTGCTCGGCCGTAACGGCGCCGGCAAGTCCACCCTGCTCAAGACGCTCGCCGGGCTGCTGCGGCCGGCCTCCGGCAGGATCGAGTTCGATGGACGCGACATCGCCGACCTGCCCGCGCCAGACATCGCGCGCGCGGGCATCGGCTACGTGCCGCAGGGGCGCGGCCTGTTCGCCGGCATGACCGTGGCTGAGAACCTGGCGCTCGGGCGCCTCGCCCGCGCCACCGACGGCAGGCGGGGCGTGGTGTGGAGCGAGCAGCAGATCTTCGAGCACTTCCCACGCCTGAAAGAGCGCATGCACGTCGCGGCCGACTACCTCTCGGGCGGCGAGCAGCAGATGGCGGCGGTGGCGCGGGCGCTGTCGGGCAACGTCAGGCTGCTACTGCTGGACGAGCCCTTCGAAGGCCTGGCGCCGGCGGTCGTCCAGGAGCTGTTCGGCGTGTTCGACCGGCTGCGCCGGCACGTTTCCATCGTGATCGTCGAGCACAACCTGGACCTCGTGCTGGCGCTCGCCGATCGCGTGTTCGCGCTCGAGCGGGGCGCGGTGTTCCACGAAGGTCCCGCCGAGCGGCTGCTGACCGACCTGGAATATCGCAAGCGGATTCTCTGGCTATGACGCGGCCCGCGGGGTGCGCGCCAGCGCGCGCCCCGCGACGTAACCGAATACCAACGCGGGCCCGAGCGTGATGCCCGGGCCCGGATAGGCGCCGTCCATGATGGAATTCATGTCGTTGCCACAGGCGTAGAGGTTCGGCACCGGGCGTCCTTCTCCGTCGAGCACGCGCGCCTCGGCGTCGGTCACCAGTCCCGCCACCGTGCCGAGATCGCTCGGGTACAGGCGCACGGCGAAGTACGGTGGCGCCTCGATCGGGCGCATGCAGGGGTTGGGCCGGTTGCGCGCATCGCCGAGGTAGCGCTGGTAGGGATTGCTGCCGATCCCGAACTGCGCGTCGACGCCGCGGCGCGCGTCCTCGTTGTAGGTCGCGACCGTGCGCTCGAGCCCAGCGGGATCGATCTCGAGGCGCGCCGCCAGCCCGGCGATCGACCGGGCGCGCACCAAATACCCGCTCTCGAGGTACGGCGCGCGCGAGAACGTGAACGGTCGCACCGCGCCGAGGCCGTATTGCCACAGGCTCCTGCGGTCGCACATCAGGAACGCGGGGATGGCCGCGCCCGTCCGGTTGGCGCGCAGCATCGCGAGCACGAACTCATGGTAGGAGACGGCCTCGCTGGTGAAGCGCACGCCCTCGCGCGTCACCGCGATGATGCCGGGCTTGCCACGGTCGGCGACCGTGTGCGGGAACACGCATTCGCTGCCGTCGGCGCGGCGGAAATGCGACATCGGCGCCCAGAACGCGTTCTGGGTATTGTGCCCGCCGACTTGGCCGCCCGCGGCGAGGCCCATGCGGATGCCGTCGCCGGTGCTCTCGGGACAGACGGGCGAGTGCGGCGAGACCTCCGACGGCAGGAGCAGCGCGCGCAGCTCGGGGTCGTGCGAGAAGCCGCCGGTGGCGAGCACCACGCCGGCGCGCGCGCCGATCGTCGTGCGCTGCGCGCCGAACTCGATCTCCACGCCCGCGGCGCGGCCCGCTCGCATCACGACGCGCACGACCGGCGCGCCGAGGCGCAGCGACACCCCGAGATCGAGCGCCGACTTGAGCAGTCGCCCGACGAGCGCGTTGCCGAGCACCAGGTGCGTGCCGCGCGGCGCGGACATGCGCTGCCAGGCGTATTCCCCGACCAGGCGCAGCGCGCGCAGTGCCGAGCGTGGCGAGCGCAATGCGTTGCGCAAGTGCGGCAGGTCGGGGCGCGCGACCATCATGCCGTCGAACAGCATGAACTCGCGCAGCGGCCAGCGCAGCAGCGCGAAGTCGCGCCCGAGCGTGCGTGCGTCGAAGTCGAGCGGCTCGAGCACGCGCCCGCCGAGCGTGGCGCCCGGCAGGCCGGGGTAGTAGTCCGGGTAGTTCACGACCGGGCGCAGGCGCAGCACGGTGCGCGCTTCCAGATATTCGAGCGCTTCCGTCCCGCGCGCGAGGAAGGCCTCGCGCGCGGCCGGGTCGCGCATCGGCGGCGCGCATTGATCGAGGTAGCGGCGCGCGCCGTCGACGCTGTCAGGGATGCCGGAGGCGGCCATCTTCGCATTGGCGGGAATCCACACCATGCCGCCGGAGCAGGCGGCGGTGCCGCCGACCAGCGCCGACTTCTCGACGAGCAGCGTCTTTAGCCCTTCTGCGGCGGCCACGCAGGCCGCGGCGAGCCCGCCCGCGCCCGCCCCGACTACGATGGCGTCGTAGGATTCTTCGGCTTGCATTCCTGCCGGCTCATCAGCGTCCTGACGCCGGAGGCGTTCTCGCCGATCCGCTGACTCAGCCCAGTCCGAGCAGCTCCACCTCGAACACCAGCGTCGCGTTGGGCGGAATCACGCCGCCTGCGCCGCGCGCGCCGTAGCCGAGCGCGGGCGGGATAGTGAGCTTGCGTTTGCCGCCGATCTTCATGCCGGCGACGCCCTCGTCCCAGCCCTTGATGACGTGGCCGTGCCCGAGCGGGAACGCGAACGGGTCGTTGCGATCCTTGCTGGAGTCGAACTTGCGGCCGTCGGTAAGCCAGCCCGTGTAGTGCACCGTGACCTGCTGCCCGGCCGCGGCTTCGGCGCCGCTGCCGACGACGAGCTCCTCGATGATCAGGCCGCTGGCGGTGGTGGTCGAAGACATGGAGACCTCGCGCAAAGGAAAAGCGCGATTGTAGCCGCCGGC
>Ga0307373_10001593_pt1 | contig 42495 bp, 35 predicted proteins | sample OX2MG_FD_202534 | JGI IMG/M metagenome (GOLD analysis project Ga0307373, IMG submission 202534) | Soil microbial communities from Risofladan, Vaasa, Finland - OX-2 | ecosystem: Environmental > Terrestrial > Soil > Coastal area > Acid sulfate soil | place: Finland: Risofladan, Vaasa | collected...
CGGCGGGAGTTCTCGCGCATTACGCCTCCTCGCCGGCGACCAGGACCTGTTACCCGGGCTCTAGCCTAGCCGGGACCGCAGCCTGGCGGTCTGACCTGTTGCTCTTCGCAGCTGACCGGGACACGACTTCGCAGCTTGACGGTCACATCAGGGCTCAGATCGCGCGCCGCGGTCCCCGGCGCGTGGCATGCTGGGTGCCGCATCGACGAACGCCGGGCTGGCTGGTCCCTGCCTGGCGAGCGAGCGGACAGGAGGAGCAGGGTCAGGTGACGGCCGAACCGACTCGGCGGCTCGTGCTCGCGGCCGCGGCCGCGGGTACGCTGACGCTCGCCGGCTGCAAGGGCATCAGCGTGCTCGGCCCGCTTCCCAAGCCCGGAGCCGACGTCGTGACTCTCCGCCGCGCCATCACCGCCGAGGAGCTGATGGTCGCCAGGTACCAGTCGGTTCAGGACGCGCTGACGGCCTCGGGCGGGGCGGGCGGCCCGGGGAAGGCCGGGGGCAGCGCCCGGACCCTCATCGCTGACCTGCTTGCCGAGCACCAGGCGCACCTGCTTCAGCTGCGGGCGCGCCTCGTCCTGCCGCCCAGGCTGGCCACGGCCTCGCCGCAGCCGAGCCCGACGCCGCCGCCGGTGCCGCACGGGCAGCAGCGCATCCTGACTGAGCTCGCCACCGCCGAGGCAGCTGCGTCGGACCGGCTGATCGCCCAGCTGGCTCACGTGCCGCCGGAGCTCGCGCAGCTGATGGCGAGCATCGCCGCATCCGAGGCCGTCCACGTCGTGCTGCTGCGCCGCGGAAAGATCGCCCGGTGACCGGGAGCGCGGCCGGCGGCGGCCGGCTAGCCGCGAACAGCGCGCAGGCCAGGCAGGACATCGCCGCGCTGCAGGCGGCCCTGGCTGCCGAGCAAGCGGCCAGCTACGGGTACGGAGTTGTCGGCTCGCATCTGACTGGCGCGAAGTTCACGGCCGCGACCGCGGAATACGTCGCGCACGAGCGGGCCAGGGACACCCTGACCGCGATGATCGCCGCGCGCGGCGGGCGGCCGCGTCCCGCGGCGGCCGCCTATCAGCTGCCGATCACCGTGACCACGAACAAGCAGGCGGTGGCGCTGGCGATCATGCTGGAACGGCAAGTCGCGGCCGCCTACCTGGGTCTCGTCGCCGCGTCCGATCCGGCGCTGCGCACGTTTGCCGCGCAGAACATGCGGGACGCCGCCGTCCGGGAGGCGCGCTGGAGCGACCTCCCGCAGGCATTCCCTGGGCTCCCGGCCTCGTCGCTGAGGCCGGCCCGGCGGGGCTGATCCGGCGGGGCTGATCCGGCGGGGCTAGTCCAGCGCGCTGAGCACGCGCGCGATCAGCGCGGCCGCGGCGGCAAGCTCGTCTCCTGGCGCGATCCGTTCCGCCCACGGCCACCAGAACCACCAGAGGCCGTCCTGGCTCCGGCCGACATAGACATCCTCGGCAAGCCTCGAGACAGCCGGGTTCACTACATGCAGGCTGGGAACTCGCCCGGCCGGAGCCATCAGCCTGGTCATGAGCCCGTGCTTGCTGAGCTCTTTTGCCAGACCCTCCAGCTTGTCGAGAAAGTACGGCAAGTAGGGCTCCGTGTCCGGATCGCCGCCGGCTTGACCAGCTACCAGGGCCACCATGTCACCTAACGTATTCGCTGAACCGCAGAAAGTAATGCACCCTTCACAGAATGCCCTGACGAAGGGCTGACCTGCAAGTTCCGTTGACAAACTCATGGCGTTTGCAGGATCCGATCACCCGCATCGCACCATTTCGCGAGTAAAGTCGTCTGACATTCGGACGAGCGCGGCTTGGCCGTGAGCGGGGAAATCAGCGGCTTGCCGCGCTGGCGGCGAGGGACGGGCTCGCGCGCAGTGACTCGGGCAGCGGTTCGGCATGCAGCACGGTCAGCCGTGACACGGCGCGGGTCAGCGCGACATAGAGGCGCTGCAGTCCCCGTGTCTCGGCGGCCGCGATCCTGGCCGGCTCGATGACGATGACCTGGTCGAATTCCAGGCCCTTGACCAGGCTGACCGGAACGACAACCAGCTGGCTGTCGTCGGCTTCACCATCGAGAATCGCGTGCGGCAGGCCCGCGCCGGCCAGCACGGCCGCGACCTCCGATGTGTCGCCGTCGGCGGTGATCACCGCGATCGACCCCGGGCGGGCCAGCGCGTCCGCGCACGCCGCCGACAGCGCGGCATCCATGGCTGCCCGCTGTACCGCGGTGACGACCAGCGCGCCAGGATCCTGGCGCACCGACGTCGCCGGGGCGAGTTCCGGCGCGATCTGAGCGAGCAGGCGGCTCGCGAAGTCGAGTATCTGGCGGGGCACCCGGTACCCGGTCGTGAGTATCTCCAGCGTCGCCTCTGGCTTACCGAGATGGCCGAGCAGCTGGTCCCAGCTCGGTGCCGCCCATGGCGTGGTTCCCTGCGCGATGTCGCCGAGCACGGTCACCGACCCGGTCGTGCACCGGCGTCCGATCGCCCGGCAGGCCATCGCGGACAGGTCCTGCGCTTCGTCCACGACGATGTGCGCCAGGCTCGGGGTGCGCTCGAGCAGGTCCTTGACCTCGTCAATCAGGACGGCATCCGCCGATGACCAGCGCACCGAGCCGGGACCGCGCGGCGGCCGCGGCCAGGTCAGGGCGGCCTGCTCGGCCGGGCTGAGCAGTCCGTCGGCGGCGCGGCTGAGCAGCCCGGGGTCGGACAGCAGGCTGAACACCACCCGCACGGGATCGGCCTTCGGCCAGATCGCATTGACCGCCGAGCGGACCGGGCTGGCCCGGCGAACGGCCTCATGGGTCCTGTCGTCGCAGGTCTCGCCGGCCGCCTCCAGCTGACTCAGGATCACGTGCGCGATGCGGTGCGAGAGCATCTCCCGGCCCGTGCCGTACCGCACCCCTCGTTCGCGCAGCTCCTCGACCAGCTCCTCGAGCCGTTCGGCCGGCACCCGCCAGCGCCGCGAGCCGCGGGTCAGCAGGATCGGCTCGGCCCGCTCGCCGACCCGCTCCCACAGTGCCCGGCGCAGTACCTCGGCCATCCGGGCATCGCCCTTGAGCCGTGCCGCCTGCCCGGAGTCGACGCCGCGGATCGGCACCGCGGAGATCAGCTCGGTCACCGACGTCTGCTCGGCGTCGAACTCACCGAGCGCGGGCAGGACGTTGCGGATATAGGCGAGGAAAGCCCGGTTCGGCCCGAGCACCAGCATGCCGCCGCGGCTCATCCGCTCCCGGTGCGCGTAGAGCAGGTAAGCGACGCGATGCAGGCCGACAGCGGTCTTCCCGGTCCCCGGCGCGCCCTGGACGCAGACGGACTCGACCGCGCTCGCCCGCACGATGTCATCCTGGTCGGGCTGGATCGTCGCGACGATGTCGCGCATCGAGCCCGACCTGGGCCGTTCGATCTCCTCGATGACGAGCCGGCTGAGCGGCCCTGGCCGGCTGGCCAGGCCGGACCCGGCCGGCTGAGCCTGCTGGGGCCCGGCGGCGGCGAAGATCTCGTCCTCGAAGGCGGTCAGCTGGCCGCCGCTGAAGCCGAACCTGCGCCGCCTGGCCAGGCCCATGGGATCGCCCTGGCTGGCCCGGTAGAACGGCCTGGACACCGGCGCCCGCCAGTCGATCACTACCGGGTGCCCGTCAGGATCGTGCACGTGGCGCCTGCCGACGTGGAACCCGTCGGCCGACAGCTGCCAGGCCTCGGCCGGCTCCTCGCGGCCGCCCGGGCCGGCAGCCGGTGCCGCCGCGCCTGGGGCGTAGTCGAGCCTGCCGAAGAACAGCGGGGCATCCGGCAGGTCGCGCAGTGATTCGGCTCGCCGGTGCAGATCGGCCTTGAGATACTGTTGCGACACCCGGTCGCCTGCCAGGGCCGGCAGTGACAGCACGTCCTCGCGCATCAGCCGCAGGAACTCTCGCGAGCTGGCCAGATGGTCCCGCTCGACTGCCAGCACCTGGTCCGCGCCAGCGTCATCTTCGATGGCCGAGGCCATGGTGCAACTCCTCGATGGCGGTGGGAGAAAGGCACAAGGGCAAGGGAGCCTAGCACTAGCGCTGCCAGGGGTCACGCGATTATTCGCTGGGGCCCGGTCAGAAGCTGGCGGGCCTGGTCAGAAGCTGGCGGACCCGGTCAGAAGCTGGCGGGCCTGGTCAGAACAGGACGGACATGAAGGTGCCGACCTCGGAGAAGCCGACCCGCTGGTAGGCCGCCCTGGCCGGGGCGTTGAAGTCGTTGACGTACAGGCTGACCACGGGCGACAGGGTGCGCCGCGCGAACGCGACGACAGCTGCCATCCCCTGGCTGGCGTGACCGCGGCCGCGTAGCTCGGGTGGCACCCAGACCCCCTGCACCTGGCAGGCATGGGGGGTGACCGCCCCGATCTCGGCCTTGAAAACGATCGTGCCTTCCTCGATCTTCGCCAGCGACCGGCCGGCCGCGACGAGCTCATGGACCCGGCCGCGATACGCGGCTCCGCCGTCGGCTCCGATCGGCGAGACGCCGACCTCCTCGGTGAACATCGCGATGCTCGCGGGGAGCAGGATGCCGGTTTCGGAGGGACTAACCTGCCGCACTGCCGGATCGGGGCGGAGCAGCGGATCACTGGCGATCGCCATCAGCGGCTGGCGATCCCTGATCTCGCGTGGCCGGTCCCAGAACGGGGCGAGCTGGCGCCACAGATCGCCGACGACCAGCGCCGGCCCGGCGATCGAGGAGCAGCGGCGGCCCTGCCGTCTCGCTCGCTCGGCGAAGGCTGTCACGGCCTCGGGCACGGCCTCGACCGGGATCATGTTGGCGCCGACGTAGCAGAGCGAGACCAGGCGGCCTGCCTCCTGGAAGCCCCAGACCTGAGCGCCTAGCCGCATCGGGTCAAGCCCGCTGGCCTGGACTCTCGCGCTGACGAAGACATTCGCGACGGGATCGCGATCGCACAGGGCTCGTACCTCGTCGCGGTCGCGATCAGTCAGCAGCCTGAGCGCGGGTGAATGCCCAGTCCTGGTGCGCAGCACCCCTTTAGCGTAACGGCATGTGACGCCGCAGGCGTCAGCCGCCGGGAAAGGGGTCGGGCAGCGGCGCGCAGGTCGCGTTGACCAGGCCCGGCCTGGATGGCAGTGCGCCGGTCGCCAGGTACCGGTCCAGATACCCGTTGACACATGAATTAGCGGGGTATGCGAGCGACTGCCCGTGGTTCCCGCCGCCGCGCACCACGACCATCCTGGCGGTCGGCAGCAGCCGGTGCGCGTTCTGAGCACCCGCGTACGGGGTGGCCGCGTCCAGGGTGCCCTGGAGCATGAGGATGCCGGGCAGGCCGGGAGCGCCGATGCGCATCGGCTTCGCCGGGCCGTGCACCGGCCAGAACGCGCAGGCGGCGTTGAACCAGGCGTTGTCCCACGCCTCGAACGGCGCCGACCTGTACACCCTCCTGGTGTCGGCGTTCCACTTCGCCCAGCTGCGCGGCCAGGCCACGTCGGCGCACTCGACCGCGTTGTAGACCGCGAACTCGTTCTCGCCCTGCTTGCCGGCCTGGTTGAAGATCGCGACCAGCTGATCCCCCGAGCCGGAGTGCAGGTAGGAGGCGGCCGCGGCGGCCAGGGCAGGCCAGTAGCCGTTGTCGTAGCCGCCCGCCACGAACGTGTCGTCGAACTCGTCCGGGCCGATGGCCGGCCCGGACGGCTGGGTGATCGGATGCGCCGCCAGCCTGGCCCGTGCCGTGTACCAGGACCGGCTGACCTGCGCGGCCGTTGCGCCGAGATGGTAGAAGCGGCTGTATCGCGCCGCCCACCCGAAGAACGCCTGGATCCTGCCCTGGAACGCGTAGTCCTGCGCGATGTTGTCGGCGTACCAGACACCGGTGGGGTCCACGGTGCTGTCGAGCACCATCCGGCGGATCCGCTGCGGGAACAGCGTCGCGTAGACCTGGCCGATGTAGGTGCCGTAAGAGTAGCCGAAATAGCTCAGCTTGCGCTGGGCCATGGCGGCCCGGATCTGGTCCATATCCCTGGCGATGTTCGGCGTGGTCATGTAGGGCAGCAGCCAGCCGTACTTCTTCTGGCAGTCAGCGGCGTAGGACTTCGCCCGGTTGATCAGCACCTGCTCGGCGGCGGTGTTCGCGGGGATGTAGTTGGGGCGCTCGCGGGCGAAGAACGCCGGGTCACAATGCAGGGCGGGGACCGACGCGCCGACTCCCCTGGTGTCGAACCCGATGATGTCGTACCTGGCCGCCACGGCCGGGCTCAGCCCCTGCGCGACAAAGGCTGCCATGCTGATCCCGCTGCCGCCGGGGCCGCCCGGGTTGACCAGCAGGATGCCCTGCCGCTGGCTGGGCGGGGCCGTCGCGGGGACCTCCGAGAGCGCCAGCGTGATCTTCCGGCCGGACGGATGGGTGTAATCGAGCGGTACGCGCAGGCTCGCGCACCGAAGGCCAGGGTTGCCGCTTCCGCACGCACGCCAGCGCGGGCTGGCCTGGCCGGCCACCGCCGGCGTGCTGCCCGGCGAGCCGCCCTGCTGGCCGGCGGAGGGCGCCCCCGGCGAGCCCTGGGTGCAGCCGGCGACTGCGACCGTCGCCATCGCCGCGACGGCGAGCAGGCCTCGTCTCATCTCAGCAGTCCGTTCGGTCTCGTCGGCCGGTCATGCCGCGTCAGGCGCTGACGTCCGCCGCCCGCGTCGCGGCCGCCAGCTTCATGGCCTCCTCGATCAGCCGCTCGACAATCTGCGACTCGGGCACGGTGGCGATCACCTCGCCGCGGACGAAGATCTGGCCCTTGCCGTTACCGGACGCGACGCCCAGATCGGCCTCCCTGGCTTCGCCAGGGCCGTTGACGACGCACCCCATCACCGCGACCCGCAGCGGCACGTCCAGGCCGTCGAGCGCGGCGGTCACCTCGTCGGCCAGCTTGTACACGTCGACCTGAGCGCGGCCGCAGGACGGGCAGGACACGATCTCCAGCCCCCGGTCCCGCAGGCCGAGCGACTCCAGTATCGCGGTCCCGACCTTGACCTCCTCGACGGGTGGCGCGGACAGCGACACCCGGATGGTGTCCCCGATCCCCTCGGCCAGCAGCGCTCCGAACGCGACGGCTGACTTGATCGTGCCCTGGAAGGCCGGCCCGGCCTCGGTCACGCCGAGGTGCAGCGGATAGTCGCAGCGCTGCGCGAGCAGCCGGTACGCCTCGATCATCACGACCGGGTCGTGGTGCTTCACCGAGATCTTGATGTCACGGAAGCCGTGCTCCTCGAAGAGCGAGCACTCCCACAGCGCGGACTCGGTCAGCGCCTCTGGCGTGGCCTTGCCGTACTTGGCCAGCAGTCTCTTGTCCAGCGATCCAGCGTTGACGCCGATCCTGATCGGGATCTGCGCGTCGGCCGCCGCGCGGGCTATTTCTCCGACCTTGTCGTCAAAGGCCTTGATGTTCCCCGGGTTGACGCGGACGGCCGCGCAGCCCGCGTCGATCGCGGCGAAGACGTACTTGGGCTGGAAGTGGATGTCGGCGATCACCGGGATCTGCGACTTGCGGGCGATCGCCGGCAGCGCGTCCGCGTCGTCCTGCGAGGGGACGGCCACCCGGACGATCTGGCAGCCGGCCGCGGTCAGCTCGGCGATCTGCTGCAGCGTGGCGTTGACGTCCGCGGTCAGCGTGGTCGTCATCGACTGCACCGATACCGGCGCGCCGCCGCCGACCGGGACGGCGTGCTTGCCCTTGCCCACCATGATCTGCCTGGACGCCCGCCGCGGTGCCAGCGGTGCGGGCGGTATCTGGGGCAGGCCCAGGTTGACGGTCATCTGATTCCTCGCCTCGTGGTCTCATCGGTTAACCGGACCGCCGGGTTGCCGGGTCCGGCCGGGTTACTGGGTCAGGGACAGCGGGTTGATGATGTCGGCGGCGATCAGCAGCAGGCCGAAGGCGACGATCACGGCGAACACCCCGACGCTCACCGGGATGAGCCGCTTGATGTCCACCGGACCCGGGTCGGGCCTGCGCAGCAGCCTGGCGACCCCGGCCCGGGCCCGCTCGTAGAGCACGACAGCGAGGTGGCCGCCGTCCAGGGGCAGCAGCGGTACCAGGTTGAAGATCCCGACGAAGATATTCACCTCGATGATGATCAGCAGGACCACCGAGAGCTTCTGCTGCCAGCCGATGCTGGCCGCGACGACGTCGCCGGTGATGTTGGCGGCGCCGATCATACTGCTGACCTGCCCGCCAGGCGTGTTCGCCCGGTCCTTGGAGAACAGGTACGGGATCGCCTTCGGGATCCGGCCCAGCGCCGTCACGGACTGGGAGGCGATGCTGCCGAACTGAGACCCGGCGTAGGACACCCCCGAGATCGGGCCGGCCCTGTTGTAGACCACGACAGGCGAGACGCCGAGGAAAGCGCCCTTGTGCCAGCTGATGCTGGCCAGGCTGACCTGCTTGGTGATCTGCCGGCCGCCGCGGCTGATGGTGAACGGCACGGGCGTGCCTGCCGGGTGCGACTTGATGGCATCGCCGATCTGCGTCCAGTTGTGCACCGGCTGCCCTGCCACCGCCACGATCTTGTCGCCCGACCGCAGTCCGGCCAGGACCGCCGGCGACCGCGGGTCGCCGTGCGCGCACAGAGCGTGCGCCCTGGCGGGAACGCAGGGCAGCACGCTGACGGTCGTCCCCGACTGGTCGGCCACGCCGACGCCGACGGCCAGGATCCACAGCAGCACGAACGCGATCAGGAAGTGCATGAAGGAGCCCGCCGCCAGCACGATGGAGCGCTGCCAGCCTGGCTTGGCGCGGAAGGAACGCGGCTCGTCGGCCGGGTCCACGTCGTCGATGGTGGTCATTCCGGTGATCTTGACGAAGCCGCCGACCGGAAGCGCCTTGACGCCGTATTCGGTCTCGCCCCGCCGCGTCGACCAGATGGTCGAGCCGAAGCCCACGAAGAACTGCGTGGCCTTCATGCCGAAGGCCTTGGCCGTCACGAAGTGCCCGGCCTCGTGCAGCATCACGGAGACCAGCAAGGCGACAACGAAGATGAGCACGCCGATCAGGAAGCTCACCGTGCTGACTCTCCCTCCTGGCTAAGTCCGCGTCCCACGCCGGGCCGTGCCCGACGCCAGATCACCAGGCACCCGCCTGCGTCAGCTCCCGTGCCCGCAGGCGCGCCCAGCTATCAGCCCCGAGCACGTCGTCCAGCCCGGCGACCCGGGGACCCGAACCGCCGTGATCAGAGACTACCCGCGCGATGGTGTCGACGATCCCGGCAAAGGGGATACGGCCTGCCGTGAACGCGGCGACGCATTCCTCGTTCGCCGCGTTGTAGACCGCGGGCACGGTGCCCGCCTCCTTGCCCGCTTCCCTGGCCAGTGCCACGGCCGGGAAGGCGTCGCCATCGAGCGGCTCGAAAGTCCACGAGTGGGCCGCGGACCAGTCGACCGGGCTGGCGGCCCCGGCTACCCGCTCGGGCCAGGCCAGCGCGAGCGCGATCGGGATCCGCATGTCGGGCGGGCTGGCCTGGGCGATCGTGGAGCCGTCGGTGAATTCCACCATCGAGTGAACGACCGACTGGCGGTGAACGACCACTTCGATGTCATCAAGATCAATTCCGAACAGCAGGTGCGCCTCGATCACTTCCAGCCCCTTATTCACGAGCGTGGCGGAATTGATCGTGATCACCGGGCCCATGTTCCAGGTCGGGTGCGCGAGGGCCTGGGCCGGCGTGGCGGTCGCCATCTGCTCGCGGGTCCAGTGCAGGAACGGACCGCCGCTGGCGGTCACGACGAGCTTGCGCACCTCGTCGGCCCGCCCGCTGCGCAGGCACTGGGCGATCGCGGAGTGCTCGGAGTCGACGGGGACGATCTGACCTGGCGCCGCCCGGTCGGTGACCAGATGGCCGCCCATGATCAGCGACTCCTTGTTGGCCAGCGCCAGCACGCGCCCGGCATCGACTGCCGCGAGAGTCGCGGCCAGCCCGACCGCGCCGGTCACGGCGTTCAGCACCACGTCGGCTGGCCAGGCGGCTACCTCGGCGACCGCGGCCGGGCCGGCCAGCACCTTCGGGAGCGGTCTGCTGGATTCGCGAGCCAGTGCCTGCAGCGCGTCGTGAACCGCCGGGGCGGCGCTCTCGCTCGCGACCGCGACCACGTCGACGCCGAACTCAACCGCCTGGCTCGCCAGCAGTGCCGGGTTGCCGCCGCCCGCGGCGAGGGCGGTCAGCCGGAACCTGCCGGGATTGCGCCGCACGATATCGGCGGCCTGCGTGCCGATCGATCCGGTGGACCCGAGCAGGACGATGTCACGCTGGCGGCCGAGTGACGCGGGATCCATGCTGCCATTCTCACCGCCAGCGCGCCGATCCACGAACCCAGGCTCGCCGCCACGTGACTCCGACGTCACCTCCCGCCGACCATGATCGTGGCGGATTGTCCGCGTGATATAGCACGGCAACTCGCCGCGATCATGAAAGGCCGCAGTCGGCCCTGGTAGCTGAGCACTGGTCGGGCTGCGCTTAGCTAGAGTCGTGATTCGTGACCGCCGCCCTCTGCCAGGACCGCCAGCATGACGACTACTGTGCCCTCTGAGGGCTGGCTCGACCTCGCGCCCGGGCTCGCTCCGCTGTCCGGCGTAACCGCGTCGCCCGCGTTCGCGAGCTGGCGGCAGCACCCGGCTGGCCAGCAACCCGACTGGCCGGATCCTGAGCACCTGGCCGCTGTGACGGGCCAGCTCGAGCAGCTGCCGCCGCTGGTCTTCGCTGGCGAGTGCGACCTGCTGACCGATCGCCTCGCGGCCGTGGCCCGCGGCGAGGCGTTCCTGCTGCAGGGCGGTGACTGCGCGGAGACGTTCGCCGGGTCGACCGCCCCGGCGGTCCGCGCCAAGCTTCAGACGCTGCTCCAGATGGCGGTGGTACTCACCTACGGAGCGAGCGTGCCGGTCATCAAGGTCGGCAGGATGGCCGGCCAGTTCGCCAAGCCCCGCTCGAAGGCCACCGAGGTCAGGGACGGGGTCGAGCTTCCTGCCTACCGCGGCGACGCGGTCAACGGCTTCGACTTCTCCGCCGAGTCCAGGACGCCCGATCCGGGCCGGCTGCTGCGCGCCTACCACAGCTCCGCCGTGACGCTGAACCTGTGCCGTGCGTTCACCACGGGCGGCTACGCGGACCTGCACCAGGCGCACGCCTGGAACCAGGACTTCGTCGCCGACAGCCCGGCCGGGCAGCGTTACGAGCGGCTGGCCGGCGAGATCGACCGGGCGCTCAGCTTCATGCGGGCCTGCGGCGCCGAGCCGGCCGAACTGCGGACCGTCGAGCTGTACTCCAGCCACGAAGCCCTGCTGCTGGACTACGAGCAGGCGCTGACCAGGGTGGACTCACGGACCGGCCGGGCGTATGACACCTCGGCGCACTTCCTGTGGGTCGGCGAGCGGACCAGGGCGCTGGACGGCGCGCACATCGAGTTCGCGCGCTCCCTCAGCAACCCGATCGGCCTCAAGGTCGGCCCGGGCGCCACGCCCGCCGATCTGCTCGCGCTGATCGCAGCCCTGAACCCCGGCGGTCAGCCCGGCCGCCTGACCCTGATCACCAGGATGGGCGCCGGCCGGATCCGCGACGTGCTGCCCGGCCTGGTCCGCGCGGTGGCCGACGCGGGCCCGCCGGTGGCCTGGGTCTGCGATCCGATGCACGGCAACACCTTCGAGGCGCCGAGCGGCCACAAGACCAGGAACTTCGACGACGTGCTCACCGAGCTGCGCGGCTTCTTCGACGTGCACCGCGCCGAGGGCACGCATCCCGGCGGCATCCATATCGAGTTCACCGGCGACAACGTCACCGAGTGCGTTGGCGGCAGCCACGAGATCGTCGCCGACGACCTGTACCAGCGGTACGAGACCGCGTGCGATCCCCGGCTCAACCGGAGTCAGGCACTCGATCTCGCCTTCACGGTCGCCGAGAGCTACCGCCGCCCGTCACCCATCGGGCCCGGGCTGGCGGGGGGCTTACGCGGCTAGCCGGGGCTGGCTCAGCTGGCCGGCGGCTCCCAGTCGGGGCGCAGCGGCATGCCAGACTCGCCGTGCGGGCCTAGCTTGACGCCGAGCACCTGATGCAGCTGGATCTGGTTCCGCTCGAAGCCGAGCCGCGATCCTGCCATGTACAGCCGCCAGACCCTGGCCGTTGCCTCCCCGACCTCGGTCACCGCCTCGTCCCAGTGCTCGTCAAGGTTATCGCACCAGCCCGCGAGCGTCTTCGCGTAGTGCTCCCGCAGGTTCTCCTCGTGCCGGACCTCGAACCCGGCGTCATGCATGTGCGAGACCAGGAACCCGGGACCTTCGAGCTCGCCGTCGGGGAACACGTAGCGGTAGATGAACCCGTCGGTGACGCGGGCGGGCCCGTGGTTATCCGGCCTGGTGATGCAGTGGTTCAGAATCCGGCCGCCCGGGTTGAGCTTGCCGTACAGGAAGCAGAAGTAGTCGGGCAGCTGCGCCTTGCCGATGTGCTCGGTCAGCCCGATCGAGCTGACCGCATCGAAGCCGGTCTCGCTGACCTCGCGGTAGTCCAGGTGCCTGACCTCGGCGAGGTCTTCAAGGCCCGCTTCCTTGATCGCATGCTGCGCCCAGGCCGCCTGCTGCTCGGACAGGGTGACCCCCAGCGCCCGGACCCGGTACTTGCGGGCCGCGTGCAGCACCATGCCGCCCCAGCCGCAGCCGACGTCGAGCAGGCGCATGCCGGGCGCCAGCCCGATCTTCCTGGCGACGACGTCGAACTTGTGCTCCTGCGCCTGCTCCAAGGTGGCGTCGGCGCGCGGATAGCACGCGCAGGTGTAGGCCATCGACGGGCCGAGCACCCACTCGTAGAAGGTGTTGGATACGTCGTAGTGGTGCGAGATCGCGGTGGCGTCGCGGTTCTTCGAGTGCCGGCGCCCCGACATCCACCTGCGGTTGACCCGGATCTCCTGCGGCGGCGGCGCGACCCGGCGAGCAAGCAGCCTCGGGCCGCCGAGCTGGGACAGCACGGCGAGCCGCTCGGGCATCGACATGCCGATCCGCTGCGCTCTGGCCAGCCTGGACAGCGCCGTGTACATGTCGCCATCGACATCGAGGTGGCCTGACACGTACGCCCTGGCCAGGCCGAGGGCTCCCGGTGCCTGCGCCAGGTAGGACACCGCGACCGGGGACTTGACCAAGATCGTGACTTCCGGCGATCCCGGGCTTCCCGCCGTGCTGCCGTCGAATGCCGTGAACCTGACATCGGCATCGGGGCCACCGACTCGTTCGAACACCTCAGCTAGCGGCATACCCGCTCTCCTTCCTTACTTTCCGCCAACACACTTCTCGTAGAGGCTGGCCAGCCGGCCATCCGGGTCGTACTCCCGCTTCAGGTCGGAGTAGGCGGCGCCGTTGTACAGCCGCGCGAACTCCTCGCGGGAGTAGCAGGAGGTTGAGTACAGGCCCTTGTGACCGCCGAGCTCGGTGACCTTGTCCTCGATCTGCCTGTTGTAGAACCCGTCACCGGCTCCCGGCGGCAGCGCGACGTTGCCCCAGAAGCCGAAGTTCACGTACACCCGCCCGGGCTCGAGCGGGTACAGCGGCCAGGCCCGGCCGGCGCGCAGCCGCAGCGGGCACAGCCAGACCGGGCTCATGCCGACGCTCGCGGCGAAGAAGTCGTAGAACTCGGCGCTCCGCTCGACGGGGATCTCCACGTCCTGGACCACGGCCTCCTGCGCGGGAGCGCCGCGGCGGGCGTCCATTCCGCGGGTCAGCCCGTGCCTGCGGTCGAAGGCGACCAGCTTGCGGTACACGTCAGAGCGGCGGTACCTGCGCGGCCACAGCCGGCGGACGAGCGGGCGCTGGACACCGAACGGGCGCGAGCACCAGAACCAGTCGGTGTCCCACCGCCACAGGTAGTCCCGGATGGTCAGGAAGTCTTCCCGCGGTCCGCGGATGGACCGGTAGTAGACGTTCTGGCCCGTGTAGTCGCTCAGCCACGGCGCGGCCTCGCTGCGGGCCGCCACGGTCAGGTAGATCTCGCCGGCGCTGAACGCGGTGCCGTCGACGAAGTCGGCGCGATGACCCTGGTAGCTTTCGTCGCGGGCGATCTCGGCGACCGCCGCCATGGCCTCGGCGGGGCTAGCGAACCTGAAGTGACGCAGGTGGACGTACGGCGCGACGGGTTCCAGCGCGATGGTGAGCCAGAGCGCGTAGCCGAGCGTTCCGTAAGAGTTGGGAAAGCCCCCGTACAGCGCCGCGTGCTCGGAGTCGGGAGCCGCGGTGACCACCCGGCCGTCGCCGGTCAGGATGTCCATCTCGAGCACGGACTCGTGCGGAAGCCCGTTGCGCAGGGAGGACGACTCGATTCCCAGGCCGGAGACCGCCCCGCCGAGGGTGATCGTCTTCAGCTGCGGCACGACGAGCGGCATCAGGCCGTGGCGCAGCGTCGCGTCCGCGAGGTCCTCGTAGGTCGTCATCCCGCCCACGATGGCCGTACGCTCCACCGGATCGACGGCCAGCACGTCGCCGAAGGCAGAGACGTCGAGCGTGGCGAGCCCTGGGCCACCGTCATCACGGAACCTGAACAGGTTGGAGGTGGACTTGGCGAGCCGGACCGGCGTGCCGGGCGGGATCGCGGTGTAGGCATGCCGAAGCCGGGCCGCGGCAGCGTGCCGGCTGGCGAGGAAGGGATTGACCTGCTGCCCGTGATCAGCGACCTCTGTCAACAGAGCCCTCCCAGGATCCGGTGCCGACGACAGATGCGATCTGCGAATCTGACCAACCGGCTGCTGCGTGAAAATCCGCGCTGCCGCGGCCAGAATGACAGTTAGTCGGCTTATCCTACCGTCCAGTAGCCCTCGGAGTCCTGGTCAGCCCCAGACGAGCACGCTGGGTGCCGGCGATCGACCTGCCTCGCGCCCGCGTCCGCGCGGCGGCGAGTATGGAGCGAGCGTGGAACCGCGGATGAGCTATCGCATCAGGAGGAGAACGTGGGTCAGGTCTACCCGGAACTCGACGATCGGCTCAGGACCTTCATCACCAGCCAGCCGATGTTCTTCGTGGCAACGGCGCCCTGCCTGGACGAGGCCGGCGACGGCGGTCATGTCAACGTGTCCCCGAAAGGGTACCGCGACACCTTCGCCGTGCTTGATCCGCTGACGGTCGCTTACCTCGATCTCACCGGGAGCGGCGCGGAGACCATCGCGCACCTGCGGCAGAACGGCCGGATCACCCTCATGTTCTGCTCCTTCGGCACGACTCCGAAGATCGTGCGGATCTACGGCACGGGCCGGGCGGTGCTGCCGGCCGACGCCGGCTGGCCCGAGCTTGCCGCTCACTTCCCCGCGGCCGCAGGGGCAGCGGCGGGCAGGGACCGGGGGAACCAGCGGGCGATCATCGTCGTGACGGCAGACCGGATCTCCGACTCGTGCGGCTACGCCGTGCCCGTCATGGAGCTGACGCAGGAGCGCGACCTGCTGACGCGGTGGTCTGAGCGCCGGTCCGCGGACGACCTCGCCGCGTACCGGCTCAAGCACAACAGCACCAGCATTGACGGCCTCCCCGCGCTCGGCTGATCCCGTCCGGCGCCTCCGCCCGGCCGGCGGCGTCCGTCTGCGCACCGCTTGGACCTGTCCGTACTGTCGTGTTACCGGCGATTAACCAAGCTCCGCTCGCTCATCTTTTACAGTGGGCGCATGCGATTCGCATTGCTCAACTCCGGCCTCGGGCTGCTGGCTGCCGCCAGCGAACTGAACCGGCTCCGGCCGGACGCTGACCTGGTCATCGCCATGGACCCGGACGGGATGCCGTGGGGCCCGCGGATACCGCAGGACATCGCCGAGCGGTCACTGGCCATCGCCAGGGCCGCCGCCAGCTACGAGCCTGACGTGATCGTGATGGCGTGCAACACCGGCAGCGTGCACGCTCTCGATGCCCTGCGCACGGAATTCGAGCCGCACATCCCGGTCGTCGGCACGGTTCCGGCCATCAAGCCAGCGGCGGCAGTCGCCAGTTCCGTCGCCATCTGGGCGACGGTCGCCACCACGGCGAGCGAGTACCAGCGCAAGCTCATCGAGGATTTCGGCGGCCGGGCCACGGTGACGCCGGTCGCCTGCCCGGGCCTCGCGACCGCCATCGACGCGGGCGACCAAGGGGAAATCGCGGTCGCGATCGCCGATGCGGCGCTGCGGACACCGGCAGGCTGCGGTGCGGTCGTCATGGGCTGCACCGAGTACGAACTGGCTGCCGACCAGATCGGCGTCGCGGTGCCAGGCGCCGCCTTGTTCGGCTCCGCCGCTGCCGTAGCGGCTCAGGCGCTCCGCAGGGCTCTCCAGGCCGGCGCCGCTGTCGACCCGGTCAGCACCGGCGAGACCGGCACGCTCAGCGTCCTGCTCAGCGGCCGCCGAGCCGACCTGCCGCCCGCGGCCCTGCAGTACCGGCAAGGCCGTGAGCTGGCTCTGCTCGACGCCGGGTGGGATCCAGCGCCCGGGCTCCCGGTCTGACAGGCACGACCGCCAGCCCTCAGCACGCCCGCTTCCAGCCAGGCTGGCTCGTGCGGCCTGCCCGCCGCCGTCTCGCGTAACTCGCCGCAACCTGCTTGGGCGTCATCGGCAGCCGTGCGGCCGACGGCGGCAGGCCCGCGTGCAGGGCGTCGGCAATTAGGAGGGCCATCGAGTACTCAGGATCGGCCTCGAGAGCGCGCTCGATCGCGATGCTGGCCAGCGCCCCGTCGCCTGCCTGCCACGCGGTGAAGGCCAGCAGCGCCGCCGGCGGGGCGACGAAATCGGGGGGCAGATGCCGCACGAGATCGATCCACAGCCGCTGATGAGCCTCGTTGAACTGCGGATCCATCCTCGCCCAGGCGTCGTCCCTGACCCGCAGGTCGGCGAGCGCGAAGCCGAGCCAGGCGAGCTCGTCGTGATCGGCCACCTCCTCGCCCCGCCGGTACCGTGCGATCGCCTGCTTGACGGACCGCCGCCCGGCGTCGGCTATCGGCAGCAGCGGGTCACCGCCAGCAGCGACAGCCTCCAGGTCGATCAGCTGCCCCGCCTTCCGCCGCGCCCGCTCGATCGCCTCGCGCATCGACTGAGCAGTCTCGGCAACTGGCGCGACGGTCCCGGCCAGCGCGGCCCGGTCTGCGCGCACCGTGAGGCCAGCGGCGGCCAGCGCGGCGGAGGCCGGATGGCCGGACGGGTCGAAGGGAACGCCGTCGGGCGGGCAGCACGCGGGGTCGCCGCACAGGTAGGACCAGTACCGGCCTCCTTCCACCCTGAGCACGTCCTGGACGGCGATCCCGGCCGCGCGGAGCGCAGGCGCCACGACGTCCACCACGGGAGTGACCGTCTTGCCTAAGCCGTAGCCGACGGCTATCGCCATCGTCAGGTGCTGGCGGCGCAGCACGGTTGCCGCGTGCGCGGCGATGTCGGCCGCCAGGCCGTCCTCAGGAGGATCCGGCAGGTCATAGCGGAACGCGAGCCTGATCCGCGCATGCGGCCCGCCGATGCCGAGCATGACCAGGCTGTCGGTCGGATGGAAGCCAAGCAGGTGCGGGACGACGGCCAGGATGCCGTCGGCCGAGCCGACGCGAACCCGGCAGCGCAGTCCCGTCGTGCGAGGGTCGGCGGCGTGCGGGTCGGCGGCGTGGGGCTCAGCGGCGTGCGGGTCACTCGCTTGCGGGTCACTCGCTTGCGGGTCGGTGGCATGAGAGTCGTGAGGTTGTGAGTCAGTCATGTGGCCAGGCTGGCGGAGCCGGCTAACCCGGGGCTATCGGCAAAGTTCGGGCTGTGAATAACCGCGGCCATTTTCCACAGCCGGCCGTGCGAGCTTGACCGCTGCTACAGCCCGACACCGAGCAACGCGTCGACGGCGTCCCTGACGAGCCACGCCGAGGCCGCCTGCTCGGCCTCATCGCCCGAGGAGGCCCCCGCCAGCGTCGCGTCGGCCCACTCGTCGACGCTCGCGAGCGCACCAGGAGCGTCCAGATCGTCCGCGAGCCGCTCGCGGATGGCCGCCAGTACGCTCTCACCGGTGACCGCCGGGCCCGCGGAACCCGGGCCGGCCGTCACGCCGCCCTGACCGCCGGATCCGGCCCGAAGCGCCGCGCGCCAGCGATCCAGCCGCCGGGAGCCTGCCGCGAGTCCCTCGCCGGTCCAGTCCCAGTCGGTCCGGTAATGGTGCGCGAGGATCGACAGCCTGATTGCCATCGGATCGGAACCCGACAGCCGCAACTCGGAGACGAACACCAGGTTGCCCAGCGACTTGGACATCTTCTCGCCGCCAAGCCGCACCATCCCGGCGTGCGCGTACCTGCGCGCGAATACCTCGCCGTCGACCGCGCCGAACGCGACCCTGGCATGCGAGGCGCTCATCTCGTGGTGCGGGAAGATCAGGTCGGAGCCGCCCGCCTGCACGTCGAAGGCCGTGCCCAGGTACCGGGTCGCGATCGCCGCGCACTCCACGTGCCACCCTGGCCGGCCCTGACCGAATCTGGAGTCCCAGGCTGGCTCGCCCGGGCGCCTGGCGAGCCAGACGAGCGGATCGAGCGCATCCTTCTTGCCCGGCCTGCCCGGATCCCCGCCGCGCTCGGCAGACAGCTTGATCATCTCCTCCGCGTCGAGCCGGGAGACGGAGCCGAAAGCAGAGTCTGCCGAGCGGAGGAAGTAGACGTCGCCCTCGAGCTCGTAGAGCGCACCTCGGTCGGCCAGTACGCCGCTGAACTCCTCGATGACATCGAGCGCCTCAACGGCACCGATCAGGTGATCGGGCGGCATCAGCCGCAGTGCCGTCATGTCGGACCGGTAGCGATCGATCTCGCGGTCGGCCAGTTCTCGCCAGTCCTGCGAGTCCCGCGCCGCGCGCTCGAGCAGAGGATCGTCGACGTCAGTGACATTCTGCACATAACTAACTTCGTGTCCGGCATCTCGCCAGGCACGGACGAGGAGATCCCACGCGATGTACGTCGCCGCATGGCCGATGTGCGTCGCATCGTAGGGCGTGATGCCGCACGCGTAGATCGCTGCCCGGCGCCCCGGCGCAGCCGGAGCCATGCCGCCGCTCGCCGTGTCCCAGATGACGGTCTCAGGTGCCCGTCCGGGCAATCCGGGAACGCGCGCAGCAGGCCAGGAGTCCATGGCGGCAAGATTATCGCTCGACTTGCCTGCTATCAGCCGGCCCGGCCCTGTACCGCGCCGCCGCCGGGGACTGGCTGCGGCCGCCGGGCACGGCCGCCCGGACGGGCGGTCAGCCGCGTGCCAGCTCGAAGGCATGGGCCAGCGCGATCAGCCGGGGCTCGCTCCAGGCCGGCCCGATCAGCGAGACTCCCACGGGCAGCCCGCTCACCTTGCCTGCCGGGACGGTGATCGCCGGATACCCGGAGACCGCCGCCGGCGACGAGGTCCCGACGCTGTAGTGATCGCCGAGCACGTAGTCGGTGAGCCAGGCGGGATTGCCGGTCAGGGCGAGCACAGCGTCGAGCCGGTGCTCGGTGAGCGCGCCGTCCAGGCCCGAGCGAGCCAGGGTCCGGGCGTGCTCCCTCGCGGCCGGCCATTCGGGCGCGGACCGGCCGGAGGTGGCTTCCGCCTGTTCGAAGATCTCCTGACCGAAGTGAGTCAGCACGCGGTCCGCGTTGCTGATATCGAACTCAATCAGCTCGCCGAGTGATCTGGGGTGCTCGCCGCCGAGCGCGGCCAGGTACGCATTCAGGTCGTCCTTGAACTCATGCCGCAGGGCGATGAACTCGTGCTCGCCGATCTTGTTTGCGCCGGTCAGCTGGACCGGGTCGACGATCTCGGCGCCCTGCGCGCTGAGCAGGCTCACGACGTCGTTGAGCACGGCCGCGGCGGCGGCGGTCGCCTGGGCCGATCCGTCGCGCCAGATCCCGATCCTGGCGCCTTCCAGTGCCGCGGGATCGAGGAACTGGGTGTAGCCGACCGGCTGCCCGGCCGCCTGGCTGGTCGCCAGGTCGGCCTGATCGGCTCCGGCCAGCGCGCCGAGCAGGGCGGCGGCATCGGCGACCGACCGGGTCATCGGCCCGGCCGTGTCCTGCTCCGCCGATATCGGGACAATCCCGCTCCTGCTGATCAGGCCGAGCGTGGGCTTGATGCCGACAATGCCGCAGGCGTGCGCGGGGCTCACGATCGAGCCGTCGGTCTCGGTCCCGACCGCCAGCGGCGCGAGCCCGGCCGCGACCGCCACCGCCGAGCCCGAACTCGATCCTGACGGGTTGCGGCCGGTGCCATGCGGGTTCACCGCCTGCCCGCCCAGACTCGACCAGCCGCTGGAGGACTGGGTAGAGCGGAAGTTCGCCCACTCGGACAGGTTCGCCTTGCCGATGATGACCGCGCTCGCCGCACGCAGCCTGCCGATCAGGAACGCGTCCTCCGCCGAGGCGCCGAGCAGCGCGGGGGAGCCGGCCGTCGCCGGGGAGCCCGCGACCGAGATGTTGTCCTTGATCAGGACGGGGATCCCGGCCAGCGGGCCCAGTTCGGCGCCCTCGGCCCGCGCCTGGTCGACCGCGCTCGCCTGGTCGGCGGCATCGGGGCTGACCGAGATCACAGCCCCGAGCACCGGGTTCCAGAACGCGATCCGCTGCAGGTAGAACCGCACGAGCTCGGCGGATGTCAGCTTTCCGGCGGCCATGGCCCGGCTCAGCCCGGCGACCGTCACCTCGTCGAGGTCGATGCCTGACCGGCCGATGGTTTCGCCGGGAGATTCAGAGAACGTCATGGTGGAAGACTAGGAGAGCGGCGTTTCCGGCTGCGGGGGGTATGTGAGATGTCGTCGGTTCAGCGGCTGCGGAGCCGTGCGCAGGTGCCGGCTTGGCTCGGCGCGGTGCTGCCGCTCGTCCTAGTGGTCGTGTCGGCATGCACATCGGCGGATGGCGGCAGCGGTGGCCCCAGCGCTCCACGGTTCAGGCTGCAGCGCGACTACGAGGCCACGATCGCGAAGGCGCTGCCCTCGGTCGTCGAGATCGACGCGGGCAAGGCGACTGGCTCAGGTGTCGTGTTCGATTCCAAGGGCGACATCGTCACCAACGCGCATGTCGTGGGAACGGCGAAGAAGTTCGACGTCCGGGTATCGGTAACCAGCAAGCTGCTCAAGGCCCGGCTGGTCGGCGTGTTCTCGCCCGACGACCTGGCTGTCATCAGGGTCACCAAGGGCGCGAGCGGCCTGAAGCCCGTGCGATGGGCTGACTCGTCGAAGGCTCAGATTGGCCAGATCGTGCTCGCGATGGGCAGCCCGTACGGGCTGATCGACAGCGTCACTCAGGGAATCGTGTCGGCGACGGGGCGCATCGTCACTGGGCCCAGCATTTCTGGCCAGCCTCCGGCGGACATCATCGATGCTGTCCAGACCAGCGCGGCGATCAACCCGGGCAACAGCGGCGGAGCGCTGGTGCTGCTGTCCGGGTACGTACTCGGGATACCGACCCTCACGGCCACCGATCCGGACTTCGGCGGGTCCGCGCAGGGCATCGGATTCGCGATCCCGTCCAATACCGCCGTGAACATCGCCAGCCAGCTCATCAAGCACGGGAAGGTCACCAGGTCCGACCGGGCCTCGCTGGCGATCAGCGGCGAGACGCACATCAACTCCTCAGGTAAGCCGGACGGCGTGACGGTAGACGCGGCCAGGGCTGGCGGTGCCGCTGCTAAGGCCGGCATCAAGCCTGGTGACGTTATCGCCGGGGTAGGGGGCGAGCGGACTGCTGACATCGCCCAGCTGGAGAACGTGCTGACCCGCTATCCGCCGGGCAACCGCGTGACGGTCGAGTTGCTCCGCAACGGGAACCCGCGAGAGGTCGTCGTCACTCTCGGCAGCCTGAGCAGCTGACCAGTTCTCGCCAAGGCCGCCTCGTTCCCTAGAATTCGCGGGTGACCTTCACCATTGGCAAGCTCGAGTTCCGGCCGGCGGCAAGCCAGCCCGGCCTGCTGGCAGCACCCGTAGCCGCCGCGCTGACCGATCCCTCCTGGCCGAGACCGGCCGAGGACGTCGGCGTCGCCGAGATCGATCCCGACCTGGCCGACACCGCCGCGTTCTGCGAGCGGTACGCCGTCTCCCCCGCCGAGTCGGCCAACTGCGTGGTGATCGCCGGCAAGCGGGAGGGCGAGATCAGGTTCGCCGCGTGCGTTGTGCTCGCGACGACCCGGGCCGACGTCAACGGTGTCGCCAGGCGCGCCCTGGACGTGCGGAAGGCTTCGTTCGCCGCGGCCGACGTCGCTGTCGCCGAGACCTCGATGGAGTACGGCGGCATCACCCCGATCGGGCTGCCTGCTGGCTGGCCGGTGCTCGTGGACGCCGCCGTCGCTGCCGCCGGAGCGGTGGTGATCGGCAGCGGCGTGCGCAGATCGAAGCTGGCACTGGCCGGAAAGACACTCGCCGACCTGCCGGGCGCGGTGATCATCGAGGGCCTCGGCCGCTAGGCCAGCGCCTCGGCGGCTAGGGCAGCCAGGAGACCTTCCCGTGCAGGCCGACGTAACCGAGGAAGGCGCCCGCGTCGATCAGGGTGTGCGCGATAATCAGCGGCGTGACCCGGCCCCACCGGCGGTAGAGCAGGGCGAAGATGACACCCATCACGGCGTTGCCGACGAAACCGCCGAGTCCCTGGTAGAGGTGGTAGGTGCCGCGGAGCAGCGCACTGCAGGCGATGGCCCGGTACGGCTGCCAGCCCAGCTGCTCCAGCCTGAGCAGCAGGTAGCCGATGATGAGAATCTCCTCGAGCACGCCATTCTGCAGCGCGTCAAGGACGAGGACGGGAATCCGCCACCACACCGCCGGCAGGTTCTCGGGGACCACGTTCAGGTTGACCCCGAGATGGAACGCCGCCAGGTAGAGCGCCAGCCCGCTGCCGCCGATGACGGCGGCCAGAACTGCCCCGCGAGCCGTGTCCTTGGCCGGCTGACTCGCGTTGAGCCCGATCGCCGACGGCGGCTCGCCCGATCGCGCCATCAGGTAGAGCACCAGGACCACGGGCGCCAGGTTCTCTGCGATGCTGGCAAGCTGCAGCGTGAGGTCGAGCCAGTGGTTGAACGGGGCCAGCGAGCCCACGAGCAAGGCCTGCTGGGAGGCCAGGGACTTGCTCTGGAGCAGGGAGCCGATCAGGTTGAGAAACGCGTTCAGGGCGCTGGCGCCCAGTGACACGGCAAAGACCGCGAAAATCTCCCACCGGATCAGCCATGGCGGCGGCGGGCGTAGGCTGGTCTCCCTGAGTGCCACCTGAAGGACTCTAGCCTGTGCCGTTGACGTTGATGCGCCGGCGGTTTGCTGCGACCGGCAGGTCCGGTGCTCGTGCGTAGCCGGCCATCGGCAGGCTCCCCGGCCTGATCGATCCTTGGATAAGCCGCTGCCCAAACGGTATATAAGGATCGGTCAGAGCGAGCAGAGACAAGGTGGTCCGATGATCCGTGCAGGCCGTAGCAAAAGCGGCCAGCCCGTGCATCCGGATCCGGCCGAGCCGGACCTGGTGCCGTCCACAGGCACGGGGACCTCGGCAGCAACCCTGCCTGACGAGGAGACGACGGCCGAAGCCGATGGCCGCGCCCGGACCGGGGGTCAGGCGCAGGCAGAAGCCGAGGCCGGGCTCGCCGCGGGCGGCGGGGGCCGCAGCGCGTTCCGCCGGGCACTGGCTCACACCTGGGTTCGCCACCTGATCCTGCTGGTTGTCTACCTGGGCGCCGGCATCGCGGCGACCTGGCCCAGATTCACCTACCTCGCCGACGGCAAGCTGCCAGCTACCGCGGACGTGTCCAGCTTCGTCTGGAACATCTGGTGGTCCGGCCACCAGTTGCTGCACCTGAGCAACCCGTTCTTCACCAGGTACATGGCAGCCCCGGTCGGCACGCACCTGGCGTTCAGCACGCTGATGCCGCTGGCCGGGTGGCTCACCGGGCCGGTCACGGTTCTGTACGGACCGTCGGCGTCGTTCACGCTGCTGACGATCGTGACCCCGGGCCTGCTGTGTTATGCCATGTACCGCGCCGCCAGGCTGTGGCTGAACGAGCCAGGAGCGATCATCGCTGGCGCGTTCTTCGGCCTGTCCTCCATGCTGCTGTGGCAGAACTGGTACCACGTCAACATCGCCATCGGCACGATCTTCCTGCCGGCCACGATCGAGGCGGCCGTCAGGCTCCGCCGCCAGCCGCACCTGGCGCCCGCCATCGCGCTCGGCATCGCCATCGGAGCCTCGATCCTGATCAACCAGGAAAGCACGGTCGTCGCCATCTTCCTGGCGGCGGCGATCCTGCTGCCGTGGCTCGTCGCAGCGCTCTTCCGGGACAGGTCGCTATTCCGCCAGGCGATCAGGCCGCTCGCCATCGGCGCGGCGGTCGCGATCGTGGTCGCGAGCCCCGAGCTCATCGGCATGGTGCAGCAGGCCATGTCCGGCGGAGCGCAGCCGCCGCCCGGCCAGCTGGCCCTTAATTACACGCAGTTCGGAGCATCGCTGCCGACCCTGTTCGCTCCCTCGCCCCGGCTGGGCACCTTCGGCCTCGGCCAGCTTGCCTCGGCGTATAGCTACAGCAACAGTTCGCAGCTGCTCGAAGGGCTGCCGACCTTCGGCGTCGTGCTGAGCGGCCTGGCGCTACTCGGTGTCGCGGCCGGCTGGCGCAAGCGCAGCACGTGGGCGTTCCTGGCCCTGTGGATCGTCAGCGCGGCCCTGGCCCTCGGCACCAGCCTGACTATCGGCCGGTACTGCCGGATCAGCCAGGGCATCTATCACCGGCCAGGCAAGATATACGGCCAGTTCTGCCACCAGTACCTGCCGCTGATGGGCCAGACGTACGCCACGAAGGTCACCATGCCGGGCAGCCCGACCACGTACGTGTGGAAGCACGTCGTGGTGTCGGACCTGATGCCCTACACCTGGCTGGTCCGCATCCCGGGCCTGTCCGGCCTGCGCGAAGCCGATCGGTTCGCCCTGGTCGGGCTGATCGGCGCGGCGATGCTCGCCGGGCTGGCCGTGCAGTGGCTGAGCAGGCGCACGGTCACCATGCCGCTGATCGCGGTCATCGTCGCGCTCGGCGTGCTCGAGGCGGGATGGTCAGGCGCGCCGCCGACGTCTCTCGGATTTCACGGCACGATGCCGACCACGCTGCCCGCGCTGGACCGCCCGCTCACCCGCGACCACACGAAGTCGATCGTCGTGGACGTGCCTTACGGCCTGCGCGGCGGCGTCGCTGTGACCGGGTCGGAGATCGCGCCGAATGCCATGCTGATCGCGACCCACGACCGCCATCCGCGGGCGATCTCCTATACGGCCTGGGTATCGAAGGCTGCCATCAAGGGCGTCGCCAAGCACGCGTTCTTCCGCTATCTGTACATCGCCGAGCACAGCCAGAATCCCTCGCCTGCCCAGGTGCGCAAGGCCGCCGCGGACCTGGGGACGATGAACGTCGGCTGGGTCGTCGAATGGCGGAACCTGTGGACGAAGTGGCACCCGATCGAGCGGCTCGGGCACATCGACAGGTATCTCGAAGCGCTGGGCTTCCGGCACACCAACGGCATGTGCCTGGTCAACCTCAAGCCGGGGGAGCAATGCCCGCACTTCAAGAGCATCTGGCTGTGGCAGTACAAGCCCGGCCACCGGGGCTAGGCGGGGTAGGCTCCCGCCTGTGACAACCAAGGAACAGCCGATGGACAAATCCAAGGCGCCGGCCGGGAAGACCGAGCCTGCCGACGCGATCGCGCCCGTGCGCCCCGACCCGCCCAGGTCAGTCGTGATCGCCGCGCGCCTGATGTACGCGGGCGCCGCACTGACCGCCATCGGCCTCGTGATCAGCGTGCTAGCCGTCGCAACCGGCGAGAAGGCGCTGCGGGCCAGCCATAAGCACGCCACGCTGGCCCAGCTGCACGCCACCCAGAATTTCCTCATCACGATCGCGGTCGTGTCGGGCCTGATCGAGATAGCCGCGTGGCTGTTCATGGCCAGGGCCAACCGCGGCGGGCTGAAATGGGCGAGGATCGTCGCCAGCGTGCTCTTCGTGCTCAGTACCTGGAGCTTCGTCAGCCACCTGTTCGGCACCGTCACGGTCGGCAACATGATCTACTCCGCGGCGATGTGGCTGGTCGGGCTCGCCGCGGTCTTCTTCCTCTGGCAGAAGGACTCGAGCGCCTACTTCTCCTGACGACTCAGGTCGCCGGCCGTCTGCTCCTGGTGATTCAGGTGGCTGGCAGCGCCACCATCTGGCCGCCCTGGCTGCCCTCGCTGGCCCGGCCGCCCCGGTCTCCTCGGTCGCCCCGGCCGCCCCGGTCGCCGTCCGCCGCGGCAGGCAGCTGATCGGCCTGAGCCTGGGCGAGCTGCGCGGTGAGCCGGCCCCAGGCCAGGTCAGCGCCCGAGGCCAGGCAGCCGTCCACCACCGCGCTCGTCCCGAGCGCGCTCACCCTGATATCAGGCAGCACGGGCGCGATCCGGCCAAGGTCGGTGCGCACGGCGGCGGCGAAACCCGGAGCCTGCCCGATGCCGCCGCCGAGCACGACCAGCCCAGGGTCGACCACCGCGACGATCGCGCAGATCGCCTTGGCCACGAGCCTCGCCTCGGCCGCCACGATCGCGACGGCCCGCTCGTCACCGGCCGCGGCCGCGGCGAAGACCTGGCGCGCCGACTGCGTGCGCAGCCCGGCCCGCCGGGCAGCCCGCACGATCGCGGCCGCCGAGCCGACAGCCTCCAGCGCGCCGCGCCTGCGGACCTCGTCGTCGGCCACGTCGCCGGGGCCCTCGGTGATCGGCAGGAACGCGATCTCGCCCGCGACCCCATGCGCCCCCCGGTGCAGCTGACCACCGAGCACCAGGCCCATCCCGATGCCAGTCCCGATCGAGACGAACACGAAACTGGTGAACTCCCTGCCGTGACCGTGCTCGCGCTCGGCCAGCGCCGCGGCGTCGGTGTCGTTCTCCACCGCCAGGTTCTCGCCGAACGCGCCGCGCAGGCCGGCCAGCACCGCCGGCCGGTCCCAGCCGGCCATCCCGCCGGTCAGCGTGATGGCGTCGCGCCTGGGATCGTAAACCCCCGGGCTGCCCAGCACCGTCTGAGTGACTTCCGCCCTGGTGACGCCTGCCGCCGAGCAGATGCCGTCGGCCAGCCTGACCAGCTCGCTGACCCGCTTGCTCACGCTCGTCGCCGGGCAGCGCGCCTCGGCCTTGGCCCTGATCTCGCCGGTCAGGTCGGTGATCGCGCCGCGCAGGTACTCGTGCCCGATGTCGAGCCCGAGCACGTAGCCCGCTTCCGGCCGGATCTCGTAGAGCACAGCCGACCGGCCGGGCACGCCGGTGCGCTGGCCTGCCGTCCTGACCAGCCCGGATCGTTCGACGTTGGCGAGCGCCAGCGACACCGTCGGCTTCGACAGCCCGGACAGCCGGGCCAGGTCGGCCCGCGAGCACAGGCCGAGCTGACGGATCTGATTGAGCAGAAGCTGCTCGTTCATGGTCCTGATGAGCTGAGGACGGGCCGGGGTGAACCCGGCTCCCGCGGCGGCGTCAGTCATCTAGCGCAGGTAGGCGAGCTGCTCGCCATGCAGTTCGGTGTACTCGGCGATCAGCTCCCTGGCGGCCGTGATTCCCGGCACCAGCGGATGCTGAGCGAGCGCGACTGCTGCCAGGCTGGCGTTACCCGACATAGCGGCCTCCACGATTCCTCGCTCGTACTCTTTCACAGCCATTACCAGCGCCCGCGCTGACCGGGGCAGGTCAGCCGGCCCGAGCTGGGACAGGCCGCCGGCGTCCACCCTGGCGGGGATCTCCACGATGTCGTCGGGGTCGAGGAAGTCGAGCGCCCGGTCGTTGCGCATGTTGACGATCACGTCGCTGGCGCCCCGCCCGGCCAGCCCGTCGATGACCCGCAGTGCCAGGCCCTCGTAGCCGCCGAGCTCGCCCGCCTCGATCGGCACCGCGCCGGCGGCTGCTCGCTCCGCCCGCGCCTGCGCCTGCCCGCTCGCGCCCTGGGTGTCGGTCTTCATGTAGGTGTCGTGCCGGACCCCGATCAGGCTCGCGTAGGCCGACCATGCGGCGTGCACGTCGCCATCGGCGAAGGCCTGACCGATCGCGGTCAGCAGCTCGGAGTTCAGGCCGGCCACGTCCTGGCCGCGACTCGCTCCGGCCCGCTTCACGCCGTCGATGTAGCGCCGCGAGTCGTAGTAGTAGTACACGTACTCGGTCGGGATCGCGCCGACCCGCCGCACCTCGTCGGCGTCGAAGGCGGCGAACTGGTGATCAGATCGCTGCAGGTCGTCGAACCTGGCGATCAGGTCAGGCAGCAGATCCTCGCCGTCAACCTCGAACGAGGTGACCCAGCCCAGGTGGTTCAGGCCGCCGTACCCGGCCCGCGCCCGGCCCGCTCCCCGGCCGGCCGCCGCGGCGAACCTCGCCAGGTCCGCGATCGTCCCGGACGGGGTATCGCAGACTCCGACCGCCCGCACCCTGCCCTGCGCGCTGATCGCCTGGGTGATCAGTCCCGCCGGATTGGTGAAGTTGATCAGGACCGCCCCCGGCGAGCACTGGCTGAGCAGCTCGCAGTAGGACAGCACCACGGGGATCGTCCGCAGCGCCATCGCGCAGCCGCCGGGTCCCGTCGTCTCCTGGCCCACGATGCCGCGGCGCAACGCCACCTGCTCGTCGATCACCCGGCCGCGGTCACCGCCGACCCTGATGGCCGAGAAGACGTAATCCGCGCCGGTGAACGCCTCAGCCGCGTCGGCGGTGACGGTGACGACATCCGGCTGGCCGAGCACCACGGCCACCTCGGCGGCCAGCCTGGCCGTCGTCGCCCGCCTGGTGGCGTCGGGCTCGAACAGGCAGATCTGGTCGAAGGCCCCTGGCCGTCCGGCCAGCACGGCACGGACGAAGGCGGGCATCCGCACTCCGCCGCCACCGAGGATGGACAGCTTCATCGCCCTGCTCCCCTAACCCTGTTTGGTCGCGCCTGGCTGCATCGCTGCGGCGAGCGCGGTGGTCATGTCCCTGACAACCATGGGGCGCAACGGCCAGCCCGCGCCGGTGCCCGCGGCACCGACCTCGCCGACGCCGCCGAGCCTGCCAACGGCCTTCGATCCCGCGGCGTTGGCCTCGACCGCGGCCTCGGCGACCGAGGCACCACCGATGAGCGCGGCGATCATCGCCCCGGCGAAACTGTCGCCCGCGCCGGTGAGGTCCCTGACCATGGCCTCCCTGACGCCTTCCGACACCTCGGTGACGGAGCCGTCCGGTCCGGCCACCAGCGCGCCGGCCCTGCCCCTGGTCACCACCAGCTGGGTGCCCCAGCCTGCCGCGGACGCGATCGCCTCGTCCAGATCGGGTGCGCCGGTCAGCCTGAGCAGCTCGTCGGAGTTCGGCACGAAGATGTCGGCGAGAGCGACGCACTCGATCACGGCGTCACGTTCCCGCTCGTCGCCGAGCGAGGTGTCCAGCATGATCTTGCAGCCGAGCTCGCGCGCCTCGCGCAGGAACGGCGGCACCAGCCGCCCGGCGTGCAGATAGCACCAGGCCGGGCGCTCGGCGCGCAGCACGCTGTGCCAGCGCTGGATCTCGGCCCGCTCGCTGACCGCGGCGGACGGCATGTGCGTCACGAACCCGCGGTCGCCGTCGAAGTTCAGCACGACGGTGATCCCCGCGGTCGGCCCGGCCACGCGCGCCGAGGGCGACAGGTCCACGCCAGCCACCGCGCAATGCTCCGTCACCACCTGCGAGCCGAGGTCATCGCCGAGCATCGTGCACAGCCCGGCCCGCACCCCGGCACCGGCCGCCACGGTGGCGCTGGTGACCGCGCCGCCGCAGGAGATCGCGAACTCGTCGGTGAAAACCTCCTCGCCGCGGCCCGGCAGCCGGTGCAGCTGGCCGAAGACAAGCTCGAGGAAGACCAGCCCGAACGAGATCATGTCCAACGAGAAACAGCCTCCCGCAACGTGCGCCGCCGTCGGCGAACTGGCCACCCGGCAGGCGAGGCTTTTGCCTGAGGGCTTTCAGGTTTATACGCCAGATCACGGTTCGGCCACGAACTCTGTTACGTCTCGGATAGTTAGGATACTGTCCTAACAATCTCCACGATAGTGGTCCGGCATCGTTTACTGAACTGGCAGGGTCATGGTCGGACAGTTCGCACTCGGGAGCTCCGATACCCGCCCGAGCCGCCGCTCTTCCCCCCGTCCCACCCCGGCGACCACGACGCTCTGCCTGATGGCGAGTTGCCTGGTTCGCGTGAGCCGCGAAGATTGCGAAAGTCACCCCGGAAGACGACCAAAGTCACGAGCTTCAGGGAGATTCTAGATATTCATGATGGTTACTGGCACCATCGCCGACACCGGCATCGTCGGCACCCGGCTAGCCGAGCAGCGCCGCCGGCTGGTCGCCGTCCGGCGCCTGGGCACGCCGTGACGCACTCCATCCAGCAATATGCAGCATTCCAAGAAGGGCCGAAGCTATGAGACGCCTTACCAGACTCGGGGTCGTCATCGCATCAAGTCTGCTGGCCGCAGCCTGCTCATCCACCTCTAGCCCGCCGGGCTCGGGCTCGTCCTCGTCGTCGGGTCCCAGCGGAGTCCTGACCATCTCCAACGAGGCCGGTTCCACCTGGACCTGCGGCTTCAGCCCGTTCAACTCGTCGGTGAGCTTCCTGTCCGTCGGGCCGGTCTACGAGCCGCTCGTCTTCGTCAACTCGCTGCAGAGCGGCAAGACCACGCCGTGGCTCGCCAGCTCGTACGCGTGGTCGAACGGGAACAAGACAGTCACCTTCACGATCCGCAAGAACGTGAAGTTCAGCGACGGCTCTCCGATGAGCGCGTCCGACGTGGCCTTCACGTTCAACATGCTGAAGAAGTTCCCCGCGCTCGACATCAACTCGGTCTGGTCGGTGCTCTCCAGCGTCACCCAGCAGGGCGACAACGTCGTCATGAACTTCAAGTCAGCGGCGGTACCGTACTTCTACTACATCGCCGACCAGGTCGGCATCGTGCCGCAGAAGATCTGGTCGAAGCTCAAGAACCCGGTCACCTTCACCGACGCCAACCCGATCGGCACCGGCGCTTACACGGTCAAGTGCAGCCCGCAGCTGATCACCTTCACGGCGAACCGGCACTACTACCAGCCGAATGAGCCGCACATCGCGACGGTGCTCTACCCGGCGTACACCTCCAACGACCCGGCCAACCTCGACCTCGCCACCGGCAAGGACCAGTGGGGCAGCCAGTTCATCCCGAGCATCAACAAGTTCTACACGTCCAAGAGCCCGAGCTATCACTACTGGTTCCCGCCCCTCGCGAACGTGTCGATGTTCATCAACCTGAAGGACCCGATCCTGTCCGACGTGCACGTGCGCCAGGCGATGGCCTACGCCATCGACCGCAAGAAGGTGTCCACGGTGGGCGAGTACGGATACGAGCCAGCGAGCAACCAGACGGGCATCGTCACTCCGACGTTCAGCTCCTGGGTGGACACGTCGGCGGCCGCCACGTACGGCAACTACAGCTTCAACCCGGCCAAGGCCACGTCGATCCTGACCGCTGACGGCTACAAGAAGGACAGTAACGGGATCATGGCCAAGAACGGCAAGGAGCTGTCGTTCAGCATCATCAACGTCGGCGGCTTCTCCGACTGGGTGGCATCGGTCCAGGTCATCGAGCAGAACCTGCAGGCGGTCGGGATCAAGCTCACGCCGGTCAACCTGGCCAGCACCGACTTCGACACCCGGCTCTACAACGGCAACTACCAGCTGGCCTACAACAGCGAGACCGGCGGCCCGAGCCCGTACTACGAGCTGCGGCAGTGGCTCTACGGTCCGAGCACGGCTCCGATCGGCAAGCTGGCCACGACCAACTGGGAGCGGTACAGCAATCCCGCCACGGACAAGCTGATCAACCAGTACGGCGGCACGACCGACCCGGCCCAGCAGCACGCGATCGTGAACCAGCTGGAGCAGGTCATGCTCAGCCAGGTGCCCGTCATCCCGATCACCGAGTCGGTCGACTGGTACCAGTACGACACGAGCAAGTTCACCGGCTGGGTCACCCCGCAGGACCCGTACGCCCAGCCAGCCGCCTACGCCAACCCGGACTGGGGCATCATGCTGCTTCACCTGGCGCCGAAGGGCTGAGCCTGCGCCCCGGGGCCCTCTGCCCAGGGCTCCGGGGCACTGCGCCGCGCCTCTTGCGGTTTGGCGCGGATTGGCTGACCTTTGGGATGAGGATGCTGACACCGAGGAGGAGAGCGTGAGGTACGCGCTTCGCCGGCTCGCCTTCTTCGTCGGCACGCTCTGGGCGTGCGTGACCCTCAACTTCGTTCTGCCGCGCCTGATGCCGGGCAATCCGGCCCTCGCGCTGCTGGCCAAATTCCACGGCCGGATCGGCGGGCAGGCGCTGAAGGCCCTTGAGATCGCGTTCGGCGTGCATACCCACGAGAGCTATCTCCACCAGTACATCGACTACCTGCGCAATACCGCCGAGGGGAACCTGGGCACCTCGCTCAGCCAGCTCCCGACCCCGGTCAGCCAGATCATCAGCAACGCGCTGCCCTGGACGCTCGGCCTGGTCGGCGTGACGACGGTGCTGGCATTCGTGCTCGGCACCGGCATCGGCATCATCGGCGCATGGAGGCGCGGCAGCTGGCTCGACAACGTGCTGCCGCCGGTCTTCGTGATCACATCCGCGATCCCGTTCTTCTGGATCGGGATGCTGCTGATCGTCGCCTTCAGCCTGCACGCGCCGCACCTGCCGTCCAACGGCACCTTCGACAGCACGATTATCCCGGCGTTCAACTGGCCGTTCATCGTGAATCTCCTGCAGCACGCGCTGCTGCCGTCCGCCGCGATCCTGATCACCTCGATCGGACTGTGGATCCTGACCATGCGCAACAACATGGTCACCGTGCTGTCCGAGGACTACATCAAGATGGCCAGGGCGAAAGGACTGCCCGGACGGCGGATCATGTTCGACTACGCGGCCCGCAACGCGATCCTGCCCAACCTGAGCGGCCTGGCCATGTCGCTCGGATTCGTGCTCGGCGGCTCGGTCCTGGTGGAGTACGTGTTCAACTATCCGGGCCTGGGCTTCTGGCTGGTGCAGGCGGTCGAAGGTGAGGACTACCCGCTGATGCAGGCTCTCTTCCTGCTGATCACGCTGGCCGTCCTCGTCGCCGTGCTGCTCGCCGATATCCTCACCGCGCTGCTCGATCCGCGCACCAGGACCGCGAGGTAAGCCGATGGCCAGCACTGAACTCTCCGCCGGGCTCGGCCCCACGATCACGCCGAGCGCGGGCCAGCCTCATGCCCAGTCCGGGGCACCACCCAGCCGGGCCCGCGAGGCGGCGACCAAGACCGGGCAGGCATTTCTCCGGCTGTTCCGCACGCTCCGCTCCAACCGCAAGGCCAGCGCGGGCTTCATCCTGCTCGCATTTGTCTGCGTGCTGGCCGCGGTACCGGGCCTGATCGCCCACGACCCGCCCCGGGCGGAGATCTACGGCCGGTCGCTCGGGCCGTCGGCCAGCCACCTGTTCGGGACCACGGTCTACGGCCAGGACATCTTTGCCCAGTTCATCTGGGGTGCGAGAGAGACCCTGATCATCGCGGTGGTCAGCGGCCTCCTGTCGACGGCGCTGTCGGTCGTGATGGGGGTCGCGGCCGCCTATCTCGGCGGAGTCTGGGACGGCGGGCTGAACCTGGTCACCGACACGCTCCTGGTCATCCCGAGCTTCCCGCTGCTGCTGATCATCGCCGCCTACCTGCCGAACAGCGGCGTGGTGGTGCTGATCGCCATCCTGGTCATCACGGGCTACAGCTATGGCGCGCGGCAGCTTCGCGCCCAGGCACTCTCGCTGCGGGGCAGGGACTACCTGGAGGCGGCCAGAGTCCGCGGCGAGCGCAGCGTCTACATCATCGCCGTCGAGATCATTCCCACGATGACTCCCCTGATCGTGGCGACCTTCCTCGGCACTGCCGTGTATAACGTGCTGTTCGCCGCCGGCCTGCAGTTCATCGGCTTCGGCAACCCCGCGTCCGTGAGCTGGGGAACGATGCTGTACTGGGCGCAGAACAACGAGGCACTCTCGATCGGCCAGTACCTGTGGGCGCTGATGCCCGGACTCGGGATCGCGATCCTCGGCGCCTCCTTCGCCCTGCTCAACTACGCGTTCGACGAGATCGGCAACCCGGCGCTGCGGCCGGTTCGGAGGCACCGTGTCAAGCGCCCTCGCTGACGACACCGGCCGGGCCGCGGTAACCGGCGAGCCGATCCTGCAGGTGACGGATATCACCGTGGAGTACGCCACCAAGCAGGGCAACGTCAGGGCCGTCGACCACGTGAGCTTCGACCTGGGCCGCGGAGAGTTCGTCGGCATCGTCGGCGAGTCAGGCTGCGGCAAGTCGACGCTGCTGTTCGCAATCGCCCAGCTGCTGGCTCCGCCGGCTGGCCTGGCGGGCGGGAACGTGGTCTTCAAGGGCGTCAGCATGGTCGGGCTGACCGATTCGCAGCTCGCGTCCGTGCGGTGGAAGGACATGTCCGTCGTCATGCAGAGCGCGATGAACGCGCTCAATCCGGTGACGTCCATCGGCGCCCAGTTCAAGGACGCGATGCGGGCGCACGGCGTCCGGTCGAAGACCGAGATCGCCGACCGGTCCGCGCACATGCTCCGCATGGTCGGGATCGATCCCACGCACCTGCGCAGCTACCCGCACCAGCTGTCCGGCGGCATGCGCCAGCGCGCCATGATCGCGATGGCACTGCTCTTCACTCCCGACCTGGTCATCATGGACGAGCCGACATCGGCACTGGATGTCGTGGCGCAGCGCTCGCTGATGGTGCAGATCAAGGAACTGCAGGCCCAGCTCGGCTTCAGCGTCATCTTCGTGACCCACGACATGTCGCTGGTCAGGCATTTCTCCGACCGGCTGATGGTGATGTACGCGGGGCAGGTCGCCGAGCTGGGCGTCACCTCCCAGGTCTTCGGCTCGCCGCTGCACCCCTACACTAGGGGGCTGATGGACGCGTTCCCGTCGATCAAGGGCGAGCGGGTCCCGCTGACGGGCATCCCCGGTCACCCGCCCGACCTGGCCAGGATTCCTGACGGCTGCCTGTTCGCGCCACGCTGCCCGAAAGTGATGACCGAGTGCGAGACCACGCGACCGCCGCTGTACCTGGTGGACGGCACGCAGGTTCGCTGCCTGCTGTACGCCGACGGGAGCACGCGGTGACCGAGCCATCGACGAGCCAGGCCGCGCAGCAGGCGACGGCCCCCCCGGCGGCGAGCCGGGTCCCGGCCTCGCTCAGGAAGCGGGCTGCCCGGGCCGCCGCCGATCCGTCGGCCGGCGCCGCTGCCCTGCTGCGGACCGACGGGCTGACCAAGCATTTCAAGATCGGCGGCGGCTTGCACCGGCGCACCCTGCACGCCGTCGACGACGTCAGCCTGAGCATCGGGGTCGGCGAGATCGTCGCGCTGGTCGGCGAGAGCGGCAGCGGCAAGTCGACGACCGCCAGGCTGCTCGCCAGGATCTACCAGCCCACCGCGGGCGAGATCTTCCTCCAGGGCAGGCGGCTGTCGGCGATCAGGTCACGCGCCGACCTGCTGGCCTACCGCAGCGACGTCCCGATGGTCTTCCAGGACCCGTTCAGCTCGATCAACCCGGTCTTCCGGGTCTCGCACGGCATCGAGCGGAGCCTGCGGCTGCACCGGCCCGAGCTCAGCCGGGCGGAGCGCAGGGCCGAGGCGATCCGGATCTTCGAGGTCGTCGGCCTGGCGCCCGGAGCCGAGGTCCTCGAGCGGTTCCCGCACGAGCTCAGCGGCGGCCAGCGGCAGCGGGTCGGGTTCGCGCAGGCGCTCGCGATGAGGCCGAAGCTGATCCTGGCCGACGAGCCGGTGTCGATGCTCGACGTATCGATCAGGATCGGCCTGCTCAACCTGATGACCGGGCTGCGCGACGCCGAGGACGTCTCGATCCTGTACATCACCCACGACATCGCGAGCGCGCGGTACGTCGCCGACCGCCTCGTGGTCATGTACGCGGGCCAGATCGCCGAGTCAGGCCCGGTCGAGGACGTGCTCGCCCGGCCCAGGCACCCCTACACCCAGCTCCTGGTCTCGGCCGTGCCCGACCCGCGGGCGGAGCTCAGCGTGGCGGCGGACACCGACCGCGGCGAGCCGCCGCGGGTCATCGACCCGACTCCCGGCTGCCGGTTCCGCTGGCGCTGCCCGCTCGCCATCGACGCGTGCCACCAGGTCACCCCGCCGCTACGGCAACTGCTCCCCGACCATTCCGCGGCCTGCCACGTGGCGACGGCCGACGCTGAACTGAGGGCATTCTGATGAAGGTAGCTGTGGTCGGCGGTGGCTCGACCTACACGCCCGAGCTCATCGACGGATTCGCCAGGCTGGCGAGCCAGGTCGCGATCAGCGAGATCGTCCTGGTCGACCCGGACCAGAGCCGGCTCTCCGTGGTGGGACCGTTCTCCGCCAGGATCATGCGCACCTACGGCCACCCGGCCACCGTGCGCTGGACGTCCGACCTCGACGACGGGCTCGACGGCGCGGGCGCGATCCTGCTTCAGCTCCGGATCGGCGGCCAGGCGGCCCGGCACCGGGACGAGACCTGGCCGCACAAGTGCGGCTGCATCGGCCAGGAGACGACCGGGGCCGGCGGGTTCGCCAAGGCACTGCGGACCGTGCCGGTTGTCCTTGATATAGCGGAACGGGCCCGCGCCCGCGCATCGGCAGACGCCTGGCTGATCGACTTCACCAACCCGGTCGGGATCGTCACCCGGGCGCTGCTCGACGCCGGGCACCGGGCGATCGGCCTGTGCAATGTCGCGATCGGATTCCAGCGGATCTTCGCTGGGATCCTCGGTGTCGAGCCCGAGCGGGTCAGCCTGGAGCACGTCGGGCTCAATCACCTGACCTGGGAGCGCGCCGTCCTGCTGGACGGCACCGACGTGCTGCCCGACCTGATCGCGCGGCACGGCAAGGACCTGGCGGCCCTGATCGAGCTCCCGCTGTCCGTTATCGAGCTGACGCACTCGATCCCGTCGTACTACCTGCGCTACTTCTACGCGCACGACCAGGTGGTCGCCGGGCAGCGCACCAGCCCGACCCGAGCCGAGCAGGTAGCGCAGATCGAGCAGGAACTGCTGGCGATGTACGCGGACCCCGCGCTTGACCGCAAGCCTGAACTGCTCGGCCAGCGTGGCGGTGCGTTCTACTCCGAGGCAGCGGTCGCGCTGCTCGCCTCGCTGGTCAACGACACGGGCGACACCCAGGTAGTGAACGTGCGCAACAACGGCACCATGCCGTTCCTGCCGGACGAGGCGGTCATCGAGGTCCCGTCGGTAATCGGGAAGCACGGCGCCACGCCGGTCGGCTTCGCCCCGCTCAACCCGCTCATGCGGGGCCTGACCGGGCATGTGTCCGCCTATGAGGAACTGGCCGTGCAGGCCGCCAGGCTCGGCGGACGTGACCGCGCGGTCGAGGCGATGCTGGCGCATCCGCTGATCGGGCAGTACGACCAGGCCGAGGCGCTCACCGACCTGCTGCTGGCCGAGAACGCCGCGTACCTGCCCTGGGCGAGCGGCCAGTGAGCGAGGCTCTTCCCGCTGCTCTCGCGATCGACGGCGGGAACAGCAAGACCGACGTGGCCCTCGTCGCGCAGGACGGGACCCTGCTCGCGCTGGTCCGCGGCCCCGGCATGCCGGTCAGGCTCGGAGCGGAAACCGTCCGGGTCATCGAGGAGCTGATCCGGTCGGCCGTCCGGCGTGCCGGGCTCGAGCACGCTGACAACGACGGCGCTGGCGCCGGTCCGGTCGCCGCCCACCTGGTCGCCTGCGTGGCGAACGTCGACCTGCCCGCGGAGGAACGCGAGCTCGAGCGGATGCTGCGCGAGCAAGCCTGGACCGGCACCACGCTGGTGGCCAACGACACCTACGCCGTGCTGCGCGCGGGCCTTGACGACGTGCCGGCCGCCGGCGCGCAGCAGTACTGGGGGGTGGGCGTCACCTGCGGTACCGGGATCAACTGCATCGGCCTGGCCCCCGACGGCTCGACCGCCGGCTTCCTGGCGCTCGGCATGACCACCGGCGACTGGGGCGGCGGCGGCGGGCTCGGCCTGGCGGCCCAGTGGAACGCCGTCCGGGCGGCGGACGGCAGGGGACCGCAGACCGCGCTGCGAGAGGCCGTGCCCGCGTATTTCGGCCTGAAGGAACCGCTCGACGTGGCGGAAGCTCTGCATCTCGGCGAGATCTCCTGGGACCGGATAGCCAGTCTGGCGCCGATCGTCCTGCACGTTGCCGACGCCGGCGACGAGGTGGCCCGTGGCCTCGTACTGCGCCTGGCACAGGAGATCTTCCTGCTGGTCAGGAGCGCGGTCAGCAGGCTTGAACTGGCCGCCGAGCCGATCCCCGTCGTGCTCGGCGGCGGGGTGGTGGCCTCGGGCAATGCGCTCCTGATCGACCGCGTAACCGACCTCATCACCTCGGAATTTCCGGCTGCGGACGTGCGCATTCTGCGCCAGGTCCCGGTCGCGGGCGCTGCGCTCATGGGGCTCCATCTAGCCAGTGCATCGCTCGGCAGCAAGAAACGGCTGCGCGCGGCGTTCGCGAGCCGCCCGGCCGCCGGAGCCTGACGCCTCTGCCGGTCAGATGCCCCGCAATTCGGTACAATCGCCTGTCCAGGGGCCGCTTATACCCCGGCTTCCGATCGAGGGACACTGTGACCGCTCCGAGCATCCCCCGCAGCAGGGCAAGCAGGCGCCGCAGACGCCGAATCAGGACGAAGTCCCTGGTCTTCCTGGCGATTGCCGGCTGCCTCATGCTGCTGATCGGCCGGGGCACGGCCCAGATCGCGGGCCGCGTCACCTGCCAGAACAACCAGATCGTGCTCAATGTCGCGGTCAGCACCGACATCGCGCCGGCGATCCAGCGGATCGCCGGCTACTTCAATCGCCAGGGCCGCCAGGCCGACGGCCGGTGCGTCTCTGTTTACGTGAACGCCGAGTCTCCGGCGCTGGCCACGGCCCAGATCGACGGGCAGCGGCCGAGTCCGGACCCCGCGATCGACGCGTGGATTCCCGACTCCAGCCTGTGGATCGATCAGGCGAGGGGGTTCGCGCTCGGTGCCAAGGCCGTTCAGCCGGCCGGGTTCAGCGTGGCGCTGTCCCCGCTGGTGCTGGTCATGCCGAGGGCCGCCGCCGCGCGTACCGCTGCCTTCGGCAAGGTCGGCTGGCGGCTGCTGCTCCCGCGCACGGCCGGCGGCCCGGTAGCCCCAGCCAGCATGCGCGTGGACCTGCCCGACCCCTCGCAGAGCGCGGCGGGCCTGGCGACCCTGATCGAGGTCGGCCGCCTGCTCGGCCAGGGCGCGCCGGCCAGGGTGCGGTTTACCAGGTTCGTCTACGCGTCCGAGGTGACCTCCTACTTCGACGACCCGAACTCCCTGCGGTCGTTCGTCAGCCTGGCCGCGCCGCCGCTGAATGGCGACCCGGTGACGGTCACGACCGAGCAGGCGGTGCTCTCCTACGACGGGCAGAACCCGCGGCAGCCGCTCGCCGCGACCTACCCGACGGGCAGCACGGCCGATCTCGGCAGCCCTGAACTCGATTACCCGTACGTGCTGACAGCGTCAGATCCAACCAGACTCGATGCGGCCACGCTGTTCGGCAAGGTGCTGACCGGGTCCTACGCGCAGAGCGTGATCCGGTACGCCGGATTCCGGTCGGGCCGCAATGTGCCGGACCAGTTCGCCGCGTCATATGGACTGAGCAAGCAGCTGCTTCAGGTGGCGACCCCCGCCTCCGCGAGCGAGGAGCCCGCCGCCCTGCAGGTGTGGGACAAGCTCGCGCTCGGGTCGCGGGACCTGACGCTGGTCGACGTCTCGTCCGCGATGGCCAAGCCGGCCAGCCCGGCCGATCCGACCGGCCCGACGCTGGAGCAGGAGCTGACCCAGACGGCATCCCTCGGCCTGGCGCTCTTCGCTGACACCGCCAACTTGGGCCTGTGGGAATTCGCCGATCATTTCCAGGGCGGCGCGCTGCCCTACAAGCAGCTCGTTTCCGTCGGCCCGCTGCCCGAGAACCTCGGCGTGATCAGCAGGCGCGCCCAGCTTCAGCGCATCAACGGGGCTCTGCCGCCGACCGGCGGTCCGCATGTCGCTCTGTACGGCTCGATCCTCGACGCCTACAAGTACATGCAGACGACCTACAAGCCGAAGTACTTCAACACCGTGGTCGTGCTCGCCGCCGGACTGGAGAACGCGCCGGGCGACATCACGGCCAAGGAGCTGCTCAAGAAGCTCGCGAAGCTCAGCGACCCGACCCGCAGGGTGGCGGTGATCATCATCGCCTTCTCGCCCTCGGCTGACTTTACCGAGCTGAAGAAGATAGCGAACTTCACCGGCGGGCAGGCGTACCAGATCAGGGACCCATCGCAGGTCCTCAAGGTGTTCTACCAGGCTCTCGCGCACCGGCTGTGCGATCACGGCTGCGTCGCACCCTGACCGGCCCGCCAGCTACCGTAGGCATTATGAACCCCTTTCGTGCGACCTCGATGCTCTCGACCACAGATCGAACCACGCTGGGCCGGCTGCGTGAGCGCGGCCTGACCGACCGGGCCGCGCTGCACGACGTGCTCGACGCGGGCCTGATCTGTCATCTCGGCGTCGTGATCGACGGCACGCCGGTCGTGCTGCCGACGGGCTACGGCCGGATCGGGGAGACCCTGTACCTGCACGGGTCCTCGGCAAACCGGTCGCTGGCGACCGCTGACGGAGCGGAGGTCTGCGTGACCGTGACCCTGCTCGACGGGCTCGTCTGCGCCAGGTCGGTCTTCCACAACTCGATGAACTACCGCAGCGCCGTGATCTACGGAACCGCCCGCCTGGTCACCGACAGCGCGGAGCGGCGCGCAGCGGTCCGCGCCATCACCGATCACCTGATTCCCGGCCGGTGGGACAACTCCAGGCAGCCCAGCCGCAAGGAGATGGCCGCCACCTCGGTCCTCGCACTGCCCCTCAACGAGGCCTCGGTCAAGGCGCGGACGGGCTGGCCCGAGGACGACGATGAGGATTACGCACTCGACTACTGGGCGGGCCTGCTTCCGATCACCATGACAGTCCGGCCGGCCGAGTCCGACCCGCAGCTCAAGGAAGGCATTTCCGTCCCCGCGCACATCACCGAACTTCAGACCCAAGCTGGCGGCGCGGGTGCCGGCGGTAGCTGACTGCCCTAGGCTGGGACAGTGACTGACCGACTGGTCTGGATTGACTGCGAGATGACCGGGCTTGATCTTGCCAGCGACGCGCTCGTGGAGATCGCCTGCGTGGTCACCGACCGTGACCTGAACGAACTGGACGAGGGCATCGACCTCGTCATCAAGCCGCCTGCCGAGGCGCTCGACCACATGCCCGACCTGGTGCGCCAGATGCACACGACCTCCGGGCTGCTGACCGAGCTGGTGGCGGGAATGACGCTGGCAGAAGCGCAGGACGAGGTGCTCGGCTACGTCCGCGGCCACGTCCTCGAGGCCGGGAAGGCGCCGCTCTGCGGGAACTCGATCGCCACCGACCGTGCGTTCCTGGCCAGGGACCTGCCGCGGCTGGATGAGTACCTGCACTACCGGATGATCGACGTCTCCAGCGTCAAGGAACTGGCCAGGCGCTGGTATCCGCGTGCCTACTTCGCCAGCCCCGCCAAGGTGGGAGGGCACCGGGCGCTCGCCGACATCAGGGAGAGCATCACCGAGCTGCGCTACTACCGGGAAGCGGTTTTCGTTCCCATGCCAGGACCCGATACGGCCAGGGCACGCGAGGTAGCGGCGAAGTTCTCACCAGGTACCGACGTTCCCGGCGATGGGGCCGAATCCGGTTCTGCTGGGTGAGCCGGAACCGGTATGCTTCGACAAGCCGCCACGGCGGTCATGGTGGGCGTAGCTCAGTTGGTAGAGCGCCAGGTTGTGGTCCTGGATGTCGTGGGTTCAAGTCCCATCGTCCACCCCAAGATACCGCAGGTCAGAAGGCCCGGCTGCTGTGAAGCCGAGCCTTTCTGCTTGTCGGATGTACGATTCTGGGAGCGAACTGTCCGATTTTGGGAGCCGCCCAACGGGGGCGAGGATCTCGGCGGTGCGTGAGACGCTCCAGTCCCGGGAGTGCAGGCCGGTGACAGGGCGGACCAGAGCGTGTGGTCGACCAGGACGACTGATCAGCCCAGAGGACCTGGCCCAGCTTGAGGAGACCGTCGATGTGCTGGGCGATCCCGAGGCACTTGCCGACATCCGCGAAGCTGACGAGGCGTATGCGCGCGGCGATGTTGTCCGCGGCGTGGATGCAGTCCGCCAGCTGCGGCAGTGAGCAACCATGACGACTGTGAACTCGTGCTCACCCCGCCGCGTAAACAAATGCCCGCGCGGGCAAGTTCACCTAGCCGCCCGATATGGCTCGTTCTGTACGCGGAGGGACTGGTCGGGTGTTGCTATTGGGCGGCGCCAGAAAGGTTGTTCTGCACGGTCCTGCATTGCGGGCTGCCGGAGTCCGGCGGCGCTGTGCCGGGGCTGGCCGGTGCTCATGGCGGCTCAGTCGTCGCGTCGCCTGGCTCGCGCCGCAGCCGGGACCTGAGC
>Ga0307373_10001594_pt1 | contig 42488 bp, 69 predicted proteins | sample OX2MG_FD_202534 | JGI IMG/M metagenome (GOLD analysis project Ga0307373, IMG submission 202534) | Soil microbial communities from Risofladan, Vaasa, Finland - OX-2 | ecosystem: Environmental > Terrestrial > Soil > Coastal area > Acid sulfate soil | place: Finland: Risofladan, Vaasa | collected...
GGCGCGTCGCCGTCGAATAGCGCGCCCTGAGTCGTTCCGATGGCTAGCGCGCCCTGGAGTCCGCCGTGCTCCTCGGACGTCTCCCACGTGACCGCCACGGGCTCGGCGACGGGCTCGGCCGTCACCTCGGACTCGGCCCACGTGGAACCGTTGGAGATGGCCGCCACGCCCGGCCCGCCCGTGAGTCGGTACTGCTTGCCCGGCTCCGGCCGCCCGCGATCGATCCGCGCGGCCTCGCGCCGCTTGCCCTCGGCGAGCAACGCGCCGAGATTCGGCGAACGGTAGCGCGGCGCGTCGCCGTCGCCCATCCGAGCCGCGTCCTCGGCCGCCGCGATCGCGAGATGTTCGACCGAGTCGCCGTCCTCATCCCCGCGCGCGTGCTCGGCGATGAATTGCTCCGCGAGCCCGTCATGCCCGGCCGCCCGGAACAGCTCGGCGAGCGTATCCGCCTCGCTGCAGCTAAACGCGGTCGCCTGATCGAACCAACACGCCGAGTCCAACTCGGCGAGCGCGTCGACGGCGGCCACGATCCGCCGCGCGCGTGTCGCCTCGCGCATCCCGGCCGCGAGTCCGTACTCGGGCGCGTCGCCGTCCGCCATCGCGAGCCCGCGGAACTCGAACGTTGCGCCGATCGGCTCGGCGTTCGAATCGGACTCGGACCACGCCACGACGCGCGCCACGGCCGCCCAGTAGGTGCGCGCCACGGTCACGGCGAGGCGCCACGCGCGACGGCCGCCCGGCTTGCGCGGCGCCAGCACAAACGGCGCCAGCGTGACGGCCGCCACGGGCTCGGCGACGTACGCGGGCACGATCGGCCGCGCCACGACCGCAACGGGCGCCACGGGCCGCGCCACGGGCGCCGCGTCGACGTCCGCGTATGCCTCGATCGGCGGCCACTCGGGCACGTACGCCACGGCGGCCGCGACGGGCTCGGCGAGCGCGGGCACGGCCGCGCGGAACGTATGCACCGGCTCGAACTCTTGCGAGCCCGCGACGCGCGCCCATCCTCGCGGAGCGCGCCCGGTCGCGCGGGCGATCTCGGCGACAATGGCGCGCCGCTCGGCCCGAAACGCCTTGACGTCACGGAGCGCGGCCGCATGGTCGGCCCGGAGCGCGCCGATCCGTTCGCGCGCAACCTTGACGTCGGACTCGGAGTCGGGATCGAGTCCGAGCACGTGAGCGGGCGAATATCCGCCCAGCGTGGCGCCCATCGTCTCGCCGCCGAACGCGTCGACGCGCGAGGTGCGGATCTCATGCATCGAGTCCAGCGCGGCGAGCGACCGCTCCGCCGACTCGAGCCGCGTCTCACACTGGGCGAGATCGGCCGCCAGATCGGGCGCGTATGCGGGCGCGTCGCCGTCCGCCGCAGTGAGCGCGCCGCCGCCGATCGCGCCCGCGTCGGCGAAGCTGTAGTGCTCGGTCCGCGACACGGTGACGATGACGTGATCTAGGACTGCGATGCCGAGCAGTTCACCCGCGGCCCGCAACGTTGCGGTCACCATGCGGTCGGCCGAACTCGGCGACGCGTCGCCGCTCGGGTGATTGTGCGCCACGATGACGGCGACCGCGCCCGATAGCAGCGCGGGCCGGAACACATCGGCGCCCGTGAGCCGAGCCGCGTTCGTGGCGCCGCGTGCTACCTCAGCGTATCCCGTGACGCGGTGACGCGAGTCCAGCATGAGCACGAGCACGGACTCGGCCGCCCGTGTCCCGATGATGGCGCCCGCGATCCGCGCCGCATCCCGCGGCGAGCCGATGACGTCGCCGCGCCCGCCGAAGTCTGGCCCGTCAGCCACGGCCAGCGTGACCGTCCGCTCCGTCAGCGTGAGCGCGCGGTATCCGTTACCCTGTATGGACTTTCCCACTGTACCCATGATGGCATCTCCCACTGTCGCGCCCGGTCATAACGGGCGCCGTCGACAATCATAGGCATAACGGCCGCGCCCGGTCAAGTCCTATGTTTTGCAAAAAACAAACAAACGTGCGAGCGCGCCGATAAGGGCTGAAATCGGCGACACGGCGACGGCCAGAACATTCGTTTGACTGCCGGGCCGTCATGGTATATCGTCTGGGCCGGGCCGACCATATGGCCCGCATGAGGTGAGCCCATGACGGAACCATCCGAGCCCGTGACGGCCGACGCGTTGCCGAGCCCGCACGTGACCGCATCCGACGCGACCGACCCCGAACACTCGTTCGGTGGAGTGGGGGAGTCGCGGACGCGCTTCCGCCCGTCCGACTCCACCATCGCGACCCGGCTCGCGCCGCCCCGGTTCGACCTCCGCGCCGAGCTGGCCGCCGATGATCGGTTGGCCGCGTACCTCGCCGCGTCCCCGCGCCGCCGCGCCCCGATGGCGACCCGCTGGCGCCGTGACCTCCCCATCCTGGCCCGGCAGCTCATGCTCCTCGAGGTCGCCGTCATCGAGTGGGCCGACACGGTCGAGCTGGTCTGCCGCGCCGTCGACACCCCCTCGCGCGCCGATCTGCGCCGAATGATGGCCGCCACCATGCCCGCCGCCATGCTCAGCGCGTCCCGCATGGCGGCCCGGCTCATCGCTGACGAGGCGACACGCTCATGAGGTGCTGCCTCCTCCTCGCCGTGCTCCTGGTCGCCGCCGTGGCCTACCTCGCCGAGCCGCTCTGGTATGGGCCCATCGTGCACGCCCTCCCGGCCGCCGGCCTGTTCCTTCCCCAGCCCTCGGGGTATCGGCCATGAGCGAGCGCCTACCCCACGTCCTGTTTGTCATCGGGACCGGCTGCTGTGGCTCGACGCTGGTCGAGGAGGTGCTCTGCCGGCACGAGTCGGTGGGCTTCGTCAGCAACTTCGAGGATCGCTTCGGGATGCCCGGGCGCTGGAACGGTCCGCTGTACCGGCGCCTCCCGGTCGGGCTGACCCGCAAGGGCCGGGCCCGGTTCGCCCCGTCCGAGGCGTACAACGCGATCGCCCGTGAGGTGTCCCCGGAGCTCGTCAGCCCGCGGCGCGACCTCCTCGCGGACGACGTCACGCCCGAGATCCGGGCCCGACTGCGCCGCTTCGTCGAGGCGCGCGCGTCCGCGCAGCGCCGCCCCTACTTTCTCCACAAGCTGACCGGCTGGCCGCGCGCCGGCCTGCTCGGCGAGGTGTTCCCCGAGGCGCGCTTCATCCACGTCCACCGGCCCGGCGCGGATGTCGCCCGCTCGTGGGCGCGGCACGCGTGGTTCGATCCGGGGATGTTCGGGCCGCTCAGGGGCACGATCGTGACCGAGACGCGGGGGTCGCTCCGCGAGGCGTGGGCGCTGCTCGCCTGGCGGATGCTGATGGAGGCCTACGTGACGGCCTCGGAGAGCGCCCGGCCCGACTCCTGGCTCGACGTCGCCTACGCCGACCTGATCGCCGACCCGCGCGAAGCGTTCGCCGAGATGCTCGACTTCGCGGGCCTGCCCTGGACTGAGGAGTTCGAGCGTGGCTTCCGCCGCTACCGCTTCGAGGCGGGGCGATGAACGTCGCTGCGTGGCGCCCGCTCGCCCCCGCCGCCGTGGTGACAGTCCTGCCGCCGCCGCTCTCCCCGGCCGAGGTGACCCCGCTCGCCGAGGCGTTCGCGCAGCGATCGCGCGCTGACAACACGCTCCGCGGGTATCGCACCGACTGGGCCCGCTGGACGGCCTGGGCGGCCAGCAACGGCGTGGCGGCGATGCCGGCGAATCCGCGCGCGGTCGAGGCATGGCTCTGCGAGGAGGCGGCCACGCACACCCCGGGCACGCTCTCGCGCCGGGTCGCGGCACTCCGCCTCGCCCACGAGCTCGCCGGCCACCCGACGCCAATCGATTCCCACGTGCGCCGCGTCCTCGAGGGCATCCGGCGGACCACCGGGCGGCCACCGCGCCGGGTCGCGCCGATGATGCTCAGCGATCTCCGCGCCGGCGTGGCCACCCTCGACCTCGACACCCTCGCCGGGCTCCGCGACCGGGCCCTGCTGACCCTCGGCTGGGCGGGCGCGTTCCGCCGCTCCGAGCTGGTCGCGCTGCGCGTCGACGACGTCACCTGGACCGAGGAGGGACTCCGCGTGATGGTGCGGCGGAGTAAGACGGACCAGAGCGGCACGGGCCAGATCCTCGGCATCCCGCACGCCCGCGAGGAGCACGACGACGTCTGTCCGCCCTGCTCGCTCGCCGACTGGCTCGGCACCGCCGGGATCGACTCCGGGCCGATCTTCCGGCGCCTGCTGACGCCGACCACGGTCGGTCCCGATGCGATCCGCGACAAGGGCATCGCCGAGCTCGTCCAGCGGGTCATGTATGCCGCTGGGATCGCCGGCGAGTGGTCGGGGCACTCACTCCGGGCCGGCTTCGCGACCGAGGCGGCCCGCCACCAGATGGACGCGCTCGCGATCTCCAAGCAGACCCGGCACCGCAAGCTCGACACCCTCGCGGTGTACGTGCGCGAGGGGGACCTGTTCATCCGCAATCCGGCGACCGAGGCGGGGCTATGAGTCGGCTCCTCGATCCGCGCCCGGCCCTTGACGGCGCCGCCTACCTCGCCGCGCTACGGCATCACATCACCGAGGTGATCTCCGAGCACGACGCGAGCGTCGACGAGCTGACCGTTCTGGTCGACTACACCATCGAGCTCCGCCGCGCCGTGCGCGACTGGTACGCCGCCCGCGCGCTCGCCTTCCGCCACGATGACCGACCGAATCTGTACCCGACGATGGCCGCGTGGCGCAAGGCGGGGGAGAAGAAATGGCAACGTGCGAACGCCCGCGAGCAGCGGGTGATTGAGCTCGTCACCACGAGACCCAAGGAGGCAAACCCATGATCCGCACGTGTTGGGAGCTACTGCACCCTGTCACCGGGGCGACGCTCGGGTTTGAGTGGATCGAACGCGAGGTGACCGCGCCGATGCCGCCGCCGCCCGACTTTGTCTCAGTGCCGGTGCTGCGCGTCCTCGCGGACGTCCACCGTGTGCTGCGCTGGCGCGAGGCGCGCGGGGGGATCGTGCTGCGCTTGGACGAGGCACGCGTCGGGGCGCCGGCGTGACCGCCGCCGCCGCCTCTGCCGCCTATGGGCGCAGCCTCGCAGCTCGGCTCGGCAAGCCCGCGCCGCCGGATGTGGATTGGGCATCGTGGGGTGCCGCCGCGAAAGCTCAGCTCGAGAAGAATCTCCCGCCGCCGGCCTTCGACGCCTACGTGTTTAAGCCCGCCGACGTGCTCCCGCTGCGGGCAGTCACCTCGACGGCCATGACGCCGGCGGCGTCCCAGGCGATCGTCATGCGCGAGCAGCGCAGTGTCGACTGGATCACGCCGCGCACCGCGAAGGAGGTGATCAGGCTCCGCGAGCTCGGCGTGATCACGCGCCGCGAAGCCCGCCTCTACCTCGGGCTCCCGGTCCATTGGTGGACGCGATGATGCTCTGGGGCGACGGCATCCCGTGGGGCGATGGGGCCGCGGCCGCGGTACGGTCGCAGGCGATGACCGACCTCGCGCGTCGCATCGCCCGGGCCCACAATCGCCAGTTGCCACCGCTCGAGTTCGCCCGGGCCGGCGGCTCGATCGTGGTCGCCGGGGTGCGCTTCCCGATCCGGGCCCACCGGGTCACCCGGGCCGAGGTGCGCGCCTATCTCGAGGCGTACCAAGGGACAGGGGCCGATCGTTCCGTGTTCGAGCTCTACGGGAGCACGCCGCGCAAGCCGATCGAGGAGGATGTCGATGCAGGCGATCGCTGATCTGGCCCCGGTACCGACGCCGACGCTGCTCGGGATGGTCCGCGCCTACATCGAGGCGCGCCAGGATCTCGAGGACACGATGGGCTCGCTCGAGGCGCTCCAGCGCGTTCCACTGCACGGGGACGAGGATTGGAACACCCAGCTCCTCGAGGCCCGCCAGCTCGTCAACGAGACGCGCCTCCGAGCGAAGCACGCCGAGCGCAACCTCGCCGATCACGTCGTCGTGCTGTGCCGGCGGCTGGGGCTCGTCGATGGCCCAGTGTAAGAGCTGCTCGGCGCCGATCCTCTGGCTGCGCAATCCCAAGACCGGGCGCATGGCGCCGATCGACGCCTACGAATCCCAGCGCGGCAACATCGGCGTCGACGGCCAGGAGTACGCGCTCTGCAACGCTGCGATGGGCCACGTCGAGTGCGGCGTGCACCGCGGGCACCACACCAACCATTTCGCCACGTGTCCATTCAGCCATCTGCACCACACGACACCAAGGGGGAGGTCATGAAAGTCCTGCTCGTGCTCGCCGCCGCGCTGATCGCCGGCGCTGGAGCAACCACAATCGCTTTGTCGAATACGCCGGGCGCGCCTTACGTAGCAACGATATCGAGTGCGGGCGCCGTATCGACACCATCGTCGATCACGGCACCCATCACGCTCGCCCCGACGCCGGCACCGACCGGGGATCCGAGCACCAACGAGGGCGGGCCCGGGATCACCGCGGCCCCGACGCCGTCCAACGAGGCCGGATGGGTGACCACACTGCCAGCCGGGTTCGCGCCGGTCATGCCGGCGGCGACCGCCGAGCTCGCGACGACCCTGGTCACGCCATCGCTCGCCTCGCTCCACCTCTCGACGAGCCCGCCGCCGTACTGGACGCTCTCGGAGTGCGATTGGCTCTCCGACACCATGTACGCGGACATCCAGCTCGACAGCAATGCCGTTCATTGGTACTCCCTGGTGGGTTGGTGGTACGCCGGCGAGGTTGACAATTGGCGGTTCCTGGAGGGGATCGCGACCCAAGCCTGCTGGCGCGGCGGGGTGATCACCGGCGAGCAGGCGGCGACCGCCATCACCGACGCGATGAATGACGGTTGGAACGGGCACCCCGCGCATCTGTCGCAGGACGCGCCGGGCAGCTCCGAGATCCCGTGGGACCGGCAGTGGACCGACGCGTATCAGGAGATCGCGACCCTGTTCGCCGAGGTCCCGCAGGCGCCGGCCTACTACTGCCTCGAGGTCTGGGGCGAGGGTGACGCGGCGTGTGCGTCGACGACCGCGGCGTCTGTGCTCTCGAGCCTGGGGGTGACGCCGTGAGCGCGAGAACCCCGACTACGACGCCGGTTATCAGGCGCACCGATGCCAAGCTCTCGGCGGACGGCAGGTATCGCTACATGCTGCTCCGCTGGTTCCAAGGTGTCGATGAGCCGTGTGCGGTGTGGGTGATGCTCAACCCCTCGACGGCAGACGCCTTCACCAACGATCCGACCATTCGCCGAGTGATGTCGTTCAGCAAGGGGTGGGGCTATGGCGGCTGCATCGTCCTCAACCTGTTTGCCCTGCGAGCCACATATCCGAGCGCCCTGATGGTCGCCGACGACCCGGTCGGTCCTGACAACGATCAGGTGCTCCGAGACTGGTTCGCGTTGGCGGGCCGTGGGCCGCTGATCGCCGCGTGGGGAGCGATCAATAGCCCCCGGCTGCGCTGGCGGGTCAGTGACGTGCTGCGGCTCGGAGAGCGGCCCTGGATGTGCCTCGGGCGCACCTTGGACGGGTCGCCGAGGCACCCGCTCTACGTCCGCGCCGACACGGAGTTGCAGCCGTGGACGCCATAACCCCGACTATTCCCGATCTTGAAGGAGGTTTGTGATGATGCCCCGCGAGTTTTGGACGATCCGCACCGGCCCCTACGTTCACACGATCCCTGTGCGACCGGGCGACAAGGTGGACGAGGACTATCTGCTCCACTTTATGCGCACCGAAATGGAGCGGCTGGAGAACGGGCGCAACGGGCACGTCGAGGTGACCTCGGTCACCAAGGCCGACCCGGACTTCGGCGGCTAGCTCGTGAGTACCCCGATTCCGACCGAGTTCAAGCACACCCACCTGCCGACACCGCCGGGCTACGAATCTGTTACTACGACGCCGGTTATCGAGAGCAACGATGAACGTGCTGCGGCGTACATCCGGGCCGTCGACCCTACCTCTGCCGAAGCCGTAGGGCTGCTCCGCGAGGCGCGTGCATGGATGCAGATTCCGCACGAGGGCAGCATCATCGAGGAACTCCAAGGCCGCATTGACGCCTTTCTGCGGAGACACGATGGTCAGTAGAACCCCGACTTTGAGCACTGTTATCGCGCACGTCGACTACCTCGAAGGCGACAACGACTGGGGGTGGTGGTGCGAGGGATGGGTTGACCCCGATGCCTTCCTCGCGGAGTGCATCGTTCAGGCCGCGCGCGAGCTACTCCTGCGACCCGAGGAGGCGCTCCCGGTGGCTCCTGTCAAGCACGGTTACGCCCGCGTCTCCTCGTCCGATTACGACGGCCATGTGAGCCTCAACGAGCGGCCCAACGGCGGGCACCGCGCCACCTACATCTGGGGGCCGATGTCGTGAGATCCCCGATTTCGACACCGGCAACGCGTCGGGTCGTGGGCGTGAGTCTCGTCTGCTGGGGACTGAACCCCGGGCGCAGGGTCGTGCTGGAGTGCGGGCACACGCTCCGCAGCGAGGGTCAGGGATACCACCTTGGAGACCGCGTGCCCTGCCCAGACTGCGGGTATTGTCCGATCTGCGAACTACATCGGGAGCCAAGCTCGTGAGTACCCCGATTCTCACGCCCTGGGAGAGCCACTGGCGCTGAGCGGGGGTATCCTCTGCGGCGTGAGTCCCCGCGATGAGGTTGAGGCCGTCTACGGCGTCGTCGCTCAGGCGATGTGGCAGCCCGGCGGGATCGTGCAGATGCTCTCGCCGACGTGGCGCGACAAGCTCTCGCGCACCTGGATCTTCGTCGACGACGCTCCCACTGACACCGAGCGCAACTGGGTCGACGCGCCGGCGCCGGATCTGCTCATGGGCCTGTTCACCGAGCCCGAGGACGGGACCTATGTCATCCAGCTCTTTGCCACCGAGCTCCGCCGTGGTCGCCGCGATCCCGTCGACGCGCTCCTCCACGAGATGGGCCACTGGGACTACGACCACGGAGAGACGTGCCCGGAGTGCAACTCGCTCGCCCGCCGCAAGCGCCCCCACGTGCACCGTGACGGGTGCCCGGTGTGCGAGCTGTTCGGCGAGACGACGCTCGCGATGGGGCTGCTCGAGTCGCTGCGGATGCGGGCCCACATGCGTCACGCGATTCCACTCGGCGGGGGCGGGGTGATCCCCGAGGCGCGCCATCACCTCGGCCGGGCCCAGCTCCTCATTGCACCGGCGAAGGCGATCGCCGACCGCCAGCTCGTGGCCCGTTGCGAGCAGCTCCTCGCCGACGCTCAGGAGGCGCTCGAGGGCTGGCTCGACGTCGACGCCGTGGGCGATGCGTACGCGGCCGCGCGGGTCGCCTGGGACGCCGCCGGCGACGTCACCTACGGGTACTTCGCGCGGGTCCGGGAGCTGACCGGGTGAACGACTCGCTCTGCGTTGTCTGCCCGCCGTGCGTGGCCAGTGATCCGCCGTGTGAGGTGCCCTGCTACGAGGGCCCGTGCTCGTCGGCGCCGAGCTCCGGTGTGGTGGTCGCCTCGAGCACACCGAGCCGCGATGCGGCCGTGATGGCGACCGGGATCGTCGCCGGGACGCTCCTGGTCGCCGCAGTCAGGACGGCGTCGCTCGGAAGGCCGCTGGTGCGCGAGAGTAGGGGGCGACGATGAGCGACACCGACGACTACCTGAAAACCCTCGCCCATGCCGCCGAGCGCCAGATGCAGCGCCAGGAGAAGCAGGACCGTGACGCCGACCTGATGGGTGCCGCAGCCCGGGAGCGCGCGGATCAGGCATTGGATCATCTTCGCCAGTTCAGCGGCATGGTGCCGGATGCGGCGGGCACACCGACCGAGTCAGTGCTCGTACTCGCCCTGAGCGGCCCGATGGCTCAGGGTGGGATCGCGGTCGCCTACGCCTCAGACTCGAGTTTTGCCTCCTGGCGCACCCTGGTCCAGCTCGCCAAGGAGGCCTACGCCGGGCGCTCCTACGGACCGCAGATGGCTCAGGACATCGCCATCCCCTACCGGGACCCGCACAGCGGCGAGCTCGGGGCGATCTATGCGAGCGTGCTCGCCGGCGTCGTCGCGATCAGCCCGCGGTCGGCGAACGAGGTGGTGGGCACCGCAGTCATCGTGCCGCGCTGATGGACGCGCTGATCGGCCGCTGCCTCGCCGCTGAGCTTGAGCTCGAGCTGCTCGGCTGGACCGACGAGCTCGCCCAGGGAGCCGTCCGAATGAACCGCAGGATCGCGCTCGGGATCGCTGGGGAGTGCCGCCCCGAGATCCGCGAGCAGGTTGCCGTCGACGTGTTCGAGAGCCGGATGACCAAGCTCCGCCAGAATCAGGCGTGGCTCAAGGGGTACGAGTCAGCGATGGCCGAGGGGACGCGGGGATGAGCCGGGTGTCGCGATGAGCCAGCTCCCGCCGGTATCGGTGCCGCCGGCCGGGGTCAGTCTCGGACAGCTCGCCCTCGCCAGCACGATCGGCGCCGTGGTCGGCGGGGTCATCGTCGCGGAGATGCTCAAGTCGGCGGCGCGGGCATGGACGCGGGAGAGTCGCCGGCGATGAGCGGCCGCGCGAAGGTACTCCCCAGGTTGCAGCCTGCGCTCGAGGATTGCGGTTGAGCTCTTTCAGCCGGGCATAGAGGCGCTCGTCGTGCGCGATCTCCTCGGGAGTCAAGGGCGTGAGCGTTGTGGCTGGTTCCGCGTTATCATCCTGAACGGCGCCGCCGGGCGACCTTTCAACGAGAGGAGGTGAAATCAAGATGGCAACTTTGCAATCGATGGCCGCAAACTATGACCGCGCGAAGCAGACGATGGCCCAGGGCTACGCTGCGGGCAAAGGCCGGGCCACCCAGCGGTACAGCGAGGGTGTGGCGAAGGTGATCGGACGTCCGGTCAACGGCTTCATTCTCCAGAAGTACGACACCGGGTACAACCCCGGCGCGTACGCCGATGCGATCTCGCGCACCAGCGGTGCGGACGTCGCGCGACGCTACGCGGAGAAGATGGGGGGCTGACCTCCATTTCGGGTGAACCCCGCGAGGAAACGGGCGCGTTTCTGTGACGGTCCCTCGCGAGGCGGTTCCCCTCGCCACGTCGGCGCGTGAGGCTCTACGCTTCCCGGCGTGAGCATCGCCGGCATCGACGTCCCACCGCTCGCGGCCGCCGGCGCGATTCCGCCGCCGGGAACCCCGCTGACCGCGTTCATCGCTGCGCTCCAGGGCAAGACCGTCGATAGCTGCGGTGGCTTCGCGGCTGGGCAATGCACCGCTCTCGCCTGTCTGTGGGCCGCCAATCTGGGGCTCAAGACGCCGTGCGGGAGCTGCGGATTGCCTCATCACTGCGACGGAGGCTGCTGGCAGGGGAGCGGCTATCCGGGGTGGACGTGGGTCCCGAACTCGCCGAGCGGCGTTCCGGCGCCGGGCGACCTCGTTTGCTACCGCGCCTCGTGCGACGGGATCAGTGCCGACGGCCACGTCGGCATCTTCGTGTCGGGCAACGCGAGCTCGTTCACCGGGTTCGACCAGAACTGGGCGGGCGCGTTCTGCGCGCTCCACACCCACGATTACGCGTGCGTGGTCGGCTGGCAGCATCCCACGGCGGCGGAAACGTCCTCGAGCTCGGGGCTCTCGTGTCCGCCCGGTCAGGTGCTCGTCGGCTCGTTCTGCTATCCGAGCACCTCCGCGTATCCGGCGGGATCGATCCCCCTGGCGCTGGCGCTGGGCGCGATCGGCGTCGGTGGCTGGGTCGCCTACCAGGAGTCGCCGCGCTTCCGAGCCGCCGTCCAGGGGGCCGAGCGGCGCACCGGGAACATCCTCCGGGCGTCGCGGCGGTGAGCGCCTGGGTTGACGTCGGGACGCAGCGCGTCCAGGTGCGCGACGACGGCGGCATCCTCTGGGAACACGACACCCTGCCCGGCTACCGGGTCCCGCGACATCAGGTGAGCAGTAAGGCGGGGGCGAGGTGGACGGTGCTCAGCGTCGAACCGCTGACCTTGACGCCCTCGCTGCACTGTGATCGCAAGCTCGGCGGCTGCGGGCTCCACGGCCACGTGCTCGGGGGCCGCTGGTCATGACCTTCCACACCGTGTTTTCGGCCGAGGCGGGCAACGCAACCTCGAGCTGGCAGGCCGAGCTCCTCGCGTGGTCGTTCCACCGCGCCGGCGAGCCGGGGCCGCTGACCATGCTCTGCTCGGGCGGCGATGTCCGCGTCCCCGGCTGCGAGACCTTCGCGACCCAGCGCTGGAACAACCTCGACGGGGACAACTATCCGCCCTTCAACAAGCCGCTCGCGCTCCAGGACTGGCTCAGCAAGGGCGGGCCCAAGTGCGACACGGTCCTGATCGTCGATCCCGACTGCCTCTGGTTCGGGACACCCTTGGCAGAATGGCTCGGGGTCATCGACATCGAGCTCCCGCCGCGCACTGCGCTGGTGCAGAGCTGGGACTACCACGGTGGCCTCCAGGGGTTTTGCAAGGCGGTCAAGGACCCGCTCGTGATCCCAGTCGGGATCCCGCTCCTGATCCGCGTCGACGACCTCCGAGCCCTGGTCCCCTGGTGGATCCGGCACACCCGCTGGATCCGCCACACCCACACCATGCAGGACCCGTTCTGGAACGCCGAGATGGGCGGCTACATGCTCGGCGCCGCTGAGATCGGGCTGCACCAGGAGCTCATGCGCATCGACTGCGGCCCGATCCTCCACTACTACTCGTGGCGGCCCTGCATCGACGGCTGGCAGAAATACTCGTACCAACCGTGGTCGCGCCTCGAGGTGACCGGGCCGCCGGCGCGGCGCTCGCTGGCGCTGCTGATCAACGAGTACGCGGACCAGCGAGGGGCCGGGTGAGCGTCTCGATCGCGGAGCGGCTCGATCTCGCCTATGCGGCCGGGTTTCGCGGCAGCGCGCTCCTGACCATCGTCTCCATTTCGTTGTGCGAGTGCGGGGTCGGATCGGTCTGCGAGACCGGCTGCAACCCCGACTGCTGCCCGCCCTGTGATTCCTGCGGGCTGCTCCAGGTGTATCAGTGCGCCCACCCGGGGACCGCCCCGTGTGCCGTCGACCCGGCGTGTGCGTTCCGGCTGGGCTGGCAGATCAGCAATGGCGGGACCAGCTTCACGCCCTGGACGACATACAACGACGGCTGCTTTCGGGGCCACATGGCCGCGGTGGCGGCGGTGCTCGCCGGCCTGCCGCCGCCGGTCGGTCCGCCCCGACCGTCCTCGTTGCCCTCGTCGTCACCGCTGGCGGGGACTCCTCCGAGCGGCGGGGTGGGCGCGCCGGCGCTGCTCGCGGTCGCCGGCGGGGCGGTCCTCGGTGGGCTCTGGTGGCGCGGTCACGCTCGCGGCGGGGTACGCTTGCCCGCGTTGGTCCGTCCCTCGAGGAGGTAAGCATGGCCTGCACGCCGGTCCCGTACTGGGCGTGGACGCTCCCTGCGGACAGCGTCAGCCTCCCGCTGGCGAGCCGTCCGCATCTCTCCTTCTACGTCCCCGCCGGCACCGGCAAGGTCATCTTCAAGTACAGCGTCAACCCGCGCCCGGTCGGGGTCCAAGGCGACGTCCTGTACTGGCTGACCAACGGCGCCGGCCAATATCTGATCAACGGCGACGTCATCGCCGGCGACGGGGTGATCACCTGGAGCCTCGGGGCCAGCGATCCCCACACGCTCTACGTGGCCACCGACTGGGAGGTCATCTTCCGGGGCGGTGGGCGGTACATCACAACCCCGTTCAGCACCCAGCTCACCGGCGCCTGCACGCAACCCCAGAACGTGCCGTCCCCGTGCATCCCCAACCCCTGTCCAGCGGGATGCGAGTGCGTGTGCGCGGGACCAACCTGCAGCTCCGCGCAGTGCATCAACTGTCCGCCGCCGCCGTCGAGCTCGCACCCCTCCTCGTCGTCGCACCCCTCCTCGTTGCCATCGTCGTCGCACCCCTCGAGCAGCTCCTCGTCGAGCAGCTCCTCGTCGCTCCCGGCAACCCCCCACGCCGGTTTTTCTCCCAGCCTCGCGGCCATCGCCGCGCTCGGCGGCGGGGCGGTGCTGGTCACCGGGGCGCTCTGGGGCCGTCACCGCGCCCCGACTGAGCTCGCTCCTCGGGCGCCGGCGGGCATAGACTTGCCGGTGTTGGTCCGTACCTCGAGGAGTTGACGATGGCGAATGGCGGCGGAGTGGTCCGGGACAGTCGCCCGAGCGATCAGGGTGGCGGCGGAGGCGGCGGTCTCCTGCTCCTGGTCGGCGCGACCGCGCTGCTCGGCTACGGCGGCTACGAGCTGCTCAAGCCCAAGGTGGGCTCGTCGGGTGGGGCGGCCGGGTTCTGCCAGGGCTGCGCGGCGGGCTCGTCGAGCCTCGCGGCCGGGCTCTATGTCGACTGCGCCGATCCAGCCAACCCCGCCACCTGCTCGATCTGGCGGGTCGGCCCAGATGGCACCGGCAAGATGGTCCGCTACGGGTACACCACACCGACGCAGCTCGCCCGCTGCGAGGGCCCCAACCCGACCATCATCGGTCCCAACTTCTCGGGCTTCGGCAACGGTGACAGCGCCAGCTTCATCGGCACCGTCCAGGACATCAGCGCCTCGTGCCCCTGCCCGCCCGGCTCACCGGGCGCCTGACTCAGAACAGCGACGCCGAGTAGGTCGAGCTGCCCGGGTAGAGCGCGAGGAGGTACGGGACACCGGACTTTGCCGGCGCTGCGGGCCCGGGGATCGCCGGCGGTGTCGCGAAGATCTGGTACAGAAACCCGGCGACCTCGACGGGGCCGTGCACCGCGGGCTGATTGCCCGAGAGCGCGAGCTGGCGCGCGGCGACGGTGTTGCCGTGCTCGTCCCACAGGAACATGGTCAGCGTGCACGGCTTGAAAGCGGCGAGCACGATCGAGGTGCTCCCGGTGACGCCGGGAATGAGCGTCGGGGCAGCCACCTCGCCGGGCGGCGCTACATCGACGATGACGGTCTGCATCTCGTTCTCCTCGGTGGGGGTGGGGGTGGTCGTGTAGATCGCACTGTCGAACCAGGACAGGTCGACGTGCGCCGCGTAGGCGATCACGTTGGGGCGCCACTGCCAGCCGCAGGCGCCCGGGGGGCGCGCGACGGCGGTGATGTGCTGGGCGGCGAAATCAGCCGGCGTCGGCCAGCTCGCCGAGGGGTTCTGCTGCTGGTACAGGGCGATCACGTGGAAGGCTGCGCGCAGCTCCGGGAAGTCCCACGCCTCGTGATAGTGGCCGAACCCCGAGGCATCGAGCCAGGACTGCTCCCAGGTCCCGAAGGCGCGGATCCCGGGCTCGTCGTCGAGACAGCCGCGCACCTTCCAGGCGGCCGCGAGCGCCGCCATCTTGTCGGGATCCTCGTTGCCCGAGGCAAAGGCGATCGAACCCAGCCCGGCGGCGCGGATGCGCGCGAAATCGGCCGCGATCCAGGTCGAGTCGATGCCGAGCCCGGGGAGGTAGCCGTTCCAGGCGGCGACGCCGGCGTAGCGGGCCCGCTCGAGCTGCGCATCGCTCGGCGCGGTGAAACTGTCGGCGACGGCGTACAGGGTCATCGCAGCGCTCGAATCCAGTTTTCGTAAGCTGCCGGTCGAAGGGCCCACCAGCCGCGCCGGTCGGACAGGTTATACACCCAGAACTCGGTGAGATCCCACCGGAATAGGACCACCCACGCAGTGGTCCCAAGCCGCTTCGCCATCTCTATGACGCTGGTTGCTTGTCCGTCCCGCTTGGTAAACCGCTCGATCACGGCTGTTCGGTAGCTCTCAGGAACCCTCACGTTGCCATCGACACGACTCAGCTCGAGGACACCGACCGGGGTCGGTGCGCCGTCGACGACTCGCCATTCAACCTGATCGATGTCGCTGACAAAGCAGCCGCCGCCGAACTGGTAGCGCCACTGTCGATAGGACAGCGCGCGATCTTCGGAATCTCGCCTCTGGCGCGCCTTGCGAACCTCGCCGTCAGGGCGGAGCGTCTCATCACTCGACCAGTCCTCGGAGATCCTACCGCAGGTAGGGCATTGCGTCACCGCAGCAATCCGTCGATCAGGGCATCGTTGACGACCTCCAGGTCTTCGGTGTATTGGTCAACAATGGCCTGAGCGCGCTCGCGCTTGATCTGGCGCTCCATCTCGTGCGCACCGGCCTCACTGATCCGGTACACGTGGTTACCGAGCGAGTCGATCCGGCGCTCGAGAAAGCCCTCGCGAACCAGCTCGTCGAGCTGCGCCTGCATCGCCTCGAGCGCGCTGCTCATGCCGCGTACCTCGGCCGGGTCGCCCTGGCGATGGCTTCGCTGAGCGAGTAGTACAGCTCCTTGCCGGCCTGCCCGGGCGGCACGCCACGCTCAAGCAGAGCCCGGGCGCGCTCCTCGCAGTAGCCGATCTCGTCGATCTCGGCGAGGCGGGCCGGCACGTCGAGCTCCCACTTCGCCGAGAACTTCACCAGCTCACGCTGGCGCCGGGCCCGGTCCTCGGCGGCAGACTTGTCGAACGCGACGAGGTGCTTCTCGGTCGTGGTGGGCTCGTACTCGAGCTTGAACGCATCAGCCCGCTCGGCCTCGATGCGCAACTTCTCGCGCCGCTCAGCCTCGAGACCGGTGGCATCGACGAGCTGGGCAAGGCTCGGGAACTTGTCGCTGTGCTCGGCCATCGCCATCAGCACGCCGGCCACGATCGAGCCGTCGAGGCGGCGAAGCGTCGCCGACCACGCGGTCTGAACCCCCTCGCTCCCGGGGGCAACGTCATGCGGCCACAGGGAACGGGCAAAGGCGAAAATCTCGGCGATCTCCGGGTCGGTCACTGTTTGGGAACCTCGATGACGGTTTGCTGACTTCGTTGTCGGATGGCGGCGATCTGGGCGTCGATCGGATTGACCGGCGGCGCTCTGTGTCGTGAGGTGTCGACACCGGCTCGGGCGCGTTCGACGTCGCCGACGATGTAGGCGAGCTGGCTGGGGCTCTCGTTGCGGCGTGCTAACTCACCGATCGCCTCAATCAGCACACTTTCGTCGTGCCCCTCCTGCTGCAATCGCTTCGCCTCCATGCCGACTCGCGGGAGGAGCTTGCGATTCGGTGTGATCCCGAGCAGCGTACAGGCGTCGACGTAGGCACCCACGAGCGTTCCGTTTGAGCCGTTCGGATGGATTTGTACCGTCCTCGCTGCGATTTGAGTGCTCTGAGTCGACCGTAAGGGAGACTCAGAGTTAACCGGGATACGGGAGTCGGGGTTCGGCGCGTTCGGAGGGTGTTCGTGAACGCCGTTCGGAGACGTTCGCGGAACGGCCTCGAACGCCGTTCGAGGTTGAGCTGTCCCGTAGCGGATCCGGCGCGCTTCGGCGCTTGCCCGACCGGCCGCCGCGTGCTGTCCGCTCGAACGCCGTTCGGGGGGACACTCGATATCTGCCCACAGTGGAGCCGCGATCGCGATGGATTCGCCGTCCTCAACCCAGATCGCCCGGCCACAGAGGGCAGTGGCATCGTCGTCGGTGCCGCCGCGGGCAATCATGAGCGTGCGCGGGATATGTGGGTCGCCGTGGCGCAGGCAGTACGGAAGGCAGAGGAAGAACACGCCGGCAGCGTGAGGATCAAGACCAAGGAAACGGGGATCGTCGTCCAGGTCGTCGCCGACTTTGCCCCAGGTCACCGTGATTCGATCCTCGCGGCCCGGGTCGGTGTGGTACGGTCCCTGTTAGGGTCTCGCATGGGTATTCTCCATCGAGATAGCGGGCGTCTCCGGTCGCACGGGGCGCCCGCACTTTTTTTCTAAGGCGAACCGGCTGAGCATACGCCGCACCGCAGCCGGATGGGTAGACGTCGCGGCCCGCGGGTCCGTACACTGGCGTCGTGGTCACCATCCGCATCGAGGTTCCCGGCCAGCCGCCCGTCGAGCGCGAGGTGCCCCGGGCGATGGTCGACATGATCTTCTCGACCCTCGGGTTGCAGATGCCGCGGACCACGTCGGGAATCACCCTGTCGGTGGTCAAGGAGACCTCGATGAACTTTCCGGGGGCCCAGGCGTTCGGACCGCCGCCGCAATGAGCTGGTCGTTCAGCGCCGTCGTCAAGGCCGGCGACGATGTCCTGACCGAGCTGATGCACGCCGCCCTGGCCGCCGGCGAGTACGGCGCCGCCGAGCTCGAGCAGATCGAGCACGGGGCCAGGGCCGCAACCGCGCTCGTGGCGCGCGGCCATCTGAGCACCGGCGCGCACACCGTGACGCTCTCCGGGCACGCCGGCGATCCGACCGGCACCAACCCCGACAACCTCTCCCACACAGTCGTCAAGGTCGAGACCCTGCCACCTCCGCCGCCCGGCGGATCGAACTGATGCAGCTCGTCGAGGCGATCACCCGGTGTGAGGGCTGCGGCGAGGAGATCCCCGAACTCATCGCCGAGATCAAGCGCTATCAGGTGATGAACGGCGGCCGCAAACCCAGACTGATGCTCCCGCCGCTGCGCGCTCCCTTCTGGTGCGCATCCTGTAACGCCAAGGCGAACCGGATGCTCGGCTCGTTCACCGAGCTCGAGGATTCGCTGCCCGCACGCGAGAGGGCCGGCGAGGCGGGCTGACGTGCCCCACGACCCGCAGCGGCGCATCTACAAACTGCTCGACGAGATCGAGGAGCTGAGCGTCGCGTCGTTCCGGCTCACCCCGGACGGGACCGGCGCCGAGCCGGTGCTCGCCGGTGGGTCACTGCTGAGCTGGTATTTCGCAGTCGGCGGTCAGCGGACCAACATCGTCACCCTGACTGAGCTCCACGACGCGGTCCTCGAGCTCACCGGCCCGGTGCTCGCGCGTCGCTAGAAGGGCTGCCCGCGGCGCTGCAACTCAGTCGCCATGCACGAGAGATAGGGGGCGAGCCGGTCGCCGCGCGGATACGCCTCGTCGACCTCCGTCGAACAGAGCGCGGCGGACTCACGGAACGCGCTGAGCCGCTCGAGCTGCTCGGGGGTGACGTCGCGGATGCGGATGTCCGACCCGCAGAACTGCTCGACTTGACCGTCGGAGAGCGGTCCCTCGATGCCCTTGGCGAACACCAGATCAGGGCCGGCGCCGCGCCCGCGGAGCTCGTATCCGATGCACGGGGCCTGACGCGCCACCGCGTCGTCCAGGACAATCCCGCTCCGGTCCGGGTTGACGAAATCACCGAGCGAGGGAGAGCCGTCGAGGAACGGTGACGGGTCGGGCCCGTGCTCCGGGTGATATGCGGCGCCGGCGTCCACGTCGTACGCGTACTTCGAGCCTCCGATGATGGGGAGCCCGCAGCTCGCACAGGCGCGCGGCGAACCGTTGGCGACGCGAGTGACGGTCGGGCGACGGCGGCTCACAGGACCGCCCGAGCGGAGCGCTCGACCTCGGCTTGCATCCCGCTATACCAACCGTCCATGTAGTCGCCGATCAACTCATCAACCTCCTCGGGGGCGAGCTCGTTCTGGGCGATGTCGATGTGCCCGGCGTACACGGCCTCGCTGACGATGTCGTTCTCGCTCGGATCGTCAGCCCACTCTCCGATGCGCAGCTCGGGCAGGGAATCGATCACCTCGGGATCACCGTCATCGAGCCCCTTGACGAGACGCTCCGCCGTCGCCTTGGTGGTATTGCCGTCGACGACCCAGCTCCCGCGCGCCGCGCCGTGCTCCTCACCGACCTTGCGAACCGCGTCCTTGAGGCGATTGAACTCGACCTCAGAAACGCCGAACGTCACCTCACGCGCCACCCGTCATCTCCCTGTGAAACGCCTCGTAGAACCCGTCGGGATCGCTGACACCATACTGTCTGGCGAGCTCGCGGAGTCGCTCGTTGCCCTGCGCCAGCTTGAGCTTTGCCTCGTACTCGGTGCTCATCATGGTCACCTCGCGCACCGCGGTCTCGAGGCTCGGGAGGGCGTTGCGGCAGGCGTCGACGGTCAGCGTCGACGGATCGGGCAGGTTGCGGTCGGCGACGTCGAGGGTGTTCAGGCAGTCCCAGACGCGCTCGCGCATCGCGGGAATCCGCTCCTCGACCTCGCGGAGATGGACGCGCGCGTCCTGGAGATCGGCGCGGGCGAGGTAGAGCGTCCCGGGCAGCGCCGGCGGGATCGCCCCGCCCGACGCCTCGGCGGCGAGGATCACCGACTGGACCCGGCCCCACGCTGCGATCGTCGCGGTGTGGGCGTCGCAGGACGGGCAGCCGACGCGCCGCGCCGGCGGTTCAGGGGCGCTCGAGGTGGCGACCACGCGCACCGACGGCGCGTCGATCACCTCGGGCTCACCCCGACCCCGCCGGATCGTCGCAGCGAACTCGTCGCGGAACCACGACACGCCGATCTCGGAGAACCGCTTGACCATTGTCGGCCAGTCGATCAGGGGTGGCGGCTGGGGGCCGGGTGGAAACTGCGCCATCGCCCGCTGATGGTACGCCGCCGCTCGCGGCCGCGGTGCCCCGCCCTCCCTGCCCCGCCCCCTGCGGTGCCCCGCCCCCGCCGCGCGGTGCTCTATGATCGCGGCTATGCCCATTCGGCCAGAGGACCGCTATCGGGCCCCGGCGCGCACCCCCTCGTACTGCGTCGCCGGCGACTTCGCATCTGCGGACGCGCCCAAGACACTCCTCCAGGTGAACGCGCACCGCAGCCATCGCAAGACCCCGCGTTGCCACGAGCCCCCGATGATCCAGAGCCCGGCGGGAACCTGGGTACAGGCGGTGGACAGTCCGCGGCTTGCCGCCCAGACCCGCGCCGTGGCAAGCCAGCCGCCCCCGGAATCCCCGGCGAGCGACGTTCCCCCCGAGGTGCCGGCGCCGTTCGATCTCACGCCGCCAAGCCCCGGAGCCCCGCAGCCACCACGCGGCTTCGGTGTCGGCAGGGCGATCGTCCCGCCGCCAGTCGAGCCGTCCCCCGACCCGCCGCCGGTGCTCTTTCAGTCACCCAAACCGATCATGTTCGAGGCCGAGGTGTGGCAGCTCTACCAGTGGTCACGCCAAAAGGGCTTCACGGGCACACCAGACGAGTGTTTCGCGCAGGCGATCAAGGGCTTCTACCTGCTCCGCTTCGGCGTCGGCATCACCGCCCATGAGATCGACCCCCGACCCCTGCTCCTCGATCTGCTCAGGGGCTTCTCGGGCCACACGGAGTACGCGGCATGACCAACAGCCTCGAGGAGCTCGCCCGGCGCATCGTGCCCACCTACCGCGTCCCCGTCGAGGGCAACGGGCGCGGACCCGAACAGGACCCCGTGTCGCGGGCGTTCCAACAGGACGCCGAGTTCGCGGCCCAGGAGTTGCAGACCGCCCGGCTGCGCTCCCAGACTGCCCGTATGCGAGCCGAGGCGGAGGCTGAAGAGATCGAGGCGCTCAACCGCCGCGACGCCGCCGCGATGGAGCGCCAGCAGATCATCGAGGCGCGCCGGGCCCAGATGCAGCCGCCCCCGCCGGCGCAGGGCGGCGGTGCCGGGAACCAGATGATCGAGGCGCTGATCACGCTCGTCACCGAGACCCAGAAGGACACCCGCGACCTGATGACCAAGCTCACCGCAACCCAGAACCAGGAGCTCAAGGCCCAGCTCGACACGACCCGCGAGCAGCTCACCGCGGCGATCCAGCGACCCCCCGAGGATCCGGTCGCGAGCATCGCGAAGTACATGGCCGTGTTCAAGGAGCTCCAGGCGATCGCGCCGCGCAACGAGGCGGCCACCGCCGCCGCCCAGAACGTGCGCGACATCATCGAGCTCGAGAAGGCGCGCAACCAAATGGAGATTGAACGCCTCCATGCCCGCCGCGACGGCGAGACCAACGAGCTCGAGCGCCAGCGCCTCCAGGCCGACATCCAGGCCCGGCAGATGCGCGATTGGCAGTTCGCCAAGGCGCTCAACGACGCCGTCCCCCAGCTCACCGCGGCGCTGACCGCGCGGATCACCAACACCCCGTGGAACCCAGAGCCGCCGCCGCCCCCATCGGGACCGCGCGCATGGACGTGTTTCAACTGCAACGCCCAGAACGAGGATCCGCCCGACACCGTGGTCACCACCTGTAAGCACTGCGGCATCGAGATCCGGCTGGAGCCGATCGGGCTCGGCCCGCCCGCCCCGGCCAGTGAGCCCGAGCCGGTCGAGTCCGCTCCCGAGCCGGCCACGCCGCCGCCCGCGCCGGCCCTGGAACCGCCCCCGCCACCACGGCGCAGACTCGATCAGTCGTGGCCGCCGTGACCCGGGTAGGATGCGCGCATGGTCGACGTGGTCCGCGACTCCCGCACGGCGACTGAGCTACCGACCTTCACCCGGCCGTCGGCGCGCCTCCCGCGGATTTCGGGGACGGAGCTCGGGATCGGGCTCGGTGTCGTCGCGGTCGCCGGCGGGGCGCTCATCCTTGCGCGAGCGGGCACTTCTTCCGGGCCGACCAGTGGTGGGAACAGCGCGTCGTTCGGGTCGATCCCGCCGCCGAAGTGCCCGCCCTGCGGCCTCTACCGCGAACCCAGCGGCGCCGTGTACGCCGTCGACGGCGACGCCATCTATCACTGGATCGAGGACGAGCTCGCCTTCGCACAATGCGGTTACAACCACGCCAATCAGCACGCCGTGGAGTACGGGTGGAACACCGGATGCGCCCAGGGACCCAACGTCACCGACAGTTGCTCCACGTGTCCCTGCACCGGACCCTTCGGGATCGTCGACTGGTGCGCGACCGTCCCCTGCCCCGGCTGCATCTGATGCCGCGGCGCCGGCCGCTCCCCGGCTTCACCCCGGCGGGGCGCAAACCCCGACACGCGATCAGCAGTCACGTCCAGGTGCTCGCACCGACGCTCGAGGAGCTCTGCCGACTGCCCGGATTGCGCCTCGAGCTGCCCTCGGGAGCGATCGTCACCGCCGACGGGAGCGGCGTACCATCGCCGCATGGCAACGCCGCCGCCGATCCCACCGGCGATTCTGGGGGTGATCAATCCACCGAGCGGGGGTGACTGGGCGCTGTTCGAGGTGATCGCACCGAATGTGCTGCCCCAGTCGGTCTCGCCCGGGATCGACCAGTCGACCCACGTGATCACGCCGTTCAGCGCCTTTCCCTCGGTCGAGGCGTGGGTGAACAATTTCCTCGGCACGGCGGCGGCCCGGGGCAAGCGGGTCTACTATGTCGGCGTCTGGGGGTCGCCGTCGCGCAACTCCTACAACATCATCACCGTCACCGATCAGTAGGCAGGCATGTATTTCTGGCCCGCCCTCGCCGCCATCGTCGCCGCGATCGCCAGCGTCGCGCTCCCGCTGTTCATCGCGTGGTACATCACCACTCACTTTCAGCAGATCCAGAGCGCGCTCAAGCAGGCGTTCACGTACCCCGGGATCGCGGTCGGGGCCACGGTCACGCCGCTCGTGGTCGGTGGGCTCGTCTTCTTCGGCGGTCTGACCGCGATCGGGCTCGCCTTCTACTTCGGTGAGCGCAGGATCGGCGGTCCGAAGGTCCGCCCGCCCGAGCTCGCGCTGATCACCGCGCCCGGCTTCCCGGCGCAGCAGGCGGTCGCGGCGGCGGGATACGCACCCTACCCGGGCATCAGCTACTCGGGTGGTGGGTTCACCGGCGGGGCCGGCCCCTTCGGGTCCTATGGAGTCGCTCGCGCCTCGCGGCCTTCCGGCGGTGGCCCCGCCGCCGCCGCCAGAGACACCTACCGGAAAGTCTCGGAGGCTGGAGCACGGAACTCACGCCAGCGCAGCTCGGGGGCCAAGTCGCGGAGCTCGCGGCCCGCCGCGTGACTCCGATGCTCCACGCCACGATGGCCGCGGTATAGTAGCGGCGTTTCCGGCCGGCAAACCCGGCCCCACAATCAGTCTGAGGTGATGCCCATGCCGCGGTACGGCTTCCCGATCGTCCCCTCGGGCATCCAGGCGGGAATCGGCCTCGTCGATGGACTGATCTCAGCCTCGGATGCCAGCGCCGGGCGCACACGGTACCTGGGGGGCTCGACCCCGTCAGGCGCGTCAGCTCCGGGTGTTCCCCGGTCGGTGATGTTCCAGGGAGCCGCGGTCGCGACCGGCTTTCTCGGCTGGTTCATGAACTGGCCGACCGATTTCGTCGACCCGCTGATCGGCGCACCGCTCACCCTGGTCATGCGCGAGGCAGGCTTCCGCATGGGCCAGTCGGGCAAGAGCGCCCCGCAGACCGCTCAGGGATGGCGCGCCGTCGCCAATGCGCCGGATGCCGTGCACGCCCTGACCGGGCCCGCGCCCAACGGCCGGCAGGCGTTCCGTCAGCGCCAGCCCGCCGGGCACGTCTGAGGAGGGTGAGCGATGGCTGACATCAAGCCGACCCGGCTCTGGGACGTCAACGTCCTCTCCAACATGAAGCAGAGCGCGATCGACAACGTCCAGGCGATCGCCCAGGCCGGCGGGGCCGGCCGCGACGTCATCTGGCGGCCGATCAACGTCAACGACGTGCTCTACGGGCCGCAGTTCGCGCCCGGCTACTCGGGTTCCAACGCCGCGGCGCTGACCAACCCGAACGCGCCGACCGCCAACGTGTGGCTCACCAATCAGTTCCCCCTGTTCACGACCCTGCAAACCCAGGCAATCGCGATCACCGGGTGGGAGTCGCTGTCGCCCATTCCGCACCTCAAGGCGATCTTCTTCTGGGTCGGGTCCGAGCCCTACTCGTACATCCCGATCCAGTCGATCTACGGCTACCCCGAGACCGAGGGCTTCTTCACCGACGTCCTCTACTGGGGCGGTCAGGACACCCCGCGCATCGACCTCCTGTTCGACGCCTCGCTCGGCGCCAACGCCGAGGAGTTCATGATCAAGGGGTACATCGCCGAGCCCGCGGGCAAGTTGCAGCGCAACAGCAACGCCCAGCTCGCCACCCTGATCTCCTCGAACTACGGGCAGGCGGCCTAAGCACCCATGCCTTCCACGATCTACAGCGTGTCGCCACCGCGGCTGGCGACCAAGGCCGATCTCAAGGTCATCGACACCCAGGTCGCGGTGACCGGGACGGCGGCGGTGGCGGTGGGCAACGGCTTCGGGACCGTGCTTGCGCAGTCGGCGCAGGCGACGGTCGCCAACGCGGCGACCACCGTACCGACCGCGTCCGCCTCGGTGACCTCGGTCTCCGGGACCACCATCAACGTCGTCGTGGTCGCCCAGGCCGCCGCCGCCAACACGATCTCGGCCGTCGCCCAGAACGTGAACGTCCACGCAGTGGGGTACTGAGATGCCGCTTGACGTCGAGACCGGGTTGTGGAAGTGCGCGGGCTGCGGAGGTGTGTTCGATTTCGTCGCGGCCCATCCCCGCGGGCGGGACGGCAGGCTGTCCAGCGGGACGCCGGTCGCCACCACCCACGAGTTCATCCACGTCGACTGCCCGCACGCACCCGAGGATTCGGTCGACGGTCATCTGCACGAGCCGTACGACCACGCGGCGCTGCTCGATCACTGCCGCCGGGTCGCGGCCGTCAACCGGACCGAGCCCGACTTTCCGCCTGATCCCATAGAGCCGGGCTGACCCGTGGCCGGGCCCATGTACCGGCGCGCCGCCGAGCCGTCGCTTCGGATCGGGCAGCGTGTCCTCATCCTGAACGGCTCCACCTTTCAGACCGAGGGCGAATCGACCGCCTTCGAGGTGGTCGGCATCCAGGAGGTGGGCCAGCTCGGTCAATCCGGTCTGCTCGGCATGGCCAGCGTCGCCGCCGGCTTCCCCGCCGGCTATGCGTTCGACAAGAACGCGACCGTCAATCAGGGGATCGCCCAGGGCGCCAACCCGGCGATCCAGCCGGCGTCGCTCGCCGCCCAGCGCTACCAGCTCGTCCAGGCCCGTTTCAAGAGCAAATACCTGAACGTCCCCGGGCCGCCCTCGATCCGTGACTTCGACGTCTGGATCAGCAACCCGGCGAACGTGCGCGTGCTGTCGGGCTCGGCCTCGGGCATGGCCGGGGTGATGAACGCGATCGACCAGTACCCGGACCCGATCGATACCGTCGCCCTGGTGGCTCAGGGCGGTGCGCTCGGCTACCCGACCCTCTATCCAGGAGGCGACGGTCTCGGTGAGTGGGAGCAGGCCGCGTTCACCGAGCAGTGGTGGTACTACAACAATCAGCCGTCATTCCAGCTCGTCAACAACGGCTCGGCCGCGATCGCCGCGGGCGGCACCTTCGCGTGGTTCCTCAAGGCGTGGCTGGTGGTCTACAACGTCGCTCCGGTGGTCTCATCGAGCCTGCGCAGCGAGACGATCGCCGGCGAGACCTTCAATGTCCCGTCCGCGCTGAGCCGTCAGGAGCTCCTCGACGGGCTGGTGCAGACCCAGGGACAGGCCCCGTCCGGCACACCCATCGACATCTGAGCGGGGGCCCGTAGATGGCCGCCGTCGTCGACATCCTCGCCCTCTCCGAGCAGGACAGCGCGACCTTCATGCGCACGGTGCGCCTCCTCGAGCGCGCCTACACGCCGGCCACCGACGCGACCGCCCAGCAGCCCAAGCGGGCCCTGATCAACCCGATCGGCCCCGGCGTGCAGGGGGTGGGCACGCCGCTGGTGGGCGCCAACCGGCGGCGCCGATCGCTGACCGTGTTCGCCCCGGCCACGGCCACCAACCTGTACTGGGGCTATGAGCGGGACTTCGGTCAGGTCGACCAGAACGGCGTGCCCGCGGTCGGGATGCCCTTCATCGGCGGGGTCTACGAGGAGTGGGACGGCTGGGAGTACACCGGCTCGCTCTTTGTGCTCAACACCGCGGCGATCGGCGCGCCACCGGTCGACGTGCGCTACAGCGACCTCTCCTACGATCCCGCGTTCGTCATTCCCTGATGCCACGCGCGACCGTCCCGGCCCCGGATCTGGCCGGCTCGCTCTGGTGGGGCAACGGCGTGCTCGGCAGTGTCGTGCTCGCGGCCAACACGACGCTGACCGCCGACGCGTACTACCAGAACCTCACCGTCCCGGCCGGGATCAACCTGCACACCAACGGCTATCGCCTCTTTGTCGCCGGCCAGCTCATCGTCGCCGGCACGATCCTCAACAAGGGCGGCGACGCAGCCGGGTCGGTCGCGGGCACCGGAGCGCCCGCCGGTTCGATCGGCGGCGGAACCGCCGGGGCCGCGGGGGCGGTCGGGGCGGGCGGCAACGGAGTCGCCCAGACCGAGAGTGCCACCCCAAATGGTATCGGTGGCGCCGGCGGTAACTCGGGCGCGACAGCGGGCGGGGCGGGCGGGACTGTGGCCGCGCCGCCGGCCTCCCAGACCGGCCCCGGCGATCTGCTCGGATCCTTCTACGCGCTGACCGCAGGCTCCACGATCTCTCCGTTCAGCGGCGGCTCGGGGGGCGGCGCCGGGGCGGGCGACGGGGTCAATGCGGGCGGGGCCGGTGGCGGTGGCGGCGGGATCGTGATGATCAGCGCGCGCCTGATCGTGGTCTCCGCGGGCGGGATCATCCAGGCCAACGGCGGCGCCGGCGGCAATGGCGCCGGTGGCAACGCGGCCGGTGGTGGCGGGGGCGGCGCCGGGGCGATCTTCATCAACACGACCACCCAGGGGCTGCTCATCCTCCCGGGCGGGATCGTGGGCAAAAACGGCGTCTCGCTGCACTCGGGGACACCCATCTTCGGCGCCGGTAACCTGACCTTCCTGGGCGGCTTCGGGGGGGCCGGCGTGGGTACTGGAGCGGCCGGGGCCAGAGGCGGCGGCCCGGCCGGGAACCCGGTCACGATCGGCGTGGGCACCCTTTTCTACAACGTTCTGCCACTCTGAGGCGATGACCCAGCTCGCGGTCCCCACGGTGACGGTGCCGAACGGACACGATCCGATCCTCGCTGAGCTCCTCGACAGCGTCGCCGACGAGCTCAGCGCCCAGGCGCTCACCCTGGCCAGCTTCGAGGAGCTGCTCCCCGAGCTCATCCTCTCGCTGCGCGGCCTGACCGCGACCATCATGGGATCGAACCTGGAGCGCGTCGCCCAGCTCCCCAAGCGCCTCGAGACGACCCTCGCCAAGATGGAGCGGTGGTTCTCACCCGGGGTCGAGCACGTGCCCATCAACGTCCCGGTCAACAGCGTCACCGCCCAGCTCATCAGTCAGGCGAGCCCGCGCGCGGCGCTCCAGTTCACGATCCCGGCGCCGGCAGCGGGCGCGACCCAGTACGACGGCTTCTTCGGCTACACCCGCGACGTCCAGAACGCCCCCGACACCGGCAAGGGCCCGATGGGGACCCGGATCACCGCCGGTGGAACCCAGGTGATGGGCCCGGAGCTCGCCGACAGCGCCGAGGTGTGGCTGATCATGGCGCCCGGTGCTCCAGTGACCACCGTGACCGGCTATGCTCTGCTCCGCGAACACCACAAGCGAGGAACGTAGCCCGTGAGCGCATCCCTGGCGAGCGATCTGGCCGGCGCCGTCGAACGGCTCCTCCAGGCGGCCCGCGCCGTCGAGCGGCACCTCCTCGCCCACGGCGCGCTCGTCGACCCGCCCGATCTCCGCGAGGAGGCGGACAAGTTCGACAGCGAGGGCAATCTCCGCAAGCAGGGCAGTGGCGGCGGGACGCCGTCGGCGACCCAGCTCGCCGACGCGGTCGCCCAAGTCGTCGACGCCCACGGTGCGCTCAGCGCGGCGTTGAGCGGATCCCCGCCGGCGCCGGTGGCGGTGCCGCCCCCTGGTGAGGAAGCGTAGTGGCGCAATACTGGGTCTACGCCAAGAACGGGGTCGCGATCACCGCGTCGACGGCCCAGACCCTCGCCGAGCTCATCCCCGGCGCCGGGACCATGCTCAAGATCGTGCAGTGGTCGGTGGAGTTCAACCAGTTCAACGCCGCCCAGCCGGTGGAGACCGAGTGGATCTCGTCGTCGACGGCCATGACCTCCCCGACCGCGGTCACCGCGGCGGCGTGGCAGGTCGGCCAGGGCACCGCGCGGGCGGTCGTCAACACCCCCGGCACCGAGGCCTTCGCGGCATCCACCGGCCCCTATGAGAATCACGTCATCCCGATCACTTCGGGGCTGGTGATCCAGTATCCCTACGGGCGCGAGCTCGGGGTGCCGGTCTCGGCGGTCAGCTTCCGCCTGCGGGTGACACCCGGGACCACCGGCGGCACCTGCGACTGGGTCGTCGTCATCGAGGAGTAGCGGTGAGCGGGGCGGCCGCGCCCCGGCCACGCGGAGAGCGCTGACGTGGCCCTCTCCTTCATCAAGGACACGGGGTACAGCGAGAACGTCGCCAGCGCGACGATGGCGCTCACCCCGGCCAACACCATCGGCAATCTTCTGGTGCTCTCGGTGGGCAGCCGCAACGCGGTCGCGATCGCGCCGGTGAGCACGGTCGCCGACACCGGCGGCAATACCTGGACCAAGCTCGGCGCGCGGACACAGGCCGGGGCTCTGGACGAGGAGATCTGGTGGACGGTGGCGACCGCTGTCTGCGGCACGCTGACAGTCACCTTCGGTGGGACATCGGCGAGCACCACGACCGGGCTCGCCGATGTTCAGGAATGGCACTCCACGATCGGCTGGCCGGCCTCGCCGCCCGACGCCTCGGTGTTCAACGGGGGCGCCGCCAGCACCAGCCTGACCACCGGCAACTCGCCGGCGACCGGAAACGCGTCGGAGGTGTCGGTCGCAATGGCGCTGGCGGCTGGCGCCGGGACCTTCTCGGCGCAGACCGCCGGCTACACCACCCAGACCGAGCTCTCCTCGGCGGTCCCCTCGGTCGCTGCGATCCTGCAGACGGCGTACAAGATCCTCGCTGCGACCGGGGTCCAGTCCTACGGGTGCACGCATAGCGCGAGCACCATCTGGGAGGCGGCGCTGGCCACCTTCGCGGAGGCGACGGCGCCGACCTTCGTGCCCCGGCCGATCGTCACCCGGCTCGACCGGATGCACAGCAAGACCCAGGCGTTCAGTGGCTCGGTGCAGCGGCTCGCGCCCGCCGTGCCGCCGCCGTCCCCCGGCGTGCTCACCCCGCAGATCGCCGTGGTCCGCTCCTACTGGACCGCGTGAGCCATGAATAGCCCGGCGCCGGTCCAGATCTTCGGCAACGCGAGCGCGGCCGCGAGCACGGCGGCCACCGCAACGGTGCACGGCGGCAACGTCCTCTACGCGGCCATCGCCGCCCCCAACCCGCCCGGGATCTCCGACACCCTCGGGCTCGTCTGGTCTCAACTGCCGGGCGGCGTCCTCGCCATGACCCTTTGGACGGCGACGGTCCCCGTCGGCGGCGGCGGCGCCGATACCATCACAGCGACGGGTGGGGGCTCCCACACCGCCCTCATCGTCATCGAGATCGAGGGCGCCCAGGCGAGTCCGATCATCGCCTCGTCGACCTTCAACGGGGCGACGACCACGGCGATCACCTCGAACGCGACCGCCGCCGCCGCGCCCGGCAGCCTCGTGCTCGGCTTCATCGCCTCGGCGGAGTCGCCGATCTCGGCGACCGCGTTCAGCCCGGCGCTCGCCAGCTATCCGGGTCTGCCGATCAGCGGCTTCGCCGACGGCGCCTACGGTGCCGTGGTCGGGGTTGCGACCCTCACCGCCGCGGTCGGCGAGGCGTTTGTTGCCACCGGCAACACCGCGAACCTCTGGGTTGCATGGTGCCTGATCCTCCAGGGGACCGGGACGCCGACCACGAGCCCGCCGCCGCAGCCGTCACTTCGCGGCGCCTACACCCGGCTCACTCAAGTCCTCGGGCGCATCTTCCGCTTCACCCCGCCGGCGCCACCGGCCCAGGTCCCCACCCCGCCGCCACTGCCCGGGATCCGGGTCGTCAGCGTCACCCAGCCGCGCGCTGTGGTGCCGGCGACCCGCTCGCAGCAGCTCTCGAGCCACGTCGCGGCGCCTTCGCGCCCCCAGCCCCGGCCGATTGCGGCGGTCACCGTCAAGGGCCCGGTCCCGCCCGGCCGGGTCCGCAGCACCTCGGCGCTCGCCCAGCTCCGCGCCAACCCGCGCGCCTTCCTGGTCCAGCTCGTCAAGGGACCGCGCCCGCCCGGTGCGGTCGTCGAGCTCCGCCAGCGCCTCGCCCCGCTGATCCCGAGCCCGCGCGCGATCCTGCGCGCCCTGGTGCGCGGCCCGGTTCCGCCCGGCGCGGTGCGTCGGGTCACGCAGCGGCTCGCTCCGCTGATCGCGCCGCCGCGAGCGATCCTGCGCGTGCTCGTCAAGGGACCGATCCCACCCGGAGGCGTGCGCCGGGTCACCCAGCAGCTCGCCGCCCTGCGGCCCAACCCGCGAGCGCTGCTCACGCGACTCGTCAAGGGCCCGATCCCGCCCGGGCGCGCGCTCCAGCTCCTCCAGAAGCTCGCCCCGCTGCGCCCGCTGCCGCGCCCGCTCCAAGCACTCATCGACCGCAATCAGCCGCACGCCTTCACCGGGCGCGTGCTCCGCGTGCTCCAGAAGCTCGCCCCGGCGCCACCGCCGGCAGCTCCCGGGCGGCCGATCGAGGCGGCCCTGGACCGCAACGAGCCGCACGCCTTCACGGGCCGGATCATCGAAGTGCGGCCCCACGTGGCGCCGCTGATCCCGGCGCCGCGCGCGCTCCTGGTCGTGGTCGATCGCCAGGAGCCAAAGCCCTTTGCCGGCAAGGCAGTTCGAGTGGTTCCCCATCTGGCGCCGTTCATCATCATCCCGGGCGGACCACCGATCCGAACCCGGCTCGACGTCCAGCCCTACAAGGTCCCCCTCGCCGGCGGCATGGTCATCGTCGTGCGCCCCCACGTGGCCCCGCTCTCGACCTTCCGGCTCGCCCCGCTGCGCACCGGGACGCAACGCTACCCGGGACGGCACAACATCATCACGTGGCCGGCCCCGCCGCCCCAGCCGGTGGAGATCCGATAGGCCGAGGCGTGCGGTGCGGGGTAGGATTGGCGGCGATGGCAACGCTCGTCCGACCCGCGCGAGCAGCGACCGCCGCCGGGCCCGTGCCCGTCAGGTCCCGCCCCTCGCGTGCGTTCCACGTCACCCGAGGTGAGGTGCTCGTCGGCGTCGGGTCGGCGGGGTTGATCGCGACCGTCATCCTCGCGTCGCGCGGGGGAGCTGCGCCACCCCCGGAATCGTCGTCCTCTTCGCAGCCGTCGAGTTCGCTGCCCAGCTCGTCGTCGCAGTCCTCGAGTTCGCAGCCGAGCTCCTCGATGCCGTCGTCCTCTTCGTCCTCGAGCTCGTCGTCGCAACCCTCGTCCTCGAGCTCGTCGTCCTCGTCCGCCCCGAGCTCCTCCCTCCTGCCGACCCCTACCGGGCTGGTCTGCGGGCCGTCGACCGCGACGACCATCAGCGCGCGGTGGAACGCGCTCCCCGGGTTCACCTATCAGGTCAACCTCGACAGCGCCGAGGTGACCACCGTGGCGGGCGGGAGCGTGACCGTCACCGGCCTCCCCGGCAAAACCAGCTTCCGCCTCGCGGTCCGGGCAATCGCACCGCACGCCCACTCGCTGGCAGCCGTGGTCACCTGCACCACCACATGATCAGCCTCCAGAGCCTCCGTCTCCGCGAGCTGCTCAGCCGCGACGAGCTCGCCCGCGATCTCGCCGTCTGGGCGGTCCAGCGCGAGGAGCGCCGCTGCGCCAGCGACGGCCATCCCTTCAACGGGGTGCAGGGCCATTACGAGACCTTCGTGCACGGCGGATTCACGTGGCACGACGCCGGCGTCGACCCCGCCCGCCTGCCCCGGCTGGTCGGCATCGGTCTGCTCAGCGTGCGCCGTCATTCGGCGCGTTCGGTCGAGTACGATCTTCGCGACGTCCCGGCGACCATCGAGGCGCTGCGCCTGCTCACTGGGCCCCCTTCAATACTCGACGGGTCGGAGCCGCCCTCGACGGCTCTGCCCGCCGAGCCGTTTCGCGGAGTTGTGGGCCTCGAGCTCGAGAAGCGCAAGCTCACCGCCTGCCTCAAGGCCGACAAGCCGGTGCACGCGCTCCTGGTGGGCGATCCGGCGACGGGCAAGAGCGTCCTGGTCTCCTGCATCGAGGCGCTCCCCGGTGGCTTCACCACCTACGGTGGGGCGATCACGCCGGCGGGGCTGCGCGATCTGTTCTTCGACGCCTCGCCGCCGCGCTGGCTGATCGTCGACGAGTGCGAGGAGGGCAAGGTGATCTACCTCAACCGCCTGCTCTCGGTGCTCGAGGAGCAGCGCATCACCGTCCTCCAGCACGGCCGCCGCGAGACCCGCGAGATCGCCGTAACCTGTTTCCTGGTCTGCAACGACGACTCCAAGCTGCCCCTGAAACTCAAGAGCCGGGTCGGGCTGCGCCTCGAGTTTCATCCCCTCGACGAGGAGCAGCGGCAGGCGGTGATCCGCGGCTTTCTGGTCGAGCGCGAAGGGGTCGAACCCGAGCTCGCCGCCATGATTGCGTTCAAGGTCGCCCCGCGCAGCGCCGACGTGCGCCGCGCCCGCGACGTCGCCCGGCTCTGCAACGGGTCGAGCGCCCGACTCGATGAATATGTGGGGTGGTTGCCATGACTGTGATCCGACCCAGCCGCAGCAGTGCCCCGCTCAGCGGGCTCGAGATCGCCGCCGGCGTCGGCGTCGCAGTCGGGAGCGCGGTCGCCGCGGCGCTGATCGGCGGCGGCGGCGAAGGCCCGCCCCCGCCACCGGGGAGCTCCTCGGAGCCGTCCTCGAGCTCGGAGTCGTCGTCGCACTCCAGCAGCAGCTCCTCGCATCCGTCATCCTCGAGCTCGTCGTCCTCGAGCTCGTCGTCGAGCAGCTCGTCGTCCTCGGGCCCGCCGCCGCCGTTCCACCTCTCCGATGTGGTCATCATCATGGAGGAGAACGAGGCGTCGAGCCATGTGGTCGGCTCACCCGACGCACCGTATTTCAACTCGATCCTGCCCCACGGCGCGCTCGCCCTGCCACTCAACAACTGCCATCCCAGCGAGCCCAACTACCTCACCATCACGTCGGGGTCGAACTGGGGATTGAGCACCGACGACCCGGCGTTCGTGGTCAACGCCCGCAACATCGTCGACTCCCTCGAGGCGGCCGGCATCCCCTGGACCGCGCTCATGGAGTCGATGACCAATCCGCTCGTCGACAGCGGCAACTACGTGCAGAAGCACAACCCCTTCATCCACTACACCAACATCCGCACCGACCCGACCCGGATGGCCAAGATCAAGCCGTACAGCGATGCGTTCTGGTCGACGTGGGAGGGCGGCTACGTGTTCGTCAGCCCCAACCTCGTCGACGACGGGCACACCCCGGGCGGCGCCACCGGGGTCAAGAACGCCGACACGTGGCTGCAACGCGTGGTCCCCCTGGTGCTCGCCTCACCGCCCTTCCAGCGCGCCGGATCGCGGGCCGTGCTGGTCATCTCCTGGGACGAGTCCGAGGGCAGCGGCGGATCCGGGTGCGTGTATCCCGGCTACGCGCCGCCGTTCGCGTCCTTCTGGATCGGCCCCGCCGCCAAGGCTGGGGTCCGCTCCACCGCGACCTACCAGGGTCACGCTTCGGAGCTGCACACCATCGAGGCCGGCATGGGTCTGCCCCCGCTCACCGCCAACGACACGGGCGCGCCGGTGATGTCCGATCTGCTCACGTGACGGGGTGGCAGGGTGGAGCAATGTCCAACTCGGTCCCGGTGGGGACGACACTCGGAGGGCGATCAGCGTCGTGGGGCTCGGCGACGAGCGCTACGTCGGTAGCGCGCATTTGCTGATGGTCGACGACGACGAGCGCGCGCTGATCCGCCACATGGTCCGCGATCAGGCCAATCGGCGGGGGGTGAGCAGTCTGGGGCTCCGGGTGCGCGACATCCTGCTCACCATCGCGGCGCTCGTGGTCGCGGTCGCCGCGGTCGCCTCGTTGCTGATCCAGCTCTATCGCTGATGCTGACCGGCACGACCCTGCGGACCAAGTCGCTGACCGACGCGTGCGGCGTCTCCCACGTCATCACCATCATCGAGCCAGCGCCCACCGCCGCCAACCGCTCGTCGCTGCTCGCCAGCGAGAAGGCGTGGAAGTATGAGGCCGGGTCGCAGCCGGTGGAGCAGCGCCGGCGCGCTGAGTTCGCCGCTGACGTCGCCTACATCGCCGCCGGCACGATCCAGGCCCAGCGGCCCCCGGACAGCCACGTGATCGCCGCCCAGGACGAGACCGGCGCGCTCCGCGGGCTCTCAATCTTCCACTACGACCCTGGGAAGCAGAATTGGCACCTCGGCTTGCATACCGTGGGGCCGCGCGACCAGGGCGGCGCTGACAATGACTGCCCGCTGCGCGGCGTGGGGAGCGAGATGCTCGGCGCCGACGCCGACGTGATGGCGACCCGGATCTGCACGACGGTCACGCTCACCCCGCTCGATGACAAGGCGCGCGCGTTCTGGACCCGGCGCGGCTTCGCACCGACCGGGCCGAGTGACCTGAGCCTCTCCTGTCCCGGCCTGCAGGCGCTTCGGGCCACCTATGCGCACTCGCCGACCGACGACCAGGATCAGTGCTGCGACGATCTGGTCGAGCGTTCCAAGGTGAGCCTGTCGGCGCGCCAGCGGACCTACTTCAATCCTGAGCCGAGCGTCTTTCCAGGGCCGCCGTCCGGGCTCGGCGAGCCGCCCGACTACCCAGCTCGGATGCGAGTCAGTAGCGCGATCGCTCAGGAGCTTCCCTATCACCTCGAGTGGGACCCCGATTTCGGCGACACGCTCGCCCGCATCGAGACGTGACGTCGATGTGGGCCTACGGCCTCGCCGCCGCGGTTATGCTGTTGGCCTATCTCGCCGTTCGGCCTCGAAAGGAGAAGCTGTGAACCAAAACCTCGTCCTCGCCCTGTTGAGCGCCGGCGGGATCACCGTCGTCGATTGGGGGCTCGGCATCCTGGTCTCACTGAAAAACGGCGTGTTCTCGGTCCAGAAGCTCCCCGCCCAGCTCGTCAACATGGTGCTCCCCTACCTCGGTGGCTCGGGAATCCTGGTGATCGTGCAGGGGTTGGCCCAGAGCTCGGTCGGGAGCTTGGCCGGCGGCTCGCTGCCGACCATCTCCGCCGGGGTCGCGTTCGGTGCACTCGGCACCTACGCCCTCAAGGTGCTCGCTGACGTGTGGACGAAGATCACCGCGCTCGTCCCCACCCAAGGTAACCCGGCAGCCGCGGCCGTCTCCACCATCCCACCAGCAGGAGCGTGACCATGACCAACACCCCAGTTGTCGCCGCGTCATCCTCGGCCCCCGAGTCGAGCTCGGCGCCGCCCGAATCGTCGAGCTCGAGCCCGGTGCCGACACCGCCCCCGACGCCGACGCCGGCGACGTACACGGTGACCGTGACCCAGGCGGAGCTCAGCGTCGGGACGACCTCAGAGACCGTGCTCGAGGTGGTCGTCTCCGGGCCGCAGAGCTACAAGGGGCTGCTCGTCCAGACCTGATCCGTCAGCGCGTGGGGAGCATGGGCCCGGGCGGCAACGCCTCGGGCCCATTTCGTTTCACGGTGATGGTCTTGGCCGTGCCGGCCGCGATCGAGCCCAGCAACGCGTCGAGGTTGGCGCGGCAGCGCGCGCAGTACAGGGGGGCGCGCAGCGGCGTCGCCGGCACCTTGGGATCGTTGCCGGCGTGGGTCAACCGGAAGGTGCGCACCTTGGCGGCCATGACCGGGTCCTCGGCGCCGCACGACTCGCAGTGGGTGACGACGTCCTCGAGCTCGGTGAACGTGTCGGCGCTCATCCGAGCGGTGGTGCCAGGGGTCCCAGTGGCGTGCCCCCGCCGCCGATCGAGCTGATCCCGTTGTTGACGATCGCGTCCAGGCTGGCGAAGATGAGACTCAGATCGCGGGCCCAATCGGTGTCGTTGAGCCCGGTCGCAAACGGCATCCCGTAGAGCGACTGGAACTCGGTTTCCACCGATCCGGCCGGGCCCACCTCGCTCACGATCGCGAAGATCGAGCGCGCCGTGTCGTTGACCGGGAGCAGCCCGTACCCGAAGGCCGCGGTGGCGAAGATGTGCCCCGGCTCACTGCGTATCAGGGAGAAGTCGAAATCGCGGGGCAGGGCGAGCAGCGTGCCCATGCGAACCGCCGGGTTGGTGCCCGCATAGTGGTTCGGGTTGGTCGGGTCGTTGGCGTACGAGTCGGCCTTGCTGGCCGGCCAGACGAACGCCGGCGGGCCCGGGAACAGATCGGTGTGGCCGTAGAGGTTGACCGCGATCACGTGGGGGATGATGCCGTTTCGGAACTCGTCGACCCGAACCACGCCGGCCTCCATCGGGAGCCGGGACGCGCCCGTCCAGCCGACCACTCCAGGACCGTACAGGTCGTTGGTGACCACGTGCGCGGAGCTCACCGTGGCCGGCCCGCCCGGCGACGGACGCGCGAAGCTGCCGCCCTGCACGGTGGAGCGTCCGTCCTGCTCGACCGCGGCGCACCCGCTGTTGGTCGCGCCCGGCGTCCAGGTAAACGCCGGCGCCATCGGGACTCGGATCCCGGAGAGATCGACGAGCGGCTGGCTCGGGTCCATGAGGATGATCCGCTGGTCGGGCACGTGGGTCCGCAGCGTCCGCGCCGGCAGCCCGGCAACCACGCGCTGGGCGCCGCTGCCGATCGGCATGTTCTCCCATGCGCTCGAGAGGAAGGGCCAGAGGAGCGCGCTGCGTGTCCCGGGCGGCCCGCTCGAGCTGCTACTCGACGACGAGCTCGACGAGCTCGAGGAGCTGCTGCTCTCGCTCGAGGAGGAGGACTCCGATGAGCTCCCCGGCGGCGGCGGCGGTCCGACCGCGGGCCCGCCCGCGAGGGCGCCGAACACCGCGGCGCCGGTGGCGATGGCGGCCGCGCCGCCGTACTCGACTGCTTTGCTCATCTGGGGTCTCCTCGAGGGCCGGATCACCCGGCTATTGTGGGCCGCTCACTCGCCCTTGGAGGCGGCTTTGGTGGTGGCGAGCGCATCCTCGTCGGAGAGCTGCTCGCGCTCGCTGAACGGAACCCGCGGCGCAAACGGATCGAGCTCCTGTTGAAAGGCGTGGGCGACGCCGTGGCCGGTGCGCAGGTAGCAGCGCTCCCCGTGCTGGACGGTCATGCAGCGGTCCCGCTCCTCGAGCTCGGCGCTCTCGACGAGCCCGTCCGGGCCGGTGACCACCTTGAGCCCGGGGATCGCCGGCTGGCCGTCGTCAGCCATCGCGAGCTGGCCGGGAACCTGCTCCTCGGCGATCTTCTGGGTGGCGGCGATCTCCTTACTGAGCAAGCCCTTGGCGACCACGAGCTCGCCGAGACGGCGGCTCGCGGTGTCCTGCCGGCCGGCGATCTCGAGGTGCTTGACGATGGTGTCGATGCTCATTTCGGTTCTCCTGGTGTGCGGTTGGCGGGAATGTTGCGAGCCGCGAGCGCGGCGCTCATCTCGACGTGGGTTCGGCCCGATCCCGGGCATGTGTGCTCGATCATCTGCTGGTCGCGGTGCTCGCGACAGAGTCCCCCGTTGCGCAGGGCGACATCGCGCGCGCACCACGGACACGTGCCCCGGCGCAGCGCGGTCACGCCTCCTCCTCCTCGGGATCGGACGGCGCTCCCGAGCCGCTGGTGCTGCGTTCGATCGCGTGGAGCTGGAGCCGCGCTTTGAGGCGCAGGGCGGCGATCACCTCGCGATCGCGGATGGTGCCGATGTACGCGTCCAATCCCCCTTTCGCCGTCCACTCCGGGTCGATGGCGTCGAGCAGCCCGAACGCAGTCGCCCGGTCGTGGGTGTAGAGGAGGCGCAGCGCCGCGATCGTCTCGGCCCAGAGCGTGGCGACGCCGACCCGCGGGAAGGCGCGCTCGCCGATCTCGCCGCGGAGCAGAGTCTCCTCGCCTCGAGCAATCGCGCGTGCGTGGTCGATCGCGACGGTCGCCTCGGCGTTGTTGAGCTCGCGGGCGCTGCCGGTGCGGCCCCCGCTGACCGCCTTGCACAAGTCCTGGCGGTTGACGCCGGCGACGCGCGCGGCGATCGCCACCGACTGCGCCATCGACTTGCCCCGGAGCACGTGCAGGAACGAGTCGCCCTCGATGTCGAGGAGCGGCTCGGCGGCGGGGTCCCCACCGCCACCGCCGGCCACTCCCAAAGGATCGGGAGCCGGCGTGAGAGCGGCGGCCCCTGGTGACGGCTCGGGTGTCGGTCCTGCACCTACAACTTCGCGGCCGAGCTCGTCACCGGGAACCGGGATCACCGGCTCTGTGGATACTGCCACGGCGCGCGCCCGCCGTGGGGAAGCTGCCGCCCGCGCCGGCGGCGTCGCTGCTACTGGCGCGGGCGGGGTCGCATCAGCGGTGGGGGCCACTGCTGCATCAGGCATCACCTCCTCGTCGCTGGTGGTCGCCACCGCGGCCGTGGCTGGCTCTGAGCCCCCCTCCGGGGCGTCGATGACCTTGAGACTGCGCCGGCGTGTGGCCGGCTGTGTGGACGTTTCTGGCGGTTCGGCGCCATCGGTGGGTGCGATGTAGTCGCCGGCGGCGGCGAACGAGTCGCGCTCCTCCCAGGCGTAGGTGAGCCCGCCGAGCGCGTCCTCGGCCATCATCCGGCAAAGCTCCGAACTCGCCCGCGCCGAGAGCATCGCGCGTGGCGTCTTGACCCATGCGGAGCGGTCTTTCACAAGCCCCGCGGTCTTGGCCATATCAATCGTCCACATGACGGTGTAGACGTGCTCCTGGTCGTCGCTGCGCTGCCCGTACCAGCGAAAGCGGGTTGAACTGCGCTCGTTCTCGTCCTCGGTGACCCACAACTTGTGCCCGTGTGCACGGACCAGCGCCCTCATGAGTTGCGCTGAGACCAGGATGTCACCGTCCTCAGTGACGTAGATCCGTTGCAGCGCGGTCATCGGGGGCACGCCGAGCTCGTGGCCGTAGAACATGCACGCGGCGACCGCGGCGGGGCGGTTGCGCAGCGCCTTGGGGACGAACTCGCTGCCGCTGACCATGCGGGCGAGGATCGACACCTGCTGGATCACCCCGAAGGTGGAGCGATCGGTCACGGCCGGGACGGTCACGTTCGCCGGCCGGGCGATGAGCTGGCGGTCGGTGGCGAGCGGAATCCCGCCGACAGCCTCCTCGGGCGGAGGGGGCGGTGGCTCGACGGGCGCGGTGGGCTGTTCGGTCACGGCGGTCTCCCTGTAGGGTCTCGGAGGGTTACTGCGGTCGGGTGCGGGGCGGTGGCATGGTCGCGCCGGCGAGGCGCAGCGCGCGCCGCCACTCGCGCGCGCTCAGGAGGAACGTGGTCCGGTTGGCCATGAGCAGCGCGACCTCGTTGCGCGCCTTGAGGGTATCGCCGGTCGGGTAGTACACCTCGACGACGGCGTCGAGATTGATGACGTGCTCAGGGATGACGCGGCCCGTGTACTCGGCCGTCTGGATCGCCTCGACGCGGACCAGCTTCATGCCGCCGCTCCGCCCATCTTGAGTCCGAGCTTCTCGGCGGCCTCGAGCAGCTCGTCCCACTGCGCACGGTCGCCGCCACGATCCGGGTGGACCTTCTTCGCGGCCATGCGGAGCATGACGGCGACATTCTCCTCGTCGGCGCCGAGCAGGGCCGTCTTACTGAACCCGGCGCGCTCGGCGATCACCATCTTCGCCCGGTCCGGGGTCATGGCCAGCTTGGGGGCCATCAGCTTTGCGAAACCGGTGTACTGCTCGCCGCGCCCGCTGATCCCGTAGCGCTCCAGGGTGCGCAGGTGCTCGAGGCCGAGCGCGATGGCGCGGACGTTCGCCCGCCAGAGCGGGAAGGCGTCGCTGAAGTAGCGCAACGGGCCGAACTTGCTCCCGAAGGAGAGGATCACCCCCGGGTGGTCGGGCTGGGTCCCGCCGGCGCGCACGGTGCCGTCGAGGCGCAGCGCGCTCGCCGGATGGGCGGTCTCGAGCACGATGTCGACGGCGTCCAGGTGGTCGAGCTCGCGACCGAGCAGCTTGAGTGTCGCGTCCCAGTCGGCCTTGAACTGGGCGCCGCGGCGCTCCCAGGGGTTGCGCAACTCGCCGGGCCACTCCTCGATCTGGCGGTGCTCGTAGATCATCGGATCCCTCGACCGAGTTTCCAGATTGCCCATTCGACGTCCTCGCGGCGTGACCAGTGCAGCAACAGGCAGAGGAGGCGGACTCGCAGCGGTATCAGTCTCATCGCACACCTCCCTTCACGAGCTGGAGCACGCGGCCGGGGAGGCTCAGCTCCTCGCCCTTCACGGGGTCGGTCGCCTTGTCGCCGGCGCGGCGCTTCACCCAGCGGTGGATCCCGCCGGCGTACAGGAACGCGCGGAACTCGGCCTCGCCGACGTCCATCGGATAGAACACCCACGAGTCCGGGGTCAGCCAGAGCGCCGCGTAGGTGTCGATCGGCCCGGGCATCGGCCGCTCCTCATCGCCGACCACGAGCGTCTCAGCGTTGCCGTAGGCGGCGAGCTGGAGCGCGGTCTCGGCGAACACGCCGCTCTTGCCGGTCTTGACGTCGAGGAGGGTCAACCCGAGCTCGGGGATGGCGCCGAGCCAGTCCAGCGTCCCCATGTAGCGGTACTGGCGATTGATGACGGTCGCCTCGACGATCACCGGCTCGCTGGGGTGCCACGCCTCCCACCACGAGCGGTACGCGTCGACGTAGCCGACCAGGAGCTCGGGGACGTCGACGGTCTCTCCTCGGGCCAGCCGGGCGGCGTAAGCGTGTACCTCGGTGCCCCGGACGGCGGCCTTGTCACGCTCCTCCCAGGGCACGTTGCGGAGGATGTTCATGATCTCGTCGTCGTTGAGCTCGGTGAGGATGTTGCGCCGCGCGATCACCCGCTCGGCGACCTCGCGCGCCGCCCAGCCGACCAGAGCGGGCTTGGGGACTCCGCCGTTGATGATCGTGGTCACACCCTCGACCGGGGCGCCGTCGAGGAAGTAACGGTGTCCGCTGCGGCCGCTGTTGACGCGGCGGGTCGGCGACGGTGGCCGGCGGGGCATCAGTGGCCGGCCTCGCGGATGATCCGGGCGAGCTCGCAGTCGCCGGCGTGGTCGGCGAGATCCCACACGGCGCGCCGGCACAGGGGGCACTCCTCGGGGATCGTCCGCAGCCACTTCTCGATGACGGCGAGCACGGTGAGTAGGTCGGCGGGGAAGGGCGGCCGCGTCAGCCCGCGATAGGGGTCCATCAAAAGGGAATGTCGATGTCGTCGGGGTCGACGTCGAGGCCGGCCGAGTGACTGCTGCCGGGAGCCTCGTCGGGGAGGGTCGCGGCGATGCGCTTCGGCTCGGGCAGCTCCCACTCGTGCACGGGGGCCGGGTCGGAGAGCGCGGCCATCCGAAGGGCGGTGGCCTGGAGGCACGGCGTGATCGCGTACACGGCGCCCGGCGCGTAGAACTGGGTCGCCTTCAACCCGCCCTCGGGGCCCTTGGGCACGTCAAGGCGTATGAACCCGTGGCCGGCGATCTCCTGCTCGGTGACGTACCCGGCGAGTCGCCGGTGTCCCATCAGCTCGAGGATCGCCCAGCTCGCGAACGGTGTCGCCGTCTCCTCGGTCATGCGGCGGCCTCACGCAACCCGACCATGATCGGCTCGGGGATCCGGGCCACCAACGACTCGCCCATCTTGACGAGCTCATAGCGGGCTTTCCCCTCGGGGGCGAGCCGCTTGAGCTGACTGCCCACGACGGTACTGTCCCGTCCGATCTTCATGGCGAGCGGGTTGACTTTCGCCTCCAGTCCCACGAGCCGCAGCAACCCGCCGTGCTCGTCCTCACCGTATTCGACCAGGACGTAGGGGGTCCCCATCTGCTCGAAGTGCTTGGCGGCCGCGACGGTGAGCAGCCCT
>Ga0307373_10001595_pt1 | contig 42488 bp, 38 predicted proteins | sample OX2MG_FD_202534 | JGI IMG/M metagenome (GOLD analysis project Ga0307373, IMG submission 202534) | Soil microbial communities from Risofladan, Vaasa, Finland - OX-2 | ecosystem: Environmental > Terrestrial > Soil > Coastal area > Acid sulfate soil | place: Finland: Risofladan, Vaasa | collected...
ACCTCATCGTCAAGAACCCCTGCCGGGTCAAGGGTGGCGGCTCCGACAAGTCGGCGGAGCGCACGGTGCCGACCGTGGCCCAGGTGGCTGCCCTCACTCAGGCCATGCCCGAACAGTACCGGGCCGCCGTCGTCCTCGCCGCCTGGGGCACCCTGCGCCGTGGTGAGGTGCTCGGGCTCATGCGCAAGGACATCGACCTGGTGTCCGGATCGGTACGGGTGGAGCGGGCGCTCCACGAGTACCACGACGGGTCCCTCGAGCTCGGGCCGACCAAGAACGGAGATCCCCGGACGGTCCACCTGCCCAGCAACGTCCTCCCGGCCATTGAGAGCCATCTGGATCGCTTCGTGGGGCCCGAGGAGCACTCGCCCCTGTTCGTCGGTGCCACCGGCGAGCCACTGCGACCGAGCGGCCTGTGGAACATCTGGGAACGGTCTCGGCGCCAGGCCCGCTGCGAGACGATCCGCTTCCACGACCTGCGCCACTTCGCCGCCACCATGTTCGCCTCGACCGGGGCCAGCACCAAGGAGATCATGAGCCGGGGCGGTTGGAGATCCGTCACCATGGTGGTCCGCTACGAGCACGCCAGCAACGAGCGTGACGCTCTCCTGGCCGATGCGCTCAACCCATTCACCCTGGGCGGGATCGTGGTGCCGTTGCAGTTCCCTCAGGAAAGAGATCGCGCACGTAGCGCGCACGAGGTTGATGAGGCAGTGAGTGAGGTGTTGCCACTACATGCCGTGACCAGCGACTTCGGAGAAGAAAGCTCCGGGGGAGAGACTCGAACTCTCAACCTAGCGGTTAACAGCCGCTTGCTCTGCCATTGAGCTACCCCGGAAGATCTGCGAAATCGCTTCCGAACGATACCAGCGGGGCACCGTGACGAAGTACGCCTGGGCGGCCCGCCGAAGGTTCGGTCAGGACTCTTCCAGATAGTCCCTCAACAGGTGGGCCGCATCGGGCCGGCGGAGCTTGGCCAGGGTCTTCGACTCAATCTGGCGCACCCGCTCGCGGGTGACGCCGAACTCCTTGCCGACCTCCTCGAGCGTGCGGATCTTCCCGTCGTCGAGCCCGAACCTGAGACGGACGACTTCCTGCTCGCGATCGGTCAGATGGGCAAGCGCTTCGCGTACGGCGGCATCCAAAAGTGAGCGGGTAGCCGCGTCATCGGGAACGATCGCACCTCGGTCCTCAATGAGATCAGAGAGGTTGAAGTCGTCTTCATCACCCACTGGTTGTTCCAACGACACAGTGTCCTGGTTGATGCGCAGGATCTCCCGTACACGTTCGATGGGGAACTCCACGCGGAGCGACACCTCTTCAATGGTGGGCTCGCGTCCCAGCTCCTGAAGGAGCTGGCGCTGGGCCCACACCACCTTGTTGATCGTCTCGACCATGTGCACCGGAATGCGAATGGTCCGGGCCTGATCCGCAATGGCGCGCGTGATGGCCTGACGGATCCACCAGGTGGCGTAGGTGGAGAACTTGAACCCCTTGGTGTGGTCGAACTTGTCGACCGCACGCATGAGTCCCAGATTGCCCTCCTGAATGAGATCCAAGAATGCCAGGCCGCGGTTCCGGTAACGCTTGGCAATGGAGACGACCAGGCGCAGGTTGGCTTCAATGAGCTCGTCTTTCGCTTTGAGACCCTTGCGCACCAGCCTGCGGTTCCTGGTCTGCTCAATATCGGATAGGAGGTCCTCCGGGGGCCCGTCGTCGCTGTTGGCCAGCTCGTGGGCTTCCAAGCGGGCTGCCGCTTCATTGCCGACCTCAATGGCCTGGGCGATCTCAACCTCGAGCTCGGCGTTGAGCAAGGGCACCCGGCCGATCTCCTTGAGGTAGGTGTGCACGGGGTCCTCGGACGAACCCGACGATTCGGCGGCAACCGAGATGGGCCGCTTGCCATTGGACTCACGGCGTGCCCCACTCCTCTCTCCGCCGGGGGATCGGGTGGCTTGTCGGGGCTCGGTGGACAGGTCCGCCGACTTCACCAGCTCCTCGACGTCCTCTTCAACAAGTGCCACGCCCTCGGCGTTGATCCGTGCCAGAAGTGTGCCCAGCACTTCGGGTGTCAACTCGACGGCGTGCAACGCCTCAATCAACTCCTCTTGGGTGAGATGTCCCCTCTCACGACCGGCGGCCAGCGCGGCATCGAAGTCGATCTGCGACACTCCGGGCGGGAGCGCGACGTGGGAGACAGGGGCGAGGGCAGACTCCGAGGAGGGTTGGTCGTCGGCTCCAACGTCCTCAATTGCGATTGCAGCTTTTTCGCTCACCTTCGCCCTACCAGGATCTTCATTCCTCGTTTCGTCCCCTCTCCGACAACCACGCTACCAATCGTCGGGCTGCAGTGTTCGCGGGAGGCGATTCGTCCAATTCGGCCAGCCAGAGCCGTACCTGCGCCGTCTCGACCGCACCGTCCTGCCATGAGGCGCCCGGAGAGCGGGACTCCATCTCCACGTTGGCGAGGGCACGTCGTACAGCCCCGCGCAACAGCACCATGACCACCGAGTCGATGGGATCCCCCAGCTCAGAGTCACCGATGAAGGGCTCCTCCACCGTGACCCGACGGAGAAGTGCGGCCACATCCGGCGATGCCGATGCAATCGCATCATGGAGGCTGTCATGTTCCAAGAGCGCGGTGAAGGCCTCCCGCTGCAAGGGATCCACGAAGAGCGCAGCATGCAGGCGATCGGCCACCTCCTCCGGTTGGTGCACAGCCAGCCTCAGTGCCTCCAACCCTGGTCCCTGGCGCGCCACGGGAGCTGTCGCCGCGGCACCGCCGGCGTCTGGACCATCAGGATCGCGCAGATGACCCGGGTCCCCGTCATAACCATCTTCAGGACTCGCTGGTGGGCGATGGCGCGGTCGCCGGTGCCCCTCTGCGAGGTCGGCGGGTGGGTGGGCGCGCAGATGCTCGAGCCGCTCGCGCAGGCGGGCGGAATCGAGGCGGCAGCGATCCGAGAGCTGCATCACGTACTGGTCCCGCACCAGATCGTCCGGGTGCTCGGCCACCGCGGTCAGGGCGGCGTCGGCGGCACGGGCCCGGCCCTCTGCGGTGGTCAGATCGCCCGAGCCCAACATGCGATCGACGCGGAACTGGAGGAACGGCCTGGCCTCGGCCACCGCGCGGACCAAGGCCTCCGGCGCACTGCGAGCCAGTTCACCGGGGTCGCTCCCACCGGGGAGATCGGCCACGACCACGTTGACCTCGTGTTTGCGTTCCCACTCGTAGACCCGGGACGTGGCGCTCTGTCCCGCGGAGTCGGAGTCGTAAGCAAGGACGATGCGCTTGGCGAAGTTGCGCAGGAGCGTGAAGTGCTCCTCCGCCAGGGCGGTGCCACACGTGGCCACGGCACGGGGAACGCCGGCTTGGAAGCACCCGATGACATCGGTGTAGCCCTCGCACACGACGACCTCATCCCGGGCGATGACATCCGTCTTGGCCCAATTCAGCGCGTAAAGCGTCCGTCGCTTCGCGTAAATGGCGGTCTCCTGGGAGTTCTTGTACTTGGGCTCAGGACGCTCCGGTGGTGGCTGGCCCGGACGGGGCGGAAGGATGCGCCCACCCAAGGCGACCGGTCTTCCCGAGGGATCGCAGATGGGAAAGAGTACGCGGGCCCGGAAGGCGTCCTGTGCCCGCCCGCGCCGGTTGATGAAGCCAAGACCCGAGCCGGTCAGGACGCCCTCGGGGAGATTCAACGCCTGGCTCAGGGCATCCCACTCGTCCGGTGCCCAACCCAGCCTGAACTGGCGGACGACACCGCCGTCATAGCCTCTCGAGCGCAGGTAGTCGCGAGCCGGCCCGGCATCCGGAGACGTGAGCAGCCGCTCGTGGTACCACACCACGGCCCGTTCCATGGCACCGAACAACTCCGTGCGGCGCTGGTGGTCCTTTCCCGATTCGGCATCTTCGTGCAGTGTGACCCCGGCCCGGTCGGCCAGCAACCGGACGGCATCGACGAAGTCGAGGTGCTCCATCTGGCGCACGAAGGTGATGGCATCTCCCGACGTCTGGCATCCGAAGCAGTAGTAGTACCCCGCCTCGGCGTTGACGCTGAAGGACGGGCTCTTCTCCGTGTGGAAAGGGCACAGGCCGGTCCAGTTCCTTCCCACCTTCTTCAGGGCAGCGTGTTCACCAATGAGCGCAACGATGTCGGTGGCCGCCCGAACCTGGGCCACTTCCTCGTCGGGTATGCCCACGGTATGACGGTACCGCGGCGCAGCGCCGGTCGATCCGGGCCAGAGGCGGTCAGCGGGCCTTTGACCCCTTCGCCGCCCGCTTCCCAGCCACCGGTGGCTGGGCAGCCAGCACGGCCTGGGCGGCCGCCAGGCGGGCCACCGGGACCCGGAACGGCGAGCAGCTCACGTAGTCCAGGCCGGCGGAATAGAACATCGAGATGGAAGCGGGATCGCCCCCGTGCTCGCCGCAGACCCCCACCTTCAGGTTCGGGCGGACGGCCCGACCCCGTTGGGTTCCCAACCGGACCAGCTCGCCCACGCCGTCGAAGTCGACCACCTCGAACGGGTTGCCCGGGAGCAGGCCAAGTTCGAGGTAGGCGCCCATCATGCGGCCCTCGACGTCGTCGCGGCTGAAGCCGAACGTCATCTGGGTCAGGTCGTTGGTCCCGAAGGAGAAGAAATCGGCCACCTGGGCGATCTCCCCCGCCTGCAGCGCGGCACGAGGTGTCTCAATCATGGTGCCGATCGTCACCTCCAGCTTGCCGGCCTTCCCCGACGCCTTTGCCGCTCCCTTGGAGGGGAGCGGAGCCGGCTCAGCCGCCACCGCGGCCAGCGCCCCTTCAACCCAGCTCCGGGCCAGGGCCATTTCCTCACGGCTCACCGTGAGCGGGATCATGATCTCGACGACCGGATGCCCGCCGTCGACCACCCTCTGGCGCGCCGCCTCCATGAGGGCACGCACCTGCATGGCGTAGAGACCCGGCTTGACCACACCCAAGCGCACGCCCCGGGTGCCCAACATCGGATTGGCCTCCTTCCAGGAGAGTGCCGCGTCGTACAATCGGCGTTCCTCCATGCTCAGCCCGACCGTGGCCTCCTTGACCGCCATCTCCTCGGTGCTGGGCAGGAACTCGTGCAGGGGTGGGTCGAGCAGGCGGACGGTCACCGGCAGGCCGTCCATCGCCTCCAGAATGGCGATGAAGTCCTGGCGCTGGACGACACGCAGCTGCTCCAGCGCGGCTGCCTCCTCGGCCGGCGTATCCGCCAGGATCATCCAGCGCACCACCGGCAGGCGGTCCTCGCCCAGGAACATGTGCTCGGTGCGGCACAGGCCGATACCTTCGGCTCCCAGCGCCCGGGCGTTGGCCGCGTCCTCGCCGGTGTCGGCGTTGGCCCTCACGGCCAGATGGCCCTTGCGGATGTCGTCGGCCCACGACAGGACTGTGGCGAAGGCCGGGGGCGGGGCCGCGGCGATGAGCGGGACCTGGCCGACCACCACAATGCCGGCACCGCCGTCCAGGGAGATCCAGTCTCCCTCGTTCAGGGTCACATTGCCGACGGAGACCGCATGGTCGGACAGGCGGAGCACTTCGGCTCCGACAACGGACGGCTTGCCCCACCCGCGCGCCACCACCGCGGCGTGGCTGACCAGCCCGCCGCGGGCGGTCAGGATCCCCTCTGCGGCCAACATGCCGTGGACGTCCTCGGGCGAGGTCTCGCTGCGCACGAGGACGACCTTCTGGCCCCGCTCGGCCGCCGCCGCGGCGTCGTCGGCCGTGAAGTAGATCTGCCCCACCGCGGCACCGGGACTGGCCCCGAGCCCTTTGGCCCACACCGTGTAGCCGGAGCCCGAGAACTGGGGATGCAGTACGGAATCCAGATGGTCCTCGGTGATGCGCGACACGGCCTCGGCCTTGGAGATGCCGAGGTCGTCCGGGCGCACCATGTCCACCGCCATCTTGAGGGCCGCCGCACCGGTGCGCTTGCCCACCCTGGTCTGGAGCATCCAGAGCTTGCCCTGGTCGATGGTGAACTCGGTGTCGCACATGTCGAGGTAGTGGGCTTCGAGTCGGGAGAAGGTCTTGAGGAGCTCGGTGTGGACCTTAGGGAACTTCTTCTTGAGCTCGGAAATGGGCTCGGTGTTCCGGATGCCGGCCACGACGTCCTCGCCCTGGGCGTTGACCAGGAAGTCACCGTAGGCACCCTTGGCGCCGGTGGCCGGGTCACGGGTGAACCCGACGCCGGTTCCCGAATTGTCGTCCCGGTTCCCGAAGACCATGGCCTGCACGTTGACCGCCGTGCCCAGGTCATGGGCGATGTGCTCGCGGTCGCGGTAGGCGATGGCCCGAGGGCCGTTCCAGCTCCGGAATACCGCCTCGATGGCGCCGCGCAGCTGAGCCGCCGGGTCCTGGGGGAAGGGGGAGCCGGTGTGGCGCTCGACCAGCTGCTGGTACGAGTCCACCAGGTAGCGCAGCAGCTCGGTGGGCACCTTGGCATCCGAGGTGGTGCCGGCCAGTTCCTTGGCCGCCTCGAAGAGGGTATCGAACCCCTCGCTCGGGAGCTCAAGGACGATGCGCCCGTACATGGCGATGAAGCGCCGGTAGGAGTCAAAGGCGAACCGGTCGTCGCCGGTCTGCTCGGCCAGGCCCTCGACCGACTTGTCGTTGAGCCCCAGGTTCAAGACGGTGTCCATCATCCCGGGCATGGAGAACTTGGCCCCCGAGCGCACCGAGACGAGGAGGGGGTCCGCGGCATCGCCGATGACCTGGCCCATCGCCTTCTCCAGCCGCCGGCGGGCGCTGACCAACTCAGGGTCGAGACCTTTCGGCCAGTCGCCGGCCATGTAGTCCCGGCAGGCGTCGGTCGAGATGGTGAACCCCGGAGGCACCGGGAGCCCGAGTACCGACGTCATCTCGGCCAGATTGGCGCCCTTCCCGCCCAGGAGGTCCTTGAGCTCCATGGGTGGGCGAGCGTGGGTGTGGTCGAAATCGAAGACGTACGGCATTGAGCCTCCTTGCCCGGGCAGGGCGATCCGCATGCGAGCGGCGATCGTCGGGTCGCCAAGCCCCGCCCCGAACCTGGGACGGAATGCGACAGCCTACCAATGGCCCGCAGACCCCCCTTTGCCCTGCCGGTTGGCTCGGTCCCGGCTGGGGCGCCGCTAAGTTTCTCGGTCAATGGGCACCGATTCCAACTTCGCCGTGGAGGCACACGACCTGGTCAAGGTGTTCACCCGCGGCAATGTGCGTGCCCTCGACGGTGTTTCCCTCCAGGTCGAGGCGGGCACGGTCCTGGGCCTCCTCGGCCCCAACGGGGCCGGCAAGACGACCGCGGTGCGCATCCTCTCCACCATCATCGGCCCCGATTCGGGGCACGCCACCATTTTGGGGCACGACATCGTCAAAGAGGCCGACGCCGTGCGGCGCATCATCGGGTTGGCGGGCCAGAACGCCGCCGTCGACGACAACCTCACCGGCCGCGAGAACATCCGCATGGTGGGCCGGCTGTCCCACATGAGCTGGAAGGCCGTCGGCGTGCGGGCCGATGCCCTGCTGGAGACCTTCGGCCTGGCCGATGCCGGGAACAGGGTCCTCAAGACGTACTCGGGGGGCATGCGCCGCCGGCTGGACCTGGCTGCTTCGCTGGTGGCCCAGCCACCCATCCTCTTCCTGGACGAGCCCACCACCGGGCTCGACCCCCAGAGCCGCCAGGACCTGTGGGCGGTCATTGAGCAGCTGGTGGCCGAGGGGACGACGGTGCTCCTGACCACCCAGTACCTGGAAGAGGCCGACCGGCTGGCTCGTGACATCGTCGTGGTCGACCACGGGCGCGTCATCGCGCAGGGAACCCCGGCCCAGCTCAAGGCCGACCTGGGAACCTCCGTGGTCTCCATCACGCTGGCCGATCACGGCACGGCCCAGAAGGCGGCGGTGCTGCTGGCCCCCCTGTCCGGGCAGCCTCCCCTCGTGGAAGGCGCCACGGTCGATCTCACCGTGGAGGACGGGGCCCAGGTCGCCGTCGAGGTGCTGCGCACCCTCGACGGCGCAGAAATCCACCTGGCCGGGCTGGCCCTGCGCGAGCCCAGCCTGGACGACGTCTTCCTGACCCTCACCGGCCACAAGGCCGACGTGGAGAACGATGGGAGCAGCCCCTCATGACGACCGTGCCGGCACCGGCCCCACCCAACCCTGGTCCGGGGGTCCACCCACTCCGCTACATGTTCTCCGACATGCTCACCGTCACCTGGCGCAATCTCCTGGCCCTCACCAGGATTCCCGAGGCCCTCTTCTTCACCACCTTGCAGCCGATCATGTTCGTCATGCTCTTCCGCTACGTATTCGGCGGTGCCATCCCCATTCCCGGTGGCGTCCCCTACGTCGACTACATGATGCCGGGGATCTTCGTCCAAGCGGTGATGTTCGGCGCCGTGGGCACCAGCGTCGGGCTGGCTGAAGACCTCCAGAAGGGACTGATTGAGCGGTTCCGGGCGCTGCCCATGGCTCGTTCCGCCGTGCTGGCCGGACGGACGACGGCCGACGCGGCGCGCAACATCTTCGTGGTGTTGATCATGACCGGTGTCGCCTTCGCCGTCGGGTTCCGGATCCAGACGACGGTGATCGATTACGTCCTCGGGGCCGGTCTGCTGGTGGCCTTCGCGTATTCCATGAGCTGGGGCTTCGCTGCCATCGGCCTGGCCGCCCCGAACAGCGAGACGGCCCAGGTGATGGCCTTCCCGATCCTGATCCCCCTGACCTTCGCCTCCACCGCCTTCGTGCCCATTCAAGCCCTGCCCGGATGGCTCCAGGTCTTCGCCCGCCACCAACCGGTCTCGGTCGTCATTAACGGGGCGCGCTCGCTCATGGTCGGTGGCTACTACCACTCGACCAGCTCGCTCTGGTACGCCCTGCTGTGGATCGCCGGCCTGCTGATCGCCCTAGTCCCGCTCGGGGTGTGGCGCTACCGCAAGACCAGCTAGACGTCACCGGTCCGGCGGCGCAGCTCGGACACCAGGTCACCGATCGGAACGCGGACCTGCTCGGTGGTGTCACGGTCACGCACCGTGACCGCATCATCGTCGAGGGACTCGAAATCGACGGTCACGCACCAGGGAGTCCCCACCTCATCCTGGCGGCGGTAGCGCTTGCCGATGCCCTGGGTCGTGTCGTAGTCGCACATGAAGTGCGGCTGCAGACGAGCCAGCACCTGACGGGCGAACGGCGCCAGCGGTTCCTTCTTGGACAGCGGGAGCACCGCCACCTGATAGGGCGCCAGGCGCCAATGGAGGCGCAGCACCGTGCGCGCTTCGCCCCCGACCTCGTCCTCGTCGTAGGCCGCGAGGAGGAACGCCATCATGGTGCGGGTGGCCCCGGCCGCGGGCTCGATCACGTGGGGGACGTAACGCTCGTTGGTTCCCGGATCGAAGAAGTCCAGGCGCTCCCCCGATGCGGCGGCGTGGGCGGCGAGGTCGAAGTCACCCCGGTTGGCGATGCCCTCCAACTCGTCCCAGCCCCAGGGAAAGAGGAACTCCACGTCGGCAGTGCCCCGCGAGTAGTGGGACAACTCACTGGTCTCGTGGTGGCGCAGGCGCAACTTCTCCTCGGGGATCCCGAGGTTGACGTACCAGGAGAACCGCTCCTTGAGCCAGTAGTCGAACCAGGCTTCGCTCTCACCGGGCGGCACGAAGTACTCCATCTCCATCTGCTCGAACTCCCGGGTTCGGAAGACGAAGTTCTGCGGCGTGATCTCATTGCGGAACGACTTGCCGACCTGCGCGATGCCGAAGGGCGGCTTCTTGCGCGTGGTGCCGAGCACGTTGGAGAAGTTGACGAACATGCCCTGGGCCGTCTCGGGTCGCAGGTAGGCCACGTGGCCCTCGTCCTCCACCGGGCCGGCGTGGGTCTTGAACATGAGGTTGAAGGCGCGGGCCTCGGTCAGGTCGCGTGAGCCGCAGTTGGGGCAGACCCCGTCAATCTTGTCCTCACGCCAGCGCTCGTGGCAGTTGCGGCAGTCGACCAGGGGGTCGGTGAAGGTGGCCAGGTGACCCGAGGCCTGCCACACCGCCGGCGGCGAGAGGATGGCGGCGTCCAGGCCGACCACGTCGTCACGAAGTTGGACCATCGAACGCCACCAGCTGCCCTTGACGTTGCGCAGCAGGTTGACCCCGAGCGGGCCGTAGTCGTAGGTGGAGCGGAAGCCGCCGTAGATGTCGGCCGAGGGGAAGATGAATCCGCGGTGCCGGCACAGGCGCACGACCTTCTCCAGCAGGTCGTCCGGGCCCATCAGGTCGTCAGCGGCGGCCTCGGGAGCGTCGGTCATCGCCGCACACTACCGGAGCCAATTCTGGCGGTGACCTCGTCAGCCAGGAGCCTCCCGCGCACGGTGAGGACGGCACGGTCGCCTCGGCGCACGATGAGCCCGGTCAGACCTTCGGAATCGGGAAACGAGGTCCACGGCACGCCGCGCGGTGTGCGCAGTGAGAGGGAGAGGGCCTCAAAGGCGCGCTGCCCCTCCGAGAGGACCTCGCGACCGGCCTCGGCCGAGCGGCCGGCGGAGGCGGCCTCAATGTAACGGTCGGGCGAGCGCAGGTTCCACCAGCGCTCGCCGTCGCGGTGACTGTGGGCGGCTGACCCTATGCCGTGATAGTTCCCCTGCTCCCAGTAGAGGTGGTTGTGCCGGCACTCGTGGCCGGGCTGCGCCCAGTTGGAGATCTCCTCCCAGCGGTAACCGGCCGCGGCGAGGACCTCCTCGGTGCGCGCGTAGCGGCGGGCCAACGCATCCTCATCGGGATGGCGGCCGGTATCCCGGGCCAACGGGGTCCCGGGCTCGACGGTGAGAGCGTAGGCGCTGATGTGGGGTGGGGGGTCGTCCAGGGCGAGCACCTGGCGGAGCGTGCGCTGCCAGTCGTCATCGGTCTCGTGGACTCCGCCGAAGATCAGATCGAGGTTCCAGTTGTCGAAGCCGGCGGCCTTGACTGCGGCGGCGATCCGAGCCAACGCACCGGGGACGTGGCGGCGCCCCAGCCCGGCCAGCACATGGGCGTGGGTGGACTGCAACCCGAAGGAGAGCCGGTTGACCCCGGCCCGCCGATAGGCGCCCAGGTGCGCCTCGTCGGCGTCCTCGGGATTGCACTCCACCGTGATCTCGGCATCGGCCGTACGGGGGATGGCCCCGAGGATCCGGCACAAGGTCGCCGGGTGGAGGCGCGACGGGGTCCCGCCTCCGAAGAAGATGCTGGTGGCGCGGGCGAGGCCGGCTCCCCCGGCCAGGCGCCCGATCTCGCACACGCAGGCATCGGCGTAGCGCTCCATGAGGTGGTCGCGGTCGGTGTAGGTGGCAAAGGCGCAGTAGTCGCAGCGCTCCCGGCAGAAGGGGACGTGGACGTAGACGCCGGAGCCCCTCAAAGGCCGGCGGCGGAGCGCACCGAGCGGATGCGGCGATCGAGGTGGACCTCCATGGCCTCGGTGGCCAGCTCGGCCACCTCGTCGGCCCCGGCCGGTGGGGGCCCGGCGAGCACGGCGGCCAGGTCACCGCCGAGTATGCGGCGCGCCAGGGCGAGCGCGGCCGGGCTCATCGGCCGGCCGCTGCGATGGGCGCGGCACAGCGCCCCGCCGACAACCAGGTCGAAGGCGACGAGCTCGACTACACCGTCGGCCTCCCCGCAGGCGGCGCAGGCATCGAGGATGGGAGCGGCGCCCTCTAGCACCAGGGCCTTGAGGAAGAAGGAGGGGGCGAGCAGGGTCGGGTCCGAGCCCGGGTCCGCCAGCGCCCGCAGGGCCCCCACCAGCATGGTGTACAGCCCGTGGTCCGGGTGGCGCTCCTGGGCCATCTGGTCGGACACTTCGAGCAGCGCCATGCCCTTGGGAAGCCGGGCCAGGTCCTCGCGGACGGCTCGGAACGTATTGAGCACCTCGACCTGGTTGACGATGTCGAGGTCGCTGCGACCCTGCCAGAGCAGCAGGTCCACGTGGGTCAGCGGTTCCAGCCGGGCCCCGAACTTGCTCTGGGTGCGCCGCACCCCCTTGGCCACCGCCCGCACCTTGCCGTGCCCCTCGGTCAGGAACACGATGATGCGGTCGGCCTCGCCCAGCCGGTAGGTGCGCAGCACCACCCCGCAGTCACGGAAGAGGCTCACGATGGGGGCGCTCCCCCTTCGGTCGGGGTGTCATGACGGGCGGCGGCGGCCCGCCGGGCCTCGTCGATGGCCCGGTCCTGTGCCTCCTGGGCCGGGCGCGTGCGGGCCTGGGCCGCCGCCCCGTGGGAGTTCTTGCCGTAGAGCAGGTTCCCACCACCGACCAGGAGGACCAGGACGCCGACGGTGGCCAGCGGGGTGACGGCATTGTGGAACCCGATGGCGGCCAGGACAATGAGGAGGGCGACGACGAGGGCGCAGCCGATCAGGGCGACCCACTTCACCCTCATGGGTTGACAGCGCCGAAGCGGCGGATCCGCTGCTGGTAGTCGACCACGGCGTCGTACAGGTGGGTGCGCCGCATGTCGGGCCACAGGACTTCGGGGAAGACAAGCTCGCTGTAGGCGATCTCCCAGAGGAGGAAGTTCGAAATCCGGGTCTCCCCGGACGTGCGGATCACCAGGTCGGGATCGGGCATGTCGGGGAAATAGAGGTGACGCCGGATCGCCTTTTCGTCGACCTTGCCGGCCGGGATCCCTTCGGCGACGAGCGCCCTCACGGCATCGACGATCTCGGCCCGCCCGCCGTAGTTGAAGGCCATCGTCATGGTCATGCGGCGATTGTCCTTGGTGAGCTGCGCCGACTCGTCCATGCGCTTGAGCACCCGGCGCGGCACCCGCCAGTCCCGGCGCCCGGCGAATCGGATCTGCACCCCTTTGGCATTGAGCTCATCGCGTCTCCGCATGAGCAATGACTCGTTGAACCCCATGAGATAGCGCACTTCGTCGGCCGGGCGGCGCCAGTTCTCGGTCGAGAAGGCGTACAGGGTGAGCCAGCGCACGCCGATCTCCAGCGCGCCGTTGACCACACTCAGCAGGGCCTCCTCCCCGGCGGCGTGACCCTCGGTGCGGGGCAACCCACGGGCGCTGGCCCAGCGACCGTTCCCATCCATGACGCAGGCGACGTGGACCGGGACCCTGGTGCGGTCCAGCAGGGCTGGAACCGGGTCGACGTCGTCCTCTCCTGGGTTGGTGCAGGCCACTCAGGTGAACCTACCGCGGCAGGGGTGGCAGAGGATCAGGGTTCGGGATGCTCGGACTTGATCTCGGCCGCCTCCCGGTCGTGCTTCGCCTCGTACATCGACCGGTCAGCCCGGTTGATCACGGTGCGCACGGTGTCCTCGGGCTTCCATATGGCGTAGCCGACGCTGGCGGTGACGTTGTGGCACTCACCCCGCGCCTCCAGCGGGTTGGACATCATGTCGCGCAGGCGGCGCACGAGTCCCAGCATTTCCGCGTCCGATTCGACCTGGGCGGTCACGACGAACTCGTCCCCGCCCCAGCGGGCCACCAGGTCCTGGTCGCGCACCGCCCGGAGGAGGCGCTGGGCGACCACGCGGAGCACCTCGTCGCCGACTTCGTGGCCGTGGCGGTCGTTCACCTCCTTGAAGCCGTCGAGATCGAGGAAGGCAAAGGCGAGTTTCATACCCCGGGGGCGGGCCTGCGACGCTTCGACCGCCCGTTCGAAGGCGGACCGGTTGAGCAGCCCGGTCAAGGGGTCGCGCGTGGCCAGCTCCTCCAGGGCCATCCGGCTGGCCCGCAGTTGGCTCACGTCATGACCGGACACCACCATCCCGTTGACGGTCGCGTCATCGACCAGGTTGACCAGGCTGAGCTCGAACGGCACCGACACGCCGTCGGCCCGCACGAGACGCACCTCCACGGTGGTGGGGGCGATCTGCCACGACGGGGCATCGAGGGCGCGGGCCAGGGCGGAGGCCAGATCTCCCACGTCCTTGGCATCGACGATCTCGGCGAAGGGGTGGCCCTCGACGAGCTCCTGGTCCAAGCCGAGCAGGCGGGTCAGCGCACCTGATGCCGACTCGACGATGCCCTCCGCGCTGACCAGCATGATGAGGCTGGCCACGTGATGGACCAGGGTGCGGAAGCGGGCGGTCTGGTCGGTGGCCACCTCCCATCGGCGGCGGATGGTGATGTCGCGGATGGAGAGCAGGATGGCCCCGACCTCGGGGTCGGCCAGGCGATTGGCCCCCACCAGCTCGACCAGGCGCCAGCTCCCGGCACTGCGGACGCGCAGCTCTATGGGGGTGCCGACCTCCTTCTCCCGGACGCTCTGCAGCGACACCGCCGCCATGGGGACGTCGTCGGGGTGCACCAGGTCGAGGGCGGAGCGTCCGATCCAGGCTTGGGCGCTTTCGCCCAGAAGGCGTTCGGCGGCGTCATTGGCCCAGCGGACGCAAGCGTCCCCGTCCACCACGACGATGGCGTCGGGCAGGCTCTTCAACACTGCATCAGAGTCCCGCAGCCCAAGCTCCTTCCCGAATTCGGGTCCCACCGTCCTGGACAGGTTGTCGCGGCTTCGGGACAACATTACACGGGCGCTGACGGAACGGTGGTTCCGGAGGCGGTGCCGGAAGCAACCCCGGCGGTCGCTACGGTTCCTCCGGTGCGTGCCGATGCCGAACTTGAGGAGGCCCTGCTCCGGGTGACCCGATCCCTCCCCGGCGGTGGGGAGGACCGCCCGGGCCAGATGCAGATGGCCGCGGCGGTGTCCGAGGCTCTGCGGGAGGAGCGCCATCTGATCGTCCAGGCCGGCACGGGGACCGGGAAGTCCCTGGCCTACCTGGTGCCGGCCGTGCTGAGCGGTCGCAAGGTGGTGGTGGCCACGGCCACCAAGGCGCTCCAGGACCAGCTGGCCGAGAAGGATCTCCCCCAGGTGGCGGCCGCCCTGCACGTTCCCTTCACCTTCGCCGTGTTGAAGGGGCGCAGTAACTACATCTGCCTGCAGCGGGTGGCCGAGGTGGGATCGGGTGGGATCCAACCCGAGCTGGCTGCGCCGGGTGGCCCGGAGTCCGGGAATGTGGAGGTTGGGGCCGAAGTTGCGGCGGGGGGCGATGACGGGATGGAACGTACTGAGGCGCCCGAAGGGCTGGTCGCAGAGGTGAGGACCCTGCTGGCCTGGGCGCAGACGACCCGGACCGGTGACCGGGGCCATCTGGACTTCGAGCCCAGCCCGCGGGCCTGGAACATGGTGAGCGTGGGCCCGCGGGAGTGCCCCGGAGCCTTCAACTGCCCGTCTGGGGGCCGGTGCTTCGCCGAGGCGGCGCGTGACCGGGCGGCGGCGTCCGACGTGGTGGTGGTCAACACCCACCTCTACGGCGCCCACCTGGCCAGCGGGCGGGCCGTGCTTCCCGAGCACGATGTGGTGGTGTTCGACGAGACCCACGAGTTGGAGGAGGTGATGACGTCCAGCCTCGGGGTGGAGGTGACCCCGGGAAGGTTCCGGGCCCTGGCCGTGGCCGCCCGCTCGTTGGTGGGCGAGCAGCAGGCCGACGTCGTGGCTTCGTTGCTCTCCTCAGGCGAGCAGCTGGGCACGCTCCTGGCCGATCGTGTCGGCACCCGCGTCCTGCACGAAGACGCCCTCCCCCCGCTCGACGACAGCGCCCTGGCCGAACTGCTGGGACGGGCCGCCGACGGGGCAAGTCGGGTCACCGACGCGCTGCGGCGCAGCGGCCGGCAGGGATCCTCGCCCGGAGGAGCCGCGGCAGATGCGGAACGCTCCAGCCGGAGGACCCGTGCCATCACTTCGGCCAGCCATCTCTCCGAGGACCTGCAGCGCTTCCTGGCCCGCCACGATGGCGAGGTGGCCTGGGTCGACGGCAGCCGGCGCAACGTGCGACTCCGGCTCTCCCCCATTGACGTGGGGCCGGCGCTGGCGGCCGCTCTGTGGGGCGAGGTCACCGCCGTGCTGACCAGTGCCACGGTGCCGCCGCGCCTGGTGGACCGCGTGGGGTTGGAGGGGTTCGCCAGCGAGGAAGTCGACGTGGGCAGCCCCTTCGACTACCGCACCCATGCCCTGCTCTACGTGGCCCGCCACCTGCCCGACCGGCGGGCTCCCGAGGCCGAAGCGGCACTGCACGAGGAGCTGGCCGTGCTCATCGCCGCGGCCGGAGGCCGTACCCTGGCCCTGTTCACCAGCCGACGAGCCACAGAGGAGGCGGCAGCGGCGCTGGCGGCCGACCTTCCCTATGCCCTGCTCCTGCAGGGGGACCTGCCCAAGGGACGCCTGCTGGAGGAGTTCGCCCGCGACGAGACCTCGTGCCTCTTCGCCACCCTGGGCTTCTGGCAGGGGGTGGACATCCCGGGCCGGGCCCTGTCCCTGGTGACCTTGGACCGGCTCCCGTTCCCCCGGCCCGACGATCCCCTCCTGCAGGCGCGCCGGGCCCGGGCCGGGGCGAGGGCCTTCTCACTGGTCGACCTGCCCCGGGCGGCCACGCTGCTGGCCCAGGGCGCGGGCCGGCTCATCCGCACGGCAGATGACCGGGGGGTGGTGGCCGTGCTGGACTCCCGCCTGGCCACGGCCACCTACCGGGGTGTCCTGCTGGGCGCCCTGCCCCCCATGCGCAGGACGGTCGAGCGCAGCGAGGTCGAGGCATTCCTGCACGAGGCCCTGGCGGGGAAGCCGGCCTCCCGGTCCCAGGGGTGAGGCCCTAGGGGCGCGACAACTGGGTCGCCGCCGTCCCGCACGAGGCGCAGTCGGCCGCCCCCTCGGTGAGCGCCGTCCCGCACATCATGCAGAAGGCCGCGGGCCGGTCGCGCGAGCCGCAATAGTGGATGGCCTGGGCGTCGACCGCCCGCGCCTTGCCGCACCAACTGCAATAGATGGTGTCGCTGGCGTCTCCGTCTGCGGGACCGGGCCCGGTGGCGGTGGCGGTGGCGGTGGCGGTGGCCGGGGTTGGGTCCAGGGCTGCGGCCGCCGGGCCGGGCTGGGCCGATGCGGCGGACCGCGCCACGGCCTTGGAGCGGTCCCCGGGCGCAGGGCTCCGGCGGTCGGCGCCGGTGCGCCGGTCGTTGCGCGTGCGCCGGTCCGGACCCGTGCGGCGGTCGGTGCGCATCCGCCGGTCGGCGCCCCCCCGCTGTTCCGCACCTGACCCCGCGGCCGCACCGGCGCGCAGCCGGACGTCGGAGATCTTGGGTTCCCGCTGCATGCCCGTCACCGGCCAGGCCGAGAAGGCGAAGACCACGAAGAAGATCCAGGTGACGAAGACGCTGAGGTAGTCGAAGGTGACGAGGACGGGAAAGTCGTACAGGCCCGTCGAGGAGGCTGTCAGGTTCCGGCCGATCACCAGGGTCTTCTCGTCGACCACGAGCCAGGACCATGTGGCGATCCACAGGCCCAGGGGCAACAGGGGCACCACCAGCCACCGCACGGAGAACCCCGCCTTGGTGATGATCTTGCCCACCGCGACGAAGTTGACGATGATCAGCGCCAGGAGCATGACGAGGCGCACCGTGCCGAAGCCCGCATGGCCCAAGGAGATTGCCTCCACCTGTCGTAAGCCTCCTGCACCGCCGTATCCCACCGGCACACCGCGGCCGGGGGACCGAGCCTGGATTGTAACCCCGGCGCGGTTCTCAGTACCCCAACCGGTTGAGCATTTCGTCCCGGTCCTGCCAGTGCTTCTCAACCTTGACGTGGAGATCGAGGTAGGCGCCGTCAGGGAGCGTCTGGCGCACCGCGATCCCGACGGCCTTAAGCACCTCGCCACCCTTGCCGATCACGATGCCCTTCTGGGAGTCGCGCTCAACGATGATTTCGCAGCGGATATGCGGCCACTCCCATTCGGTGACCCGGCAGCTGATGGAGTGCGGGAGCTCATCGTGCGTCTTGGCCAGGAGCTGCTCGCGGACCAATTCGGCCACCCAGAGGGCCTCCGGTGTATCAGTCACCACGTCGTCGGGAAAGAAGGGGGGGCCTTCCTCAAGGGAGTCCACGATGTACGCCATGAGGGCTTCGACCCCCTCCCCGCTGCGGGCCGAGACCGGGAAGTACTCGGCCGAGGGCAGATCGACCATGGCGTCGACAGCCGCCTTCACCGTGACCAGGCGCTGGAGGATCTGATCACCGCCCGCCCGGTCGATCTTGTTGACCACCACTACCAAGCGGGGGGGTTGGTCGGTGCGTTGCACCTCGCGCAGTGACCGCTCAAGGACGGTCCGGTCACCGGGCCCGATCGCTGCCGTGGCGTCGACCAGGACCAGAATGACATCCACGTCGCTCAGCGCGCTCGTTGCCGTCTCGTTGAGCCGCGCCCCCAGCGTGCTACGGGGCCGGTGGATGCCCGGCGTGTCCACGAAGACAACCTGGGCTTCGGGTCGATGGAGCACGCCGAGGATGCGATGGCGGGTCGTGTTGGGTCGGGTGGAGGTGATGGAGACCTTGGTCCCCACCATGTGGTTCACCAGCGTCGACTTGCCCACATTGGGTCGGCCGACGACGGCGACGAAGCCCGAGCGCATGCTCAGCCGTCCGGGCTGGTGGGCTCAATGCGCACCCGCCCGATGCGCCGCCCCCGGACATCGACGGCGGTGAGACGGAAGCCGTCGACCTCTACCGAATCTCCCTCGTCGGGGACCCGGCCCACCAGGTCCAGCATGAGTCCGCCCACCGTGTCCCAGGGGCCGTGGGGCAGCTCGGATCCCAGCAACTCGTCGGCGTCGTCCACCGAGTAGAGGGCGCTGACCAGCACGGAGCCGTCCCCGTTGCGCTCGACCGTGGGTTCTTCGACGTCGAACTCGTCGACGATCTCACCGACCAGCTCCTCCAGCAGGTCCTCAAGGGTGACGAGGCCGGCCGTGCCCCCGTACTCGTCGACCACGATGGCCATGTGGAATTTCTCCTCCTGCATCTGGCGCAGCAGGGCGGAGACCTCCTTGGACTCGGGGACGAACACGGCGGGGCGGATGCTCTCCCGGACGACATGTTCCGCCTTGCCCACACGTTCGGCCCGTACCAGGTCCTTGGTGTAGGCGATACCGATGATGTCGTCGATGCCCTCCTCGTGCACCGGGATCCGGCTGTAGCCGGCGGCCAGCGCCGACTCCAGTGCCGAGGTCACCGACACGTCCGCCTCCACCGTCACCATGTCGGGCCGGGGCACCATCACCTCGCGCACCACCGTGTCGCCGAAGTCGATGATGGAGTGGATGAAGGTCCGCTCCTGGTGCTCGATCACGTTCTCCTCGTGGGCCACGTCGGCCATGGCCTTGAGCTCGGAGTCGGTGATGTACGAGGGCCGGATGCCGTCCCCGCTGTCTCCCGGTCCACCGATGATCAGGTTGGCCAGGCCGATGAGGAGTGACGAGACCCAGCGGATGGGCGGGAAGCGGACCAGCGTGTTGACGATCGGCGCGCTGAGAAGCGCGGCGCGCTCGGGATTGTGCACGGCCCAATTCTTGGGCACGGCTTCGAAGAACACGAAGATCACGACCACCTCGAACACGGCGCCCACCAGGACACCGACGCCCCCCAGCAGGTGCGCCGCCACCACTCCCACCAGGGTGGCCGAGACCAGCTGGCAGATCAGCACCAGCAGCAGGATCGGATTGAGGAACTTGGCCGGTTGGTCGATCAGCCGGGCCAGCTGACGCGCCCCACGGCACTTCTCGTCCACCATCGACTTCGCCTTGACTCGGCTCATCCGCACCAGGCTCGTCTCGGCCAACGCCAGCATGCCCGAGGCCACCAGAAGCACGGCGATCACGCTGACGAGAATCAGGTCCTCACCGTGGAAACCGGTGGAGGCGATCATGGCGTCGTCCGGTAGTACCGGGTGAGAAGGTGCTGCTCCAGCGCCTCCATTCGCTCCGCCTCGACGTCCTGCTCATGGTCCAGTCCGAGAAGATGGAGCAGCCCGTGGACGACCAACAGGGCCACCTCGTCGTCGAACGTCACCTCGTGCTCCCCAGCGTTGCGGGCGGCCACGGCTGGGCAGATCACCACGTCTCCAAGCAGGGTGAGTGCGCCCTCCTCGGCCACCGATCCCGGGCCGCTCCCCCCCAGGTCGGGCGACCGTCCGGTGGGTCCCACTGCATCCTCAATGGGGAAGGACAGCACGTCGGTCGGACCGCTCCGGCCCAGGAACTGCTCGTTCAGTGCGGCCATGGCGTCCTCGTCGACGAAGAGCAGGGACACCTCAATTTCCCCCTTGATCCCCCGGGCGGCCAGTACCTGGCGGCTCAGCTCGGCCCAGCGGGACACATCAATGGGATGAGCCTCCTGCTCATCAGCGGCAAAGACGTCGATGCTCACTGGGTGAGACCCGCCCGCCCTTCCGCCACTTCATAGGCGTCGACAATGTCGGCCACAATTTTGTGGCGCACGATGTCGCGCCGGTTGAGGTGTATGAAGGCAATGTCCTCAATGCCGCCGAGCACGGGCTCCAGGCCGACCAATCCGGAGCGACCGCCCGGCACGTCAATTTGGGTCACGTCACCGGTGACCACGCACTTGGAACCGAAGCCGATGCGGGTCAGGAACATCTTCATCTGCTCGGGCGTCGTGTTCTGCGCCTCGTCGAGGATGATGAAGGAGTTGTTGAGTGTGCGGCCGCGCATGAAGGCGAGCGGCGCCACTTCAATGGTGCCCCGGTCCAACAGCCGCTGCGCGCCCTCGGGCTCGAGCAGGTCGTAAAGGGCGTCGTAGAGCGGACGAAGGTAGGGGTCCACCTTGGCCATCAGGTCGCCGGGCAGGAAGCCCAGGCGCTCGCCGGCCTCCACCGCTGGTCGGGTCAGGATGATGCGCGTCACCTGCCGGGACTGCAGCGCGTGGACCGCCTGGGCGACCGCGAGATACGACTTACCGGTCCCCGCCGGTCCGATGCCGAATGTGATGATGTTCTGCGAGATCGCATCGGTGTAGCGCTTCTGCCCCGCCGTGTTGGGGCGCACCGTCCTGCCACCGGCGGCCCGTACCACCTCTGCGCGCAGCACCTCGCTGGGGCGGATGTCGTCGCGCACCATGTCGATCGTGCGCGCCAGGATGGAGGTGTCCAGTCCCTGGCCGGACTGCAGCAGGAGGATGAGCTCGTCGAACAGGCGTACCACCAGGTCGGCGTCGGCCCCCTCCACGGTGATCCGGTTGCCCTGCACCGCGATCTGCTCGTCGGGGAACGACTGCTCAATCTGGCGCAGCAGCTCGTCACGGGTGCCGAGCAGCCCGGCCATCAGATGGTTGCCGGGCACGAAGCACTCGGCGTGGGTGGTGGTCGTCATGCGAGCGCGAAGTGTCCTTTGAGCGGTTCGCCGCCCAGTACATGGAGGTGCAGGTGGCCCACGGAGTTCATGGCATCAGGTCCGACGTTGAAGATGAGACGGTAACCCCGGTCCGGACCGGCCACCCCGGCGCCTTCAGCCACGGCCCGGGCGGCCGTGAGCATGTCGACCAGGACGGGGCCGTCCTCCGGCGTGATGACCGAGGCATCGTCAATGTGGCGCCGGGGCACCACCAGGACGTGGAGGGGTGCCGCCGGAGCAATGTCCTTGAAGGCCACCGTGGTCGGGCTCTGGTGCACGATGTCCGAGGGCACATCGCCGGCCACAATCCGGCAGAAGAGGCAATCGGTCATGGCTCGGGGACGCTTCCCTTCAGGGGTGGGTAGAGATGCTCCAGCTGGCCCGGCCGGATGCGGCAGGACTCCATGTAGCGGTCGAGGTCCTCTGCCTTGAGCCGGATGACCCGGCCGAACCGGTAAGCGGTCAGCTCACCCTCGTCAATGAACCGGTACAGGCTGCGCAGGGTGATGCCCAGCCGGGCGGCGGCCTCCCTGGTGCCCAGCCATGCCACGTCACCGGTCACTGCGGCACAACCGTCTGTGGTGATCTTCCCACCGGTGCCACCGTACCCGTCCGCAAGGACATCATCAGCGCTCCGGCGGTCACCGCCGCGGTCTCGGCCCGCAACACGCTCAGCCCGAATCCGACCGTGGGCAGCCCGGACCCGAGCTCGGCACCGCTCCATCCACCCTCGGGCCCCACCGCCACCACGCGCTGTCCGGGATGCGGGCGGTCCCCGCTGAGCTGGGCCAGGACGACCTCACCCGGCTCACCCAGGCCGGGCAGGTCGACGAAGCCGACGACGTCACCCACCTCGGGCAGCCAGACTCGGCGGCATTGGGCCGCCGCCTCGCGGGCGACCCGGCGCAACCGCCCCACCGCGGCCCGGGCCCGCTCGCCCTCCCAACGCACCGCGCTGCGTTCGCTGAGGAGGGGGACGATGCGGTCGATGCCCAGCTCGGTGAGCTTCTGCACCACCCACTCGGGACGTTCCCCCTTGGTCGGCGCGAAGGCCACGGTCAGGGACGGCGTGGGCCGGTCCTCCCACTGCACGCTCCCGTCACCGCCGGGGCCGGTACCCGCCCGCAACGGCTCCAGCGCTCCCCCGCCGCTCCACCGCGTCCGGGCCCAGTGTCCTTGCCCGTTGCTGACGATGACCTCCTCGCCTGAGCCCAGGCGCAGCACCCGGCCCAGGTGATGCTGGTCCCCGGCACCTAGTTGGGGATGGGCGGGATCGTCGACGAACACCTGCGCCGCCGCTGCGGCACGCACGGAGATGGCGGCATGGCCACCACCGGCGTCGCTAACCAAAGGCGGAGCGGAGGCGAGAGAACACGCCGTCACCGCCGTGATCGGGCGGGAGGACGGGTTCACCCCTCAGGGCGGCGAACTGGCGCAACAGGTCATCCTGGTCCGGCGTCAGCCCGGACGGTGTCTCGACCAGCACATGGACGAAGAGGTCGCCGCGGCCCCGGCCGCGCAGGTGGGGCACGCCGGCGCCACGGATGCGCTCGACGTGACCGTGCTGCGTCCCGGCTGCCACCACCACGTTGTGGGTGGCGTCGAGGCATGCCACCTGGGACTCGACGCCCAGGGCCGCCTGGGCCACCCCGACCGTGAGCGTCGTGTGCAGGTTGTCGCCCTGGCGCTCTATCGCCGGGTCGGGAGTCACCACCAGATGCACGAAGAGCGACCCGGCGGGGCCTCCGCGCTGCCCGGCCGCGCCCCGGTCGGCCAGACGCAGGGTCGACCCGTCCTCCACGCCGGCGGGCACCTCCACCGTGAAGGTGCGCTCCTCCATCCGGCGCCCCTCGCCGTGGCACTCGTCGCAGGGGTGAGGGATGGTCTGGCCCATGCCGGCGCAGCGCGAGCAGGCCACGGCGGTGACGACCTGCCCGAGCAGTGACTGGCGCACCCGTCGCTGCTCGCCGGCACCGCCGCAGTCGGCGCAGGTCTCGGGTTCGGTCCCCGGCGCCGTCCCCCGGCCCGCGCAGGCGTCGCAGGTGACCGGGAGCCGGACGGTCAGTCCCTTGCGGCACCCGAAGACCGCTTCGGCGAATTCCAGCCCCAGCCGCACCTCGGCGTCGGCACCAGCCGCCGGGTCACGCCGCCGGCTGCCCCCGCCCGCCATCTGGCCGAAGAAGGCCTCGAAGATGTCGCCGATCCCGCCCTCGAACCCGAAGCCGCCGGCACCTGCGGCCCCGGCCCCGAACACGCCTTCGGGGCCGAAGCGGTCGTAACGGGCGCGGCGCTCGGGATCCCGCAGGACCTCGTAGGCCACCGAAACCTCCTTGAACCTGGCTTCGGAAGCGGCGTCACCCGGGTTGGTGTCCGGGTGGAGCTCGCGGGCACGGGCGCGGTACGCCTTCTTGATCTCGTCGTCGGTGGCGTCGGGCCGCACGCCCAGCAGCCCGTAGAGGTCGCGCAACCCGTCAACTCCGGCCATCGTGGCTCCCCAATTGCTGGCCGAGCCGCTCGCCCACCACATGGGCCGCCGCCAGCGCCCCCGGGTAGTCCATGCGGGTCGGGCCCAGCAGGCCCACCGCACCCAGCTCCTGCCCGTCCACCGACAACGGGGCCACTACCACCGCGCACGACGCCAGCGGCTCGTAGCCGTGCTCGGTGCCGATGGCCACCGAAAGGCCGCTGTGCAGGACGTCGCGCAGGAGCGTCACCACCACCAACTGCTGCTCAAGGATCCCGAGCACCGAGCGCACCGTCTCCACGGCGTCGAACGACTCGGCCAGGCGGGCGGGCCCGCCGACGAAGACCTGATCCGACTCTAGGGCGCCCCCCATGAAGCGGAAGGGCGCGCGCGCCGCCGCCACCAGTCGGTCGACTTCGTGGTCGCCGCTGGGCGGAAGCGACCATTTGGCCGCCAGCGTGCGGCCGACAAGGTGGGCGCCGAGCACCGCGGCGGACCGGGCCAGCGCCTCCTCGGACGCTTCGAAATCCAACTCAATGGTCCGCTTCTCCACCGCGCCGTCGGAGAGCACCACGACCAACAGGGCGTGGAGCGGGGCCAGGCCCACCAGCTGGACGGAGCGGATCATGGCGCTGTCGTGCGAGGGCCCGACCACCACGGCGGCACACGAGGTCAAATCGGACAGCAGGCCCGAGGCCCGCTCCAGCATGGTCTCCATCTCACCGTGGACCTGGTCGAAGAATTGCGTTACCCGCTGGAGCTGCGCCGGCCCGAGCACACCGGGCTCGGTCAGGTGGTCGACGAAGAAGCGGTAGCCCTTGTCGGTGGGGATGCGCCCGGCACTGGTGTGCGGCTGCGCGAGATACCCCTCCCGCTCCAGAGCGACCATTTCTGACCGCACCGTGGCCGGGGAGACCTGGACCCCCGGTGCGGTGGCCACGTGCGAGGAGCCCACGGGCTCCGCCGTGCCGATGTACTGGGTGACCACGGCTTCGAGGATGGCCGCCCTGCGCTCGTTCAGGGCGCGGTCGTCAGAGCTGGCGTCGACGGGCGGGACTCGGTTCGCTGGTGTGGTCATGGAGGTGCCTGGCACTCAAGTCTACCGAGTGCCAGGGCGATCCCCCCAGGCGCCCGGCTCTCAGTCGTCGGAAAGGCGCAGAGCCGAAATGAAGGCCTCCTGGGGCACCTCGACCCGGCCGATGTTCTTCATCCGCTTCTTGCCCTCCTTCTGCTTCTCCAGCAGTTTGCGCTTGCGGGTGATGTCGCCGCCGTAGCACTTGGCCAGGACGTCCTTGCGCTTGGCCTTGACCGTCTCGCGGGCCACGATGCGCCCTCCGATGGCCGCCTGGATCGGCACGTCGAACAGCTGGCGCGGGATGAGCTCGCGCAGCTTCTCGGCCATGCGCCGGCCGTAGTGGTCGGCCGAGGAGCGGTGCACGATGGTGGAGAAGGCGTCACAGGGCGCGTGGTTGATCAGGATGTCGACCCGCACCAGGTTGGCGGTGGCGTAGATGTCGGGCTCGTAGTCCAGGCTGGCGTAGCCCTTGGTGCGGCTCTTCAACTGGTCGAAGAAGTCGAGCACCACCTCGGCCAGCGGGATGGAGTAGACGAGCTCGACGCGCTCGGGCGAGAGGTACTCCATGCGGGTCATCTCCCCCCGCTTGCCCTGGCAGAGGTCCATCACCGTGCCGGTGTACTCCGACGGCGTGAGGATGGTGGCGGTCAGCATGGGTTCGTCGATGTGGTCGATGCGGCTGGCGTCAGGCAGCTCGGTTGGGTTGTCCACGTCGATCTCCGTCCCGTCGGTGAGGAAGGCTCGGTAGGCCACACTCGGTGCGGTGGCGATGAGCGAGAGGTCGAACTCGCGCTCCAGGCGCTCGCGCACGATCTCCATGTGCAGGAGGCCGAGGAAGCCGCAGCGGAAACCGATACCCAGCGCATGGGACGACTCGGGCTCGAAGGTGAAGCTGGCATCGTTCAACTTGAGCTTCTCCAGCGCGTCGCGCAGGTCGGGCAGCTCGTCGCCGTCGACCGGGTAGAGACCGCAGAAGACCATCGGTTTGGGGTCGCGGTAGCCCTCCAGCACGACCGCCGCCCCGTGCTGGGCCGTGGTCACCGTCTCACCGGAGCGGGCCTCCCCGACATCCTTGATCCCGGCGATGAGATAGCCCACTTCGCCCGGGCCGAGCGCCTCGACGGGGACCCCCACCGGCGTGCGCACGCCCACCTCCTCAATGTCGTGCACCGCGTCGGCCTGCATGAAGCGGAGCCGGGCGCCGGCATGCAGCGTGCCTTCCACAATGCGGATGGAGCTGACGACGCCGCGGTACTGGTCGTACGACGAGTCGAAGATCAACGCCCGCAGCGGCGCCGTGGCGTCTCCGGTGGGTGCCGGGATGCGGTCGATGATGGCGTCCAGGAGGTCGACCACCCCCTGGCCCGTCTTGGCCGAGATGTGCAGCACGTCGGCGGCCGCCAACCCGAGGACGTGCTCGATCTCGAGGGCGCACCGCTCGGGGTCGGCCGCCGGGAGGTCGATCTTGTTGAGCACCGCAACGATCTCCAGGTCGTTCTCCAGTGCCTGATAGCAGTTGGCCAGCGTCTGGGCCTGAATTCCCTGCGAGGCATCGACCAGGAGCACCGCACCCTCACAGGCGGCCAGCGAGCGGCTGACCTCGTACCCGAAGTCGACGTGACCCGGGGTGTCGATCAGGTGCAGGACGTGGCCGGCGTGCAGCACGCGCACGTTCTGGGCCTTGATGGTGATGCCGCGCTCCCGCTCAATGTCCATGGAGTCGAGGTACTGCTCGCGCATGAGCCGGGGGTCCACGGCCCCAGTGATCTCCAGTATCCGGTCCGACAGGGTGGACTTGCCGTGGTCCACGTGGCTGATGATGGAGAAGTTGCGGATGTCCGCGGTGGCGACGGGTCCACTGGCGGTGGTGGGGGTCGGCACGGTCCGTCGATCGTACCGGGCCAGGCTGCCGGGCCCGGTCAGGCGGGAGGAGGGCGCAGGATGAATTGCGCCTGCGACCTGCTACAGTCTTCCTCCGCACCGGTGGGTCTTCCCGCCCGTCACCGCCCCATTCAAAAGCACTGAGGATCTTCACGTGGCCAACATCAAGAGCCAGATCAAGCGAAACCGCCAGAACGAGAAGCGGCGCCTGCGCAACAAGTCGGTGCGCGCCGAGTTGCGCACCCGGACCAAGAGCGCCGTGGCGGCGGCCGAGACCGGGGCCGAGGACAGCGCGGAGCAGTTGCGCCTGGCCGTCAAGAGGATCGACAAGGCCGCCGCCCGTGGTGTGATCCACAAGAACACGGCGGCCAACCACAAGTCCCGCCTGGTCCGCCGGGTGGCTGCGCTGTCGAGCGCCGCCGGGGGCGAAACCGAGTAAGGAGTTCGGCCCGAGGCGGCGCGCCTGACCGGCCCACGAGGTCAGGCCGATCGGGTTCTCCCGGTCGAGCCATTCTTCGAAGGCCCGACCTTGACGGGGGACGTACCAGTCGAGCATCGCCTGGCGGAACGCCGCGTGGGCCGGATCGGACACGGCGAAGAGCTCGGCCCGCCCGTGGACAGTCACTGCCAGCTCCTCGCCCGGCAGATGGGCGGCACTGGCGTCGAGCAACTCCTGCAACCGGCCCAGCTCTTCGGGAGTCTCGAACACCGGCCCAGTCCAGCACCCGGGGGCGACCCGTGCCCGGGACGGTCCCCGGTCCCCCTCCCTAACGTGAAGGCATGACCAGACCCGCCATCATCCCCGTGCTCGTCTACGACGACATTGAGGCGGCCCACGACTTCCTCGTCGAGGTGTTCGGCTTCGCTTCAGGCGGCCTCCACCACCTGGAAGACGGCACCGTGGTGCATGGCGAGGTCCGTCAGGGCGACGCTGCCGTTTGGCTGCACCGGGTGACCGCCGAGCACGGGATGGACACCCCGCGCGATGCCGCCCAGTCGCACGGCGGCCTGTCGGTGCTGGTGCCCGACGTCAACGCCCACTATGCGCGCAGCAAGGCCGGCGGCGCCCGTCTCGACGGCGAGCCCACGGTCCAGCCTTACGGCCTGACGGAGTACGGGGCACGCGACCCGGCCGGCCGGGTCAACCAGCTCAGGCGGGCCACCAGGATCTCGACCACCAACTCGGGCGCCAGGCCGCTGCCGCCCTTCACGTTCAGGTCGGCCTGGGCGATCAGGTTGACGGCCCGGGCGATGCGGGCGCTGCCCAGGCGCCGCGCCTGGGCCAGCACCTTCCCGGCCACGAAGGGAGCCGTGCCGAGGACGGCGGCCGCTTCAGCTTCGCCCTGCACGTCGCCGCCGTCGAGCGCCAGCATCCCGGCGAAGTGGTAGTGCAGGGTGCTCAGCACCTGGAGCGCCACCACCTCACCCGAGGCGAGCATGCGGTGCAGCACGGTCAGCGCCAGGGCCGGCTCGCCCTGGTCGATGGCGGCGGTCAGCTCGTAGCGGGGCACGTTGCCGGCCTCGCCGAGGTAGGGCTCCAGGTCGTCCACCGTGATGCGCGACCCCTCGCCGTAGGCGGCGCCCAGGGCACTCAGCAGCCCTTCCACCCGGCCCAGGTCCTCGCCTACGTGCTGGCCCAGCAGCACCTCCGCCTTGGGTTCCAGCCTGACCGTCGCGCCCCGCAGGTGCTGGTGCAACCAGGCCTTGCGATCGCCCGCCTTGCCGGTGGAGACGTCGATGATACGCCCCGAGGCCTTGACGGCCTTGACCAGAGAGGGGGGGACCGCACCCCCGCCGCCCACCAGGATCAGGACGGTGCTGGGCAGGGGGTCCCGCACCACTTCCACCAGGCGGGGCACGTCGGCGGTGAGCAGGCGCCCGGCCTCGCGCACCACGACCACCCGGCGGTCGATGAGGAACGGTGGCGTCAGGCAGGCGTCCACCACGGCACCCACGTTGATCTCCTCCCCCGCCGGCCCGCCCACTTCCTCGACGGCCAGGGAGTGGTCCCTGTCCCCCACCACCTCGCTCAGCAGCGCCCGCACCTCCTGGGCCACCAGCGCCGCGTCGTCACCCCGGACGATGTACGACGACGCCACCGCCTGCCCGCTCATCGGGACGTGCTCACGCGGCCTCGCTCACGGCGACCAGGATGTCGCGCACCCGGCACGTGCCCCTGACGTCGTGCACCCGGACGATGCGGCAGCCCCAGGCGATGCCGAGTGCCGCCGCGCCGAGGGAAGACTCACGGCGCTCGGCCAGTTCCAAACCAAGGGTGACACCCAGGAACGTCTTGTTGGAGGCACTGAGCAGCAGCGGGTAGCCGAGGGAGGCCAGCGTGGGCGAGGCGCGCAGGAGGTTGAGCGACTGGGCCGCCGTCTTGCCCAGGTCGAGCCCGGCATCGAGCACAATGCGCTCGGGTGGGATCCCGGCGTCCCGGGCCCGCCCGGCCCGGTCGCGCAGGAAGGCGGCCACGTCGTTGACCAGGTCGTCGTAATGCGGGTCGGGATCGGCCACCCGCGGGGCCAGTCGGATGTGGGTGGCCACGACGGCCGCCCCGCACTCGGCCGCGGCCACGACGTAGTCCGGATCGGCCAGTCCGCTGATGTCGTTGCCCATGACCGCACCTTCGGCATAGGAGGCCCGGGCCACCGAGGCGCGCCAGGTGTCGACCGACACCGGCGTCGGGAAGCGGGCGACCAGCCCCGCCACCACCGGGACCACCCGTTCCAGCTCCTCGGCCTCGCTGACCTCGGGTCCGGGACCAGCCTTGACCCCGCCGATATCGAGGATGTCGGCGCCGTCGGCGACCAGCATCTCGGCACGGGCGTAGAGGGCGTCGGTGGCGAAGGTGGCGCCCTTGTCGAAGAAGGAGTCCGGCGTGCGGTTGAGGATGCCCATGACCAGCGCCCGGTGCGTGAGGTCATGGCGGTGACCGCCCAGGTCGAGCACGGCCCTGGACGCCACCGCCGGGGCTGGCGGGGCCTGCGGGGCTGGAGGTGCCGGGGAGAGTGCAGCGTCCGGGCCGGCCATCAGAGCCCGGCCATCAGAAGAGACGAGCGGCCAGCGCCCGCCGGTAGGCGTTGGTGCGCGGGTCGGCGGCGCCCAAGGTCTCCAGCAGGTCCACGAACTCCTGGCGGGCCGCTTCGTCGTCGCGCACGCGATCGAGGAGGGCATTCAGGAGGGCCTCCACCCCGGCGCCGTCCGCTGCCGCCACGTCGACGCCGCTCTGCAGCAGCCGGGCCTCGGCGGCCAGGGCCCGGCCGGTCGCCGTCTCGGGGACCCGGGCCAGCGTGGCCAGGGCCTCCACGCCCTCACCCCGGTCGATCATTACCCGGGCCAGGGCCTCGGTGGCGCCGGTGTGGCCGGGTTCCAGCTCCAGGGCCCGGCGCAGGCTGGTCTCGTCGCCCGCGGCAACCAGCGTGTCCGCCTCACTGGCCACCGGGACCAGCTTCTGCACGAAGGCCGTCACCTGCGCCTCGGGCAGGGCGCCGATGAACTGGTCCACCACCTTGCCGTCGCGCAGGGCGAAGACGGCCGGGATCGATTGCACGGCGAAGGTCTGGGCGATGCGCGGGTTCTCGTCGACGTTCACCTTGGCCAGTTCCACCGCTCCGCCGGTGGCGGCGACCACCCGCTCCAGCATGGGCCCGAGGGTGGTGCAGGGACCGCACCACGGCGCCCAGAGGTCGACCACCACGGGCACGGTGGCGCTGCGGGCCAGCACTTCGGCCTGGAATGTCTCATCGGTGACGTCCATGCTGCACGACGCTAGTCACCGGACGGCGGGGCCCGTCTCGCCCATTGCGACGGCACGGCACCGATTAGCGTCAGGACCCGTGTCACCGCAGCCCGAGGGCATCCATGCCGCCAACGTCGCCGGGTGGTTCGCCGCCCACGTGCCCGGGATCAGCCTTCCCCTCACCTTCACGCTGATCGCCGGAGGGCGATCGAACCTGACCTTCCGGGTGGAGGACGCCGGAGGCCGCGCCTGGGCCCTGCGGCGACCGCCCATCCACCACGTACTGCCCACGGCGCACGACATGGTGCGCGAGCACCGGCTGATGCACGCTCTCGGGCCCGCCGGCATCCCGGTGCCCCGGACCGTCGGCCTCTGCACCGACGAGGCGGTCAATGAGCGGCCCTTCTTTGTCATGGAGTTCGTCGAGGGCCACATTGTGCGCAGCGCACCAGAGGCTGAGAAGGCGTTCGACGAGAAGACCCGCCGGGCCGTGGGTGACCACATGGCAGACACGCTGGCCGCGCTGCACGACGTCGATCCCGACGCGGTGGGTCTCGGTGACCTGGGGCGCCACGAGGGGTACATAGAGCGCCAGCTCAAGCGCTGGCGCGGGCAGTACGAGCAGATGCAGGTGGAGGGCATCGACCACGGCGACCTGGTGGAACGGGTCAGCGACGAGTTGTCCCGGCGGGTCCCGGTGCAGCAGCGCACTTCGGTGGTGCACGGTGACTACCGGATGGACAACGTGGTGCTCAGCGACGACGGTGCCGTGCGCGCCATCCTCGACTGGGAGATCTGCACCCTGGGCGACCCCCTGGCCGACATCGGGTTGCTCATGGTCTACTGGGCCGAACCCTCGGACTCCATGGCCGTCCTGGGCCTGTCGCCCACCACCGCCCCGGGATTCTCCTCCCGGGCCCAGGTGATGGAGCGCTACGCCGCCGCCTCCGACCTCGATCTCTCCGGCATCGGCTACTACACGGCGTTCGGGTATTGGAAGCTGGCCTGCATCCTCCAGGGTGTCTACGCCCGCTATGTGGCCGGCGCCGGCGCCGGCGACCAGGGCAGCGTGAGCGGGTACCCCGACCAGGTGGCCCGCTTGGCCGAAATGGCGGCCGAGGCGCTGGAGGCGACGCCGTGAGCCCGGGGCCCCTCACCGAGATCTTCGAGGTGCACCGTGAGCCGGTGCTCAGCTCTCCGGTGCTCGTCGTCGCTCTGGAAGGGTGGGTCGACGCCGGTTTGGGCGCCACCACGGCCATTGCCGCCCTCCTGGGCCAGGGCCCGACCGAGCCCTTGGTGACGTTCAACGGCGAGCACTTCTTGGACCAGCGGGCCCGCCGTCCGGTGGCCCACATCGTCAACGGCGTCACTACCGAGCTGACCTGGCCAGGCACGGTGGTGCGTCAGGGCACCGATGGTGCCGGACTCGATGTGCTCTACCTGGTCGGTCCCGAGCCCGACTTCCACTGGCAGTCCTTCACCGACGCCGTGGTCGGCCTGGCCCGCTCGTGGCGTGTGCGTCTGGTGGTCGGCCTGGGCGCCTTCCCCGCCCCGGCGCCGCACACCCGACCGGTCAAGCTGGCGGCCACGGCACCCCGGGCCTCGGCCCACCTCATTGAGCAGGTCGGCATCGTGCAGGGCGAGCTCGAGGTGCCCGCCGGGGTGCTCTCCGCACTGGAACTGGCCTTCGGCGACGCCGGCACCCCCATGGTGAGCCTGTGGGCCCGCGTCCCGCACTACGTGGCCGGCATGCCCTTCCCCGAGGCCAGCGCGGCGCTCATTGAGGGGCTGGCCGGCATGGCCGGGCTGACGCTCGATTCGGATGGGCTGCGCCACGCGGCCGACAGCGCCCGCAGGCAGGTGGACCAGCTCATCGCCGACAACCAGGAGCACCAGGCCATGGTGCGCAAGCTGGAGGAGAGCATTGACGCGTCCGAGGGCAACGCCATGGGGGTGGGCGAGGTGCCTTCGGGGGAGGAGATCGCCGCGGAGCTGGAGAAGTTCCTGCGCGGTGAGGACCAGTAGGGAAAGGGGCAGCACATGAAGATCGACGGTGGCATCGGCTTCGACCCCGGCGGGATCGCTGAACAGGCGCGCCGAGCCGAGGCGAGCGGCTACGACGGTGTGTGGTCCGCCGAGACGGGGCACGACCCGTTCCTGCCCATCGCCATCGGGGCGGCATCGACCGAGACACTCGAGTTCGGGACCGGCATCGCCGTGGCATTCGCCCGCAACCCGATGAACCTGGCCGTGCTGGCCAACGACCTGCAGCATCTGTCCAAGGGGCGGTTCATCCTCGGCATGGGGAGCCAGATCAAGCCGCACATCACCAAGCGCTTCTCCATGCCCTGGTCGCACCCGGCTCCCCGCATGCGCGAGCTGATCATGGCCATCCGGGCCATCTGGCACACCTGGGACTCCGGCGAGAAGCTCGAGTTCCGGGGCGAGTTCTACACCCACACGCTGATGACGCCGTTCTTCAACCCGGGCAAGAACCCCTACGGCAACCCGAAGATCCTCCTGGCCGCCGTGGGCGAGTTGATGACCGAAGTGGCCGGCGAGGCCGGCGACGGCCTGTTGGTCCACGGCTTCACCACCGAGCGCTACCTGCGCGAGGTGAGTCTCCCGGCACTGGAGCGTGGGGCCCGGAAGGCGGGCAGGAGTCGGGCCGATCTGACGGTGTCGTATCCAGGATTCGTGGTGACCGGGGCCAGTGACGCCGACATGGCGGCGGCCGACGTCGCCGTCCGCCAGCAGATCGCGTTCTACGGTTCCACTCCGGCCTACCGTCCCGTGCTGGACCTGCACGGGTGGGGCGACGTCCACCCCGAGCTCAACACCCTCTCCAAGCGGGGCGAATGGGTGAAGATGGGTGAGTTGATCAGCGACGAGATGCTCGACGCCTTCGCCGTGGTGTGCCCCATTGAGCAGGTGGCCGACCAGGTCAAGGCCCGCTACGGCAACGCGGTCGACCGTTTCAGCTTCTATGCCCCCTACAAAATGGATCCCGAGCAGTGGAAGGCTGTGCTGGAGGGATTCCACTCCGCCTGAGCGGGACACGCAACGGGGACCTACACGACGATGTTGACCAGGCGGGGCGGCCGGGACACGACCCGGCTCGGGACCCGGCCGGACAGGGACTCGGCGACTTTCGCCGAAGCCAGGGCCGCCGCCTCGGCGTCGGCCGCGCTGATGGTGGCGTCCACCTCAATCCGGTCGCGCAACTTGCCGTTGACCTGGACCACCATGGTCACGGTGTCCTGGTGGATCAATTCGGGGTCGAAATTGGGCCAGGACCGCTGGTGCACCGAGGGCCGGCCCGGGTGGCGGAGCTCCCATATTTCGGCGGTGACATGCGGGGCGAGCGGGGCGAGCAGGAGGAGGAGTGCGTCGGCGGCGTCGTTCCACACGTCCTCGTGCGGGACTTCGGCGTTGGCGTTGGCGTTGGCGTTGCCGCCGTTGTCGGCAGGGCCGGTGGGGCCGGTGGGGCCACGCCCGTAGCGTTGGAGCAGGTTGAGCACCTCCATGCAGTGGGCCACCGCGGTGTTGTACGACCAACGTTCCAGGTCGTTGGTGACGTCCCGGATGGCTCGATGGACGGCCTGGCGGACGACACGATCTCCCTCGTTCTCCTCGCCCGCACGGGTCACGAGGTCAGCGGTGAAGGTGCGCCAGAGGCGGTCGAGGAATCGTCCGCAGCCCTCAATGACCTGCTCGGTCTGATCCGACCAGTCCATGTCGTCGAAGGGTGGGCCGACGAAGAGGTGGAAGAGGCGGAGGCCGTCCGCACCGACCGTCGTGTAGTAGTGCTCGGGTGAGATGAGGTTGCCCTTGGACTTCGACATCTTGGTGCCGTCCATGCGGATCATGCCCTGGGCCAGGTAACGCCGGAAAGGCTCGCGCCCGAGGCCGGGTGCCAGTCCCACGTCGATCAGCGCACGGGTGAAGAAGCGGGCGTAAAGAAGGTGGAGGATGGCGTGCTCAATCCCGCCGATGTACTGGTCGACCGGCATGAAGTGCCGCGCCGCCTCGGGGTCGAACGGGCGGTCGGTGCTCCACGGATCGCAGAAGCGCAGGAAGTACCAGGACGAGTCGACGAAGGTGTCCATGGTGTCGGTCTCGCGCCGGGCCGGCCCACCGCAGATAGGGCACGTCGTGTGGAGGAAACCCTCATGGAGCGCCAGGGGGGACTGCCCCGTGGGAAGGAACTCCACGTCGTCGGGCGCCACAATCGGCAGGTCGCCCTCGGGGGCGGGAACGGCACCGTGCACCTCGCAGAAGACGGCGGGGATGGGGCATCCCCAGAAGCGCTGGCGCGAAACCAACCAATCGCGCAGGCGGTAGTTGACCTTGCGCTCACCGATGCCCCGTTCTTCGAGCCAGTCGATGGCCCGGGCCTTGGCCGTGGCGATGTCAAGCCCGTTCAGGAACTCACTGTTGATCTTCTCCCCCTCTCCGGTGTAGGCACCCCCGCCACCGGCCTCCCAGCCGGCGGGTGGCCGGACGGTGCGCACGATGGGGAGCCCGTGCACCTGGGCGAAGGCCCAGTCACGCTCATCCTCGGCCGGCACCGCCATGATGGCCCCGGTGCCGTAGCCCATGAGGACGTAGTCGGCCACGTAGACGGGCACCGGATCCCCCGTGAAGGGGTTGCGGACGCTGCTCCCGGTGAAGGCACCCCGCTTGTCGAGCGCGGACGGGTCCCCCGCCGCAGTCCGCTCGATCTCGCTGGTCCCGCTGGCCCGCTGGCGAAGCTCCTCCACGGCCGTGCGGTGCTCATCGGTGGTGAGGGAGTCCACCAGGGGGTGCTCGGGTGCGACAACGGCATAGGTCATCCCGAAGCTGGTGTCGGGCCGGGTGGTGAAGACCCGGAGGCACAGGGAATCGCTCCCCTCAATCGGGAGATCGAACTCGGCCCCTTCGGAACGCCCGATCCAATTCCGCTGCATGGTCTTGACCCGCTCGGGCCAGTCCAATCCGTCGAGATCGTCGAGCAGCTCGTCGGCGTAGTCGGTGATACGGAAGAACCACTGCTCAAGGTCGCGCTGGGAGACGGCGTCTCCTGAGCGATCGCAGGTTCCGTCCGCCCGCACCTGCTCGTTGGCCAGCACGGTCTGGCAGCCCGGGCACCAGTTGACCGGGGCCATGGCCCGGTAGGCCAGTCCAGCCTCCCAAAACTTCAGGAAGATCAGCTGCGTCCACTGCATGTAGGACGGCTGGTGGCTGTGCACCTCACGGCGCCAGTCGTAGACCGCGCCCAGACGGGTCAGGGAGGACTTGAGCTCGGCGATCCGGGCCTCGGTGAAGGTGCGGGGATGGGTACCCGTCTTGATGGCGGCGTTCTCCGCCGGCAGGCCGAAGGAGTCGAACCCGAGAGGGCTGAGCACGGCCCGGCCCAACATGGTCTGGTAGCGAACGGCCAGGTCACCGAAGGTGTAGTTCCGCACGTGCCCCTGATGCGCCGCCCCGGACGGGTAGGGGTACATGCACAGCGCGTAGTACTTCGGGCGCGGGTCGTCGTTGTCGACCTGGTAGGTCCCCTCTTCCTCCCAGTGGCGCTGCCACTTCAGCTCCACCGCTTCGACGTCGTACGCCCGGGCCATGGCACCAGGGTAGGCGAGGGCCCGAGGACGGATGATCAGGACCGGAGCTGTAAATATGGATGAAGATGCGGGGCCGCCACCCTCACGAGATTTGGCGATCCGGGCCGGGCCGGGCCGGACCCACCCGCAACCGCTGCTAGCGTGTCCCCCGCCACTGGGGGCGTAGCTCAGCTGGTAGAGCGCCTGACTGGCAGTCAGGAGGTTCGTGGGTTCAAGTCCCATCGCCTCCACCAGACGAGGTTCCCAACACAGCGCGCCGCGGGGACCGATGTGCACACCCGTTCGGTAGGACCGCCTCGACGCCGGAAGGTGAGGCCGGCGCCCATGCGGCGGTCGGAGACACACGCTGTTGCAATGGTCGCCTTCGCCTTGGCTCCAGAGTTCATCGCTTGGCCCGCAGATTTGCATCGGGGAGCGCCTGGGCACTTCGAAGAACGCGCTGGCTGCCCTGGCGTGTCAAATGTCGTAATAGAGCATGAACTCCCACGGATGTGGGCGCAGGCGCACGGCGTCGATCTCGTTCAACTTTCTGTATCCGATCCACGTGTCGATGAGATCGTCGGTGAAGACGCCTCCCACTTTGAGGAACGCCTGATCGTCTTCGAGGGCCTGGAGCGCTTCCTCCAGAGAGGAAGCAACCTGCCCGACTTTTGCCAATTCCTCAGCCGGAAGTTCGAAGAGGTCCTCGTCCACCGGATCGGGAGGCTCAATCTTGTTCACCACACCGTCGAGTCCGGCCATGAGCATTGCGGAAAAGGCCAGGTACGGATGGCAGGAGGGGTCGGGACACCGAAACTCCATCCGCTTCGCCTTCGGGCTCTTGGAGTAGAGGGGGGATCCGGCACGCCGCCGATCGGTTCCGCTGCGAATACACCAGGTTGACCGGTGCTTCATAGCCGGGCACCAACCGTCGGTAGGAATTCGTCGTTGGCGCGGCGAAGGCCAGAATGGCTCTGGCATGGGCGAGTGTGCCGCCGATGTACCAGCGTCCGATGTCGGAGATTCCCCCGTATGTGCCTTCTTCATAGAAGAGGGGCTCGCCACCGCTCCACAGGGATTGGTGCACGTGCATGCCCGAGCCATTGTCCGGGAACAGTGGCTTCGGCATGAAGGTCGCCGAGTACCCGGCTTTGAATGCCACGCTCTTCAGAATGTACTTGTAGAGCATCAACTTGTCGGCCATCGTGAGCAACGTGTCGAATCGCATATCGATCTCGGCCTGGCCGGCCGGACCCACTTCATGGTGTTGGACCTCAATCTCTATGCCGGACCGCTCCATGGCCAGGATCATCTCCGACCGGAGGTCCTGGAAGTGGTCCATGGGGGGACGGGGAAATACCCCTCCTTGTACCGCGGTTTGTAACCGAGGTTCGGCTTCTCGTCCCGAGCGGAATTCCAGATGCCTTCGACCGAATCGACCTGGTAGAACGCAGAATGCTGGTCCTGAGAGAAGCGAACGTCGTCGAAAATGAATAACTCGGCCTCGGGGCCGAAGAACGCCGTGTCGGCGATACCGGTCGCCTGAAGGTGCCGCTCGGCCTTCAGCGCGACATAGCGGGGAGCCCTGCTGTAGGGCTCCAAGGTGATGGGGTCGTGCACAAAGCAGTTCATGTTGAGCGTCTTGTGCTCGCGGAACTCATCGATCACGACGGTCTACGGATCCGGAAGCAGAATCATGTCCGACTCTTCGATTGACTGGAACCCACGGATGGACGAACCGTCGAACCCGTAGCCTTCCTCAAACGCTTCCTCCGTAAGGGCATGTACCGGGATGGAGAAATGCTGCATCAACCCGGGAAGATCGCAGAATCGCAGGTCGACTACCTCAATTCCCTCTTTCGCAGCGAGGGAGACAACTTCAGCGGCAGTCCGTTTCTGCATTTCTCCTCCCGTTCGGGCTGAGAAAGCCTCAACTTCGGTACACGGTTCAGTCTGAAGCGAATTGATGGGGCCCGCAATGGCGCCGAGTGCGGATGATAGTGAGCAGATGATGAACTCTGTCGAGTAGCCATTGTCACTGATGGTGGGTGATCACCTGCGGCCATCTTCGACCATGGTGAACTGTCCCCGTTCTGGTTGCCCAGATCCGGAAGATCGGCGAGTCACCACAGTTCCCGGAGGAAATCACCTGGATGGCGATGGATTCATGTCGGGACCCACGTGGTGGTCGGCGAGGCAAGCCAGCTGAGGACCTGGCGGCGACTCGTCGGACCGTGGGGGGCCCACGCAGTGGGAAGGGCTCCGTCGCTCCGAAGGTGGGATGCTTCCGCAACATTCGAGGTGAGTGGGTCCGCGCTGAGCGCACAGCGGGTGGCGGACGGGTCGATACCGAAGAGGTTGGCAGCATTGAGACCGAAGATTCCGGCCTTGACCTGATCGGTCAGGGCCGGGTAGTTGTACTTTGCCTGGAATTCAGCCGTGATCTGGAAGGCCCGCATGGCCATGATCTGCGGTTGGGGACTGCCGAACCAGATGGAATCCGTTCCCCACATCACCCGTTGCTGCCCCACGCGGCCGAGCAGTTTTCCCAGAGCGTGTGCCGCCTGGTCGGGTTGAGTGAGGAGTTGACGCCAGACCGTCGCTATGTCCACCCACACGTTCTCATTGGGCCCCACATTGTGGCGATCGAGGCTGGTGAGCAAACTATCGATCCCGCTCGTGGAAGTGGGATTGTAGGGACCCTCGACATGTGAGGGATCCCATGCTCCGTGGTAGATCACAAATTCCATGTCGGGAAACTGCCGGGAGAGTGCCACCATGTCGTCGGGGTGGTTGAACAAGGGATCGAAGTTCACCAGCGGCAGCCCCTTGTGGGCGACGAAGACCTTGACGCCCAAATCGTGGGCATGTTGGACGGTGGGAAGACCGATCGCCGGGTCCTCCAGCGAATATCCCTGTCCAGTCGGGCTCCAGGCCGTGTAGACCTTGAAGGCGACGGGCGGGCCGGATTGCACTGCGTTCGACATCTCGTCGAGGGTGGCGCCCACCGGACCGACGTTGGGAGCGATGATGTTCTCCACCAGCACGCGATTGGCGCCACCATGCGCTAGCCCAGCAGTGATCTCCCTAGTGCTCAGGGCCTCGGCAAACGGAATGGGGGCGTTGGACGGACCGGAGTTGGGGACATCGGTCAAGATCGCGACGGTCGTGTCACTGGCCAGGAAAAGATCGTGAAGGTAAGTCGACCGGTCGACGCAATTGAGCCGGGGGATGTCCGCACATCCGGCGGGGAGCATATCGAGGACGAGTCCGACCGTCTCGGGTGCATTCTGGACCCAGGGTCCACTCGGGATCACGTGGTGGGTGTGGACGTCGAAGATGAACTCACCATTACCGGCTAGAGCTTGCTGACACGCGACAGTGTCTTCAGGCGGAGGTGTGCTGAAGGTGCCACCGCGGCCGCGCTTCTGGAGCCCTGATCCATTGCGTGACTGCGTAGTCGCAGCGCATCCGGCGAGCTCGAACGCAGCCAACGAGGCGGCGATGGCTCCTGCTCCCTGCAGGAAGCGGCGGCGGTCCATGCCCAGCCTTCGTGCCGAGTCGTCAATTGTCCTGCGGATCAGTTTGTTGATGGCACGGTGATCCGGATGCGCGGCCTCCGGGACAAATTCGCCATTGGATACCGGTCCGGCGGGCAGGGGTAGGGGTGCGAGGGCACCCTCCTGCTCACGATCCGTGCGGGAAAACCGGCCGATTCCAGCCACGTTGGTGAGGATACGCCGCCCGCGGCATGTGCGCGGATCAGCCCTCAATGGTGGGGCAAGCGACCGGCACGCGAGAGGAGCCGCTTGACCAGTGAGGTGAAGTGCGACACGACCGCTGGTCCACGTGGTGTCAAGCCATCAGATCTGCTGGGCCTTGAGGGTCGAGGGGACAATCTGGCGGTGCAGCGGCGCGCAACCTTCGCTTAGTGTCGTCACGGGAGGTCGAGCGATGATCTTTGGTGTCGTTGGGCGGGGCGAAGGGCGCGCCACCTACAACGCTCGTGGCAGCGTCATGTTCTTCAAGGCGCTTGCCGAGCAGAACGGTGGCGATTTCTCGTTGATGGAGCGGACGTTGCCGCCCAAGGGCCGCAGGCCACCGCCGCACCGACACACGAATTGCTCCGAGGCTTATTTCGTTCTGAACGGGCAGGTGTCGGTCATCGTGGAAGGTGAGGAGCTCATTGTGGGACCGGAAGGGTTCGTGTTGATACCTCGGGGAACAGCCCACACGTTCGGCAACGCAGGTGACGACGACGCAAGGCTCCTGGTGCTCCATGCTCCCGCGATGGATGCCTATTTCGCCGGGCTGCACGAATTGTGGAATCGGGACGAACCACCCTCTCCCGACGACGAGCGTGCACTGATGTCCCGTTTCGGCATGGAGGCCATTTAGGCCAGCTCGTGGCAGGCCGAACGAGCCCCCGGCCGGGTGCCCTTCGGATCGGCCGTCACCCGGCTCCCCGGTGTGGTGCGGTGACACTGCTCCGGTGGTCCTGGGTGTCCACCCTGCCGACCTCGGCATCCGTCACCCTGGACCCGTAGAGCAATTCCAGTCCGGGCCGGCATGCGAACACCCACGTCACGGCCTTCAACCAGAGTGACTCCATTGTGTTGTCATCATGGAGTAGCAGATGATGTCGCCCGTCGCAGCCGAGAGTCCGGCGTTGCGGGCGGCACCCACGCCCTGCTGTATCGGTGATGCCCAGTCCTGGAAGTTGTGTGGTCGACTTCCCTGGTTCTCCTGAACGCCGTCTGTCAGTCCCCGGACCTACGCTTGGCAGATGCTCCATGGCTTCGCCCATGCCGCGCTGTGTGTCCCAGATGTCGATGAGGCCACCCGGTGGTACTCCGAGGTGCTCGGGCTTCAAATCTTGTCACCTCCCTACCGGATGGCGGGGCCGGAGATCGAGCGGGATCTGGGAGAGCTCGTCCCAGCTCCCGTCGTTGTCAAAGCCGCGATTGTGGGTTTCGGACCTGATGACCACGTGATAGAGCTCATCGAATACCCGGACGCAGAAATGCCTGTGCCTCCGCCGGATCCGAGTTCGATCGTGCAGCCAGGACTGACCCACCTCGGCCTTCTCTGCGAAGATATCGAGCAGACCAGGAGGAAACTCACGGAACGCGGAGTCCGGTTCCTGGTTTCGGGGGTAGCTGACGTGGTGGGGTTACGAACGACATGGTTCGCCGACCCATGGGGCAATGTGTTCATTCTGTTGGAGAAGCGGAGGAGTCAGCACCCTTACTGGGCCCAATACAGGCAATAACGGTGGAGCGTCAGAGCGCTTCACCCTCGGCCCCTGCACAGAGGTCGGGACAAGGGGATGCAGCAGGCGTGCGGGACTCGAAACCAACCGGCATTCGGGGCATTAATTACTTCCCCCTGAAAAAGGCCGATTCGAACTGACAGCTGGGTTCGGAGTCTTCTTCGATGGTGGGGAACTCAAGTTTCAGCGCGATCGTTGGAATATCGCGTGTTGAACGAGGCCGATCTGCCTATTTGGCGTCGATCAATCCGGCGATCTTGACCAGGTTGTGGTTGAACACTCCTTGACCGCACCAGATCCGGGCACCTCCGAGGCCATCAATCTGGGTTCTGTTCCATCCAAAGTCTCTCTTGAGGCAACTGATTCGTCCTTCACTGCCCGTTCTCCACTTGACCAGGCGCTGGAACGCTGGCTTTTGTTCGATGACCCGTCGTGTCGCATTCGGTTTGCCCTTGGTTGGAAGCACGACGGTTGTGACGCCAAGGGCGTGAAGGGCGTCTTCGACGGTGGCTTCTCCATAGCCCCGGTCGGCCGTCACCGCCTTGGGCATTTTGTCGGCCCGAGCAGCCACTCGTTCGATGGCGGGGACCAGCATGGGCGCATCGGGTGGGTTGCCCATCTCCACGTTGTGATCGACCACGACTCCGTCCTCGTTGTCGACCACCTGGGCTTTGTAGCCGAACTCGACCGGCTTGCCGAGGCGGCCCTTTCGGATGGGACGGGCGTCGGGATCATGGAGTGACACCAGCCTGGTGGCTCCGTCGGGGGTGGTGCCTGCAATGCGTTGACAGGTCTGCCTAGCGATCTGCTCAACCCTCGATGCTGTGAGCTCGAGGTCATCAGCGATTGCGATGAGCTTTCTCGGTGCGCTATCACCGAGCTGGCGTAGCGAGCGCCGGGCGTTGGCGGCCACCCGGCGGGCCTCTTTGACTGCGGACGACGCAATGGCAGCCATCTCGGCGTTGATGGCCAACACCTCGTCTTTGGCCTCGCCGGTCCGCCGACGAAGGTTGGCCCCGATGGAGCGGGCCCGCGATCGCATCATCCGGGTCCGGTCTCGTGATGCTGTTCGGCTGGCCAGGCCCTTGGCTTGCAGCGACTTGATGGCCTTGGCCATCTTCGCCACGCCCTTGGCCAAGAGGCCCGAGTCGGTCGGATACGCCACGTTGGCCGGGACCACGGTCGTGTCGGCTCGGAGCTTGTTGGTCTTGAGGACCTTGGCTCCGGCCGCCTTGGCCAGCAGGGCCTCATTCAAGCCGTCGATCGCGCTCGATCCGCACCGGGTG